>ERZ501011.417-NODE-417-length-10925-cov-3.956118_pt1 | contig 10925 bp, 8 predicted proteins | sample MGYA00248833_ERZ501011 | MGnify/ENA primary metagenome ERZ501011 (study PRJEB25958, sample SAMN03398530) | human skin metagenome | study: EMG produced TPA metagenomics assembly of the Human Skin Microbiome Metagenome (human skin metagenome) data set. | reverse complement strand
CTCTTCCGATCTGAGACCTTCGGACTGCTCGTCGCCATGTTCGGCGGGGGCGCCCAGATCGTCACCACAACACGCTGGACGTTGCCCTCAGACGCGGCTTTCGACAGGTTCGCCGGTGTGACCGCGGTTCCCGGTCCGACGACCGAACTGGCCCTGGCTGTGGACGACACGCACACGACGTCTGATCCTTCTGCCGCTCTGGCGGAATGGCAACGGACCAAACTGCAGCAGTGGCGTGACACGCCGGGACCAGCTACCTCACCACTCACCTGGGCTGCGGTTGGCACCCATGTCTGCGGGTATCGGCCCGTCACTGCGGGAGCGGCAAGTGCATCCCGAGGAAGGCCATCATCGTGACCGTGCCGGAGGACGGGCAGCACACAGAGGAATCGGATGAGGAATGGTCGAGACGCCTCGACGAACTAGATGAGCGGGCGCAACGGGCCGACGACGGCGGCAATCCGCGTGAGGTTGTCGAGGCCTACGTGGACCTCGCCGAACACCTTGCAGGCGTTGCCGATCACGATGTCGTGATCGAGTTGCTTCTCGTTGCACGCGAGGCCTGTCTCGAAGTCGATCCGGCGCGGGCCACCGAGCTTCTGCAAACCGTCGGTCTGCTCGCACACACCGCCGGTGACTTCGGATCCGCCTACGACGCGTTCGGAATCGCGTGTGAGGAGCTCTCAAGCGTCGCTGACCCGGAGCACTTCGCGAGCTCGCTGAACGACTTCGGCGCCATGTGCACACAGGTGGGCGAGTTCGACGAAGGAGAGGAGGTGCTCCGGATGGCCGAATCGATATATCTGGATCGCCGTCTTCTCCATGACGCTGCCGAAGTACGGCTGAACCTCGCGAACAACCTCTACCAGTCGGGCCGGGGCGCGGATGCGGAGCGGCTCCTCTCCGAACTCGTCGACTTCTTCGGACACGACTCGGTGCGCCAAGCGATGTGCCTGACGTCTCTGGCGGCGGTCCACGTGGAATCTGGTCGGGCTCATCTCGCACGACCGGCTTTCGAACGCGCGATCAAGATCTTCGAATCGGCCGGCGACGCAGAGCACGCTGCCGAGAGCCGGATGGGTTTGGCGCTGGTTCTACTCGGGTCGGGGGAAGTCGACCGCGGCGAGACACTACTCGCAGAGGTCATCGATTACTACGAGAGCATCGGGAAGCCCGATCGGGTTGCGATCTGCGAGTACAACCGCGCGAATGCTGCGACTGCCCGCCATGACTTCGCTGTCGCCGATGCCGCGTTCGACGCTGCGAGCAACGGGCTCGCGGCAGCGGGAATGCACCACCAGCTCGCCAAGCTGCAGTGGAATCGCGTCAAACGCCTCACGACCGAGGCCGCCCTCGACCCGCAGCGGCAGGCCACACTCGGCGCCGAAGCGGTCGACACCGCAGTTGCGTCCCTCATCGCGTCCGACTATGAGCGCTTCCAGTTCACGGACTCGTGGCGGCGTGCCAGGTGGCGCGACACGCTCGAACACCGGATGACGTGGACGTTCCTACTGGCCTACAAATTGGGTGCGACCACTGTCACCGCGGATCTCATCGACACGATGATCAACGCCGGGGTGTATGGCTTCTCGGGGACGCTGATGCCGGATGAACCGGTGGCACTGGACGTGTCGACCGGACCGCGAGCAGGCGCAGCCATGCAGGACGAACCACCGACGTCGCTCGTGCTCGGGCTCGCCGCCACGTTCCTGCGGACTGCCGAGTTGCCGATGGCGCCGCCACCGGCGTTGGTTGACGGGAACGGGCGTTTGCTCCTGGAACGTCAGCGCGCAATGGCTGCCGCACTGGATCCTGACCTCGCTGCAGTGCTGGAAACAGCACCGCGAGTGCAGATTTGGTAGAAAACTCGGACCATCGCCGCTACCTTCGATCACAGGGTCGAGGTCGATGATGGCGTGGGAGCAACTCGATCTTGTCCGACGTGACCTGCACACCATCGGTCGGTGTCAGAGCCTCGCTACTCCATTCATACGAATTTCGGCACTTACGTTGCCGCCCCCAAATCGCCCGCTTAGCATTGCAGTGCTGGTCCAAGCTATCCGCCAAAGAAGAACGGACACAACACATGACCACTGGCAAGAAGAAGCTCTCCGAGCTCGTCGGAAGCGCGGTCGACAGCGATTCCCTCCTGGCCGAGGCAGTTGAGCGGCTCAAGAGAGAGAAGGAGACCGACAGCGTCGAGTTCTTCCGTCACGGACAGTTCGGTTCGCACAACGCGTAGCGACTCGTGAAACTCTGGCCATACGACGGATCGTGCGATGCCACCACTTCGATAGCGGAGGGGTGGCGTCCCCATCCGATCAACGAGTTCATCTTCAAAATCCAAACGCGCTGCAATCTCAACTGCGACTACTGCTACGTGTACAACCTCGGTGATGATTCGTGGAAACAAGCACCCGCGGAACTCAGTGACGAACTGGTGGATGCGGCGGCGGCTCGGATTCGTTCGCACGCAATGCGACACGGCCTGCCGTCCGTGGCAGTGTCCATACACGGTGGTGAACCGTTACTACGCGGGATCAGCAGAATAGAGAACTTTGTCGGGCGCATGAAGTCCGGTCTCGCGCCGGTCCACGTGGAGATCTCGATGCAGACCAACGCCACCCTGGTGACCGAGCAGGTCGCTGCTCGATTGGCTGAACTCGATATCCACGTCGGGGTTAGCCTCGATGGTGGAGAGAAGTCGAACTCCCACAGGTTGGACCTCGGGGGGAAGTCGTCCTTCGCGCGTGTTGTACGCGGGATCTCGAATCTTTCGCGGTTCCCGGGCCTCGTTCAGGGGGCTCTCGCGGTGATCGATCTCGAGAACGACCCCGCCGACGTGTACGGCACGATCAAGGATCTCGGATTCACCAGCCTTGACGTGCTGCTTCCACATGGGACATGGGAAGCGCTACCGGTACGAAAGAACCCGGACCGTCGACTCGACGCATACGCGCCGTACGGGGACTGGCTGATCGAGTTGTACCGTGTGTGGTCCACCGATGAGTCACGGATACGGTTGCGTCTGTTCGATGACATCATTCACCTCCTACTCGGCGGGGAGTACTCGTTCGAATCCCTGGGCCTGGCACCGGCCCAACTCGTGACGATCGAATCCAACGGCGACATCGAACTGGTCGACAGCATCGGCTTCACCTACGACGGCGCGGCCGCCACCGGTGCGAATGTCATGACCCATGAACTCGACGAGGTCCTGACCCATCCCGGCGTAGTCTGCCGACAGATCGGGGCGCGAGCCCTGCCGGAGGTGTGCCGAAGCTGCCCCGTTCTCGAGGTGTGCGGTGGAGGTCTCATCTCCCATCGATGGGACTTGTTGAACGGCTTCAAGAACCAGACTGTCTATTGCTCGGACATGAAGAAGATCATCGACCACATCGACACTGATGTACGTGGGCGAGTGGAGCGGGCGGACACCGCCGGCGTCGGAGCCGCGGGGTGAACTCATCGAGTCCGCAAGCAACGGATGAGGTCGACGAATTCGGTCCCGATGATCGAGTCGTGGACGCGCTTGGCATCCCCAGCGCTCTGGTGAAGTCGGCCCTCGACGAGGGAATCGCGGCGCATGACTTCTGGGCTGTGATGACGGTGGTCGGCACATCGCAGATGCGACCCGACAACGACGCGGCGTTGATCCGCGATCTCATCGACTCCTGCGGGGGTGTCGACGGCAAACGCGTCGCGGACCTGGGGAGTGGCTGCGGGAGGTACGCGGCCGAGATCCACCGGCGCGGTGCGAGCGAAGTGGTCGGATTCGAGACATCCGGCACGCTCAGGCGGATCTCGAGAGCATTGCATCCGGCGGTACGTGTCGTAGGCGACTCGCTCAGCGACATCGGGGTGAGAGGCGCATTCGACGTGGTTGTCGCGTTGTCGCACATCCTGTTCATCAACGAGTCGCATGACGGGTTGCGGTCTGATCTCCGGAACATCCGGAGTGCGATGCCGGACTTCGGTGTCATTGTGGTGGAGCAGTTCTCGATCACCGCTGGGGAGAGGGTCTGGGCAGCGGTCGAAGGGACATCGATCACCGAACAATGCCACCTCGCTGATGAATCTTTGGTCCACCGGTTCGTGGTACGACGGGACGGCACAGCGATATTCGAGGAACAGATGAAATCGCTGCTTCTGACGGACGACGAGTTCGAGGAGATCGCACGGGACGCCGGCTTCCTGGTGAGTGCACGTCGCTCCGATGTGACGTCTTCCGGTGAGAAGTCGGAGTTATGGGTCCTGCGCGCGCAGAAAGGATTCAACTACCTCAGTGACATCGATTCCTTCCTGGAATCGTGGTTGGAGGGAGATCACGAGCGAAACAGATTGTCGCGTTCGCTCGTGGCCGACGCCGACGGGCGTGTGCGTCCCGAAGGGACGTTCGCATGGGGCCAAGGAGCCTCGGTCTCCCGGAACCATCCGGAGTTTCTAGAGTGCTTGGAGCCTGCGGTCACTAGCCTTGTTGTCGAACTGGTCACCGAGTGGAATCTGGTCACGTACTCCAGTTGCGACGGCCATCGAGTCTCGCGTGAGCCGTGCGAGGACTACACAGAATGCTACGTAGGTGTGGTCAGCTTCAGCGACGTTCACGAGCAGGCGTTGGTCAAGCTCTTTGAGACCGTATGTGCCGAGTTGGCGACCGATACCGCGCACCCCAGAGTTCGACAGCGTCCACTACTCGGCCCGCGTAGCAAGCATCCGGCCGTGGATCTACTGATCAACCGGCGCGGGCCGCATGTCACGTGGGCGAACTATCAGGTGGAGCGAGATCGACTTGTACACAGCATTGTTCAGCGTCTGAGAAGGATGCGACTTGAGAACTGACCGAGCGAGTGACGACATCTGGACCGAACTCGCTGACCTCGACGTCCGTCCAGAGCGGGCTTTGGGTGTGCTCGACCTCCTGAGCGGACGGATTCGCGGGTCATTCCGCACTCTCGCCCAGAGTCTCGAGGTTCCGTTCCCGGAGCTGTCGAGAACGATCTTCGAGGTACTCGAGATGGCGCCGCACGTGGTCGGCTACGGCGCGGGGTACATCTGGATGACATCGGTTCACAGTGCGATACGAGTAGACGACACAAACCGGTTCGAGGAGCTCGCAGCCGATTTTGAGCGATTCCGGGCGGCAGCCGCTGTGCTCTCGGGTAGCTCGTATGTTGCCGATGGCTTCCGCACCGACCTGCTCTCACGCGGTGCCGAGGGCGGGCCGGTGGTTTCCCTACCGTCTATCGGCGCCTTCGAACTGAACTCCGATTCGGGGCTCCGTATAGAGTCCGGCATTGTGCACGGGGAGTATCGGTCCGGACCGAGAACCGGCGGCCTGCGAGTCGACGCCTTCGAGAGTGCGTACCGGCTTCCCCGTTCGAAGTCGCTGTTCGATCTCGCACCCGAGGGTTGTTGGGAGACTGCGCACGAGGAGATCATTGCGGCAGCCGACATGGCGCACCAACTTGTTCCGACGCTTATGGATCGCTATCAGGCTGATGTCGTTCCGCTGAAGCGTGGGGAGCACACCTCGAACGCGGGTACGGATGAAGCCGCGCCCTTCGTGCTGTACTCGTCCTTTCGACGGACTCCGGTGGACTTGGTGGCCTGCCTCGCGCACGAGGAAGCGCATGCACTGATGAATGCGGCCGAGAAGATCCTCGGCGGAGTGCTTCCGGAGTCCGAGCTGACGATGCCTGTCCCGTGGAAACCGGGTGTGACCCGCACCCTGTCCGATGTCATCCACGGGCTCATCTCGTTCGGGCGAGCCGCCCAGGTCCGTGGGCGGGCCCTTTCGCTCGGCGTGTCCGATGAGCAGAACGAGGAAGCACGCGAACGGGAATCCCGATGGGTGCGTGAGGTCACAGCCGGCCTGGAGAACGGTGTGCTGGGTCCGCTGTCCGACGAACTCCGATCGTGGCTCGGACAGAATGTAGAAAGACTTGAGCCCGCACCACCGGAAGCCCGCGACGGCCGAGATGTGGTGGCGGTGGCAGGTGACTCGACCGACGCATGTCCGTGGGTGCTCTATCGATCGACGGGTACCAGGAACGCAGCGGCGGAACAGTATCCGGAGCTGAGTCAGGGCGAATGGCTTCGCGGATCGGGTGCATTCGGCGATCAAGATCGGCGGGATCTGGAGGTTGTTGTCAAGTCCCGGCTCGACACTGTTCTCACGCAGGAGATTCCCGAGCTCATACAGAGTCGATTCGGCACCAACGTCGTCCTGGAGGCCGTCAAAGCCCACCGGCTGCGGGAGGGCGATTCGATTCGCAATCACTCCGACCATGACGATCGAGCAGGTTCGTCGTCGACCGGGTCCTACCGTGCGGTGCTCGGCTGCACCGTGGCGCCGACGGCCGGCGGCGAACTACGGTTCACCGACGGTGATCGGGAGGCCTTCGTGGGACTTCCGCTGCGGTTCGGTGATGCGCTGATCATGAACATAGATGTGCCCGGAGGCCACGAAGTGACGAAAGTAAGCTCGAACACGTTCCGTTACACCATCATCGCCACCTACCGGCGGGATGGAGATGCCTGATCCCCGCGATCGGAGGGCGAAGCTCGTCGTTGCCGACCTCCGGCCCAAGGTGATCATCTGGGATATCGACGGCACCCTTTGGGACGGCGTGATCGACGACAGCGTTGCGGGGGAACTTCGTCAGGGAGCTCAGCTGGTGCCGGCTTTGACCGAGCGAGGGCTGGTCAACTCGATCTGCTCGTACAACGAGACCGCGAAGGCCCGCCGGTGGCTTGAACAGCACGGGCTTGCCGACTACATCGTGTTCGAACAGATATCGTGGGAGGACAAAGCATCGGCGATCCGCCGAATGCTCGCATTCTTCAATGTCGCAGCCGAGTCGGTGGTCGTGGTCGACGATGATCTGCGGGTGCGCGAACGTCTTGCGGCCGATCTGGGCGTGACGACGCTGGCTCCCAACGACATTGAGACGGCTGATCTCGATTCATGGGGAGACGAATCGAGCGGTACCGAACGACTCGGACACTACCGTGTGCTGGAGCGCAGATGGAAGACACTCGAATCCCACCGGGCCAACTCACCTGGGAACGACCTCGTCCCGTTCCTGCGGGACAGTCGAATCACCGTCACTCCGGTTGACGTAGTGGCCAACAGCGGACGAATCGCTGAACTCTCGCAACGCAGCAACCGGCTCAACCTCACATCGAGTCGGATCGACCCGGAGGCCGTCGAAGAGCTAAGTCGCGATGGGGGACTCGTGTCCCGGGCCTTCCGCGTGGCCGACAGGTTCGGCGACTACGGACTGTGTGGATACCTGGTGGTGGAACCGAGTGTGTCGGTGAAGCACCTGCTCTGGTCATGCCGGGTGGTCAACCAAGGAGTTGTCGAGGCTGTCGCCGACAGGATTCGCACCGAGTTCGGGGTGACAGTCGATCACCCGGCCCTGATTGAGTTCGGCCGAGAGGTCGACTGGATCTCGGGTGTCGACGAGTTCTTCGGGCCTTGTTCGTCCATCGTGGAGCCTGCGGAGGCCGACCATCCGCCACCGGTCCTGAGTCAGGTCTGTCTCGTCGGTGGTTGCGACATGGATCTTGTGGCCGCGATGTGGCCACCCAGCGAGCATCTGGACGTTCTCGTCAGTGGGCTGACCAGTGCCGACGGTGTGCAGCAATACGGTCAGAGCAGCCTGCCGCTACTCGTGGGTGCAGCCGCGTACGGTGAAGAGTCGTTGAGAGTCAAGCAGATACCCTGGATCGGAGCGATCCCCTCGGTCGGCGACTGGGCCGAGGCAGATCTCGTCGTGATCAGTTTGTGGGTCGACTACAGCTGTAGCACCATTCGGCATCCGGAGGATCCCGACGAAGTGTGCGCGCCGGAGTACATCCGGTTGACTGCGTACAGCGACGACGCCGAATGGGGCCACTGGTTGGGCCAGTCAATGTGTAGGACAACATATCTCGGCGAGTTTATGCATGGGCCAGCGCTGACTGCCAGTGAACTGACGGGATACGTCGCGAAGTTGGCAGAGCTCTGCTCCGACACCACTGTCGCTCTGATCGGTGGTCCTGAGCTGTGCCGGGATGTCAGCTATCCATCGGGTGATGACCAGTACCGTCGCAATAAGACACTGAACGAAGCCGTGGCGGCTGAGGTGCGTAAGCATTCGAACCTGGTTTTTGTCGATATGAGTGCGATGGTGGACGGCGTCGGTCAACTCGCCTCGCCCGATGATCCGACCGGCTTCCACTATCGCCGTGATGTGTATGCGCGGATGGCAATCGAGCTTTCAGAGTTGCATGGGGAAGCGAGGGCCCGAGCGTACCGATCGCTTCTGGAGGCAGCGGAGACCGCGTTGTGAAGGTCGTGGGCGTGGGTCCGCGAGATGACTTCTACTGTCATGTGAACGGTGATTGGATCGATCAGCACGTGATGCCGCCGAACGTGTCGATCGACGGATCATTCAGGGACGCATGGAGAATGGCCGAGAGTCGTGTGCGAGATACCATCGCGTGCGAGCTGAAGGACACGCCTGTCTTCACATTCTGGTCCGCAGCGATGAGTGCATCGGATCCGTTGGTCGATCCGCACATCGTGTGCGCCGAGGAGCTGCAGGTTGTATCCACCCTGCGGGAGCCGTCCGACCTTCCCCGTGTGCTCGCCGAGCTCTACGAGATGGGTGTGACCGCCGCGCTGGAACTCACGGTCCGAACGGAACCAATTCTCGAATCGGGGGAAAAGCCAAATCGTCTGATCGTGAGGACGGTTCCCGGCGAGACGGACGACCGTGGGTCGGGCCCGGGCGTAGCGCAGAACCAGTTTACTTGTGATGACACACAGGCAAGTGCCCTCTCGCTCGACCTCGCTCACGCATGCCGGACCCGGAGTGCGGACCGAACTGAGAGGGTTTCTGTCCTCGACCTCTGCGATCGAGCCCCGTGTTTCGACTGGACCGGATGGCTCGACATCCAGGGCGTCGCATTGACCGAACAACTGAACGTGCAGGTCGTGGACGTCGAAGCGGTGGAGACAGTGGCGAACGCACTCACCGCGCACCCGCTCGCCGCCGTTCGGGAGTGGTTGCGATCACGAGTGATCCGGTGCCGCTACGGTCAACTGCGGGGTGGCGATAGCCCCGATGCACGACTGCTCGCCTGTCAACGGCTGACGGAACGCTTCTACGCCAAGGAGATTCTGGAGAGGTATCGACAACGTTTCGTCACTGAATCCCGAGTCGAGCAGGCGATGTCGATCGCGCTCGATGTCCGGAATGCTCTCCTGGAAATTCTCTGTCATCTTCCGCTCTCAGACGGTGGCCGACGCCATCTGGCCGAACAGATCGAGCGGGTCACCATCCGAGTCGGTCTCCCGGAGGCGAGACCGGTTGCCGCGGAGTTTCGGTGTTCGGACAACCCGTATGAGAATGTGCGCAACGCATTTCGAACTGAAGCTGCCGCCGTGCGAGCAACTCGGCATTGGCGGGAAGCCGCCGCCTGGGACCCGGCGAGGGCGTACAGCGCAACAGGGTATTACCACCGGGGTCGCGGGGAACTCCTGCTTCCGTGGGGCTTGCTCGACGAACCCTTCCTCGCCGACAACGGTGCGCCGGGCGCCAGCTTTGGGACGTTCGGTTGCATAGTCGGACACGAACTCGCCCATTCGATCGACCTTCACACCGAGGTCGACTTCGGAGATGACTCGCAATCAACGATGACGGTGTCAGACCTCCGGCGGGGGGCCGCCTGGCTGCACAGTCTGATCGACCAGAGTGACAAGGCGTTCTTTGATCCGATGTCCCGGCTGGAGTACGCAATCGACGCCGGTCGCGCACTCAACGAGGTCTTTTGTGACCACCTCGGGGTGTGGGCTGCGGCGGTCGCAACGAGTCATGCATCGCCTGGGCAGCAGGCGATGCGTGAGTTCTTCCGGGGCTACGCCACCATGATGCGTTCAGTCGCGACCGATGTCGAACGCGATGATCGCCTCTCCTACGATCCCCATCCCCCGGCTGAGGTCAGATGCAACTGGGTTCTTCGAAATCTGGACTACTTTCACGATGCCCACGCCACCACCAGCGGAGACCGGATGTGGGTCGAGCCGGCCCGTCGGCTGTGTCGGACACTCGAGGAGATGCCCGGTGAGTCGGGCTGACGTGTCGACCGATTCGTTCGCGTCCCTCGTCTCCGACGACGAGGTGTTACGCCATTTGTTGGAGGGAAGCGGGATCTCCTTGCCAGAGAGCGGATCGGAGATGTTGCAGGCATGGGAGTACAGCAGGCGATTCCTCGCCGGACTCATTCCGCGGCCCGGCACGCTGCTGGATTACGGCTGCGCCAACGGGTTTCTCCTCAAATGCCTTCAGAATTGGTCCCCGCACGACATCGTCCCTTTCGGCGTCGATATCGATGCCGCCCGTCTCCGGGAGGCGCGTCGGATCTTCTCAGAGGTTCCGGAGAACTTTGGTCTGGTCGGCCAGAGCGATGTGGTGGGTGAGGGGTTCCCCCGCCAGTTCGATCTGGTCTATTGGGCAGTCGGTGACAACATCGACTTCGCTGAAGCCGCGAACCAGCGGTGGCTGCGGAGCGTCCACGCGCTCACCGCTCCGGGCGGAAGATTTGTGATGGGGTTCTACGAATCGCCGACGGCGAATCGCGCCAAATTAGATGCCTTGTCGACGTGTGGTTTCCGCTTCCAGAGTGTGGTTCAGAATCCGCAGTCACCGGATGAACTCGCCATTTGGATCGACGTTTCACAGTGAGTGTGCACTCGGGCTCACCACCTGTGGGAACCCGGATGCCCGCCGGGGGTGGTTCGCGACGAGCAGATGAGAAACGTCCCCGTGCGGCCGGAACTCCGGCACACGGGGACGTTCAGTGGAATCTCTAGACGAGACTCAGGCCTCGATGATGAACTCCTCGAGCTGCTGACGCGCGACGTCGTCGGCGAG
>ERZ501011.416-NODE-416-length-10944-cov-6.772523_pt1 | contig 10944 bp, 11 predicted proteins | sample MGYA00248833_ERZ501011 | MGnify/ENA primary metagenome ERZ501011 (study PRJEB25958, sample SAMN03398530) | human skin metagenome | study: EMG produced TPA metagenomics assembly of the Human Skin Microbiome Metagenome (human skin metagenome) data set. | reverse complement strand
AGCGCGCTCGACCTCCGGCTCCTGCGTCAGGGCCTCGGCCGCTTCGCCGAGCGCGCCGGCGTTGACGCGGTCCAGCACGCGCGAGGTGAGGAAGCGCTCGACGCCGACCGAGAAGGCGAAGCTGGCGAGGGCGTCGAACTGATGCTGGTTCAGAGGGACACGCACCTCTTCGTGCAGGGCGCGCACCACGGGGATCAGGTCGTACTGCAGCAGCAGTTCGGCGTCCGCTTCCGAAACAGTCAGACCCTCCCGGGCCGAGGCCGTATGGCCGTAGCCGATGATCCAGCCGCCGTCCGGGCGCGACACCGCGCGCGAGCGGAAGCCCTCGAAGCTCTTGATGAGCACCACGCCTTCGCGGGAGATGCGGGTCGGTTTCTGCCTGTCGGAGGACACGATCTGTTCCATTTGAAGACGAGCGGGACGGTTTTCGGGAAGCCTAGCAAGGTCCGGGCCTGCCTGGCGGTTCCTTCTCAGAGCAGAACCACCGTCGCCAGGCCCAGGAAGATCAGGAAGCCGAAGAAATCTGTCGTCGCCGTGACGAAAACGGCCGACGATACCGCCGGGTCGAACTTCAGCTTGGACAGGGTCAGCGGCGTCAGGACGCCCACGGTCGCGGCGACCAGGAGGTTCAGCACCATGGCCGCGCCGATCACCGCGCCCATGCGCCAGTCTCCGGCCCACAGCCCCGCCGCGACGCCGATCAGCGGCGCCAGCACCAGGCCGTTGGCGCAGCCGACCAGCAGTTCGCGCCAGAAGGTCCGCACGGCGTTGGAGGCGTTCAGCTCGCGCGTCGCCAGCGCCCGGACGGTCACGGTCAGCGCCTGGGTGCCGGCGTTGCCGCCCAAGGCCGAGACGATGGGCATCAGCACGGCCAGAGCCACGATCTGCTGAATGGTGCCCTCGAACCAACCGATCACGCTGGCGCCGAGGACGGCGGTCGCCAGGTTGATGGTCAGCCAGGGCACGCGACCACGAACGATCTCCAGCACGCCCGAGCCCCGATCCTCGTCGGCGACGCCGGCCAGGCGCAGGATGTCCTCGCGGTTCTCTTCCTGAATGATGTTGACGATGTCGTCGACGGTGATCTGGCCGACCAGCCGACCGGCCGCGTCCGTCACCGGCGCCGAGATCAGGTGGTACTTCTCGAAGATATAGGCGACCTCTTCCTGATCCTGGTCCACCGCGATTGCGTTCACCGGCTCCATCAGGTCCGTCAGATTGGTGTCGCGGGGGCTGCGCAGCAGGCGGCTGATCGCAACACCGCCGACGGGCTTGTTCAGCGGATCGACAACATAGACGTCGAAGAACAGCTCGGGCAGGTCCTCGCCCTGGGCCCGAACGTGGTCGATGGTGTCGCCGACGCTCCAGAACTGCGGCGCGGCCATGACCTCGCGCTGCATCAGGCGGCCGGCGGAGTCCTCCTCGTAACCCAGCGAGCTTTCGATGGCCGCCCGGTCGAGCTCGGGCATGGCGGCCAGCACGCGCTCGCGCTGGTCGTCCTCCAGGTCCTCGACCACGGCGGCGGCGTCGTCCGAATCGAGCTCCTGCAGCGCCTCGGCCAGGGTGGCGTTGGGGACCCGCTCCAGCACCTCCTCGCGGATGCCGTCGTCCAACTCGGGCAGGGTGTCGGCCAGCAGTTCGGGCGGCAGCCACAGCACCACCACGGCCCGGTGCTCGGCCGTCAGAAAGCCCATCAGGTCCGCGACGTCGGCCGGGTGCAGGTCCTCCAGCAGCGAACGCAGCCGCACGCCGTCGCCGTCGTCGGCGGCGTCCACGACCTTTTCGACGAAGCCGGTGGTGAGGACGTAGTCCTCGTCGAGAGCGGCGTGCTCCTCGACATCGACAGGAGGTTCAAGGGTTGCGGCGTCGCTCATCGCGGTGGACCTCCCTCGAAATGTCAGCCTGGTAGAGCCGAACGCCTATCCTGTTCCATCAGATGGTGCGGTCGAGAAGACTCGAACTTCCACGGGTTGCCCCACAGCGACCTCAACGCTGCGCGTCTACCAATTCCGCCACGACCGCTCGCATCGGAGCGGCGGCAATAGCGGAGGTCGGGGCCAAAAGGAAGGGGTTTGTCACACCCCGCGTGACAATCAGGCCGCGCCCGCCATGAAGTCGTAGACGTCGGCGGGCCGGGTCACCGTGATGGCGATGCGATCGTCGCGGATCTCGATCTCGCCGCGCGCCACGGGATGGTTGTTGGCCAGGATCCAGACCTCGTCCTGCTCGGACGCGTCCAAGGCGATCACCGCGCCGCGGCCCATGCGCAGCAGCTGGCTCATCGGCAGGACCGAGCGGCCCAGCACGACGGAAATCTCCACGTCGACGGCGTTGATCTGGCTCAAGAGATTGGTCTTCCGAAAGGACGAGGAACGCCGCGCGACCTTGCGCCGCCGCCTCGCCATCCACATTGAAGCGGTTATGCTTGCCGAGCCGTTAAGTCCCGACCTCCTGAAGCTGCGCCGTGAGGACGGCCAGGCCGTCGAATGGGTCGTGTCGCGGGCGCGGGTCCCCTATCCCCAGGCGGTGGCCGAGATGGAGGCGCGTGCGGCGGCGATCGCCGCCGGAGAAGCGCCTGAGCGGGTCTGGCTGATCGAGCACCCGCCGCTTTACACCGCCGGGGTGTCGGCGCGGGCGGAGGACCTGCTGCAGCCGGACAGGTTCGAGGTGCACCAGACCGGTCGCGGAGGCCAGTTCACCTATCACGGGCCCGGCCAGCGGGTTGTCTATGTGATGCTGGACCTGAACCGGCGCGGACGCGACGTGCGGGCCTTTGTGCGCGGGCTGGAGCAATGGATCATCGGCGCCCTGGCCGAGTTCGGCGTGGGGGCGGACGTGCGAGACGGCCGCGTCGGCGTCTGGGTCGAGCGCAAGGGGCCAGGCTGGTCGCGCGAGGACAAGATCGCGGCCATCGGCGTCAAGGTCCGCAAATGGGTCAGCTTTCACGGCATCAGCCTGAACGTGGAGCCGGATCTGGATCACTTCGGCGGCATCGTGCCCTGCGGCATCCAGGAGCACGGCGTCACCAGCCTGGTGGATCTGGGCGTGCCCGCCACCATGGACGAGGCGGACGAGGCGCTGCGGATCAGCTTTCGCCGCATCTTCGGCGAGGCGGCGCCGCTGGAACCTGGAGCATCGGCGCCTATTTCAGAGGCATGACCGATCTTGCATCCCCGATGAAGACCCGCTCGGCCGCCGGCTTCGACCTTTCGCCGCCCAGCGATGACGAGCGCGTCCGGCTGGAGGCGGCGCTCAGCCCCGAAGAGAAGCGGGTGCTGCTGGCGCACGGGACCGAGGCGCCGTTCTGCGGCACGCTGTTGGGCGAAAAGCGCGCGGGCGTCTTTTGCTGTCGCGAGTGCGGCCTGCCGCTGTTCCGCAGTCGCACCAAGTTCGAAAGCGGCACCGGCTGGCCCAGCTTCACCGAACCTGTGGACGAGGACCATGTGCTGGCGATCCGAGACACCAGCTACGGCATGGTGCGAATCGAGACGCGCTGCGCCCGCTGCGACAGTCACCAGGGGCACGTCTTTCCCGACGGCCCGCCGCCGACGGGAAACCGCTACTGCATCAACTCTGTGGCGCTGGAGTTCGTGGCCGAAGGCGAGGCGTTGCCCGATCCTTTAAAGCGCGGCGACGGAACGGCCTGACGTTGGCCGTATTCGCTGTGGTAGATAGGCGGCGAAGGAGACGGCCATGATCCTTGTTCTTGCGGCCCTGGCGAGCCTCGCCGGTGATCCCGACGGCGTGGTGACCACCGCCCCGAACGACACCGCAGCTCTCGCACGCGCCCTGACCGCACCCGAACCGGTGGTCGCCGCCACGCCGACCAGCCAGGACGCCGCGCCGCACGACCTGACCACCGACGAGCAGATTGAGCGCTGGCTGGCCGCCCGAACCCGCTCGGACGCCGCGCCCTACGCCGAGGACGACCTCGTCGGCTCGCCCGAAGAGCGCAAGATGCACGGGGTCGTCTCGGCTGGAATCGGCACCGGCGGCTACCGCAGCTTCGGCGCGGCGGTGACCATGCCGATCGGCGAACAGGCCGATCTGACCGTCGCCTACAGCGAAGGACGCAACCTGCCGTACGGCTACGGCTACGGTCCGGGCGCGTTGGACGGCTATGGCTATGGGCGCTTGGGCGGGTTTGGATATGATCCTCACCGCGTCGGGCGCAGCCGCAGCGTGGCGGTGGGTCTCGACTGGAGCAACAGCCGGGACAGGCGCGAAGAGCCGTGGCGCGAGCAGCGGCTCGAATCGATGCTGAACGACTGATCTCAACGTCACGCTCGGGGGAGTTCTGACATGTTTCGATCCATCTCGCTGGCCTGCGCGGCCCTTGTCGTCGCTGTGGGCGCCGGCGCGGCCGTGGCGCAATCGCGCGGCGCCGCCCTTGAGGTCCGCACGCCAGGTCTCACCGCAGAGGGCTCCGTCGTGGTCGCGGTGTTCGACAAGGAGGCGGACTGGAAGTCGCGTGATCGGCCCGTCCGCACCCAGAGGGTCGCCGCCGGCCCCGACAGCCGGCTCCGGATCGAGGGCTTGGCGCCCGGCCGCTACGGCCTGATGGTCTTTCACGACAAGAACAACGACGGGCGCCTGAACACCTGGCCAATCGGCATGCCCAGCGAGCCTTACGGCTTTTCCAACAACGCACGGGGACGCTTCGGCCCGGCGTCCTGGCAGGCGGCGTCGTTCGAGGTGCGCGGCGACAGCGTTCAGACCCTGCGGCTTCGCTGAGCCAAGGCCTCCAGCCGCTCCATCGCCGGCCCTGATTCGTCGCCCAGCGCCTTTATCGACGCGGACAGGCGCCGAGCGCCGTCGGTGAAGGCGGGCTCGTTGAGGACCCGCACGGCCGCCCGGCGGATGGTCGAGGCCGACGACCAGCGCGAGACGCGCAGGCCGGCCCCTCGCTCGGTCATACGCCGCGCGTTCTCCGGATGGTCCCGGCCCATCGAAATGCAGACGACCGGCACACCGTGCAGGAGGGGGCGCAGCAGCGTCCCGTGGCCGCCGTGCGAGATCACGGCGGCGCATCTTGGGACCAGCCGGTCGTGGGGGGCGCTCTGCACCACCACGATGTTCGACGCAGAGGGCAGATCGCCGGGCCGCACCGCCGGCCCGGTCGTGACGATCCCGTGCACCGGCAGCCTGGCCAAGGCCTTGATGCAGCGGGCCATGATTCCGCGCTGGTCCTGGAAGGTGGTGCTGAATGAAATCAGCACATTGGGGTCCGTTTCGCTGAGCAGATGCTCGATCGAGACGTCCTCGACCCACGCCGGCCGGTCCAGCAGCGGACCGCAGTAGACGAAGGGCTCGGGCGGAGGGGTGTCGCCGAAGTCGAAGGCGGCGCTTGTGGCCAGCACGATCATACGGGCGGCGTCGATCTGATCCATGACATGCGCGAGCGGTGGAAGGTCCAGCGCGGCGCGGGCGCGGTTCAGGTCGGCGAGGCCCACGTCGTAGAAGCCGGCGATCATGCCGCGCGCCGACTGTTCGCGCCTTTGTTCGAAGCTGGTGCGCGCGGGCGCAAATCCCGGTCCGAAAGGCGGCGTGTCGGCGCGTGTCGGTAGGCTCCAGACATTGGCCGAGAGGAAGGCGAGGGGCGTCCCTGTCGCTTCGGCGGCGACGGCCACGCCGAGCAGCAGTTCGTTGGAGACCACCACATCCGGGCGGAAGTCTGCGATCAGGTCGCGCGCATCCAGCGCATAGGCCTCGGCCGGGCCGGTCATCACCGCGTTGCACACCGCCTTCACCACGGCCGGCGGCCAGATGTGGCGCCAGTCCTGAAGCGGATCGTCGGCCCGGCCGCCGGCGGATCTGTTGGGCGCCCGCCGCCAAGTTCGGAAGGCGAGGCCGGCCCGTTCGGCGGCCGCCTGATTCGCCTCGTCTGAGACGAACAGCACCTCGTGCCCCCGCGCCTGAAGCCGGATGGCGAAGGTTATGGCCGGGGCGACGTGCCCGCCGCCCTCGAAGGTGGTGAAGAGGAACCGCACGGGACCTCAACGCCAGTTCGCAGCTTCCGCGTCAATACGAACGGCGCCGCTCGGCTTATGCCGTCGGATCGCGTAAGCTGGCCCCATGTCGGAATGGCTGATCAACGGCGCCTGTTTTTTGGGCGCGCTCGTGGGCATGGAGTGGGTGGCGTGGGCGACCCACCGCTATGTCATGCATGGCCCGCTGTGGGTGCTGCACCGCTCGCACCATGAGCCGCGGCACGGTGCATTCGAACTGAACGACCTGTTCGCCGTGATCTTCGCCGGCATGGCCATCGGCCTGTTCGCCCTGGGCTCGGCGCTGGACCAGCCGTGGATGTTCTGGACGGCGGCGGGCATCACCGCCTATGGCGCGCTCTACGCCCTGGTGCACGACGGTCTGGTGCACCAGCGCTGGCCGTTCCGCTACACGCCGCGCAAGGGCTACTTCAAGCGGCTGGTGCAGGCCCACCGGATGCACCATGCCGTCAAGGGCAAGGAGGACGGCGTCTCGTTCGGCTTTCTTCTGCCTGGAGACGTGCGTCGCTTCTCGGCCGAGTTGCGACAGCGGCGGCTGGAGCGCGCCGGCTCAGATCCGCGACCATAGGGGCTGGCGCGGCGGGAGAGGAGTCAGCTTCTCCATCCGGCTCCACAAGGCGACCAGCGCGCCCCGCAGCACCAGAACCAGCTTGATCCGGCGCGGCACGGTCATGCGCCCGTTCAGGGCGTGTGGGCCTGCGCGTCGGATGCGGCGGCCAATCTCGCGATAGACGCCCCGCGCCGCCGCCGTCGCCAGGGCCGCGCGGAAGGGCAGGGCGCGAAGGCCCGCCCGAGAGGAGGAATAATAGACCTCCGCCAGATCCAGCAGTTCCAGCGCGGCTTGGAACACCGCCTCGCGGCGCGCGATCGCCAGGGCGTCAGGCGTAGAGGGCGCACCGGCGCGGGCCAGCGTCTGTTCGGGCACATAGAGACGGCCGGCCTCGGCGTCCTCCATGATGTCGCGCACGATGTTGGTCAGCTGAAAGGCGAGCCCGAGATCCTGCGCGCGCCGCAGGACGGGCGTGGTGGTCGCGCCCATGATCGCCGCCATCATCACGCCCACCACGCCGGCCACGCCCCAGCAGTATTCCAGCAGTTCGTCGGTGGTCCGGTAGCGGCGCTCCTCCACGTCCATGGCGAAACCGTCCAGCAACTCCTGCGGCCACTGATCGTCGAGTGCGTGGTGGGAGGCGACGCGCTCCAGAGCCTGGAACGGCGGCTCGTCGGTCGGCTCGCCCGCCATAGCCTTGCGGGTCAGGACGCGCAGCCGCTGCAATCGCGCCAGCCGCTCCTCGCGCGTCATGGGCTGGAAGCCGTGACCCAGCTCCTGCCCGTCGATCTCGTCGTCGCAATAGCGGCACCAGGCGTAGAGCGCCCAGACGTCCTCGCGCAGCGGGCGGTCGAACAGTCGGGTGGCGGCGCGGAAGCTGGCGGAGCCCTGCGCCATGGTCTCGCGGCTCTGCTGGACGATCTGGTCCATGTCAGGCGGCCTGGGCGGGCGCAGTCGAGGGGAAGTCCTCGGCGATCACCGAAGCGGTGGCCTTGGCCGACCCGACCACGCCCGGCACGCCCGCGCCCGGATGGGTGCCCGCGCCCACGAAATAGACGTTGCCCAAGACGTCGTCGCGGTTGTGCACGCGGAAATAGGCGCTCTGCGTCAGGATCGGCTCCAGCGAAAACGCCGAGCCGAGGTGCGCGCCCAGCTCGGTCTTGAAGTCGGCGGGCGTGAAGGTGCGCATCGTGACCAGGTTCTCGCGCAAGCCCGGAATGGCGCGGCGCTCCAGCGCCTCAAGAATTCGGTCCGCGTATTTCGGTCCTTCGACGGCCCAGTTGATGTCCTGCGACAGGTTCGGCACCGGCGACAGGACGTAGTAGCCGCTGCACCCCTCGGGCGCGAGAGAGGGATCGGTGACGCTGGGGGCGTGCAGATACAGCGAGAAGTCCTCGCGCAGCGGCTTGGCTCCGCAGATCGAGTCGACCAGCGCCTTGTATTCGGGCCCGAACAGGATGGTGTGATGCTTCATGTCGGCCGGCGCGGGCGCTCTCAGGCCGAAATAGACCACGAACAGCGACATGGAGAAGCGGCGCTTCTTCAGCCCCGCAGCGGCCTTCTTGCCCCGCCCGCTTTCACTCAGCAGGCGGTCATAGGTGTGGACCACGTCGCCGTTGGAGGCGACGAGATCGGCGCGCAGCACCTCGCCGCCCGCCAGGCGCACGCCCACGGCGCGATCGTTCTCGACCAGGATCTGCTCGGCCGGACTAGAGGTGCGAAGAACGCCGCCCAGGTCTTTGAACAGGCGCACCATTCCATCCACCAGCGCGCCCGTTCCACCACGCGGGAACCACACGCCCCACTTGCGCTCCAGCGCATGGATCAGGGCGTAGATCGACGAGGCGGAGAACGGATTGCCGCCCACCAGCAGGGTGTGGAAGCTCAACGCCTGACGCAGGTGCTCGTCCTTCACGAAGGTGGAGACCATCGAATAGACGCTGCGCCAGGCCTGGAGGCCGACCAGCTGCGGCGCGGCGCGCATCATGCTGCCGACGGTCATGAAAGGCACATGGCCGAGCTTCAGATAACCCTCCTCGAAGACGGAGGTGGAGTAGTCGAGAAAGCGGCGGTAGCCCTCGACGTCGTCCGGGTTCATGGCGGCGATCTGGCGATCCAGCTCGGCCTGGTCGTTGACGTAGTCGAAGGACGCGCCGTCGTCCCACAGCAGGCGATAGAAGGGCGTGATCGGCAGCAGCTCGACATAGTCCGACAGCTTGCGGCCCGACAGGGCGAACAACTCCTCCAGGCACGAGGGATCGGTGATGACGGTGGGGCCGGCGTCGAAGGTGAAGCCGTCCTGCTGGTAGACATAGGCCCGGCCGCCGGGGCGATCCCGCGCCTCGACCAGCGTCACCTGGTGCCCCGCCGACTGCAGCCGGATGGCCAGGGCCAGACCGCCGAATCCGGCGCCGATGACAACCGCGTCAGCCATGCGGACGATCTCCCTTGAGGCGAAAAGCGCGGAGCGCCTTGTGAACAGGAACGGGCGGCTTGCCGCTGAGGATGCGCAGTCGGTCGCCCCACGTCAGCCGTCCGGCGTAGAAGCGCTCCACCAGCGGCTGAGGCAGGGTGTAGAAGCGTTGCAGCACCTTGTAGCGTTCCGCGGGCTCGGCGGCGTTGAACATCATGCGGTTCAGAAGGCGCAGATAGGCGTTGCGCCGCCACAGGGCGTCGGATCGATGTCGCGCCAACGCGGCCACCGTCGCGGTGTCCAGCGCTGAACAGGAGGCGATCGCCGACGCCAGGCCGACCGCCTCCGGCAACGAGTAGCCCGTCACCGGGTGAAACAGCAGGGCGCGCAGACCGGAGCGCGCTGCGTCTCCGTCCAGTTCGGACCAGTAGCGGTCCGGATCGCCGCCCAGCGTGATCGGCAGGACGCCGCTCTCGCGCCGAAGCACCGAGTCCACGACCCAGCCCTTGGCCGCAGCATAGGCTAGGACCTCGTTGGAGAGATCGTCCTGATCCAGCTCGGCCCCGGCGCTGTAGCGCGTGTCCTCGATCAGCAGGGTGTCGCCCGACAGGGGAAGGACATAGATGAAACGATAGCCGTCCCGCTGCGGAATGGTGGCGTCCTTGACGATCGGCCGCTCAAGCCCATGCGGCGACTCCAGGCGCAGCTCCACCCCGACGAACTTCTGCCATGCCAGGGACACCGCGTCCGAACCTCGGGCGCCGCGGCCGTCGATGACCAGCGACGCCTCCAGGCGCTCCCGGTCGTCCAGCGTCACAGAGCGCGCGCCCACTGCCGCCGCTCCGCAGCCGTAGCGCATGTCCTCGCCTAGCGCCTGCTCGACCTCATGGGCCAGGGTGCGGCTGGTCAGGCAGCCGTATCCGGTCGACAAAGTCCGCCGGAACTCCGGAAAGGCGACATCGTAGCCGCTCCAGTGATGATCCAGCATCGGCCGCACCCAGGCGCGGTCCGCATCCGACAGATCCGAATCGAAGTGGCACCAGGTGTGGGCGTCGTCGGCGGCCGGCCGTTCCTCGATCACCACGATGCGCAGCTCCGGACGCAGGGTGCGGAGGCGCAGCGCGATCAGGCTGTTGGCCAGACCTGCGCCGACCAGCAGCACGTCGATGGAAGGAGTCGTCCTCACGCCCGCCTTATCGCGCGGAACGTCGTCGCCCGCCAGCAGACCCTTGCGCGCGATTTGCAACGCAGGAGCGGGGGCCGCCTCGACGTCCCTGTCTGGAACAACTCCTGCGATAACGGTCGGCCTCCGTCATCCACCGCCGACCGCCGTTCGTAGCTGACATGACCAGCCGCCACCGAAGCGACGCCATTGGAGACGGGAATGAGGGAAATCACGAGCGAGAACCTGGTGCGGCGCCTGTCGGCCCTATGTCCGCTGGGAGAAGCGGAGGCTCGCCTCGTGGAAGACCTCGTCAGACCCGGAGCGCCGCACGCCGTCGGCTCGGTGCTTTTGCAGCAGGGAGAGCAGGTGCTGGGGCCGCGCCTGCTGACCTCGGGCTGGGCGTGGCGAACGCGGACGCTTTCGACGGGAAGGCGTCAGGTGTTCGCGCTGGTTCTGCCCGGCGACCTGATCGGCCTGTGCTGGCGCCCGCGTCCGCGCGCGCTCTCCTCGACGGTCGCGGTGACGTCCGTTCAGACCTGCGACGCGTCTCTGCTGGCGGAAACCATGACGGCCAGGGGTGCGGTCAACCCGGCGCTGTGGGAGGCGCTGACGCTCGTGTCTCGTCACGAGGAAATGCGGCTGCTCGACCAGGTGGTGCGTCTGGGACAGCAGACAGCCGTCGAGCGCGTCGTGACCCTGATGCTCGACATCCACGACCGCCTGGGCGCGGTTGGAATGGCTGAGATCGATTCTTTCGACATGCCGCTGACGAACGAGCAACTCGCTTCGATGCTCGGGCTGAGCCTCG
>ERZ501011.412-NODE-412-length-11075-cov-6.261887_pt1 | contig 11075 bp, 10 predicted proteins | sample MGYA00248833_ERZ501011 | MGnify/ENA primary metagenome ERZ501011 (study PRJEB25958, sample SAMN03398530) | human skin metagenome | study: EMG produced TPA metagenomics assembly of the Human Skin Microbiome Metagenome (human skin metagenome) data set. | reverse complement strand
CGGTGGTCGCCCGCGAATACGGGCTGCCGTGCGTCGTGAACACCCTGGTGGGCACCCAGGTGTTGCGAACGGGAGAGCGCGTGCGGGTCGATGGAGATCGCGGGATCGTCGAACGGCTCGAGAGTCGTTGACTGCCAGGCGGTAGGCGGGGATGTCGTCCGGAACAACCAACCGGTGCCGACTCTCGGCGTGCTGGACACCTGCGACGACACACGTCGAACACCGACACCGGCTGGTCACCATTGTCCGCGGTATCGGTGTTCGACCGGTGTACGAGCCCTCGGATCTCAGGTGCCCTTGGTGACCACCGGCTCGACTTCGACCACTGTGATATCCCCGGTCATCTTCGGATTCGCTTCCACACCTGCTGTCCGGTCCCCACCGTCGAAGACCCGCAACCATATCGTCGCGGCGGCCGACAATGCAGCGGCACCGGCGATGTACACGCCGAACGCGACAACTGTGCCGGTCGATGCGAGGAGGGCTGCCGCCACCAGGGGGGTGAGCCCGCTGCCGAAGATCGAGCCGAGTTGATAGCCCATCGAGACGCCCGAGTAGCCGACACGGGAGTCGTAGATACCGGCGAAGAAGGCGGCCATCGTCCCATACGCTGCAGCGTATGGAATGAAGATCAAGGCGTAGCCGAGCATTGCGAGACCGAACTGACCGGTGTCGAGCAGGAGAACCCAGGGGACACCCATGAGTCCCATGCCGATGTTCCCGATCAAGAACACCTTCTTGATCCCGACCCGATCTGCGGTACGCGCGAACACGGGGATCAAGATCAGGGTGATGACCTGACACAGCAGGACCATCAGCAGCATCTGGCTGTAGCTGAAGTCCAGTCTGGTCGTTCCGTAACTCAGGCTGTACACAGCGGCACCGTAGATGACGACGCCGGTACCGAGATAGGCGATTGCCATCAGAACCACCTGCTTCGGGTAGTGCCGGAGCAGAGTGACCAGAGGACTCTTCTCCTTCTTGTCCAGCTGTTCGACGCGTTCGAACTCTGGGCTCTCCTCGACGGCCAGTCGGATGACAAGACCGACGACAACGAGCGCGAAGCTGGCCAGGAAGGGAATTCGCCAACCCCAGCCGAGCAACTGGTCCTCCGACATCAGAGCCGTCGTGATCAGAAAGACGCCGTTCGCCATGATCTGACCCGCCGGGGACCCGGCCTGCACCCAACTCCCGTACAACCCTCGCCTGGCCTTGGGCGCGTGCTCGACTGTCATCAGAACAGCGCCGGCATACTCGCCACCTACTGAGAGGCCCTGTAACACACGAAGAATCACCAACAACACGGGTGCGATGATGCCGATCGAATCGTAGGACGGCAGAAGCCCGACCAAGCCGGTCGCCACACCCATCATCACGAGTGTCACGACGAGCGTGGGCCGGCGGCCGATACGATCTCCGAAGTGGCCGAAGATGATCCCGCCCAGCGGCCTGGCGACGAAGGCGACTCCGAAGGTCGCGAACGAGAGCAGAGTACCTACGAGCGGGTCATGCGAAGGGAAGAACACATGTCGGAAAACGAGTGCGCTGGCAGTGCCGTAGATGAAGAAGTCGTACCATTCGATGGACGTTCCTACGAAACTGCCGAGTGCTGCCTTTTTGGCGGACGTTAACATTCGGGACCTTTCTACCCGCCTTGGTGCGGGGACATCTGCGATGACTGGAATGATGGATTAATCGATGTTTGTATCCAGACCATTTCTGGACAATCGGCACCACCATTGCTCCGAACCGTCACGACGCCGGGCCGTTCGGATGTGACATATTGCCCTCCATGCGGCGTGGATCAGGATGAGGATCTACCGCCGGGCGGGTTTCGAATTGCTATCGAAAGTGTAGTGGACAAGACATTACTGGGTCGGGTCCAGCCTGTTAATTGATCGTTTCACCGTGTCGGTTCACGCACGTCAGATCGCTGGGAAGGGCTATTGATCTTCCGTATCCGGGCAGGCTCGAATTCCTGCGATCCCGTGCTGCGCCTCCCTGCGGACGTGATCCATGGTATCGGGGTCTTCGACAATCGCACGCACAGCGAGTCGTGCAGCGGAATCTGCGAATCCGTCGATGTCGGACTCCTTACGACCATCCACGTGAAACCGATGTTGACTACCCTCGGTGAGGCTTAGGGCTGTGCGCACGAAGTCGCTTGCCGGCTCTGCACAGAAGACTCCCGTGGCGAGTCCGTCGTCGATGATCAGCTGAAGCAGTCTCACCAACTCGTGATAGTCCTCGTGAAAGTCACGAAATACTTCTGGCTGTTTCGTCGCGGCCTCTTCGAGATCGTAGAAATTCAGAGGTGCAGAGCACATTTGAATCACGTCTCGATATAACACGATGTACAAGCGGACGGCTGCGGACTCGGGGCGATCGGCAAGCGTCCGGGCCGCTATCAGAGATGCCCGATTCTGGTCCATGATTGCCCGGAGAATTGCATCTTTCGAATTGAACCAATAGTAGATCGATGACTGCTTCAAACCTGCGGCCTGGGCTATCTCCGCCATTCGGGTCGACGCGAATCCCTTTTCCGCGAAAAGCGATGCGGCCGCCGTGAGAATCCCTACCCGCGGCTCGCTCGTGACCATTCCGCTCTCCCGGGGGCGACCGCCCGCTGAGCCGCGTTTCGTCATGCGGCGATCCTAACAGCGCGAACCTGTCCGTATCGGCCACGCCTCAGCCCCCGATTGCCGTTCGAGCGTAGTCGTCGAACTCCAGATAACGTTCGATCTGGTGGTTCACTCCACCGGAGGCGTACTCTTCGCGAGTCCGCTGGTACTCGAAATGCAAGCGTGAGTACTCGACCATCTTGTTGGCCACCGGCAAGCGGTCTTCCTCGAACCTGCGCCCCGCCTCGACGACATCGTCGGTCTCGGTCAGGTAGCGCGCGAAGGTGGACCCGTCGATCAGGGCTTGGTTGGCGCCTTGCGCCATTCCGGGATACATCGGGTGCGCTGAATCGCCTATCAGGATTGCGCGGCGGTCTGTCCATCGCGGGAGGTGGCGACGGTAGTGGGCGATCTCGCGACCGATGATGCTGCCAGGTTCGCTGACGTCGACGATGCGCGGAATCGGTGTGTTGATCCAACTGCGTGCACACTCGGTGAAGTCGTCGTAGGAACTCAGTCCGTCCAGGCTGCCGTACCAGTACGCGTGAGTCTCGTCGATCGGTATCCACCCGATGTGACCGTTGGGTCCGAACACGTCGGCCTGGACGTCGGTGGGGACTCCGGCGGCAGCGCAGTCGAACACTCCGCGCCAGCGCACAACCCCCTCATCGGTGAATTCCGGGGGTGCCCCGAACATGAAGTTGCGAAGCTTGGAACCGATGCCATCGGTCCCCAGCAGGACGTCGCCGGTCGCCTGGGTGCCGTCTGCGAAATGCAGGGTGATGCTGTCTGCACTCTGCTCGTACCACTCCCCGCCTCGGCTGTAGATGATCTCGTCAGGGCTGAGGCCCGATGCGAGGAGCGCGTTCAGCCGGACCCGGCGCGCACCGGTGATGGGTGCGCCGAGCTCGGTGGCCCAGCCGTCTACGTCGACGTCCGAGGTCCGGGTGCCGTCACAGTCGAGCGTCCACCATCGCTTCATGGCGGCCGCCTCTGCCAGGTAGCGTTCGCCGAGTCCCAGGCCGTCCAACACCCGGACGCCGTTCGGCCAGATGTTGAGACCGACTCCAGCAGTCCGTATTTCAGGGTCCTTCTCGAACAGTCTGATTGTCCAACCCTGTTGTTTGAGGTGAAGCGCAGACGACAGCCCCGCAATTCCCCCACCGCAGATCAGTGCTGTTGGCATGACGTGTGTCCTTTGAGTGTGTTGGGCGAGCACAGTCGCTCGATCACCGTGATCAGCGCCCCATGGTCGAGTCCGCCGTCTCCGGAGGCGCGTAGTGCTTGGACCAACTGGGTCACGACGGCGGCGACGGGTGTGGCGAGACCGGCTTGATCGGCCGCCGATTGCGCGATCAAGAGATCCTTGTAATGCAGATCGACGCGGAAACCCGGCGTGAAGTCACGGTCGATCATCTTGCGAGCCTTGTTCTCCAGCACCCTGCTGGCAGCCAGGCCGCCGTTGAGCACACTGATCGCGGCGTCCATGTCGACATCTGTTCTCTGCAGGAGACTCAGTGCCTCGGCCACCAGAGCGATGTTGCCGGCCACGATCATCTGGTTGGCCGCCTTCACCAACTGTCCGGAACCCACCGGTCCGACATGTGCGACAACACCGGAGAAGGCGGCAATCGCAGATGTCGCTGTGGCGATGTCGGAGGGCGAGCCGCCCATCATGACTGCGAGGTTGCCTGTGTGAGCGCCGTGTTCGCCACCGCTGACCGGCGCGTCGACGAAGCCGATGGCCGACTCGCTCAGGGTTGCGGCGATGGTCACGGCCCGCTCGGGGGCTATCGTGCTGCAGTCGACCACTACTCGGCCGGGTCTGGCTGTGGTGGTGACGCCGTCGGTTCCGAACAACACCTTCTCGACATCGGGCGCGTCCGGGAGCATCGTGATGATGGTGTCTGCCCGTTCGGCGACCTCCGCCGGACTCGCCGCCCCGACCGCACCTGCGGCGACCAGGTCGTCGACCGCCGTCTGCGACCGATTGTGGACGACGACCGTGAGTCCGGCGTTCACCAGATGGGCAGCCATCGGCCTTCCCATCACTCCCAACCCGATGAAGCCGATCGTGCCGGTGCCGCTCATCTCAGTACCCCCGATCCAGGTTGACGACATTCCGGAACGGCTGTGCAGCACCCAGTCGTCGGAGGTTGTCCACGAAGAGGTCGACCTGGCGGTCGCCGAGTAGCTGCGAAGCATGCGAATCGTGCGGCAGCACCAGGGCGCCGGGGGCGGTCCACAGCGGGTCGTCCGCCGGAAGTGGCTCCATCGCATGGCAATCGATCAGCGCGCCGCGCAGGTGGCCGTCCTCGAGAGCTGCTACCAGTGCGCCGGCGTCGTGGATGGGACCCCGCGCAACGTTGGCGATCCACCCACCGGGTTTCATCGCAGCGATCGCACGGGCGTCGATCAGTCCTCTGGTCTGCGGGGTCAACGGCGCAGCGATCACCAGGAAGTCGGACGTGGCGAGAGCGTCCAGAAGTGATCCGGTCGACACGACCTCGTCAAAGCCTCTGACCTCGTTGCCTTGTCGATTGATTCCGATGGTCCGGATTCCCAGCGCGGACGCAATCCGCGAGGTCTGCGACCCGATGTTGCCGGTGCCGAGGATCGTCATGACCGAGCCGTCGAGTTCTCGAGCGGGCAATTCGACCCACTTGCGCGCAGCCTGGTTCTGCCATCGGGTGTGCAGCATCTTGGCGTCGGCCAGAATGGCTCCGATGACGGTTTCCGCGATGGCTTTTGCGGCGACGCCGGACGCGTTGGCCAGCACAACCCCCTGCGGCACGATCGTCGTCAGATGTTCCGCACCGGCGCTCATCGACTGAATCAGCTGAAGATCAGGGTTGATGAGCTGGTCGTACCCCTTCTGGGTCAGGATGCCGACTTCGCTCTCGATGGATTCGACGGTTCCGCTGGTCTCCACCATTATCGCGTGTGGTGGCCGTTGTGGTGGTAGGCCGCCGTTCAGGTGGGACACCGGAATGTGCTCGAGCCACACATCGTCGGCGACCGCCAGAATTCTTGCTCGTTGTTGCTCGGTGAGCCAGATCCCCTCCACGGGGTCACTCGCTCCCTGTACTGCTTTGGGTAGCCCCGCTACCACGATGTTGAGCGACACTGACGTCGACTCCTCTCAGATTGTTGGTTGTGAGCTGGGGTTCTTCCGCTTCAACTCAGCGAGAAGCTCTCGGAGGCAGGCGTCTACGACGTTCTGTTCTCGTGCTCGTACACCGGGACGGCCGGCGACGTGGCCCAACGACGACTCCAGGACACGCAGTTCGCCGTGCCGCAGCGCTTGTACCTCCACAGAGTTCTCGGCCAACGTGAAGTACGCGTCCGTCGAGCACGGCATCAACACGGTTCTGGCTTTGATGCGACCAAGACCTGCACAGAGTCCACCCCGGTTCCGCCCGATGTCGGCGTCCCGCCACATCCTCAGACATGTCATCAGATCGCCGGCGTCGAACGCCTCATGGTCTTCACCCCAACGCACCAGAACATCAGCGGCGCTGCGATATCCGAGATCCTTGTAGATCCCGTCGGTGAAGAAGGCCGGTGAGTACGCCCAGCCTGCGTACACTCGCCCGAAGGCGTTCAGTCCGCGCGCCGGGCGAACGCCCAGACCGAAGTTCGGATCGGCTTCCAATGCGGCCGCCACCGAGTCGAGGAACACCTGATTCACCGTGGAACAGCGGGCAGCCGAACACAGAGCCATGACCGAGTCCACATCGTCCGGGAACATCGCGGCGAATTCCAATGCCTGAGTGCCGCCGAGAGACCACCCCGCCGCCAGCTGAACTCGTGCGACTCCCAGAGCATCCAGGACGAGGCGTGCGGCACGGGCGTTGTCTCCTACGGTGATCCTCGGAAAGGTGTGTCGCACAACGTCAGGTGTGGTCGACGGAGAGACCGACTTCCCGTTGCCGAGGTGGTTGACGATGACCACGCGGTGATGCGTCGGATCGATCGGGCGCCCTTCACCGATCCACGGTGCGTAATCGGCATCGGTGCCGGTGTAATAGGTGAACAACAGTACGACGTCGCCCGCGCCGAACAGATCGCCGTAGGTGCGAAAACGGATGTGCGCATCCGACAGTCGTTCGCCCGACTCGAGCGGGAAGTCGTCGACCACGATCGTTCTCGTGCCGTCCATCGGGGCTCTCAGAAGAAGGTGAGGTAGCGGTCACGTTCCCAGTCGGTGACTGCGGTGCAGTAGTCTTCCCACTCGCCGCGCTTGTAGTCGATGAACGATCGCCAGCCCTTCTCTCCGAACACTTCTCTGGTGAACGGATCCGCTTCGAAAGCGTCAATGGCGTCCTCCAGTGTTCGCGGAAGCAGCGTGAGGCCACGCGCTGCGTATTCGGACAGCGGAACCTCGTACAGGTTCTCGGTGTGGAAGCTCTCGAGTTCGGCCGTCTCGCGGATTCCTTCCAGGCCCGCGGCCAAGAGCACGGCGGCCGCGAGGTGCGGATTGCAACTCGAGTCGACCGCTCGGCACTCCACCCGGCCTCCACCGAGCGGCACACGAAGCATGTTCGTGCGGTTGTTGTTTCCGCAACTGGCGAAGATCGGCGCCCACGTGGAACCGGACATGCTGCCCTTGCGGACCAGCCGCTTGTAGCTGTTGACCGTCGGTGCGATGACTGCGCAGATCGCGGCGGCGTGACGAACGATCCCGGCAGCGAAGTGGTAGCCCAGCTCGCTCAGCCCGACGCCGGCCGGATCCTCCTGCGCGTCGAACAGATTGGAGGTGTTCGCCAGGTCGGCGAGGGACATGTTGAAATGGGCACCCGACCCCGTTCGGTCGGCGAACGGCTTGGGCATGAAGGATGCCATCAGCCCGTCTTCGCGGGCGATCTCGCCGGCCATCATCCGGAAGATGACGACGCGATCGGCCATTGTCATCCCATCCGCGTAGGTGAAGTCGATCTCGAACTGCCCCTGCGCGTCCTCGTGATCGAATGAGTAGACATCCCAACCCAATTCGTTCATTGCATCGACCAGCCTGCTGAGCCAGGGGAGATTGTCGAGCAAGGTGGGTATCGCGTAACAGGATTTCTCCAGAGTGTCGCGGTCGCTGACGTTCTGGGGATTGCGGGGATCGCCGGAGAAGACGAAGAACTCTGTCTCGACACCCAGGTTGAAAGTGAACCCCATGTCGGCGGCCGCGTCGATCTGACGTCTCAGGATGTTACGGCTGGACGCCTCGAACGGCTGACCGCCCTCATACAGGTCGGAGAGAAACAGTGCGACGTCACGACGCCAGGGGAGGACCACCCCGCGCGACAGATCCGGACGCGCTGACAGCTCCTCGTCGCTGACATCCTGAGGGAGGCCGTCGAGCGCAGCGCCGGTGAACAGCTCGGAACCACCTGCCATGTGTGTGAAATGGTCGATCGGCACGACCTTGCCTTTGAGGTTTCCGTGCAGATCCGTGTAGCCCGCGATGGCGTAGCGGACTCTCTCTTCCTTCAGTTTGGCGCCGAGAGATGCTGCGTGCGAGTCGATTGCGGTCATGGAGACCCTTTCAGACGTAGTTTCGACGAGGTATTGAAACAGTAGCCCCAGGCAATTTCGATGCCATATCGAAACTGTTTCCAGTGCGTTTCGCCGTTTCGGGGGAGGGCTCAGATAGGCTCGTGCGCTTGGTCGTTCAGTGACCGTGTAAGAGAGACAACGGATTTCGGCGGAAACTCGGCCGTGCGGAGAATCCGAAGCGAGGTAGTACTCTGCGCTGCGTGGCCTTCAGGCGCGAGAGGGATCGTGCGGTAGCTCGGCGTAGCCCCATTGGTGCTGCCGCGCCAGGTTGCAGGCGATGTCGACGTCCCCGCTGGTCAGCGAGTCGAGAAGGGCCTGATGGTCGTCGGCGATCGTGGTCAGCTCGGGAGTGGACGCCAACATCGTCACCGACGTCCACGCCTCGATCTGGAGATTCTCCCAGGTGCGAGCTATGAGATCGTTGCCGGCAGCTTCTATGATGTGTCGGTGGAATGCGACGGTCTGCACTCCGACTGCTTCGACGTCTTTCTTTTCGGCCATTCGATACATCTCCGCGATGTCCCGCTCGAGGTGATCAATGGGCACCGAACCAGTCAACAAGACCAGTCGTGTGGCAGTTTCCTCCAACGCGGCCCGAAGGACGTAGCTCTCCCGCAGCGCCTCTCTGATGGAGGACCGGATGAAAGTACCGCGACGCGGCTTGATCTCGACCAGTCCGAAGGCCTCGAGCTCGCGCAGTGCCTCGCGGACCGGAGCCTGACTCGTTCCGAACTGAGCCGCGACCTTTGTCTCGACCAGACGCTCGCCGGGCCCCAGCTCCCCGAACACGATCTGGTGCACGAGCGTATCGCGGATCTGTTGACTGAGTGTTCGACGCAGGCCCGTCTGGTGACTCGCAGGCATGGTCTCAAGATACGGAATCATCCTGCTCCGGGTCGCACCGGTCGGAGAACCGCTGGTACGCGCGGGCATCGTTTGCTCCGACACACTCGACCCTCGCAGTGAGATCGGAACTTCGCGCGCGCCGACGGCGATGGAGACAGGACCGTGTGGCCGAGCCGCACTCCTCCTCATCAGATGTCGAGTACCAGGACCGACGACTTCGATCGCGACACACACGGCAAGATGACTTCGTTCGACGACCGCTCCTCGTCATCGAGGATGTCGTCGTTGTGCTCCGGGACACCGCCGACAACCCGGACCTCGCAGGTGCCACAGATGCCCGCGCGACAGGAGTTGTCGATTGCCAGTCCGGCCTCTTCGAGGATCTCGAGGAGGTCTCGATCTGCCGGCACCCGGAGTGTTCTTCCTGTCCTCGCCAGCCGTACTTCGAACTCACCGGCCGGCCGGGCGGGAGCTGAACTCGGCGCGAAGCGTTCGCGATGTAAGGCGGGCGATGGCCAAGCGGCACAGCACTGCTCGACCGCATCGATCAACGGTCCGGGCCCACAGCAATAGACGGCCGTGTCCTGCAACGGTTCGCTCAGGAACTCCTCGAAGTCGAGCAAGCCGTACTCATCCTGGGGCAACACGTGCAGGTCTCCCCCGAGGAGTCCTCGCAGTTCATCGACGAAGGCCATCGAGTTGCGGGTCCGCCCGCCGTACACGACCGTCCAGGACCTTCCACGCCTGGCCGCCTCGTGGATCATCGGCAGAAGTGGCGTGATCCCGATGCCGCCGGCGACGAAGATGTAGCGTGCTGCGTCCACGAGCTGGAAGTTGTTGCGCGGCCCCCGCGCCGACACGACATGACCCCGCTCCAGCTTCTCGTGGATGATCTTGGACCCGCCACGGCTGGCCTGTTCGCGTAGGACCGCAATTCTCCACGTACGTTTGTCCCCCGGCGCGCCGCACAGCGAGTACTGGCGGACGAGGTCGTCTGCCAGTTCGAGTTCGATATGCGCACCGGGTGTCCAGCTCGGCAGCTCCGACCCGTCATCAGCGCACAACTCGAGACTCACGATGTCGTCGGCTTCTCGCCGTTTCGAAGCAACTCTCAGTCGCGTCTGCATACTTCCCGCATCCCGGGCGTTGAGGTCGCATGACCGGCGTTTCACGGTGAGCGCAGCCCGGCCGCTGTCGCATTCGCGTTTCGAAACCGCACTCATGGCTGGGGAGTCATCAGACGGGTGGCGGTTTCGGGCCTGAACATGTGCAGAGCGATGTCGTGCATTCCGCGCATGGCTCGGAGAATCTCTTTCCGGTCCTCGTCCGTGCGGGCATACCGCGCGAGAATCTGCCTTCCGAGCCCCACGTGGAACTTCTCGTCGATCTCGATCTTTCGATGCACCCGCACGACCTCGTCGAAGCCGTGTTGTTCACCAGCGAGGAATGTCGGTTCGAGACTGCCGGTTGCCGAAGTCTCGGACGCATTCCACGCGGCGATCGCAGCCAGTGGATGGCGGTCGAGACAGTCCCAGAGAAACTCGCTCCACTGGAGACTGTCCGCAGGGACCGAGGTCGGGACCGTACCGCCCAGCGACTCCACCGCGTTGCCGACCAGCTCGTAGTGCTCAGCCTCCTGAAAGGCCTGTTTCGCGAGCAGTGTGACGTGCTTCCGCTCGAAACCCATTCCATAGCGCTGGATCTCAGCGTTCAGTAGGAATACGTAGTCGATCTCCCGCCACGCGCGCGTCGCGAGCCACTCGGCCAGGATGATGGGTTTCGGATCCCTGCTGAAGTTGTCGAAGAAATCCTTGCTGGTTCGCCGCGCGTTGCTGAAGATGGCGTCGAGGATCTCGTTCACCTCGTCGATGATCGGATCAAGCCCCGTTCCGCCTCTCACGTTCCGCACACTGACCATGACCCGCACCTTTCGTAGACGTTGCTATCGATTATCGATTATCGATTGCCCGTGTGCGGTCGTCAAACGGAACGGCAGCAGGTGTCCAGGCGCGCATTAAACCGTCCGGGTCGGCGGGCGGGCCTGCACCCGCCCTGCCGACC
>ERZ501011.411-NODE-411-length-11179-cov-6.908216_pt1 | contig 11179 bp, 13 predicted proteins | sample MGYA00248833_ERZ501011 | MGnify/ENA primary metagenome ERZ501011 (study PRJEB25958, sample SAMN03398530) | human skin metagenome | study: EMG produced TPA metagenomics assembly of the Human Skin Microbiome Metagenome (human skin metagenome) data set. | reverse complement strand
CCCTCGGCCTGGCGGTGGTCCGCCGCCTGGCCGAGGCCATGGACGGCAAGGTTTCGGTCGAGGACCGTCCGGACGGCCCCGGCGCCCGTTTCCGCTTCGAGGCCGCGTTCGAGGCCACCGCCATCGCCCGCGATCGCCCGCTGACGGGCTGCGCGGTCGCCCTCCACATCAACGATCCGCTGGTCCGGGCGTCCGCCGCCGCACAGATCGAAGCGTCCGGCGGACGGGTGGCGGACGACGCCTCCGTCGTTCTGGTCGATCACACCCTGGCTCCGGCTGGGGGCCGGCCGCTGGTCGAGGCGCCGGTCGGCGCGCGCGCCATCGTGCTGCTGAAGCCGGGCGAGCGCGAGCTGATCGCGCGCTATCGCTCCCTCGGCTTCAGCGGCTATCTGATCAAGCCGCTGCGGCGAGCCTCCCTGGCGGAGCGGGTGCTGGCGGCGCAGCGCCAGCCTTCGGAATCGGTGACCTCGACGCCGGCCGAGGACGACCGCGTCCAGCCGGTCCGCTTCGCCGGCGTGCGGGTGCTGCTGGCCGAGGACAATCCGGTGGGGGCGCTTCTGGCCCGCACGCTTCTGCGGCGCGAAGGCTGCGTGGTCGAGACCGCCGGCACGGGCGACGAGGCGATCGAGGCCTTGAAGCGCGCGCGCTACGATCTCGTGTTCATGGACATGCGGATGCCGGGCCTGGATGGTCCGTCGGCGGCGCGCATCATCCGCACGGGCGGCGACCGCACGCCGATCCTGGCCCTGACCGCCAACGCCTTCGCCGAGGACCGCCGCCTGTGCCTGGAGGCCGGCATGGACGACCACCTGGCCAAGCCGCTGGAGCCGGAGGCGCTGCGTGCGGCCCTGGCCCGCTGGACGAGCGGCGCCGTTCGCGCCAAGGTCGCCTTCGGATAGGGCGACCCGGCGATCAGATCGGGCGCCCTTCGAGAGAGGCCGCCCGCAATGACTAACCAGCCGCCCAGTAGCCCGATCAACGCCGAATCGCGCGGCGCAGAGAGCGCCAGCCCTGTGCCGATGTCGGAAGGTCCGACCGAGAAAAAGGCTACAGGCTCTATGGATGTGCTGAAAGCGCTCGGTCAAGCACGGGTTCTGATCGCCTTGGTGATCGGTTTCGGTTCCGGTCTGCCCTTCCTTCTGACCGGCGCGACCTTAAGCCTTTGGCTGCGCGAAGGCGGTGTGGAGCTGGCCGCGATCGGCTTCATCTCCTGGGTTGGTCTGGCCTATTCGTTCAAATTCCTGTGGGCGCCCGTAGTCGACCGGTTCGACGTGCCCTTCCTCGGCCGGTTCGGGCGGCGGCGTGGCTGGATGCTGCTGTCCCAGGGCCTCGTCGGCCTGTCGCTCATCACTATGGCGATCATCGGACCCGAGGGCGGTCTCACAATGCTGGGCGTCGCCGCCCTGGTCACCGCCTTCGCCTCGGCCACCCAGGATACCGTCGTGGACGCCTGGCGGATCGAAAGCGCCGAAGGCGACGAGGATCAGGCGCTGCTGACTTCCGCGTTCCAGCTCGGATACCGCTTCGCTATTCTCGCCGGTAACGCCCTGATCCTGTTCTTCGCCACCTGGCTGGGATGGAACGGCGCCTATGCCATCTGGGGCGCGGCGATGAGCCTGGCGATCATCGCCACCCTGTTCGCCAAGGAGCCCGTCGATCGTCGCGACCTGGCCCAAGCAACAGGTCAGGTCTCGCTGCTGTCCCCGCATGGCCTATTCGACTCCATTTTCGGCCCGTTCCTGACCTTCCTGAAAACTCACGGCGCCGCTGCCTTCCTGATGCTGGCCGCGATCAGTCTCTACCGGCTTCCGGACTTCGTCATGGGGCCGATGGTCGGACCCTTCTATACCGACCTCGGCCTCGACAAGCCGACCATCGGCGCAATGCGGCTGAGCGTCGGTCTGATCGCAGCCTTCCTGGGCATCGCGGCGGGCGGACTGTTCGCCGTGCGGTTCGGCTTCGGCAAGACCCTGTTGCTGGGCGCACTGATCGGGCCCCTGTCCAACCTGGGATACACCACTATGGCGGTCGTCGGCATGTCGACGCCGGTTTTCGGCAGCGTCCTGTTCGTAGAGAACTTTTCCGAAGGTTTTGCCGGCGCGGCGCTAGTCGCCTACATGGCCAGCCTGACGAGCATTGGATATACAGCCACACAATACGCGCTGCTGAGCTCCTTCTACGCTCTGCTCGGCAAGTTCTTGAAGGGGTGGTCAGGCGTAATCGTTGAGCGACTCGAACAAGGGAGACCGCTTATGGAAGCCTACGCAGTGTTCTTCGCCGCAACGGCTGCAGTGGGCATACCTGCTGTGCTGTTATGCTGGGCGCTTCTGCTGCGGCAGCGAAAGGTGGAGTCCGCGGCTTTCTCAATTCAATAGCTAGATCACTTTTGGCAGAGAGGGCTCGCTGGCGGCGGGCGCGGCGACCAGCGGCGTGACGCGCGAGGCCCTGGGCGCCGGCTATGTGACGTTCTTTCTCTACTCCACCGCCATCGGCGTTTTCGCCGTGATCCTGGCGTTCGTGGTGGCGCGAAAGCAGACCGCGCTTCAGGCCCGACTGTCGGATCAGGCCGAGAGCGACACGGCGCGGGTCGAACCGGCGCAGACATGAAAAAGGGCCCGCCGGCGACCGGCGGGCCCTGATCCGAACCGTCGAAGGATCGACTTAGTTCTTGGCGCTCTCGGCGCCTTGGCTCACGGCCGAACCGGCGGCCTGGACGTCGCGGCCGGCGCCCGAGATGGTGTTGCAGGCCGACACGGCCAGGGCGGCGGCGACGACGGACAGAGCGATGATCTTGCGCATTGTGGGTATCCCTGAATGGTGAAGCTCTGAAAACGCCGACCCCCGGATCGGGTTGCATGACGATGATGAAGCCGATGGAGGTGTTGCCCCCGCGCATCTGACGCTTCGGTCACTTGCTTCGCGGCCTCCGCCCTGTGAAGCTCCGAGCCGTTCTTGGAGGAGCCGCCGATGCGCAGGATTTCAGTCATCACCGCCGCCGTGCTGGCGACCCTGTCGGCCGCACCGGCGTGGGCGCAGGCGACGCCCGCCTGGGCCCTGGCCGCCGCGCAGAGCGAGGACGCCCGCCTCGCCGCCTGGTTCGAGACGGCGTTCGACCAGTCGCTGGCGCTGAGCCCCGAAAGCATGACCTCGCTGGGCCTCAAGACCGATTACGACAAGCTGGACGACTACACCGACGCGGGATCGGCCGAGGGGCAGGCGCTGGCCGAGCGGCAGCTGGCCGAGATGAAGGCCCGGTTCGACTACGACGCCCTGTCGCCGCAGAGCCAGGTCAGCTGGCGCTTGTTCGAGCACGGCGTGGTGCAGGGACGGCTGGGCGAGCGCTGGCGCGACTGGGGCTATCTGTTCGCGGCCAACCGCAACCCGACCACCGGCCTTCCGGTGTTCCTGATCAACGAACACGCGGTGGACAGTGTCGAGGACGCACAGGCCTATGTGGCGCGCATCCGCGAGGCCGAACGGGTCATGGGCGAGGTGACCACCGTGCTGAAGGCGCGCGCCGACAAGGGCGTGATCTCGCCGGCCTTTGTGTTCGCCCCCTCCATCGCCAACACCCGCCAGGTGATCGCCGGCGCGCCGTTCGACGACGGCGAGGCCAATCCGGTCTGGGCCGACTTCACCGGAAAGGTCGAAGCGCTGGACGCCGACGCCGCCACCAAGGACCGGCTGCTGGACGAAGGGCGGGCGGCGCTGACGGGTCCGTTCCGCCGCGGATACGAGACCGTGCTGGCGGCGCTGGGCGAACTTCAGGTCAAGGCCGAGGCCATGCCGGACAAGAACGGCGGCGTGTGGCGGTTGCCGGAGGGCGAGGCCTACTACAACGCCCGCCTGCAGCTCTCGACCACCACGAACCTGACGGCGGACCAGATCCACGACATCGGCCTGGCGGAGGTCGCGCGCATCCAGGCCGAGATGGAGACGATCAAGACGCGGGTCGGCTTCATCGGCTCGCTGCAGGACTTCTTTGTCTTCCTGAAGACCGATGCGCGCTTCCAGTATCCCAACACGCCGGAGGGCAAGGAGCAGTATCTGACCGACGCGCGGGCCTTCATCGCCCAGGTCATGGAAGCGGCGCCGCAGTGGTTCTCGACCTTGCCCAAGGCGGAGCTGGAGGTGCGGGCCGTGGAGCCGTTCCGCGAGGCCACCGCCTCCATCGCCTTCTACAACGCGCCGGCGCCCGACGGATCGCGGCCGGGCATCTACTACGTCAACCTGTCGGACATGACCCAGGTGCTGAAGCCTCAGATCGAGGGCATCAGCTATCACGAGGGCGCGCCCGGCCACCATTTCCAGATCGCCTATGCGCAGGAACTGGGCGCCATGCCGCGTTTCCGCCGGTTCGGCGGCTACGGCGCCTACGCCGAAGGGTGGGGCCTGTACGCCGAAGGGCTGGGCAAGGAGATGGGCTTCTACCAGGACCCGTATTCCGACTTCGGCCGGCTTTCGACCGAGCTGTGGCGGGCGGTGCGGCTGGTGACGGACACGGGCCTGCACGCCAAGCGGTGGTCGCGCGAACAGGCCATCGACTACTTCCGTCAGAACTCGCTGCTCAGCGAGCGCGACATCGTCAAGGAGGTCGAGCGCTACATCACCAATCCGGGTCAGGCGACCAGCTACAAGATCGGCGAGCTGAAGATCGAGGAACTGCGCGACAAGGCCCGGGCGGCGCTGGGCGACCGCTTCGACATCAAGGCCTTCCACGCCGTGGTGCTGGGCTCGGGCTCGGTGCCGCTGGACGTGCTGGAGGAACAGGTGAACGCCTGGATCGCCGCGGGCGGCGCCGCGCCCCAGGCCTGACGATACGGAGAGACACACGCCATGACCGACGACCTCGTACTCTACACCAACCCCATGTCGCGGGGCCGCATCGCCCGCTGGATGCTGGAAGAGACCGGCCAGCCCTACCGCGTCGAGGTGCGCGCCTTCGACCAGCTGAAGAGGCCGGAGTTTCTGGCCGTGAATCCGATGGGCAAGGTGCCGGCGGTGGTTCATCGCGGAGCCGTGGTGACGGAAACGGGCGCGATCTGCGCCTATCTGGCCGACGCCTTTCCAGACGCCGGACTGGCGCCGGCGCCGGGCGATCCTCGACGCGCGGCCTATCTGCGCTGGATGTTCTTCGCGGCTGGGCCCGTGGAGGCGGCGATCACGGCCAAGGCGCTGAACCTGCTGGCGCCGGCCGAGCGCGCCGGCATGGCCGGCTATGGCTCGTTCGAGCAGATGGTAAATGCGCTGGAAGGCGCCGTCGCCTCGGCTGATCCGTGGCTGTGCGGAGAGCAGTTCACCGCCGCCGACGTCTATCTCGGTGCGCAGGTGATCTGGGGTTTGCAGTTCAAGACCCTGCCGCAACGGGACGCCTTCGCCGCCTATGAGGCCAGGCTGACGGCGTGCGACGCTTACCAGCGGGCTGCGGCGGCGGACGACGCCCTGCTCCCGCCCGCCCCCCAGGCTTGATGTTCCGGCGCGCGCGGGCGGTCCTTTTGCGCTAAGAGCGCGCGCCATGCCTTTCACCGCCACCGTCCTGACCATGTTTCCTGAGGCCTTTCCGGGCGCGCTGGGCGTGTCGCTGATCGGGACGGCGTGGCGGGAGAAGGGGCTGTGGGCGCTGGAAACGGTGGACATTCGCGACTTTTCCACCGATAAGCGCGGCTTCCTGGACGACACCCCCGCGGGTGGCGGGCCGGGAGCCGTGTTGAAGGCGGACGTGGTGGCCCGCGCTCTTGATCATGTCGAGGGCGCCTCAGGGTCGCGGCGGCCGCTTTTGTACATGAGCGCCCGGGGTCAGCCCCTGACCCAGGCGCGCGTCAAGGAATGGGTCTCTCCCGAAAGGGGGGCGGACGGCGTCGTCGTCCTGTGCGGCCGTTTCGAGGGGGTGGACCAGCGCGTGCTCGACGCGCGCGGGTTCGAGGAGGTCTCCGTCGGAGACGCGGTTCTCGCCGGCGGCGAGGCGGCGGCGATGCTGGTGATCGAGGCGTGCGTACGACTGATCCCCGGAGTGCTGGGCCAGGCCGCGAGCCTGAGCACCGAAAGCTTCGAGGACGGGCTTCTGGAGCATCCGCAGTACACGCGACCGCGGACGTTCGAGGGGCTGGAGATACCCGAGGTGCTGCTGTCGGGCGATCACGCAAGGATCGAACGGTGGCGCCAGGCGCAGCGGGAAGAGACCACGCGGGAACGGCGTCCGGACCTCTGGGCCGCCCATCTCGCCAAATGACAGCTAAAGGGCGCTAAAGCCCAGGAGACAAAACCATGAACCTTCTCCAGCAACTCGCTGCCGAAGAAAAGGCGCGCGTCCTCGGCGACCGCACCATTCCCGAATTCCAGCCGGGCGACACCCTGCGCGTCAACGTGCGCATCAAGGAAGGCGAGCGCGAGCGCGTTCAGGCCTTTGAAGGCGTCTGCATCGCCCGCGACGGCGGCGGCGTGAACGAGACCTTCACCGTCCGCAAGATCTCCTTCGGCGAAGGCGTGGAGCGCAAGTTCCCGATCCTGTCGCCGAACATCGAGTCGATCGAGGTGAAGCGTCGCGGCGTGGTGCGTCGCGCCAAGCTGTATTACCTGCGCGATCGTCGCGGCAAATCGGCGCGGATCGCCGAGCGTCAGACCGTGCGTCCGGCCAAGGGCGCGACCGTGCCGGAAACCGGCGCGGCCGACACCGCCGAGGGCTGATCCCTCAGCGCAGCAACACGATCAGGGCCCCGGCGCGAACCGCCGGGGCCTTTTTCGTTCTACTGCGGATAGAGCGGGCTGGAGGCGTCGCGCTGGCCCTCCAGGCTGTGCTTCAGCGCGCTCATCTCGTCATGACCTTGGCGGACGGAGACATAGGCGCGGCGGATCACGTCACGCGTGGTGGCGGAGATGCGCTCGTCCTCCAGCGCCCGGTCGAAGCGCGCCTTGAGGTGGTCCTCGCCGCTCTCCACGGAAGCAACCACCGACTGATCGTCACGCAACAGCGCGTGTTTGATGTCCAGGAACGCGCGATGCGCCTTGGCCAGGATCGAGCCTTCGTGGTCCGGTTCTCCGCCCAGGCCGCGCACCGCCGCCTGCAGGTCCGAGGCCACGCGTCCGCGCTCCTCCGCCCGCTGTTCGAACAGGCCGCGATAGCGCGTCTGGTCGGTCTCCCGGGCGGCCTCGCGGTAGCCGTCGACGCTGTCCAGCACGGCTTCCAGCAGTCCGTTCAGCACCTTGATGTCGTGGTCGTTGGCGATCGTCATGGGAGGGTCCTTGTTCTTCAATGATGGAACACCCCAGAACGGCGCCGGTTTCCGGCGGGGGCGCTTGAGTCGCGGCGCCTGCGCGACCATCTCTCTCGCTCGCGCGTTACCGACCTGAACAGGGACCGATCCATGACCTTCGCCGACCCCGCCGCCCCCAAGGACGACCTGATCAAGGACGGCTCGGACGCCAGCTTCATGACCGACGTGGTCGAGGCTTCGCGCACCACGCCGGTGATCGTGGATTTCTGGGCGACCTGGTGCGGGCCGTGCCGGACGCTGGGGCCTGCGCTGGAGAAGGCGGTGCGCGCCGCCGGCGGCAAGGTGCGGATGGTCAAGATCGACGTGGACAAGAACCCCGCCTACGCCGGCCAGCTGCGGGTGCAGTCGATCCCCACGGTCTACGCCTTCGTCAACGGCCAGCCGGTGGACGGCTTCCAGGGCGCGGTGCCGGACAGCCAGATCAAGGCCTTTATCGAAAAGCTGACCGGCGGCGCGGGCGGGGCCTCGCCCGAGATCGACGAGGTGCTGGCCATGGGCGAGGAGTCGCTGGGCCTGAACGACTTCGGCGGCGCGGCGCAGGCCTATGCCCATGTGCTGTCGATCGAGCCGGAGAATCCCAAGGCCATCGCCGGTCTGGCCCGCGTGTATCTGGCGGGAGGCGACGTGGAGCAGGCGCGCCAGACCATCGCCATGGCCCCCGAGGACTCCAAGGAGCCGACGGTGCAGAGCGTGCGCGCCCAGCTGGCGCTGGCCGCCTCCGCGCCCGCCTCGGGCGAGAACGCTGAGCTGGAGGCGCGGCTCGCCGCCGATGCGAACGACCACCAGGCGCGCTTCGACCTGGCGCAGGCGCTGGCGGCGTCCGGCGACATGAAGGGTGCGGCCGACCACCTGCTGACCATCGTGCAGGCCGACCGCGAGTGGAACGAACAGGCGGCGCGCAAGCAGCTTTTGACCGTCTTCGAGGCCGCGGGCGCCATGTCGGACGTGGCCAAGGAGGGACGACGCCGGCTGTCGTCGATCCTGTTCTCGTGACCCGCTCCCTCCGCATCGCATGACCTGGAAGTCGATGGCTCAAGGCTACAACAGGGCGGCGGACCTGCCGCAGGTGATCCCGGTGTTTCCGATCGGCGGGGTCATCGTGCTGCCGCGCGGCCAGCTGCCGCTGAACATCTTCGAGCCGCGCTATCTGAACATGATCGACGACGCCATGGCGGGGGACCGGATCATCGGCATGGTCCAGCCCAGCGGCGGTTCGCGCGAGCTGCCGGGTTTGTCGCCGGTCGGCTGCGCGGGGCGGATCACCTCTTTCGCGGAGACCTCGGACGGGCGCTATCTGATCACCCTGACGGGCGTCAGCCGGTTCCGGATCACCAGCGAACTGCCGTCCAAGGCGCCGTATCGCACGGTGCGGGCCGACTTCACCCCGTTCGAGGCCGATCTGGTCGCGCCGGATGCGGACGATGCGGCCTTTGATCGGCATGGCTTCCTGGACGCCCTACGGGTCTATCTGGAGCATCGGGCGCTGGAGATCGACTGGGACACGGCCGAGGGCGCGCCGGTCGAGGCCCTGATCAACAGCCTGTCCATGGCCCTGCCGTTCGAACCGGCCGAGAAGCAGGCGCTGCTCGAGGCCGGCGACCTGCTGGGACGCGGCGAGGCGCTGACCGCCCTGATGCGCATCGACGCCGCCGACGCCGGCGACGACACTTCGCCCTCGATGCAGTAGGCCTCAAGTAGCGCGACCGCGCGATACGCCCTAGAACACCGGCCTCAAGTAGCGCGACCGCGCGATAGGCCCTAAAACAATGGCCTCAAGCAGCGCGACCGCGCGATAGGCCACCAACCATGTCCGACTCCTTCCACACGCCCGCCTCGGTCGATCCGCGCCTCTTGGAGGTGCTGGTGTGCCCGGTGACGCGCGGCAAGCTGACCTATGACCGCACGGCGAACGAGCTGGTCTCGGCGGGCGCCAAGCTGGCCTATCCGATCCGCGAGGGCGTGCCGATCATGCTGGCGGAAGAGGCGCGTCAGCTGGACTAGAGCCGTTCGCCCTTCAACAGGCGCGGCAGGTCGCCGGTCGCGCCGCCCGCCTCGTGCATGAAGGCGCGGCGCAGGGGCGCGATGCGGTTGACGGCGGCCATGCCGAGGTTGCGCACCAGCCGGACCGGGCCGATGTCGTTGGAGAACAGACGCACAAAGGCGTCAAAGCCGGCGGCCAGAGCCGCGTTGTCGAACCGGCGCCAGCGGGCGTAGCGCTCCAGCACTGTTTCCGAGCCGATGTCCTCGCCCAGGCGCGCGGCGTCGGTCAGCACCTCGGCCAGGGCGGCGGCGTCCTTCAGCCCCATGTTCAGCCCCTGGCCCGCGACGGGATGCACGCCGTGGGCGGCGTCTCCGATCAGGGCGATGCGCGGCGCATACAGCCGTTCGGCCAGCGACAGCGACAGCGGATAGACGAAGCGCGGCCCCTCCACGGCCACGTCGCCGAGGAAGTCGCCGAAGCGGCGCAGCAGGTGGGCGTGGAAGGCCTCGTCGGAGGCGTCGCGCAGCGCCTCGGCCCGGCGGGTGGTCTCGGTCCAGACCAGGCTGGCGCGCTGGTCCGTCAGCGGCAGGATGGCGAAGGGACCGCCTGGCAGGAAGTATTCGTGCGCCACATTGCCGTGGTCGCGCGCCAGCCGCACCGTCGCCACCACGCCGCTCTGGCCATAGCCCCAGCCCACCGTGTCGATGCCGGCCGCCGTGCGCACGCGCGACTGGCGCCCCTCGGCCCCCACGACCAGCGGCGCGTTCAGCACCCGCCCGTCCGATAGGGTCACCGCCGCCTCTCCCGGCCCGACATCGACCGAGGCCACGGAGGCCGGCGCCAGAACCTCGAGCCCCGCCGCCTGCACCCCCTGCGCCAGGGCCGCGCGGATGCGGCGGTTCTCGACCATGTAGCCCAGCGGCTCGCCGCCGGTGCGGCCGCCGATCTCATCGGCGTCGAAGCGGAGAAAGGCGGGCGAGGCCGGGCGGGTGGCGGCGCCCGGTCGTCGGCCGTCGGTCACCAGGATGCGATCCATTCGGCAGGCGTGCGGCCGCAGCGCCTCGCCCAGCCCCAGCGCATCCAGCATGCGGAAGGTGGAGAAGGCGATGGCCGTGGAGCGCCCGTCAAAGCTCGGCGCCAGCTGCAGATCGAACGGCTGCGGATCGATCATCACGACCTTCAGCCCGCCCTGCGCCGCCGCCAGCGCGAACGCCGCCCCCGCCAGCCCGGCGCCGGCGATGATGATGTCGTGATCTTCAGCCTGGGTCATGCCGGCCTTGTCGCGCCCTGAGCCTGACCCGTCCAGAGGACAATCCGTCAGCCCGGCCGATCCCGCTCGAAGTGGGAGGAGAGCATGCGCTGGTAAACGCCTCTTAACCCTGTTGGCGCGACAAGGGGCGGATCGTTCGCGCCAGGGGTGTCCGCCCGCCATGTCCACCGCCCTCGCCATCGGCCATCAGGCCTGGATCAGCGCCCGCGTGCTGTGGTCCGCGCCGTTTGTCGTGCGGTTCCGGGGCGTGCTGCAGGCCTTGCTGGCGACGCTGCTGCTGGCGGCGCTGATGTCGTGGAACCCGGCCGATCCCAGCCTGAACGCGGCCTCGACGGAGGCCCCCACCAACTGGCTGGGGATGAACGGGGCGATGTTCGCCGACCTGTTCATGCAGACCCTGGGGCTGGCCGCGTGGCCGGCGGCCCTGCTGCTGATCGCCTTCGGGCTGGCGCGCGCGGTGGGCGACGCCCTGGGCCAACGGCTGACGCCGACGCCGCTGAAGGCCTTGGCCGCCACCGGCTCGGTGCTGGCGCTGTCGGCCGCCCTGTCCCCGCCCGGCGCGCCCGCGGCCTGGCGGCGCGCGACGCCGACGCCGCCTCGGATCTCGGCTCGGTCGAAACCGTTGTGACGGATGTCGACGGCGCCCACGTCGAGGCC
>ERZ501011.409-NODE-409-length-11225-cov-7.604566_pt1 | contig 11225 bp, 9 predicted proteins | sample MGYA00248833_ERZ501011 | MGnify/ENA primary metagenome ERZ501011 (study PRJEB25958, sample SAMN03398530) | human skin metagenome | study: EMG produced TPA metagenomics assembly of the Human Skin Microbiome Metagenome (human skin metagenome) data set. | reverse complement strand
ACTCACACTGAACGCGTAACCGACCTTGCCGCTCGAGACCATCGTGCCCACAGACACGCCGGTGGTGTCTGCGGCCGCGGTGAAAGCCATGAAGAGCGCAACGACCACAGAGCACCCCGCGGCGCGACGGACGCGGCGAAACACTGGATAGACCGCAGCGTCGATGTAACTCTGCGAGTCAGGCACGGCCGTGAGCACCATCGAGACCAGTCCCCCGAGCATCACCGCAGCCAACGCAAAGCCAGCGAAGTTGCCGACCACATCGGCGACAGCTGTGCCCGCCCCAGGATATGGATCTGCGCTTTCGACGTAGCGACTGGCGCCGGAGATCCAGGCGTAGATCACCAGCGCCACAATTAGCCCACCGACCAGCAGTGCAGCCATCAACCGGGGTACGGCTACGCCGCGCGGAGTTGACGGTGCGGTCGCCTCCGTCGACGGCTTCATATCACCCACCACCTACATGCTACTACTGCGCATAGTAATTACGGCGCACGGACTGTAGAACGGGTAGTCGTGGCTGATTCTCGGCTTGCTTGCCACCGCCTCGGTTCGCCGCGGGGCCGCGTCCGCGCGGGCCCCTACCTAATTTTTCGCAGGATCGGTTCGGGCGCCCACTCCTCATCCCCGGTCTGTCCGCTCCCCCGGGTGCGCCGCGACGCTGGTCCGCCTTCGAGATCAGTGTCGGACCAGCGTCGGACGTTGATTACCCTAGGGGGGTATGGTACCAAGGTGGGAGTGGCTCAGTTGTCACTGCCGCGGGTGGGGTCGGGATACGGCCGTCCGGGGTATCGCCAGAAGGGAAGGGCAGCATCGCTATGAGTACGTCTACCGTCACTGTCACCGGGATGACCTGCGGACATTGCGCCTCGTCGGTACGCGAACAGATCAGCACCCTCGACGGTGTCACCAATGTCGCCGTGGACGTGGCCAGCGGCCAGGTCACCATCGACAGCTCCGCTCCGCTGGAGCGTGACGCTATCCGCAGCGCAGTGCAAGAAGCCGGTTATCAACTCGCTGAGTGAGGTCGCGGGCCGGGCCGCCCCGGTGGTGGCCCGGCTCTCCTCGGCAGCGCAGCGTCGCTGGGCGATCTCCTGACAGACAGGATCATGACAATGAACGTGCCTTCTAGGCTGGGCCTTTTCGCTGGTGCGCTGGCGGTGGTCTTCGTGGCCGCCTACACCGTGGCAGCCGCGGTGGCCCCGGACCGGTCAGGCGCTACTGGGTCGGACTCACCGGCGCACGCCGGACACCAGAGCGCACCGGCCTCGTCTGCCGCCGCGACGCCGGGTGTGCGCGGGGTCACCGTCGGGTCGGGGGGTTATCTGCTCTCCGGACTCGCAGCGCCCGCGCAGACCGGCCAGGCGGGCGTGTTGACGTTTTCGATCACCGACCCCGCCGGTTCGGCGGTCACCGACTACACGGTGGAACACGACAAACAACTGCACCTGATCGTGGTCCGGTCTGACGGCACCGCATTCCGCCACGTGCACCCCACGGTGGATGCTGCTGGGCGGTGGTCGATTCCATGGCAGTGGCAGACGGCCGGCACCTACCGGGTGTATGCCGATTTCGTTCCGGCAGCGACCGGTGAAACCTTAACGCTGACACGCACTCTCGAGGTGGGTGGAGACTATCAACCCCGCCCTCCAGCCGGTGAGTCGCGGCGGTCGGAGGTGGCCGGGTTCCAGGTCGAGGTGACCGGTGAGCTGCGCGCTGGCGCCGACTCAGAGCTGACTGTGACCGTGAGTCGCAACGGTCAGCCGGTCACCACCTTGCAGCCGTATCTGGGTGCCTTCGGGCATCTGGTGGCGTTGCGCGATGGCGACCTGGCCTACCTGCACGTGCATCCCGAAGGCTCGGCACCCACGCCAGGGCAGTTGTCCGGGCCGCAGGTGAGGTTTGCGACGAACGCACCGACACCGGGCCGCTACCTGCTCTATCTCGACTTCCAGGTCGACGGTCAGGTGCACACCGCGACGTTCGTCGTCGACACCGCTGCAGAGCGTGGTCGAGCAAGCGCGACATCCTCGTCGTCTCCGGCGTCGGTCCCGCCTGAGCACGCCGGGCACTGACCGCCCGTCATCCACCCGCCGGCTCAACCCACGTCTTGGAGTCCTCATGACCACCACTTCCCCGTCCCGCTCGACCGGGTCTGACATCGAACTCGCCGTCAGCGGAATGACGTGCGCGTCGTGCGCGATGCGTATCGAGCGCAAACTCAACAAGCTCGACGGTGTCGTTGCCACAGTCAATTACGCCACCGAGAAGGCGCGTATCACCACCTCGGGTGATCTGGATCCGCAGCTGCTGATTACCGAGATCGAGAACGCCGGTTATCAGGCCACGCTTCCGCCGTCGGCGCAGACCGGTGACGATGCGAGCGCGGCGGCGACCGGTGAGGCCGCCGGGGACCTCGAGCTGCAGGCATTACGCACTCGTCTGATCGGCGCGGTGGTGTTGTCGGTACCGGTCATCGCGATGGCGATGATCCCGGCGCTGCAGTTCACCTATTGGCAGTGGGCCTCGTTGACCCTGGCCGCCCCGGTCATCGTGTGGGCGGCGTGGCCGTTTCACCGCGCGGCCTGGGTGAACCTGCGTCACGGCACCGCCACCATGGACACCCTGATCTCAGTGGGTACCGGTGCGGCGTTGCTGTGGTCGTTGTACGCCCTGTTCTTCGGTACCGCCGGCACACCCGGGATGACCCATGGCTTCAGTTTTACCGTGGCGCCCTCCGACGGAGCGGGCAACATCTACCTTGAGGTGGCCGCCGGGGTCACCATGTTCGTACTCGCGGGCCGCTACTTCGAGAAACGCTCCAAACGGCAGGCCGGTGCAGCGCTGCGGGCGCTGCTGGAACTCGGCGCCAAAGAGGTCGCCGTCATCAAAGACGGCCACGAACAACGGATCCCGATCAACGAGTTGTCGGTCGGCGAGGAGTTCATCGTGCGGCCGGGAGAAAAGATCGCCACCGACGGTGAGATCGTGTCGGGCACCTCGGCGATCGACGCCAGCATGCTCACCGGCGAATCGCTGCCGGTCGAAGTCGGTCCGGGCGATACCGTCACCGGGGCAACGGTCAACGCCGGCGGGCGGCTGCGCATACGCGCCACCCGCATCGGTGCCGATACCCAGCTAGCCCAGATGGCCACCATGGTCGAACACGCCCAGTCCGGCAAGGCCCATGCCCAGCGGCTGGCCGACCGCATCTCGAGCATCTTCGTGCCCGTGGTCATCGCCATCGCTGTCGCGGTCCTGGGCGCCTGGATCGGGGCGGGTTATCCAATCGAGGCAGCGTTCACTGCTGCGGTGGCCGTGCTGATCATCGCCTGCCCCTGCGCGCTGGGATTGGCCACTCCGACCGCCCTGCTGGTCGGTACCGGACGGGGAGCCCAGCTCGGCATCCTCATCAAGGGGCCGGAAGTCTTGGAGACCACCCGCACGATCGACACCGTGGTCCTGGACAAGACCGGCACCGTCACGACCGGTCAGATGACGTTGCTGCACGTGCACACCGATGCCAACACGTCCGACCGCGAAGTACTCGCCCTCGCCGGTGCGCTCGAAGACGCCTCCGAGCATCCCATCGCCACCGCCATCGCCGACGCGGCACGCACCGAGCTCGGCGCCCTGGCCGAGGTCGAGGAATTCACCAACATCGAAGGTATGGGAGTGCAGGGCACCGTCGAGGGCCATGCAGTCCTCGTCGGACGCGACAGCCTGCTCGCCGACTGGGGACTGTCGCTGGACGATCCCGATCTGACAACTGCCCGCGAATCCGCGCAAGCCGCAGGACAAACCGCAGTGATGGTGGCCTGGGACGGACAGATCCGTGCGGTGCTGGTCGTCGCCGACGCCATCAAACCCACCAGCGCCGCAGCCGTCGCCCGACTGCAGGCCATGGGGTTGACTCCGGTCCTACTCACCGGTGACAACCAGAAGGCCGCCGAACACGTCGCACGCGAGGTCGGCATCTCCACCGTGATCGCCGAAGTCCTACCCGCCGACAAAGTCCAGGCCGTCACCGCACTGCAGAACGACGGCAAAGTCGTGGCCATGGTCGGCGACGGGGTCAACGACGCCGCAGCGCTGGCCTCGGCCGACCTCGGCCTGGCCATGGGCACCGGCACCGACGTGGCCATGCAAGCCGCCGACATCACCCTGGTCCGCGGCGACCTCAACGCCGCCGCGGACGCGATCGCCCTGGCCCGCAAGACGCTGGCGACGATTAAGACCAACCTGTTCTGGGCCTTCGCCTACAACGTCGCCGCCATCCCCCTCGCCGCACTCGGGTTGCTCAACCCCATGCTCGCCGGCGCCGCGATGGCCTTCTCCAGCGTGTTCGTCGTCAGCAACAGCCTGCGGCTTCGTGCCTTCACCTCACGCACCACACCCGGTGACGACAACCGCACCTCCCACACACCCTCGACACATACCCCCCAGGGGTATAAGGTGGCGTCATGAACGAGCACACCTCTGCTGAACACGCCGGTCACACGGCCGCCGATCAGCACCACCACGGCCAGGTTGAGCACCACGAGGCGGTGCTCGATCACACCGGACATCACCACCCCGATTCCTCTGCCGGACAACGCCATCACGGTTCCGACGACCACGCCGGTCACGACAGTCACAGTGGTCATGCCGGTCACGGCGGTCACGGGCACGGCGGGCATGGTGACCATGTGGGCCAGTTCCGGCAGTTGTTCTGGATCATGCTCGTCCTCGCAGTGCCGGTCGTCGCGTTCTCACCGATGTTTGCCATGCTCATCGGCTATCAGCTGCCCGATACCGGAGTGGTCCAATGGATTTCCCCGGTACTGGGCACGGTGATGTTCGCCTGGGGCGGGCGTCCGTTCCTGTCGGGGGCCGTGAGCGAGGTGCGCTCGCGCACACCGGGCATGATGTTGCTGATCGCTCTGGCGATCACGGTGGCCTTCGTCGCCTCGTGGGGAGCCAGTCTCGAGGTTGTGCACCATGAACTGGACTTCTGGTGGGAACTGGCCCTGCTGATTGTCATCATGCTGCTGGGGCATTGGATCGAGATGCGGTCGCTGGCCCAGACGACCTCGGCGCTGGACTCGTTGGCGGCACTGCTGCCTGATGAGGCCGAACGCGTCGACGGTGAACAGATCAGCATTGTGGCCCCGGCGCAGTTGCAGGTCGGGGATGTGGTGATCGTGCGCCCTGGTGCCAGCGTTCCCGCCGACGGCCGCGTCATCGACGGAACCGCCGAGGTCGACGAATCGATGGTGACCGGTGAATCGCGCACCGTCCGCCGTGGCGTAGGTGATCCGGTCGTCGCCGGAACGGTGGCCACCGATTCCGGTCTACGCGTGCAAGTCACCGCGACCGGTGAGAACACTGCGTTGGCCGGTATCCAGCGGCTGGTCACCGACGCCCAGAATTCGTCGTCACGTGCGCAACGCCTCGCCGATTCCGCGGCCGCGCTGCTGTTTTGGTTCGCACTGACCGCTGCGGTCATCACCGCGATCGTGTGGACGGTGATCGGTCAACCCGATGACGCGGTCATCCGCACGATCACCGTGCTGGTCATCGCCTGCCCGCACGCACTCGGGCTGGCCATACCGCTGGTGGTCGCCATCGCCACCGAACGCGCTGCCCGCGGGGGGGTGTTGATCAAAGACCGCCTCGCCCTGGAAGCTATGCGCACCGTGGACGCAGTGCTGTTCGACAAGACCGGAACCCTCACCAAGGGGGAACCGACTGTGATCGCCGTCGAGCCCGCCCCTGGTAGCGACGCCGTCGACGTGCTGGCCGCCGCTGCCGCCGCCGAAGCGGACAGCGAACACCCCCTGGCCCGGGCGATTGTCGCCGCCGCCCGAGACCGGGCCCTGCAGATCCCCTCGGCCACCGAGTTCACCTCCTCACCCGCGGTCGGGGTCAGCGCCCATGTCGAAGGGACGGTCGTGCGGGTCGGCGGGCCGCGCATGCTCGAGGAGCACCGCCGGCACGAACTCGCCATCGCCGAGCAGTGGCGCGCCGACGGGGCCATCATCTTGCACGTCGTGCGTGACGACGAGGTCGTCGGCGCGATCAAACTCGCCGACGAAGTACGTGCGGAGTCCCGCCAAGCCGTCGACGCCCTGCACCATGTGGGGGTGGCGGTAGTGATGATCACCGGTGATGCCGAAGCGGTCGCGCACAGCGTCGCCGCAGACCTCGGTATCGACCGGGTCTTCGCCGGGGTGCGCCCTGAGGACAAAGCCGACAAGGTCGCCGAGTTGCAGCGCGAGGGCCGCAAAGTCGCCATGGTCGGCGACGGCGTCAACGATGCCCCCGCACTCGCTCAAGCCGACGTCGGCATCGCCATCGGCGCGGGCACCGACGTCGCGATCGCCTCGGCCGGAGTCATCCTCGCCAGCGATGACCCGCGTTCGGTGCTCTCGGTGATCGAACTGTCCAAGGCCAGCTACCGCAAGATGAAGCAAAACCTTTGGTGGGCAGCGGGATACAACCTGATCTCGGTGCCTCTGGCTGCCGGGATCCTCGCCCCGATCGGATTCGTGCTGCCCATGTCGGTCGGTGCCATCCTGATGTCGGCGTCCACGGTGGTCGTGGCTCTCAACGCCCAGCTCCTGCGCCGCCTGGACCTACGCCCGCAGACCAGCACCACCCACGCGCTGCACGACACCCGCCCCACAGCCAGCACTGGGTAAGGAAACAGACCCTTGAAAAGGAGATGATTGTCCGATGACGACATCGTCCGCACCGGAGAACGAGTGCGCACATACCGCGCACGGCTACATCAGTGACAAAAGCCGCTACCTCGCGCGACTCAAACGCATCGAGGGCCAAGCCCGCGGAATCCACCGCATGGTCGATGAAGAGCAATACTGCATCGACATCCTCACCCAGATATCGGCGCTGACCAAGGCGCTCGAAGGTGTCGCGCTCGGCCTGCTCGACGACCACCTCAAACACTGCGTCCTCGACGCCGCCCAGGCCGGCGGCGCCACCGCCGAGGACAAGATCGCCGAAGCCTCCGCCGCCATCGCCCGACTCGTCCGTTCCTGATCCCCACCCGCACAACCGATCACGCCCGACCCTCGGTGCGGACGCATCCGCTCACGTCCGTGGCTGTCGCACCCACTGCGGCACCACCGGCCCGCCCGGGGCCGGGCGTTCGGCCTCGGCATCAACGGCCAGCACCACCCCACGCTCGGCCAGCCACTGTGCGGGATCGACATTCACCCCGGCGGGATCGAGAACCTCGAAATGCAGGTGCGGGCCGGTCGACACACCGCGGTTGCCCACCGTGGCCACGATCTGGCCCATCCGGACCCGAGTGCCCTGCTCGAGCAGATTCTCATCGTTGTGGCCGTAGGTGGTGATCGTTCCGTCATCGTGGCGGATCCGCATCCACAAGCCGAAGCCTTGCGCTGGGCCTGCGGTGATGATCTCCCCATCAGCCACCGCGACAATCGGAGCACCCAGATCGTTGCCGATGTCGATGCCCTGATGGCCGCGCCCATCCCCGAACGTCGAGGTGATCGAGCCGGCAGTAGGCGCCACCGCACCCCCGCTCCCCGGCACCGCAGCACCCGGAGCCCCCGGTTGTGGTTGCGGCCCATGCGGGACGCTGGGATCGTGCGGCACCAACGCTGCCACCAACGTTGCCACCAGACGAGCCAGCGGCAACGCATCGATGATGCGAAAGCCACTGAGCGGATCGACCGTCGAGGAAAACGCGCCGAAACACTCCAACGCGGCCACACTGCCGCCGTCGCTGCTCCCGGACTGCGCATGACCGCGTAAACACGCCGACGCATGCTTGATCGGCTCACCCAAGCTTGCTGCCGCCGCACCGCCCAGCGCCGCCTTGACCGTGTCCTGCACGAGAACCACCAACTCCCGGGCGACATGGTCATCGGGTGCGGCCGCCGCGGGCAGCACCGGCGCCCACGCCACACCCACTGCCGTCGCCACCGCGACCACCATGAGCATCCACCGCCTGTTCACAGCTCCCGCGAACGAAGCCACCATGTGCATACCGTCGAACCCTTCTGACGTCGACGTCGACCACCACTCGGGCGGATCGATGCCGAAAGTCCACGCCGAGAGAGCGACGCCCAGCATCACACCACTCACACCACTAGTCCCACCAGTCACACAGGTTTCCACGACTTCAGCCGTGATTTTCGTCGCGAGACATGCTTCTCGCAGGTCAGTAGGGAAGAGGCGAGGGCCCGAACCGCACCGAACTACTATCGTGGCTAGTAGAATTGTTATCGAAGCGCCACCTTGCGGGGCGTCTGAAACAAGGAGGACAGATGTCGACAAAGCGCGCGCGCATCATCATCGGGGCATCAGCGGCGGGCCTGCTGGTGTTGGCGGGCTGTTCCGACTCCGAGGGACAAGACCACTCCTCGATGACGGGAATGGTCACCACCACCTCGATAGCGGCACCATCCTCTGTGGCCGACATGGGCGAGCACAACGCGGCCGACATGACCTTCGCCCAGGAGATGATTTCCCATCACTCACAAGCGATCACGATGAGCAACATCCTGCTCGATAAGAGCGACATCAGTCCCGAGGTCGTCCGACTGGCCCAGAAGATTAAAGCCGCCCAGCAGCCCGAGATCGACCAGATGAAGTCCTGGGTGACCACGTGGGGGGCTTCAATGAGCTCGAGCTCGCAGGGCCACGACATGGGTCAGATGAGTGCCGGGGAATCGATGTCGCCATCAATGGGCGGTCACGACATGCCCGGAATGATGACCGAACAACAGTTCCAACAGCTGCGCGAGGCCCAGGGAACCGCGGCGGCTCGCCTCTACCTCACACAGATGATCGAGCACCACCGCGGCGCCGTCGCCATGGCCAAGACCGAGATCCAGGACGGGAAGAACCCCGAAGCCATCGCACTGGCGCGAAAGATCATCTCCGACCAGGAATCAGAGATCGCCGAGATGCAGCGACTGCTAGCCGGCCTGTAAGTGGCCCAGCCGCACCCGCCCGACGGCCTCGAGCAAATGACACGCTCGCTTTCACCATCACAGCAGGCAAGCTACCGCCACCAGCGCCGACACGGCGCCGGTGGCGGTGATGACGGTAGGTAGGACAACAACCCCTGCAACCGTGGCAGCGGCCATTGCGTGGTGACCACGTGACACACATCGCCGACCGTCATAGAGCCGGTGCAAACGCGGCGTCACACTCGCAGAATCACTGATCGACAACGCCCCCGCCGGAAAATCCGACGACCCGGCCGATCGGGCCAGCGTTCCCAACGCCGAGCACACTGTCCGGGTGCCGACCTGTTCGGCCGCCCGTGCATCAGCGGCCTGCTCGACAAGTGTCGCCACCTCATCAGCACCGCGAGCGAACAGCGGAATGAACGGCAACGCTCGGCCCAGAACCCCAGCGAGCAACACGATCGCGTGATGCCGCTGGCGTCGGTGTGCGCGTTCGTGAGCCATCACAGCATTCAGTTCAGCGCCGGTCAGAACGTCCTGCAAACCCGTCGTCGCAGCGATCCCCGCGTTGCGGCCCGGCAAACAGAAGGCCATCGGCCGCTGATCGCTGAGCCACCACACATCAGGAAACCGATCACAACGTTGGCCAACCAGACGTAACGATTGCAGATAGTGATCGCGTGCCCGGCGCATTGCGACCGCAGCACGTGCCACCAGGGCCACCACCCAAACGACCGCCGCCACCGTGCTGGCCAGCACCGCTACCCCAGCCACGGTCTCCACCTGGGCCGGCGCGCCGTGAGACAACACACGCAGGCAGGAGGCCACCGCTGACAACTTATGCACGCCGAAGTGGTTCGGCACCACCAGCACCGACACCGCAGCGACCCACAACGCCGTGAACATCGCCTGGGCGGCCGGCCACGCCACCAACACCCACCGAGCGTCGATGCGTGGCTGGATACGCACCATCCACCGCGGCCACCACCAACCCAGCAGAGCCGCTGCAGCCACCAGCACCACCGCCATGCTCATCAGCGCCTACCCAGGCGCCGACGGTGTTCAACTCGCTGGGACCGTTTCTCCATCAATCCTTCTTCCCTCGCCACACGGCACAGCACCCAAGTATGACCAGAACATCCGCCTGCATGCCCCAGGAACTCGGCATCGCAACCCATAGAACGCTGCCTACTAATGGAGATAGTATTTAGAGTTGATGTGGACAGGGGTCATAGTGAACCTCGCCGACAAGGGAGCGTTTCGGGTGGTCACAGGTTTCGAGCACGTCGATGATGAGCAGCGGCGGTACCGAAAGGCCATGCGAGAGGTCCGGCGGGCGCCAACACCCCACTCAGCGCACACTTTCTTCGCCGAAGCACATGGCCTCTGCACGACCAACCGCCGACGGCACGTCACCGCTCATCTAGGCATGGCGCGCCAGCTGGCGAAGCTCGGCGACAATCGAGGATCGATACACCACACGGCCGCAGCGATTGGCGTTGCCGCCAGGATTCGAGCCTGCCCTAGGTGACATGGCCGGCCGATCGTGCATGGTGCGTCGTCGACCCGCACTTCGCCACCATCGGTGCCAGTGCCGCCGCAATCGCCGACATCCTTACCGACTCGAGCATCGATACCGTCGACGACGACCCAAGAGTCGATCCCCCGCGCTACCTCTGATGGCGGAGCGGCAGCACAGCGGATCACCAGCTACGACGTCATAAGGTAAATTGTCGGCGAATTGCGTTGTGTAGCAATATCTTCCGTCACCAGTGACGAAAGTGAACGGGAATCACGGGGCCGAACGCCCCGGCTGATGTACATTCGCAACAGCGAACCGGATCACATTGGTGGCTCTTAGAGCGCGCCGATGGTGATGTTGTTCGTTGCACGCCAGCAGCTTTGGCTACTTGTGACTGCGTCTGACCGCAGCTGGCTCGCGCGCCGCGAACATGCTTGCCCAGTTGTCGACTACAGCAAAGATCCGGTTTGCTAATGTGGCGACGCGTTCTTCTGAGTTGCCACACCCAGCCGAAGACCGTTCTCACAGGATCGGAGGGGAGGGCGGTGAGGCCCCCTACTGTGCAGTCCCTCTCCCCTCCGTCCTGGGTCCGAGGCCGCGTGTCACCCCATGCAGGGAAGGTCAGTGCCCGATCTTATGAAGTAGCTGCGAGGCCGGCATTTTCAGAGCTTTGGCGATGCGCGCCAGGGTGATGATGGTTGCTCGCCGCGATCCGTCTTCCACGCCGCGCAGCATGTTGCGCTCGACGCCGGCCTCGA
>ERZ501011.407-NODE-407-length-11269-cov-9.639469_pt1 | contig 11269 bp, 8 predicted proteins | sample MGYA00248833_ERZ501011 | MGnify/ENA primary metagenome ERZ501011 (study PRJEB25958, sample SAMN03398530) | human skin metagenome | study: EMG produced TPA metagenomics assembly of the Human Skin Microbiome Metagenome (human skin metagenome) data set. | reverse complement strand
AGCGAGCTCCTTGATCGACTCAGTGGAATGCTGGAATTGGCCGGGCAGGCTGGTGATCTCGACGGGGGAATCGATCCCCTCCCTGATGAATACCGGCAGCATCAATTGGGCGGGGGCGACGCGGGTTTCAGCGACCATCCGGCGCATCGCAGGGGTGGTGCGTAGCCGACGCGGACGGGAGACAGGATTCAGACCCCTGGGCAGTGGCTTAACCCCGGTCATGCGGGGATCGCTGGCATCAGGCAGGTACAGGTTCATGATGAACTTCCTTCACGAACAGTCGTTGGTCAAACAGCCAAAGACTCAACCGCATCAAGGACGGCCTCAGGGGTGGGGGAGGAGGCTACCGCATTCGCCGGATGGCCGAGCTCCCCGAGGGTTCTGGCGGTCGGCTTACCGAGGGCGACGAGCTTCTGACAACGCCATCCCAGCGGTTCCACTAGCTCCATGAGGGCGCGTCCCACCGAGGAGGCAGTGACGACGACGACCCCGACAGACGGCCACGACTGGGCGATGACCTCAGGCAGTTTCTCGACGGCAGCGGTGGTATAGATCTCCAATCGGTTTACCGTGCAGCCGACCTTCGTCAGCCCCAGCGGTACGGTATCGGCGGTTAACTGGGACGCTGGTAGGAGGATATTGGCGACTCCACCTGGCCACTCGGCGACCAGACCAGCGCCGCTGTGATTCTCGGGGACGAAGTCGACGTCAATCCCACGTGTGCGCAGCGCAGCAGAGGTAGCGGCGCCGACCGCAGCTACTTTGATGTTGGGATTCGGCAACGGGGTAGGGAGCAGTCCGACGGTGGTCTTCGAGGTGACGACCAGCCAGTCGGCCTGCCACAGGTCAGGGGCAGTAAGCCTCTCCGCATCCGGCAAGGTGACGGTGCGCGTCAGCGCTGTGTGGATCACTCCATAACCGGCCTGCTTCAAAGTCGTCACGAATTTGTCGTGGGAGTCGTCACGGGGAACAACAACTGGGGGCTTGACGAGATCGGCAGGATTTGTGGTCATCGAGTGCTTCCTGAAGCTTTGAGATCTGCAACGTCGGCGGCACCATCGTCCAGTAACTCTTCGGCAGCCGTCACCCCCAGCGTATGCGCCGCCGCCAGCGCTGGTTCGACCTCCGCGGGTAATTCGACGCTGACCTGTTCCCGAACGGTGCGGGAACCGTCGACAGCAGCCACTACAACATCCAGGGTTAACACTTGTAGGGATTTTCCCGAAACAGGCTTGAGTTGAGCTAATGCTCCGATGGGGGCAGCGCACCCCGCCTCTAGATGGGAGAGCACCGCACGTTCGGCGGTGGCGGCCAGCCTGGTTCTGCGGTCGTCAATCCGTGCCAGCGCTTTGGCGAGCTTGCCATGACGTGAATCAGCGGTCCGGCATTCGACGGCTAGCGCTCCCTGAGCAGGGGCAGGCAGTACTACCGACGGGTCGAGGAACTCAGTGACGGCGCCGCTATGACCTAGTCGAGCTAGTCCGGAGGCTGCGAGCACGACGGCGTCGAGGTCCTCCTTGCCACCGTTTTTGGCGTAGCGGCCGAGTCCTTTGACGCGACCCAGCCGAGTGTCGACATTTCCACGGATATCGACGATCGTCAGGTCCGGTCTGACCGCCAACAACTGTGCGGCCCGACGTGGCGAGCCCGTCCCGACGCTAGCTTCTTGCGGGAGGTCGTGAAGGGTGAGCCCATCGCGGGCCACCAAAGCGTCACGCGGGTCTGCTCGAGCTGGAACGGCACCGATCGCCAGTCCTAACGGACGTCCTGTCGGTAGATCTTTGAAGGAGTGGACGGCAATGTCGGCTTCTCCCTCGAGGAGGGCCGCACGGATCGCCGAGGCGAACACCCCGATTCCTCCCATGGCCGCTAACGAGGCCGTCGAGGTGTCCCCGTGAGTAGTGATCGTCGTCAGATTGACGTCCAGCCCCTCCGACCTGAGCAGCCCCGCAACCATCTCTGATTGAGTAGTGGCCAGAGTGCTGGCACGGGTTCCCAGACGGATCGCAGACATATTGCCTATTGTGGCACTCAGTACCGACGCCGATTCCAGCCTGCAATCAGACAAGTTGACGGACAGTTCGGCGGGCCTGCGGCACCAGAGCGGCAATGCCCGAACCCGATGCCCACGACCCCACTAAGCCGATCCGTCCCTGTCCAGACTGGTTCAATACCTCTAGCTGGCGGTGCAGACCATCGCGCCATGCTCGGGCCTGTGGAGTCGTCGGTGCGAGGGAACCTGTCCAGTGAATGATCTGGGAGTCTACGACCTGCTCCGCCGAGAGGTCCACGCCGAGTAGGACGGAAGCGTCCGTTAGAGCCTGATCGACGCTCAAAGCGACATTCGCTTCACCAGATCGACCATAGGAAACCCGTAGCAAGTGGAGACCTTCGGGACACGATTCTCTCAAGCTGGGCCACTTCGCCGACATGTGAGTAAGTGCCTTGGCAGTAACGGTGGTCGTTCCGGGGGCCACCAGCATGCCGTTTCCGCGTGGGCTCGAGTCCAGCGCGGGTGCCTGCAAGGCGAGATTGACGTGGCCGATCGGCGCGCCCGGTGCCAACTCGGGCCCAACGGTGTCGATGACATTGCTGAGCAGTTTTGTGGCAGGTCCAGCTGAACAGGCCACGACGACCCGAGGGGTCAGGAAGGAACGAATCTCGCCGTCGGTGACGGGGGGCAAAGATGGATCCGGATTGCGGGAGGTACCAGCGGTCTCCACTAGCCACTGATCTCCGTGGCGGGTTAGCCCGCGAGCTCCTACTCGGGTCATGGTCGTCGCGCCGGCCTGTTCTGCCTGACGACGCAGTTCGGCCGGCATGATGAACATGCCACCGGCTACCGACGCGACTGCAGGCCCCGCTGGCATCCGTGAGCGGCACAGCGCAACTCCCGCTGCTAGCGATCCGGTGGCCTGGGCGGCGGCCCTCAGACCGGGGGAGACGACGTCGACTGACAGTAGATGTGGGTCGGCGGCGTGGATTCCCCCGGCGATCGGGGTGACGAGACGCCGCAATACCTCTGACCCCATCCGGGAGGCAACGAGCGTACCCAGGTCGCGAGGGAGATCCTCAGGCATGGGTGCGCGATCAAGTTCGGCGGCGCGGGCAGCCTCTTCCGCTCCCAGGGCGATGATGACGGCTGGGTCCGACAAGTTCGCCGGGATGCCAAGAATGGCATTATCGGGCATCGCGAAGCAGGCGTCATCGAAGTACACCCAAGACGGGGCGATGGTCGGCTTCTCAACCGTCAATCCCAACTCGGTGGCCAGTTCAGCGGTGTCTGGTAGACGGACCGCCCACCCCTCGGCCCCGATGTCGTAGCTGATTCCGGCCAGCGTCGACCTGGCAATCAGCCCGCCGGTGTACCCGCGGGATTCGACAAGTACCGGGTGCAGACCTTCCTGGGTGAACTGCCAGGCGGCCACGAGGCCAGCCATGCCCCCGCCAATGACGACGGCGTCGACGTGCTGCGGATCAGAAATGTTCATCGTCGCTACTCGGCTCACAGGGAGTGCACCAGCTCCACCAGCCGTGTCAAGACGTTGGGGTCGGTGTTGGAGGGCACACCGTGACCCAGATTGACGACGTGTCCAGGGGCCTGACGTCCTGCCGCGACGATATCGCGGGTGGCGGACTCCAGCGGTTCCCATCCGGCGAAGAGCAAGGCGGGATCGATGTTGCCCTGAACCGGCATCTCCATCCCGGAGACCATAAGAGTGGCGCAGGCCTCATCGAGGCTAATCCGGTGGTCGACACCAAGTACTGGGTACCGTGACGCAGTAGCTGCCACCTGCGCAAACTCAGATAGCAGATGGGTGGCATTGATGCCAAAGTGAACCACCGGGATGTTCGGATCGACGGTAGCCAGAGCCCGCTGAGAGAACGGTGCGACGCTGGCTCTATAATCGCTTGCGCTCAGCGACCCAGCCCAGGAATCAAAGAGCTGGAAGGCACGCGCCCCGCCGCGCAGCTGAGCAGCCAGGAAGGCAGCATCCAAGTCGGCAACCCACTCCATCAGCCTTGCCCAGGTCTGTGGGTCTGAGTGCATCATCGCTCGGGCAGACAGATGGTCGCGGGAAGGGCCGCCCTCGACGAGGTAGGCGGCGATAGTAAACGGGGCACCCGCGAAACCGATGAGCGGTGTGGCGTCGCCTAACTCGGTGATCGCCAGGCGTGCAGCCTCCTCGATAACCGAGGGGTCCTCGACATGACGTCGAGTAATGCGGTCAACGTCGGAGGCAGTGCGGACGGGTTCGTCGAGAACGGGCCCGACTCCTGGCTCAATGCGCACCTCTGCCCCCGCCAGAGCTAGCGGCACCATGATGTCGGAGTAGAGAACGGCCCCGTCGACGTGGTGGCGGCGCACAGGTTGGCAGGTAATCTCGGCGGCGAGCTCAGGGTTGAGGCAAGACTCGAGCATCGTGGTGCCCTCTCGGGCTTCGCGGTACTCCGGTAGCGAACGGCCTGCCTGGCGCATAAACCACACCGGGGTGACGGTAGGGCGGTGCCCAGTCATGGCTTGCAGAAGCGGTGAATCTGCCATGAAGGTAGTGGTCTCAGTCATCACCCCGATTGTGCCCCACCACGTGCAGATGCCGCCCACAGGACGGTTATTGGGCGAGTTATGAGCTTCGTATGTACTGGGGTTCGTCGTTACAGCATGGTTGAATAACGCTTCGTGGGATTGTGTGTCTTGACCGTGGATCATGCCGAGCAGGGGCTTGGCGTCGTTTCCGAGGCGGCCGCGCAGGTTGACGGACTTGGCCTGGCATTGACCGATCATCCCCAGATCCGGGGCGCCCTTGTGCTGTCAACGTGCAACCGGGTGTGCCTGATCGTTGAAACCTCCCCTGAAGCCGTCGCGCAAGGGTTCGACGAGGCCGCGTTACGCAGGTGCATTGCCGATCACGGAGCAAACGTGTTAGCTGAATCTGCCCAGCTCGTCTGTGAGAACGACGCCGTTTGGCGTTTGTTCCGTGTGGCTGCGGGCATGGAGTCGATGGTTTTTGGGGAACGTGAGGTCGCCGGACAGATGAAGCGTGCTCTCAGTGAGGCGCGCCGTGAACAGACCGTCTCCTACACCATTGGTCACGTCGTTGAGGAAGCTCTCAAGACGTCACGTCATGTCGCTACCGAGACTGCGTTGGCTGCTGAGGGACGCACCGTTGTCGCGGTCGGGCTTGACCTCGTTGCCCAGCGGATGGACTTGGATGGCGCTCGGGTGCTCGTTATGGGGACTGGCTCCTATGCCGGTGCGTCGTGCGCCCAGCTGAGTTCTCGGGGAGTCGCCGAGATTCAAGTCCATTCAGCTTCCGGACGTGCCGCCGGATTCGCTCGACGCCACCGGGTCAGTGAGGCTCTCGACATCGACGCCGCGCTGGCACAAGCTGATCTTGTCGTCACCTGCCGTGGGTCGGGAGTTCCTGCGTTGTCTGCTGAGGCTGCTCGGCGCGCGGTCGACGCTCGAAGGGGCCGCGATCTCATGGTGCTCGATTTAGCAATCAGCGGGGACGTTGAGGAGCCTGTCCCCGCTGGGGTAGAGGTCATCGACCTTGAGACGATCCGGCAGGCTGTTCCCGCCTCTGCGGAAGCTGAGCGGGCCGCCGCCGAACACATCATCGCTACGGGAGTCCGTCACTTTGCCGTAGACCTCGAACGTCGTCGGATGGCCCCGGCTGTCGTCGCTCTGCGCGACGTCATTTCAGATCTCGTTACTGCTGAACTGGAGCGTCTGCCCGAAGAAGGCTCGGTCCCTGTCGATGAGGTAGCGGCGTCTCTTCGACGACTCGCTGCATCTATGGCGCACATCCCGTCGGCTCGAGCCAGGATGGCCTCTGAGCAGGGCTTGGGCGATCGCTGGCTTAACTCATTGTCGGATGTATTGGGAATTGACGTGGATATCGCGGCACCCGTCATCGACATGTCCAGCTTCGCCAATGCTGACTGCATGACGTGTCCGGTTACCGGCCTGCGGGTGGAGGACCTTGCCACAGATGCGGCACCCCGAGGTGAGGAGAGGACATCGTGACCGCTAATCCCTACGCTGCTCCCACGGACCCGTTGGCCCCTTATAGCGCCGTGCTTGTCGTTTCTTTTGGCGGTCCGCGTTCCCCTGAAGAGGTCATGCCTTTTCTGAGAAGGGTCTCCCACGGTCGCATTCCTGAAGAACGCTTGGCTGATGTCGCCCGACACTATGACCGTTTCGGCGGTGTCAGCCCGATTAACGATGCGACGGACGTTTTCGTCAACGCGATTGGGAATGAACTGCGCCGTCACGGAGTACGAGTTCCAGTGCTGTTAGGGAACCGCAACGGCACCCCCTTCCTTGAGGAAGCGCTGACTGACATGCACGCGCACGGGGTGCGTCGGGTGTTAGCGGTTGTCACCTCTGCCTACGCCAGTTACTCCGGGTGCCGTCAGTATCGCGAGGAGATCGCGACTGCCCTGGCTCACGCCGGTATCACCGATATGCAGGTCGACAAGGTACCTCCCTTTAACGAGGCGCCGGGATTCATTCGCGCTAACGCGGAAGCTCTGATGCAGGCGTTTATGCGGATCCCGCCTACTCCTCTTGAGGCTACCCGCGTCGTTTTCGTCACTCACTCCATCCCTGACTCTATGCAGGACGCATCTGGCGCTGGGCAGCCGGGGACGGATTACATTTCTCAGCACAAGGCGGTTTGTGAGAGGGTCGCTGGTCAGGTGCGCCAGGTCTTCGGGAATATGCCGCAGTGGGACTTGGCCTATTGCTCGAGGTCGGGGCGACCCAGCGACCCGTGGCTTGAACCGGACATTATCGATCACCTCCGCAGTCTTCCCGAACAGGGCGTGCAATCTGTTGTCGTCGCTCCAATTGGCTTCGTTGCTGACCACATGGAGGTCGTTAATGACCTTGATTACGAGGCCGCCGAGGCAGCTAAGGAGTCCGGGCTCGCCTTCACGCGGGCGGCGACCGCTGGTACCCATTCCGCCTTTATCGCTGATCTCGCCGGGCTCATCTTGTCCCAGGCCGCGGCGGCTCGTGGTGAGGGTGGCAATCTAACGTCGTGGCCGGCTCCTTGCGTCGCCGGTTGTTGCCGACGCTACCCGGACGCTCAGGACATTCCAGCCGTCTCCGGTGGTGATGTCGAGTCCGTAGCTGCCGGTGCCGATGTAGTCGATGCTGAACCAGGAGGTGTGGATTTTGTGCCAAGCGGCTCAGCGAGTGCAGTCGATCGCCCGGGGCCAGAGGCGGTCGAACTGGAGACTCCTCCTTCCCCCTACAACCCGTTGACTAAGGAGACCCCCATGTCTGATCATTCGAGTGCTGATTCGGTGATTGAGGGACCACGCGACGACGAAGTTCCCGCCGGCTCCTACACCGCACCGACCGATCCCCGCGATACCCCGGTCATTCCCGAGGAGGTCAACGCCTCCAGCAAGTGGGCGATGTACTCGGTATTCCGCGTCGCGACCGCGCTTCCTGCCGAGGATGACGAGCGTCGCCGCCTTGTTGAGGGCTCCGACGAGTGGGCGGGACAGTCCGGTGTCGACACCCGAGGATGGTACGACCTGTCGGGCCTGCGCGCTAACGCCGACCTGCTGGTGTGGTGGGTTAGCGACGATCCGGCGGTGCTGCAGGATGCCTACCATCGTTTCCGCGCATCTGGGCTGGGGCGCCACCTGGAACCGGTGTGGTCGAACGTAGGAGTTCATCGTCCTGCGGAGTTCAACAAGTCTCACCTGCCCTCATGCTTTGCCGGCATCGCCCCGAGGCGTTGGGCTGCGTTCTACCCCTTCATTCGCTCCAAGGAGTGGTACCTCCTTCCGGCGGCTGATCGTTCCCGCATGCTGCGCGAACACGGCATCGTCGGCGCGGCCAGCTCCGACGTCAAAGCGTCGACGTTGGCGGCATTCGCGCTCGGGGACTACGAGTGGATTCTCGCGTTGGAGGGTGACGACCTCGCCCGTATTGTCGATGTCATGAAGGACCTTCGTTACGTTGAAGCCCGTCGTTATGTCGACGTGGATACCCCCTTCTTCACCGGCGAGCGCGTTTCTCCGGTGGTGTGGGCCGACCGTCAGATGAGAGCCTGATGACGTCATTGCGTGGTCTGACTGACCCAGTGGGGCCAGAATCTCCGCAAACATATTGGGTGCGCCGACTGATGTTGTTGGTTGTCGTGGTCGTCGTCGTGGCGTTGGTAATTGCCGGAATTGCCAAGCTGGCAGGGGGGTCGAAAGAGTCGGCTGCTCCAGCGGCTTCGTCGTTCACACCGGACCCGTCGTGGACGGACACTGCGTGGGCGTCGGCGACTCCTTCAGCAAGTTCATCCGCAGTGAGCCCAAGTAGGTCTGCGCCCCGGACGGAATCCCCATCGCCGTCGGCCTTGGCATCGACTCCGTCGGCGTCGTCAACGATGTGTGAGGGTTCGCAGCTGTCGGTGAAGGTGACCGGAGATACCAAAAAGCCCCATGTGGGTGACACCGAGACTTTCACCGTAGAGGTGAGTAGCTCAACTAGTTGCCACTGGGACACCCAGAAGGTGAAACAGACCCTCACCGTCACGTCTGGGTCGGATCGCATCTGGTCGACCGATGATTGCGGTTCCTGGGGGCCGAAGGGTGTGCACGAGATCAAGTCCAAGAACCCTTGGACCTACAAGATCTCATGGCCGACGAAGCGTTCTACGGGTAAGTGCAAGCTGTCTCAGGAGTCCCTAGGTGCGGGGTACTATGTCGCCACTGTAAATCTCGGTGGCGGCCCTAGCGGCCGCTTCGTTATGCGGATGGGTACCTGAACCCTGTCGACACACGTGTCAATGCATATGCGGATCTAATGATGATGGGTGCGCTGATCGCCTTCAAAGATCGACTCTAACCCTTGGCGAATTTCACGGGCCCGTCTGAGGCCGACCCCCTTAATATCGCCGAGCTCGGAGGTGGATGCTGACACCAGGCTTTGCAGATCGCTGAAGTGGTCAATAATCCGCTGGATTGTGCGTGACGACAGGTCCGTCATGAGTGTCAGCTGTCGATGACCGCGTGCCCGAATGGGGGAATCCAGCGGGTGTTCAGCAGGACCGAGGTTGATGGTCTCGGCCACCATGGTCACATTGAGCAGATCTTCCCAGGACAGTTTCTGTAATCCTGACAGGGAAAACCCGCCAGGAGCGACGGAATTGGGACGATAGTCATCAGTGAGCAACCGGCCTAGGTCTTCTACGCCTAGGGACAGTTCGTTGCGTTGTAATTGGACAAGGCGTCCCTCCACACCCAGAGCAGAGACATATCCACGGACCTCGGCATCGATACGACGCCACATTTCGACCCGCTGGGCGACAGCGGCGACGTCACGCACCTGGACTTGGTCGCGAATCTCTAAGGTGGTGAGGTTCTCGGCCTCGTCGACCAGACGCCCGCGGTAGCTTGCCAGGGTGGCAAGGGCCTGATTGGCTCGAGCGAGCAACTGTTCAGGCCTCTCGATCAGGTACCGACGGCCGTTAAGGAAGAGCGACATCACTGACATCGACGCCGAGACGACTACCACCGGCACACCGGTTTGTTGGGAGAGCCGATCTGCCGTGCGGTGACGGGTACCAGTCTCCAACGTGGGCAGGCTACCGTCGGGGACGAAGTGGACCGCAGCTGCTTTGATGCGCTCGTGATCACTCGAGACCACTAGCCCACCGTCCATCTTGGATAGCTCGCGCAGAGCCTGCGGGGTGAGTCTGACGTCAAGGGGGAATCCGCCGGAACAAACCCCGTTGATCTCTGGCCCATCACCGAGCACGATGAGACCACCAGTGCGTCCGTTAACGATGCGATCTAGTCCTTCCCGGATGGGCGTGCCAGGGGCCAAGAGGGCCATTAGATGGCGCACCTGTTCCGCCTGCATCTCCCGGGACGTCTCGGGATCGGGCTGGACGTCGTTCATGAGTCGACTCTAGTTCGCTGTGCCGCGGTTCTCACCTCAGATGTCCTTACTATCACTGGTTTACTTTCCGCTGTCGGCGCAGGTTAAGCACCGAAAGAGCTTCGGCCACACTCCCGACTTCGATGACGTGCAACCCGTGCATCGTCGGGATCTTGGTATGTGCCTCCCGAGAGTTGCGTGGCACCACTGCCAGGTCGAACCCCAACCGTGCCGCCTCACCCACTCGTCTCTCTAGTCCTGGAACGCGGCGCAAATCTCCCGCCAGACCGACTTCTCCCAGAGCAACGACTCGGGTCGGGAAATTGGTATCAAGAACTGCGGAGGCGACCGAGACCGCGATCGCTAGGTCAGCTGACGGGTCGGACACCCGGGCGCCACCCACCGTCGAGACGTAGACGTCTCGGTTGCTCAACGGCAAACCTGCTTTACGTTCCAGCACGGCCAGAATCATGGCCACCCGACCGCCCTCGACCCCATGGGTGATGCGACGCGGGTATTTCTCGGAAGCTGACGGAGCTACCAACGCCTGCACCTCTGAGAGTAGGGGACGGCGTCCCTCTATCGTCACCGTCACACAGGTGCCCGGCTGAGGATCGGCGTTGTCTGAGGTGAATAGGCCAGACGGGTCCGGAACCTCCATGATTCCGGCGTCGGTCATCTCGAAGCAGCCCACCTCGTCGGCTGGGCCGTAGCGGTTTTTCGTGGCGCGGACCATACGGAATCCGGAATGGCGGTCACCCTCGAAGTTGAGGACGACGTCAACGAGATGTTCCATGGTGCGCGGGCCAGCGATCGACCCTTCTTTGGTGACATGGCCGACGATGATGACTGCCATCCCGCGTCTCTTCGCCACCCGCACCAGGGCCCCGGTGACCTCCCTAACCTGTGAAACGCCGCCGGGGGAGCCGTCAGCCTGGCTGGTGCCAACCGTTTGTACGGAGTCCAACACCATGAGGGAGGGCTCGGTTTGCTCGATATGTCCAAGCACCGTACCCAGATCGGTCTCAGAAGCTAGGTAGAGTTCGTCGGCTAGCGACTTCGTGCGACCAGCCCGCAGCCTTACCTGGGCAGCCGACTCCTCCCCAGTGACGTAAAGGGTGCGCCTGCCCGCTTTAGCCCATTTGGCCGCAACGTCGAGCAACAGGGTCGATTTTCCGACTCCTGGCTCTCCGGCGAGCAAAACCACGACTCCAGGCACTAGACCACCACCCAGTACCCGGTCGAGTTCGCTGATCCCGGTGAGATGACGATTAGCGGCTTGTTCACTGACTTGACCGATGGGCACAGCCTTCGACGTGGGCGTCGATGAGGTGACCTCAGTGAGCTTCGGTGCCCCCTTTTCAACTACCG
>ERZ501011.405-NODE-405-length-11291-cov-7.671591_pt1 | contig 11291 bp, 5 predicted proteins | sample MGYA00248833_ERZ501011 | MGnify/ENA primary metagenome ERZ501011 (study PRJEB25958, sample SAMN03398530) | human skin metagenome | study: EMG produced TPA metagenomics assembly of the Human Skin Microbiome Metagenome (human skin metagenome) data set. | reverse complement strand
CCGGGCTCTCGCTCACCATCCCGGCCCGGACCACGGTCGGCATCGTCGGCGGCTGGAGAGTGCCGTGCAGGGCCTGGTACGTCAGGTCATGGCCGGGCTGCTCCGCCGCGATCCCGTCGTGCCCGACGATCTCGATATGCGACAGGTGCGGATTCGCCGCGGTCAACTCGTCCAGGCCGAGCTTGACCAGCGCCGAGGGGCGCATGGCGGTGAGCATCAGGTCGGCACGCGACAGCTCGCGCGCCGCCACCGCCCGATCAGCGGGGTCCTTGAGGTCGAGGGTCACGACCCGCTGGCCCACAGTGAGCTCGTCGTACCACGTCGGCGCCACGGCCCGCAGCGGGTCGCCGGCCGGCGGTTCGATCTTGGTGACGGTGGCGCCCAGCGCCCGTAGCCGCGCGGCGGCGAGCGGGCCCGGCAGATTGATCGCGAGCGACACCACCTGCACGCCCTGCAGCGAACTCGACTGCGACATCATCAACCCCTTTTTGACTATACGGATGTATAGCCATTAATGCGCATGTACTGTCTAATGTCAAGGGTGTATGCTTTTTTCGCTGATAGGAGGCAATTTCTGTGACCGACCCCCGCGCCAGTGACGAGGACCTCACCGCGAAGGCCCGCATTCGCAACGCCGCGCTCGACCTCTACGCCGAGCGCGGCGAGGATCGCGTCTCGATGCGCGCCGTCGCCGCCGCCGCCGGGGTCGCCGTGGGATTGGTGCAGCACCACTTCAAGACCAAGGACGGGCTACGCGTCGCCGTCGAGCAACTGGTCGTCGACTATTACGCTCTGGCGATCGCCTCTGTGCCGGACGAGGGCGCCCCAGCGCAGGTCGCCGCCGCTCGAGACGAGGCGGTGCGGCACATGCTCGCGACGCATCCGACGGTGGTGAACTACATCCGGCGCGCTGTGCTCGATCCGCAGGGAAAGAGCGAGTTACTCGAGCGGCTGACCGACCTGAGTCGCAGAGAGATCTCCAAACTCCGCTATTCGGGCAAGACCTCGACACGGCGATCCGAGTCCTCACAGGTCATCGGGCTGATGGTTCGTCAGCTGGGGCAGCTGCTCATGCAGCCGATGATCGATGACATGTGTGACTTCCTCGACCGGACGGGCGTGCCGCACAGCGACAAACTGACGCTCTCCGTGACCGTAATCTAGCGGTAGTTTGTTGGGTCAGGTCGGAGGTAGAGGTGCAGGCCGTGGCCTGTTTCGCGGCTCAGGAGAGACTTCCGCCGACATGCGTCGTCAGGTCCTGAGCGGTCATCCGCCACCCTTCGACTCGCGCTACTCGTCGTCGTCGGCGTCCGGGTCGCGTAGCGGTCGGTGAACTCCGCTGGGGTCGGGCAGGTGGAAGCTGTAGTGCCCGTCGATGCCGATGTGGGCGCGCACGAACGCCGACAATCGCTCGACATCGGTGTCGAGCACCGGGTATCCGCCGGCTCGCAGCGCGGCGAGGGCGCGGTTCTCGTAGACGGTGTTCCACACGACGACGCAATTGAGCACCAATCCCAGCGCCGAGAGCTGGTCTTCCATGCCCTCGTAGTAGGCGCGGGTCATCTCGCCCTTGCGGCCGTGATAGATCGTGCGCGCCAGGTCGTGACGACCCTCGACGAGATTGGACTGGGCCTTGCCCTCGCGCCGGTAAGGTTCGTCGTCGGCCAGGCGCAGGATGTGCAGGGTCTTGAAGATCCGCCCGAAATGGGCGATGGCCTGGCCCAACGCGGTCGGCTGCCCGTCGCGGGAGATCATCCTGGTGACCTCGTGCGCCGACACCTCACCGGAGTGGATCGACACCGCGATCCGGCACATGTCCTCCCAGTGCGCGGCGATCTTGGCGGTGTCGATCACCCCGCGCGCCGCCTTGTCCAGCGGCCCGTAGTCGGCTCGGGCGTCGATGCGCCACAACCGCTGATCGGGCAGGTTCGCCAGCTGCGGCCGGTACTGGCGGCCGATCAGATGCAGCAGTCCGAACACGATGTCGGAATACGACCCGGTGTCGGTGATGATGACCTCCGGAATCCGCCCGCCGTGCTGGGACACGATCACGTCGATGGTGTGCAGCGAATCGCGAGGTGTTCCGCGCAGCACCTTGCCTGCCAGCCCGGCGGACTGGTCGTTGAGCATGTTCAACCAGGTGATGCCCAGTTTCCGGCCGAAGTACTTCGGGTTCGGGCGGGCGTTATGGGTGCGCACGGGCACCACGAACCGCATCCCGTCCACCGAGGCGACCAGCCCGCCGCCCCACGCTTGGGCCAGGGGGATGTCGGCCTGGGCGTCGACCAGCACGGCGTTGGCCGCCTCGATGGTCTCGGCCCGCACGTAGCACTGGTCGACGTGCAGCAGCCGATCCCTGGTCAGGGCGTCGACACCAGGCGTTGTCACCGGTTTGAACCCGACGTTCAACGCATAGGAACAGAGCACGGCCGCCACCGACAAGCCGAGGTCGGCGACGCGGGCCTCGTTGCCCGAGGTGTGGGTGAACGCCTCGGTGAAACCGGGATGCCAGCTCATCACCTCCGTGACCAGTTCCGGCAGGTCCACACGCGGGATCATCGCCTCCACCCGGCGGCGCAGGTCGACCAGCGACGCGGGCTCGGCCTTGGCGTCCAGCGCGGCGACGTGCAGTTTGCCGTCGGCGTCGATGCTGGCTGGGGTGTCCTCGCCCAGCCGTGCGGCCAACTCCCGATAAGCGGTCTCCAACGCCGTCGCGTGATCGGTCAGCAGCTGCGTCGGCGCGGCGGGCAGGCCCAGCGCGTTCATGCCGGCGTCACGCGCAGCCTCCCAGGCTTCGCCTGCCAGCAGGTGCGCCCGCGGGTCGCGCCACCGCGACGAACGCACCGCGAAGATGCTGCGGTGCTTGAGGTGTCGGTGGAACTGTTCCAACACGCAGATCGTGTAGGAGTTCCGGTCGACGGTGCCCTCCGGTCGGCCCGGCGTGTAGATCAAGCGCTTCCACGCGCCGACGATCAGGTCGTGGTCGACCTTGCGGGCGTCCAGCAGGTTTGCCGGGATCTTGCCCGACGACCTGGATGTCAGCAGCTCGGCGAGGGTCTTCATTGCCGCCAGGACGGCGGCGCCGTCACTGGTCGCGCCGAACTCGATCGTGTCCATCAGCATCGGCAGGAACGGGCGGACCGTGGCGAACTTGCCGGCCAACTCGATCAACCGCTGCCCATCCAGCTCCGCGTCGTCGGCGGGCACCAGCTCGTCGACCGCCTGGACCGCGTGCCGCAACTCGGCCCGGGTGACGGTCTTCTCGATCATGTCCAACACCACGCCCAGCCCGACGTCCTGGTTGACCTCGACCATCTCCAGCAGCACCTTCACCGCTGCCGCGAGCTTGCCTGCGTTGCGTGACACCCTCGGATAGCGACGCAGCTTCTCCTCGCGAGACTCCCGCTCGGCCTTGGACAGAAGCTTCGTCGTCATCAACATGTCGAAGGTCTCCAACACGTCGTCGACCGCCCGCGCGCTCAACACAACGACCGTCGCGGCCAGCACCGCCAAGCGCTGCTCACGCGTGGGCAGCCGCCGCAGCGCGGCGGCCTTGCTCGCCAACCCGTAGGTCGCCAACCCCGTCAACCGACGCGGCGGGATCGCCCTCACGTCGATGCTGTCCACCCCGACCGCTTGCAGGTCGACAACCCTGCGCAGCGCCGCGAGCATCCCCTTCGACGACGCCTTGAACACGCCCTTGCGCAGCCGCTCCAGCTCGCTGACCTTCTGCCCGCCCTCCGCAGGAACCTCCAGCAGCCGCAACAAGGCAGACGCGGACTCCGAGGTCAGCTGCTCGCCGAGCTGGCGCCACAACCGGGCGTCCGCCGCGTTGCGGCCGTCGCCGATCAGCCGCTCCAACGTGGTGATCCCCGGCAGCAGCGCCTGACGCTTCCGCAGCCATGTCACTGCGTCGCCGAAGATCGCCTTCGGTCCGTCGCCGGTCATCCACGCCTGGTCGACGATCCACGACGTGAGCTCCGACTCCATCTCGCCGAACGGCTTGAGTCCGTACACCTGCTGGATTTCCCAGGCGTGTTCGAGCTTGGTCTTCTCCCGATCGGTGTACCGCTTCACCATCGACGGATCGGAGATCTCCAACTGCTCGGCCAGATACTCGATCAACGCGGGCGGGACATCCAGCGGATCAGCCAGGAACATTCCCAGGTGACGCACCGTCACCACCTGCACCGCGAACCCCAGACGGTTGTAGTCGCGCCGCCGCGCAGCGATCAGCCGCCGGTCCTCGTCATCCAAGTAGCAGTAACGCTCCAGCTCCTGCCGAGACAACGCACCGAACCGGCCATAGCCGCCCTCATCAGTCACGACGACATGAAATCACCTACAGCGCAAGGTCGCTCGGCGATTGCCCCTTAGCGCCGGATTTCGTCAATCTGCTCCCCGACCCCCGCCTCCTAGGCTTCGGCCGCGCAACACAAAGACGAACGGACTATTGCAGTCCGTTGCGGCAGTGTTATGATTCCTCGTACAACGCGCACCTCCACGGTGGATGTTTCCCATTCCCTGACAGAACTTTTCGGGTCTGGTCGCGACACAGAGAGCAGTTCCTAGGCAGCCCGCATATCGGAGTGCTTACTTGACTGTTTTGTCGCATAGTCCAAACATCACCGGGGAGGTTTTTTGTTGTCGCGATCACCACAGAACACGGCCGCTAGTGCAAATGCACGCGGCTCGGAGTTCGTTCTTCGTGGGATCTCTGCGCTCGAATGCCTCGCCGCTACGTCGTCGACCGAGGACCGAACGGTGGCAACGGTCGTCGGTGCGCTCCGCGCAAGTCCGATGACCTGCGCGGGGACAGGGGCATGGAGTGCCCCGAGGACCGTGACCGACCCGGGTGTGCAGCTGGCGAGCTTGAATCGCACCCGGGCCGGCGGATCAGCCAGGTTGACTCAGCTGATGTGGCCAAGTGTAGACGGGAGGCCATTCCCTGCGAGGGAGCCACAAAGAGGGCGCCCGGCCGCGGCCATGAGCCGTGGGGGAGAGGAAAACCTCTGCTCGTCCGAACAAGAACGAGCAACGGCACACTCTCAGAACGTCGTCGTTCGAGGCGGCTGGGTGCGTGTGCGTTCGTATGCGGCTCGGACGTCCTCACTGGGAACCGCCAGTGCGGCCGCTAGCGCGCCGGTTGCGTTCTCAGACAGCGGGCGATGCCCGCGTTCGAGCGCAGCAAGCGTTGAGGTTGGTATACCCGCGGCGGCCGCCAATTCTGGCTGCGTCAGTCCTGCGAGAATGCGTAGATCCGACAGCAATGCATCAGACCGGTCGATGGCGACAACCGCGGCGACTGGTGCTTCGAGCACCCTGAGCACTGCCACGAGCTTGTCGATCTGTGGGGAGGACGAGGACGACTCCCAGTATCGGATGGCGTTCTCACTGACTCCCGCGACCCTGCCGAGCTCGCCAGGGCTGAACCCTCGGGAACGACGCAAGTCAGCCAGGGCCTGCGGATCGAAGCCCCTAATTACCTTCCGACTCAATCGTCGGACCTTGTGCTGCGGCGATAGGTCACGACGATCGATCTTGTCGGCCCGCCTTCTTGGTGTCACACTATGTAACTATAATCTGGTGTGTTATTTTGAGGTCTCAAGCAAAGGGTGCTTTGCCACATGACGTGATTGGAGAGAAGAACGTACTCGCGGACCGGGAGGGCCAAGATTTGCCGTCCAACCCCTGCCCCGGTCCACGAGCCTTTTGGAAACCCAACTCGGTGCGGTAGGTGCGACATCGAGTCGGGCGTCTCTCAGTGTACCGATGGGTGCTGATCTAAGAGGCGTTCGACTAGGTCGAATACACACTTTCCGCTCGAAGAAGTCTGAGCGGAGCGGAGGAATCCCGCGTGAGTGTGCTTCTCGATCCTGTGCAGTCTCCTGAGACAGCCGCCCTTGATGTGCTTGTGCCGTATCTCGTGTGCGCGGCGTTTTCGTCTCGGTGCGCGAGTCGGCATCCGGGTTACTTGTGCGCGACGGGCCTTCGATTGGGCGCGCTGTCGCATCTCCCGAGGTGCACGCTCGGGCATCCACAGATCCCCACCCTTGGCTTGCTGGGAGCTACGCCCACCGGTGGTGTCCGATGAGGCGCTTGTCGTGTGCGGTGCTAGCGGTGCTGCTGGTGGTCGGGGTGTCGATTGGGTCCACCGGTGGTGCGGCTGCGGCGACATCATCGGCGAGTGGCTGCACACCGTTGATGGCGTACCTGGTGCCGGGCACCACCGAAACCAACTCTGGCGCGAATCCGGTTGAGCCACGCGGGATGCTGGCGAAGGTCGGGGAGCGGTTGAAGCGCGACTACGGGCAGTCGATCACCGTGCTGTACCCGAACTACCCGGCCAGCGCCTTCGACAAGGGCCAAACTTATGCTGCATCCGAACGCGAGGGTGTCACTCGCACACAGGACTTGATCAAGCGGTGCCCCAGTTCACGGACAATCCTCGCTGGCTACTCCCAGGGCGCGGACGTTGCCGGCGACGTGGCGCATGCGATCGGCAACGGCCGCGGTCCGGTGTCGTGCACCTCGGTGGAGGGCGTCGGGCTGCTCGCGGATCCGAAACGAGGGTCAGAGAAGGTTGAGGGCCCCCAGGTCAAGGGCGAGGGCATCTCGGGTGGCCGCCCCGGCGGCTATGGGTGCATGTCCGAGAAGATCAAGTGGCTGTGCGATCCGTCGGACCTGTACTGCAATGTGACGTCGAAGAATCCGGTCCTGCGGTCGTTGGGTCAGGCGCTCGGCGCTCCCGGCGACAGCACCGGTTCGTCGTCAGCACCCGGCCTGGATCAGCTCACGTCCGACTACTCGAATGTCGACCTCGCCGGCACGACCTCGACGGCACAGCTGCTCAAAGACAAGTCCGAAGGACTGACCAGCCCACGTTCGGCGGGCGATGCCGGCGAGATCGCGCAGCTGGGAACGCTGGCCAACCAACTGCTGGCGACGTTCACCCCGATCGCCGACACGCAACGGTGGGTCGCGACGACTCCCGGTGCGCGCCAGAGCTTGGCGGGAGCACCGAAGGGATCACCGCAGGCCCAAGCCGCGTCTGTGTTGAACACCCTCGGCGGGATGGACATCCCGGGCATCATCCGTACGGCGACCTCGGTCGCTAACACTGTCGCGTCCGCGGTCGGCGGTCCGCGACCCGCGCTGGGCGCGCCGGCACCCTCCACGGCACCTGCTGAGACCACCCCGACCGCGGTGGGAACGACCAAGACGCCGGAACAGTCGACCGCTTCGACCGAGTCCACGACGCCGGCCGCGGAGCCGTCGACGACCGCACCGAGTGAGGCCCCGGCGTATGCCGGGGTTCCTGGCGATATGTCGGTCACGACGACGACGCTGCCGACCGGGGTGCCGATGCCTGATCCGGTCGGCGGGTTCGGCGGCGGTGAGGGGTCGTCGCCGGACCTGACCGGGCTGGCGTCCTCGGCGCTGCAACTGGTCGGTCAGGTCGCGCCACTGAACACCACCGACAAGGCAGCGTTGCAGACCGCATCGTCGGTGCTGGGCACGCTCAAGATCGACACGGTGGTCTCCCAAGGCCTCAATGTCGTTGCCGCGGTGACCGACACCGACTACGCGGGCATCGTGGCGAACTTGCAGCGGTTGCCGGCCCAGTTGTTCGCCGGTGACGTGCGCGGTGCGCATCGCACCGCGGGGGAGCTGAACAACCAGTTCTCGCCGTGGGTGAAGATGGCTGCGCAGATCGACTTCAAGACCGCATCACAGATCGCGGCGATGATCCCCGATCCGGGCGGTTACGCGCAGATCGCGGCGCTGGTGCTTGATCTGATGGGCAACGTCGACATCGTGCGCCTGGCGCGCAACGTCGGCCAGATCCAGGAAATCGGTTGGAAGATCCTCGAGACCGGCAACCTGCTGGCCCTCGGTGAACTGCTACCGGTCGGCCTGGACCTGGCCTCGGTTGCCCTTGGGGTGTTGCGGCCCGGTCAGAAGATGTCACCGGAACTGCTGGGCGCGGGCGCCTCAGCTGAGCAGGTGCAGTTGGCGACGTCATTGCAGGGCCGCGACTTCGGCTCGGTGCTCGGCTCGGTGTCGACGCTGGCGACCTCGCAGGGCGCTACCGACCTCACCGAGCTGATCGGCGAGGGCCTGGACGCGGCGTCGTTCCTGACCAGCGGCTCCCACACCTCGTATGCCAGCAAGAAACTCGTCGAGGGCCGCACGGCCATCGACTGGCTCTATCAGTTCTTCCGTCAAGCGTTGGGAGGCTGACACACACCGATCACCCTTCTCCTGACACCCGCAGATGGGTTGGCAGGCAGCACTTTTCCATTAGTCCGGGCGGGGCGCGTGGGAATGCGACGAATCGACGTAACACACCAAGGAAGGCGCTATGGGTGGTTCTGCATCCAGTTCGGGCGGCAGCTCGCTGACCAAACTGGCTTTGGCGACCCTCGTTGGTCTGGGTGTGCTCGCCGGTATCGGCATCACGGTCATGGGTTCAGAAGACCCACCCCCGGACACCTCATGCTTACCTGCCGTCCCGGCGGCCGCGGTCACCGGAGGTAGCGGGTCGATGCAGGCCGCGGCCGACGAAGCGGTCCGAGCTGGCCGCGGGCAGGGGATCGACGTCGCGGTGTCGATCACCGATTCAGCCAACACCACCGACACCCTCACCGCTGGCACCACGACCGCGATGCCGAGCGCGTCGGTGATCAAGCTGGCGGTGGCGCTGGCCGCGGGCAAACGCGTGGACGCCGGGGCGGTGCCGATGGCGCAGGTCAAACCCCTGCTGGACCCGATGCTCTCGGTGTCGGACAACACCGCCACCAACCAGCTCGTCTCGTTGCTGGGTGGCCGCGACGTCGTCAACACCGCGGTGCGCGAGCTCGGCGTCACCGCACAGGAGGCGAACCTGGGCCGCGACCTTGGTGTCCCGGTCACCGGCGCGGACCCCAACACGGTGTCGGTGGCCGGGGTCGCCAAGTTGTTGCAGGTCATCTACGACAGCAGCCACAACGTGGGTGCGGGCCGCAAAATCTCGAAGGCCTCGGCCGATCCGATCGTGGCCGCGATGCGGGCACAACAGGTCAACACCAAGTTCGGTGCGGTGCTCCCGCGCGATCAGATCGCCCACAAGACAGGCGAACTCGGCGGCACCTCCCACGATGTGGGGTGGTTCTTCTCCGGGCAACGCTGGCTGGCAGTAGCAGTGTTGACCTCGACAACCGGCGGGACCGATCAGGCCGCGGGCAACGACATCATCAAGGCCGTCGCCAAGAAAGTGTTCGATCTGCGTGACCAGCCGGTCAAGGGCACACCGGCCCCGCGCGGGCCTCCCTCGTCGGCCGTGCCGCCGCCACCAGCCCCGGAGGCCGGCGGCAAGATGATGCCGCTGCGTCAGGGCAGCTATCAGCTCAGTTCTCCGTTCGGCCCGCGCTGGGGCGAACAGCATCAAGGCCAGGACCTCTCAGCGCCGCTGGGGACCCCGATCTATGCCGTGGTCGGCGGCACCGTCCGCGAGTCCGGACCGGCCAGCGGGTTCGGCAACTGGATCATCATCGACTTCGACCACGGTCAGAAGTCGAATGTGTACGGCCACATGCGCGCTGGCGACCTCAAGGTCCGCAAGGGCGACACGGTCACCGCCGGCCAGCAGATCGCCGCCGTGGGTAACGAAGGACAGTCCACCGGCCCGCACCTGCACTTCGAACTCTGGGTCGACGGTGGCCGCCTCGACGGCGGCCACGCGATCGACCCGATGCCCTGGCTACGCGGCGCAACGCAACCATCGGGAACCGGCCCGAATATCCGCAACGTCGCTGCGGTCACCCCGGGCGTCGGGTGCGGCGACGTCGCAGTCGGTGGCGACGCCCTCAAACCCGGTTCGGTGCCCGCGGCATTCGAGCCGTGGATCATCAAGGCGGGCAAGACCTGCCCGGAAGTCACCGCCCCGATCGTGGCCGCCCAGCTCGACACCGAAGCCGGATTCCGCACAGACCTGGTCTCCCCATCGGGGGCGGTCGGGCCCAGTCAGTTCCTCCCCGACACGTGGGCGGCCAAAGCGGTAGACGGTGACGGTGACGGCAGTAAGGACCCGCGATCCATCCCGGACGCGGTGATGAGCCAGGCAGCCTATGACTGCGAGCTCGCCGGCATCATGCGCAACGCGCTCAAACAGGGCCGGGTAAAGGGCGACCTGCTGGAGCTGACGCTGTCGGCCTACAACTGCGGCCCGGGCGCCACCCTGGCTGCGGGCGGTCCGTGCCAGAACGCCGAAACCCAGAACTACATCCGCAAGATCCCCGAGCTGGCCCGCACGAAGTTCACCGCCGCCGGCTCTGTGGCCGGGCTACCGGCCGGACCGGTCGGGCAGCGCATCGTGGCCGCGGCAATGCGGTGGCGAGGTACTACCTACGCCTGGGGCGGCGGCACCCCGCGCGGACCGTCCAAGGGCATCACCGACGGAGGAGTCGCCGACTCCCACGGCGACTTCACCAAGGTCGGTTTCGACTGCTCGGGCCTGGTGCTCTACGCGGTGTATCAGGCCACCGGCGGGCGAATCGAGTTGCCGCACTACACCGTCAGCCAGCTCAACGACAAACGCGGCAAGCCGGTACCGCTGGCCCAGCTCCAACCCGGCGACATCGTGTTCCCCCCGGGCGGCAACCCCCAGCACGTCGCCATCTACATCGGCGGCGGCCAGATGGTCGAAGCCCCGCAGTCGGGCGACGTGGTCAAAGTGTCGCCGCTCAAGAACCTCGGAAACGGGATCAGCGCAAGGAGATTCGGATGAACTCAACACATGTGATCGCTCGCACCGCCACCGCGGTGGTGCTGGCGGCGGTCGTGGCCGCCGGCGTGGCCGCGTGCGGCACCTCAGGCGACGACGAGGCCGCCACCTCGAGCGGGCAGGCACCGGCGCAGCAGTGGAACCCCACCGACGACGCCGCACCCGACACCAGCACGACCACCGAAGAACCTGACCCGAGCGCGGCACCACCGACCGCGGCCACGACGCTGCCGCCGGATGCCGCAGGGGTCAACCGCAACGACCCGGTCGCGGTGGCCACCACCGCGGTGCGGGTCTGGTTCACCTGGGACACCGCCACCGACACCAGCCCCTCGGATGCGGTGGCACGCACCGCCCCGCTGCTCAGCGAGCAATTCCGGTCCAGCGTGCTCGGCACCCGAGCGCTGACCCCGAGCGGGCAATGGCTGCTGTGGGCCGACGCCGACGCGACTGTGATCCCGACCGTGTCGCTGGGCACCAACCAGGGCGCCCCCGACAGCCCCACACGCCGCTATTTCATCGTCAA
>ERZ501011.404-NODE-404-length-11296-cov-9.279335_pt1 | contig 11296 bp, 11 predicted proteins | sample MGYA00248833_ERZ501011 | MGnify/ENA primary metagenome ERZ501011 (study PRJEB25958, sample SAMN03398530) | human skin metagenome | study: EMG produced TPA metagenomics assembly of the Human Skin Microbiome Metagenome (human skin metagenome) data set. | reverse complement strand
ATCCGGACAATCTGATCTTGTTGTGTGGGTCGTGTCATCGGTCGTTGCATCGGGGCGAGTTTGCGATCACCGCGCATGGGTTGCAGCGGTTCACGTTTCATCGCCCGGACGGCACTGAGATCGAGGCGGCGCCACCTACGTCGAAACCGGGCGGGTGGCGACCCGATCAACGGATCGGCGTAGATGCGACGGTGCCGGTCGGCGGTGGTCGAATGGACCTGGGATACACCACCGAGGTGCTCTTCGCGGTGTGGGAATGGAAGCAGCGCAACACAACTCACCTAGAGCCCGCCGTGCACAGGGCCGCGTAGGCGCCTAGCTGTTAGACTGACACGCGGTGTGCCGGGAAGTCTGGTCGGCTGCGCGTTGACGGTGAGCCCCGCACGAGGGGGCGGCCACGACGCGTACGTAGCCCACCCGACGAAGGACTCCGTACGCACCATGACTGACACCGACTCCCGTCGGGCCACCCCGACGCTCTTCTCGCGCGGCTCCTGGCCCGAAGCTTCCCGCATCGCCGACATCTTCCGGCGCGAAACCATCGGCGGCATGCTGCTGCTCGTCGCCGCGGTCGTAGCCCTTCTATGGGCCAACTCGCCATGGTCGGCCGCCTACTTCGGCCTCGGCGACATCCATGTGGGGTCCGACGCGCTCGGTCTGCACCTCGATCTCTCCCTGGCCACCTGGGCGGCGGACGGTCTGCTCGCCATTTTCTTCTTCGTCGTCGGTCTGGAGCTGAAACGCGAGTTCGTCGCCGGCGACCTCCGGGATCCCGCCCGCGCGGCCTTGCCCATCGCGGCTGCGGTCGGTGGAATGGCTGTTCCGGCAATCATCTTCGCCGCCATCACCATCCGGGCCGGCGACGGAGCGGTGCAGGGCTGGGCCATTCCCACCGCCACCGACATCGCGTTCGCGGTCGCGGTGCTGGCCGTGATCTCGACGCATCTGCCCGCCGCACTGCGTACCTTCCTGCTCACCCTGGCCGTGGTGGACGACCTACTCGCCATCACGGTCATCGCGGTCTTCTACACCGACTCCATCAACGGCGCCGCGCTGGCCCTGGCCCTGATCCCACTCGCGGCGTTCGCCTTTCTCGTGCAGCGGCGGATCACCTCGTGGTGGCTCCTGCTCCCGTTGGCGGCCCTCACATGGGCGTTCGTCCATGAGTCCGGGGTCCACGCCACCGTCGCCGGCGTCGTCCTCGGGTTCACGGTCCCGGTGCTGCGCCGAGCCGGGAGCGACGAGACGGACACCCGGCACTGCCTGGCCGAACACTTCGAACATCGGATCCGGCCCATCTCGGCCGGGTTCGCGATCCCGGTGTTCGCCTTCTTCGCCGCAGGCGTCACGATCGGCGGACTGAGCGGGTTGGGCGAGGCACTCACCAGTCCTGTCGCGCTGGGCATCATCTTCGGTCTGGTGATCGGCAAGACGGCCGGCATCGTCGGCACCACCGCACTGCTGGCCAGGTTCACGCGGGCCACCCTCGACGCCAGCATCCGATGGATCGACGTCACCGGTGTCGCGATGCTCGCCGGGATCGGCTTCACCGTGTCGCTGCTCATCGGCGACCTCGCATACGACCCGGAATCCGACCGCGCGGAGTACGTCAAGATCGGTGTGCTGGTCGGTTCACTGGCGGCCGCCTCGGCCGCGGCGGTCATCTTGCGGATGCGCAACCGCCACTATCGCCGGGTCGCCGAAGAGGAGATGCGCGACGACGACCACGACGGCATTCCGGATGTCTATCAGCGGGACAGCTGATCGGTGGGACTCGAAGTCGTCGCCATCGCGGCTGCCGCCAGGCCGGTGGCGTAGTCGTCGATGGTCGTCGGCCCGGTGAGCACCGTGGTCCCCGGACGTCGGCCGACGACCCGGCCGTCGTTGATGGCCCGTGTCATGCCCACATGATGGCCTGCGACATCGGGACTGAATCCGGCCTCGTCGACGAGCGTCGCGACCATGTCGTCGTCGGACAAGCGCTCATACCGCAGCTTCGGAAGGCCGAAGGCACGTCCCAACGCGGCCGTCACGGTGGCCTGGTCGACGTTCACCGGACCCAGGATTTCCCGGCTCAGATGTTTACCGCCCCAGCCTGTTCCGACCAGCGCATCCACCGCTGCCGCGGCGATGTCCCGCGTGGCGACCATCGGAACCGCCACATGCGGATCCAGCGAGTCCGCGACGATGCCCGCATTCTGCATCAGCGGGAGGTACGAGCGGGCGTTGTCGTAGAACCAGCCGGCACGCAGAGCGAGCACCTCGACGCCGGACAACTCCGCCAGCCGCTGCTCCAGGATGTGCAGACCGACCAGAAATCCGGTGCCGGAGCTGATCTCGGCGCCGACGCTGCTGAGCGCGACCACACGCGGCACACCCGACTCGCGGAGGGCGCGGACGATCGCGTCGGTCATCGTCCGCTGCGAGGCGAGGTGGTCGGCGGCAGTGTGATCCACGGGTTGCATCACGAACACCGCGTCCGAGTCGCGCATGGCGGTGGCGAGCGCGGACGAATCGGTGGTGTCGGCTACCGCGGTGTCGGCACCGAGCCGAGCGAGGGCGTCGAGCCGCTCAGAAGAACGCCCGACCGCCCGAACCCGGTGTCCGGCGTCGAGCAGGCGGGTGGTGACCTGTGCGCCGACGGTGCCTGTTGCCCCGAGGATTGTGTACATGAGGACCTCCTGAATCGTTCGATGTCGTATGTCCAGAGTGAAGCGGAGTTGCCGGACGAAACAGCGCTCACAGTCCGCAATGCATGCTCAATCGTCCGAAACGGCAGACGATCGGATCACGATGACCGATCATGGACGGGTGCGCAGACCCGACGGCAGTCACCCGGACCCGTTCCACAGCCCCGACCCGCTCGGGGAGGCCCTGCACTTCTTCCGGTTGAACGGCGCCTTCTACTGCCGGTCGGAGCTCACCGAGCCCTGGGCGCTGACCATGCCGGTCTGGGAGGACTGTCTGTGCGTGCACCTCGTCGTGTCGGGGTCGCTGCGGTTGTCCGCGCCGGACGGTGAGTCGCTGCGATTCGCACCGGGAGATCTCGTCGTCGTGCCGCACGGCCGGTCGCACGTCATCCGCGGAGACGGCGAGGCGACGTTCGCCCCGGTCGTCACCGATCTGCCGCACGACTACCTGAGCGATCGGTATGCCGTCCTGCGCCACGGCGGCGACGGGCCCGAACGCTCGGTCCTGATCTGTGCCGTCGTCCGGTTCGACCATCCCTCGGCACGGTCGCTGACCTCGATGCTGCCGCCGATCCTCGCCATCCGCGCCACCGATTCCCGTGCGGGTGCGAGCAACTCGTGGCTGCGGGACCTCATGCGCATCGTGATCGACGAGGCCGGCGAACTCCGGCCCGGCGGGGAGGCGGTCATCACCCGGTTGTCCGACATCATCGTCATCCACGCCATCCGATCGTGGTTGCAGGACGCGGAGGGCACCCGCACCGGCTGGCTCGGGGCTCTCGCCGATCCACAACTCGGGCGTGCGGTCGCCGCGGTCCATCGCGATCCGGCGGGGGAGTGGAGCGTCGAACGACTGGCCCGTGAGTGCGCGATGTCGCGGTCGACGTTCGCGGCCCGGTTCACCGCCGTCGTCGGCGAGCCGGCGATGCAGTACGTCACCCGGTGGCGGATGTGTGTGGCGGCGGATCGTCTTCGTGACCCGAACGCGTCTGTCGCGTCGGTGGCGGGCGGACTCGGCTACTCGTCCGAGGCGGCGTTCAGCCGGGCGTTCAAGCGGGTCAACGGGTCCTCGCCCGGGCGAGTACGACGCGCGGCGCGGGCCGGCTGATCACTCGTCCTGGCCGGCGGCCGGGTCGACGGCGGCGGCGAGCGCGCGGCTCACCTCGAATTGCCGGACCAGGAACGCCTTCTCGTCCAGCTTCTTCCGCCGCATCCACGTCGTGACCTCGGAATTGCACTTGCTCGCATTGCACGAACCGCAGCACGGCACGACGTTGGCGACGGTGTACCGGCCGCCGCGGGAGATGGCCAGCATGCAGTCGCGCTGGAGCGCGACGCCCACCGCACCGCAGTACGCGCACCCACCCCAGGCCTCCTGCAGCGCGAGCCACTGGGCGTCGGTGAGGTCGTTGTCGCGGGCGGCGACACGCTTGCGACGACGCTTCGCGTACCGATTGGCGCGGGTGGTGCTGCGGGTGGCCACGGGAGGAGCCTACCGCTCGGATCACACGTGTCACAGCCGTCACAGGCCGAGTCGGGGCCGTGTCGTGCGCCCGGCGGTGCGACTACTGCTTTGCCTAGACTGGCACCCGTGAGCACGGCCATCCGCGACATGTCATCGACCGGGACCATCCCGACTCCGTACGAGGACCTGCTGAGCCTCGTCATGGAGACAGGGACGCCGAAGGCCGACCGCACCGGGACCGGGACGCGCAGCCTCTTCGGCAGGCAATTGCGCTACGACCTCGCCGAGGGTTTCCCGCTGATCACCACCAAGAAGGTGCATCTGAAGTCGATCGTCTACGAGTTGCTGTGGTTCCTGCGCGGCGACTCCAACGTGCGGTGGCTGCAGGAGCGCGGGGTCTCGATCTGGGACGAGTGGGCCGACGAGAACGGTGAACTCGGACCCGTCTACGGCGTGCAATGGCGGAGCTGGCCGACACCGTCCGGCGAGCACATCGACCAGATCGCGGCCGCCCTCGACCTGCTCAAGACCAACCCCGATTCGCGCCGGAACATCGTGTCCGCATGGAACGTGGGGGAGATCCCGCAGATGGCACTGCCGCCCTGCCACGCGTTCTTCCAGTTCTATGTCGCCGACGGCAAACTGTCGTGCCAGCTGTACCAGCGCAGCGCCGACCTGTTCCTCGGCGTGCCGTTCAACATCGCGTCGTATGCGCTGCTGACGCACATGATGGCCCAGCAGGCGGGCCTCGAGGTCGGCGAGTTCGTGTGGACCGGCGGCGACTGCCACATCTACGACAACCACGTCGAGCAGGTGACGTTGCAACTGTCACGCGACCCGTACCCGTACCCGAAACTCGAACTGCGCAAGCGGGATTCGATCTTCGACTACGAGTACGACGACATCGCCATCGTCGACTACCGGTCCCATCCCGGGATCAAAGCCCCGGTGGCGGTGTGACGTCCGACCTCGCGGGGGAGGGCTCGCGTGAGGTGCGCCTGGTCTGGGCGCAGGGACGCGGCGGGGCGATCGGCCGGGACAACACGATCCCGTGGCGGGTCCCCGAAGATGTGGCGCGGTTCAAGGAACTGACGGTCGGGCACCCGGTTGTCATGGGCCGCAAGACATGGGATTCGCTGCCGCCGCGATTTCGGCCGCTGCCCGGTCGCGCCAATGTGGTCGTCACCCGCGACGCGAGCTGGTCGGCCGACGGCGCGTCGGTCGCGGGATCGGTCGCCGAGGCGCTCGAGCTGGCCGGTGGCGAACGGGTCGGAATCATCGGCGGCGGCGAGATCTACCGCTTGGCAATGGAATTCGCCACCGAACTGTGTGTCACGGAGATCGACGTCGAGGTCGACGGCGCCGACGCGTTCGCCCCGGAGATCACCGACGAGTGGGCTTTGGCACATCGCGGTGAGTGGCAGACCTCGACGAGCGGCATCGGGTATCGCTTCGTCGACTATCGGCGCGCTCGGCAGGGCTGATGGCGCCGGATCGTCTCTCGATCGCGCAGGCGCGTCGAATCGCGCTCGCCGCACAGGGTTTCACCGACCGCCGGCCCGCCGCCGCGCCCACCATGGCACACCTGAAGCGCGTCGTCGGCCGGACGCGGCTGCTGCAGATGGACTCGGTCAACATTGCCGCGCGTGCGCACTTCATGCCGCTGTTCTCTCGCCTGGGTGCCTACGATCCCGACCTGTTGCACCGCGCCGCGTGGCAGCCCGGGCGCGGTCGGCGGCTACTCGTCGAGTACTGGGCCCACGAAGCGGCGCTGATCCCGGTACCCGACTGGCCCCTCTTCCGATGGCGGATGGACGACTTCGCCGACGGTCGGTATCGGCACACGCGAGACGTGATGCGTCGCAACCGTTCTCTGGTCGGCGACATCCGGGCCGTGATCGAGGCGGTCGGCGCGACCACGCCCCGTGCCATCGAAGCGGAACTGGGCATCGAACGTGAACCCGGTGCAGCCGGGAGCTGGTGGCAGCGCGGTGAGGTCAAGCACCTGTGCGAGGCCATGTTCGCCGCCGGTGACCTGTCGGCGGTCCGCAACGGGAACTTCGTGCGGCACTACGACCTCACCGAACGGATCGTCGGCGCGGACATCGTCGCGCTGCGACCCGACCGTGGGCAGGCGCACCGTGAACTCGTCAGCCGTGCCGCCCAGGCGCTCGGTGTCGCCACCGTGGCCGATCTGGCCGACTACTACCGGCTCCGGCCGGCCGACGCGCGGCCGGCGGTCGCCGAACTCGTCGAGGACGGTGGGCTGCAGGAGATCTCCGTGGACGGCTGGCGCGACCCGGCCTACCTGGCCGCCGGCGCAGTGATTCCGCGGCGCGTCGACGCCTCGGCGATCCTGTCGCCGTTCGACCCGCTCGTGTTCTTCCGCCCCCGCGCCGAACGACTCTTCGACTTCCACTACCGCATCGAGATCTATGTGCCCGAACACAAACGCGTGCACGGCTATTACGTGCTGCCGTATCTGCTGGGCACCGACATCGCCGCGCGCGTGGACCTGAAGGCCGACCGCAAGAACCGCACCCTGCAGGTGCTCGGGGCCTACTGCGAGCCGGGTCGTTCCCGAGGCCTCGTCGCCGAACGGCTGTCCGCGGATCTGCGGAGCTTCGCCGGCTGGCAAGACCTCGACGATGTCGTCGTGTCCGGACGCGGCGACCTGGCGCCCGACCTGCAACGGGTGCTGCACGGCGCGTGACCCACACCGGGTGATGCAATGCTGAGGATCGAAAGTTCACGACAGCGATGGGAGACGAAGCGATGACCGTGTCGTATGAGGGCAACGACTACCGATTGGTGATGTTCGATCTCGACGACACCCTGGCCCCGTCGAAGAGCCCGCTCGACGACCAGATGGTCGATCTGCTGCGTCGGATGCTCGACGTGAGCCTGGGCTGCATCATCTCCGGCGGCAACTTCACCCAGTTCGAGAAGCAGGTTCTCGCGCGGCTCGGCAACTTCGACAGCGTCGCCAACCTCCACCTCATGCCGACGTGCGGAACGCAGTACGTGCGGTGGTCCGGGAACGACTGGGAGACGGTCTACGCGGAGTTCCTCACCGACGACGAGAAGCAGCGCACGCTCGACGTGCTCGAGACCGGCGCCAAAGAACTGGGTCTGTGGGAGAGCGAGACGTGGGGTGACATCCTCGAGGACCGCGGCAGCCAGATCACCTTCAGCGCGCTGGGGCAGAAGGCGCCCGTCGACGCGAAGGCGGCCTGGGACCCCGACGGAGCGAAGAAAGAGTCCCTGCGTGCCTACGCCGCCGAGCGACTTCCCGACCTCGAGGTGCGCAGCGGCGGGTCGACGTCGGTGGACGTCACCAAGAAGGGCATCGACAAAGCTTACGGCGCACTGAAGTTGATGGACATCCTCGGCCTCAGCACCAGCGACATCCTGTTCTTCGGCGACCGGCTCGACGAGGGCGGCAACGACTATCCGGTCAAGGCCCTCGGGATCACCTCGATCGCCGTCCACGGCTGGCCCGACACCCACGCGAAGTTGTCGGCGCTGCTGGATCAGGTTGAGACGGGCAGCTAGTCGACCGGCCCACCCGCCGGGACGACCCGCTGGGTGCCGTTCGCGACCCGGTAGGACTTCGCGTAATACTGGCCGGAGCGCGGATTCGTCTTGTCGTGCACGAAGTACCAGTCCATCTGCGTCGCCGCCGGCGTCACGGTCAGGACCGAATACCCGTGCGCGTCGAACTCGCTCCAGCGCACGTGGTGGTTCGTGGCCGCGAAGGCCGAGGACACCGCGACCCCGGCGGTGTTGGCGGGCACGTTCAGCATGTCGTCGATGTTGGTCGACGTGATCGAGGTGCCGACCAATTCCGTTGCGACACTCCCGCCGCCGGGATAGTTCGCCGGGTCGGCCGGGATGTCGCACGCCCACGACGAGTGGATGTCACCGGTGATGAAGACGACGTTGTCGACGCGATTGCGGCGCAGCGATTCGAGGAGACGTCGACGATCGGCGGCGTAACCGTCCCACTGGTCGGCGTTGTACGGGATGCCCTCGCGCGGGATGCCGAGCAGTGCGGTGACCGCGCCGGTTGTCTGCGGATCCAGCGGGGGGATCAGCACCGGGGCGATCATCACCGGGTTGCCGACGATCTTCCAGCGGGTCTCCGACGACGTGAGTCCGTTGGTCAGCCACGACATCTGAGACCGGCCGAGGATCGAGCGGGCGGGATCGTCGATGGCCGCCGACCGGGCGCTGACCTGCAGGTCGCGGTAGGAGCGCAGATCCAGCATGGACAATTCGAGCAGACGGCCGAAGCGGAGCCTGCGGAACAGGTGCCGGCCCGCGGTGTCGACGGCGGGGCGGATCGGCATCCACTCGGCGTACGCGCGCAGTGCGGCGGTGCGCCGCGCGGCCCAGGAGCCCTCGCCCGCCTGATGGTTCTCCGCCCCGCCCGACCACGAGTCGTTCGACGACTCGTGGTCGTCCCAGATGCAGATGAACGGCAGGTCCCGGTGCAGCCGGGCGAGGTCGGGGTCGGTCTTGTACTGCGCGTGGCGTGTCCGGTAGTCGCGCAGGGTGACGATCTCGTGGCGGGGGTCGTGCGGCCGGACGGTTCCGGTCTTGCCGGTGTATCGCCCGGTCTCGTACTCGTAGAAATAGTCGCCCAGGTGGACCACCGCGTCGAGTGCCGGCTGCGCGGCCAGATGCCGGTAGGCGGCGAAGTATCCGGCCTCCCAGTTGGCACACGACACGACGCCGAATCGGATCTTCGCGACGTCGGCACCGGTCGCGGGGGCGGTGCACGTGCGACCGACGGGCGACACCGCGCCGGTGGCGGGTCCGGACAGCACCGTGAAGCGGTAGTGGTACCAGGTGCGCGGCGTCAGACCCGACGCGTCGATCTTCACCGTGTGGTCGGAGTCGGCGGACGTCCGCACCTCGCCCGCGGCCACGACGGCGCCGAAGCCGGGGTCCCGGGCGATCTCCCAGCGGACGAGGCTCTGCGGCCCCAGGCCGGAACCGGGTGTCGCAGCCGGGGTCGGGGTGATGCGGGTCCAGAGGACGACGGCGTCGGGGAGCGGGTCGCCGGACGCGACGCCGTGGCGGAACACTGCCGCCGACGGGGGCCCGGGCGACCGCGGCGCGCCCTGGGCGACGACGGCGGGGGAGGCGAGCGCCGCACCGGTCACGACCGCACCCGTGCGCAGGAAGTCGCGTCGCGTCGTCATCGCATCCACCCCCGGGTACTCGCCCACGCCTGCAGGGACTCTACCGCGGGCGGAGCCCGACGGTGCGGTACTCACGTGGTGGGGGAGAATCGGATACCGCGCGGCACGCGGACGTGTGGCCGCGACGGACGACAGGAGACATGCGTGTCCGAATTGGTGCCGCTGAAGGTGCAGATGGTGGCGATGACCCAGTTCACCCCGCCGGGAGACGTGCCGTGGAGCACCGACGCCGAGGGCGGTGAGGCGTTGGTCGAGTTCGCCGGCCGGGCGTGCTACCAGAGCTGGGACAAGCCGAACCCGCGTACCGCCACCAATGCCGGCTACCTGCGGCACATCCTCGAGGTCGGGCACCTGTCGCTGCTCGAACACGCATCGGTGACGTTCTACATCAGCGGCATCTCCCGCTCGTGCACCCACGAACTGATCCGGCACCGCCACTTCTCGTACTCGCAACTGTCCCAGCGGTTCGTGCCCGAGCACGACTCCAACGTCGTGGCGCCGCCGGCGATCGTGGGCGACCCGGAGCTCGAGGACCTCTTCACCGCGGCGACCGACGCGAGCCGGGCGGCCTACACCGAGCTCCTCGCGGCGCTGGAGGCGAAGTTCGCCGACGTCCCCAACGCCATCCTGCGTCGGAAACAGGCACGTCAGGCTGCTCGTTCCGTGCTGCCGAACGCCACCGAGACGAAGATCGTCGTCACCGGCAACCATCGCGCCTGGCGGCACTTCGTCGGCATGCGCGCCACCGAGCACGCCGACGTCGAGATCCGCCAGCTCGCGGTCGAATGTCTGCGCCAGCTGATGCGGGTGGCGCCCACCGTGTTCGGCGATTTCGAGATCGGCACCCTGGCCGACGGGACCGAGGTCGCCACCTCACCATTCGTGCTGGAAGGGTGAGGATCGTCACCAACAGGGAGGCGGTAGCCTTGAGCACCATGAACGCAGTCCAGGAACCGCTGCACGAGCATCCCTTCGGGACGAACGTGGTTGCGATGGTCACCCCCTTCCGCCCGGACGGAAGCCTCGATCTGGACAAGGCCGCCGTCCTCGCCGACCATCTGGTCGCCAAGGGATGTGACGGGCTGGTCGTGTCCGGCACCACCGGTGAGTCGCCGACCACCACCGTGCCGGAGAAGCTCGAGTTGCTGCGGGTGGTCCTCGACGCGGTGGGCGACCGGGCCCGGATCACCCAGGGCGCAGGCAGTTACGACACCGCCGAGAGCGTCCGGTTCGCGATCGAGTCCGAGAAGATCGGTGCGCACGCGCTCCTCGTGGTGACCCCGTACTACTCGAAGCCGCCGCAGGCCGGGCTCCTCGCGCACTTCCGGACCGTCGCCGACGCCACCGCGCTGCCGGTGCTGCTCTACGACATCCCGCCGCGATCGGTGGTCCCGATCATGAACGAGACGATGCTCGCCCTGGCCGAACACCCCAACATCCGCGGGGTGAAGGACGCCAAGGGCGACCTGCACTCGGCGGCCGGCCTGATCGCCAGCACCAGCCTGGAGTACCTGTCCGGCGAGGACGCACTCAACCTGCCGTGGCTGTCGATCGGCGCGACCGGTTATGTCAGCGTTATCGGCCACCTCGTCCCGGATCGCCTGCGCGACATGCAGATCGCTGTCGAGAAGGGCGATCTGCCGACCGCCCGCGCGATCAACACCTCGATGCTGCCGCTGGTCAACGCCATGGGGCGCCTCGGCGGGGTCACGATGGTGAAGGCGGCACTGCGCATCCTCGGGCTGGAGGTCGGCGACCCGCGCCTGCCGCAGGTGCCCGCGAACCCCGCGCAGATCGAGGAACTGATCGTGGATCTGCGTGCGGCGGGTGTGCTGCTCTGATGGCGGACAACGACACCACCGGCCCCCACACCGGCAACGACACCGCCGACAACGACACCACCGGCACCGTCCGCCCCCGGACCCGACGCC
>ERZ501011.403-NODE-403-length-11307-cov-6.762442_pt1 | contig 11307 bp, 8 predicted proteins | sample MGYA00248833_ERZ501011 | MGnify/ENA primary metagenome ERZ501011 (study PRJEB25958, sample SAMN03398530) | human skin metagenome | study: EMG produced TPA metagenomics assembly of the Human Skin Microbiome Metagenome (human skin metagenome) data set. | reverse complement strand
AGCAGGGATCGGCGAGGCAGATCGGCCATGGCTTTGAATTCCGTTGTCGCCGCCCGACGCGGCGCGTCGCAGCCGCAATCCGTTCAGCGCCAGTGCGGTTCACCCGATGCGGCGACGGGTCGCGCCGCGATCGACGCGATCGATCAGGCCTCGAAGCCGTCGACCCAGGCGCGGATCAGCCGGTGCGCGATGGCGGAGGGCGGAGGCGCGACATAGTCGGGGTGGGACGCCGCCAGCACCGCGCGCGCCTGATCCCGGCTCAGCCAGGCGACGGCCTCCAGCTCGGTCTGGTCGGGGCGGGCCTCCTCGCCGTCGACCTCGGCGATCAGGCCGATCATCAGCTGGGAGGGAAAGGGCCAGGGTTGGCTGGAGTGATAGCGGGCGGCCGTGACGCGCAGGCCGGCCTCCTCGGCGACCTCGCGGGCGCAGGCCTCCTCGATGCTTTCGCCGGGCTCCAAGAAGCCTGCCAGGGCGGACATGCGGCCGGGCGGCCAGGACGCCTGGCGGCCGAGCAGGCACAGGGGCTCGGGCCCGCCGTTGAACACCGGCAGCATGATGACGACCGGATCGACGCGGGGAAAATGTTCGGTCCCGCAGGCGGGGCATTTGCGCTTCCAGCCTCCGGCGGCGGTGCGGCTCTCGATCCCGCAGGCGGGGCAGAAGCCGTGACGTCGGCGCCAGTCGAACAGGCTCTTGGCCGCGCCCGCCATGGCCGCCTCTGCGCCCGGCAGGACGGCGGCGGCCGAACGCAGGTCGGAAAAGGCGCCCGCGCCCTTCAGCGGTCCCTCCGCCGGATCGGCCGAGCCCTCGATCTCGACGGCGAAGACCGGCGCCTCGCCGTCCAGCCCCAGGAACAGGTCGCGGTCGGGAACGATGTCGCGCGCATGAGCCAACGACAGCCACACCAGACCGCCGTCCTCGCCCAGCAGCGGCCGGCCCTCCCACAGCACAAGCGCGCGCGCCTGCGGGTTCGCCTCCTGCTCGGCCAGCCAGTCGGGATCGTTGCGAAGGTCGCCCGCGCGGTCGAGGGGGGAGCCGGCGAAGGTGTTGGGGGAAGCCATGGCCTCATCTAGCGCGGGCCGGCGGGCGGGGAGAAGGGTTGAAAGCGCTCGCGCCGCCTGCCATATGCCGCCACGGAGATCGGTGCGGGCGAAGGCTTCGCCAATCTGGTCAGGGCCGGAAGGCAGCAGCCACAACGAATTCCCCTTCGGGTCGTGTCGGTCTCCACCCCTTCCCTTCATCGAACAGCCGTTGCGACGCCGTCTCTCGAGGCGGGAACCGACGCGCGCGCAGACCGCTCCTTTCAGCTTCAAGCTTAAGGAGCAGCGGATGAGCATTTTCGGAAAAATCCTCGGCGGCATCTGGGATCGGGCGAAGTCGGGTCCGGGCGGCCACGGCAAGCCCAAGGCCGCGCCCGAAGGCGCCCAGCCGCGCATGGAGCCGCAGGTGCAGCCTCAGGCGCAGCCGCAAGCCGCTCCCGCACCCACGCCCCAGCCGCAGGCGGCGACGCCCGCCGCTCAGCCGGTGGACATCGAAGCGGTGCTGGACGGGCTGAACGCCGAGCGGGCCCAGAAGCTGAACTGGCGCACCTCCATCGTCGACCTGATGAAGCTGGTCGGCCTGGAAAGCTCTCTGTCCGAGCGCAAGGAGCTGGCGGACGAGCTGGGCTACACCGGCGACAAGTCGGACTCGGCGGCCATGAACATCTGGCTGCACAAGCAGGTGCTGAAGCGGCTGCGCGACAACGGCGGAAAGGTGCCGGCCGACCTGGCCGACTGATCCGCGAGGACGCGAGGCGGGCGGCGCCGTTCGCCTCGCGTTAACCGGTCTGGCGACATTGTGCCGTCCTAGCAAGTTCCGGGCCATGTCGCGCCCGGCGGGGACCAGGCGCGGTGATCGGGCAAAGGCTGGAGGTCAGGCAGGGGCAGGGGCTGGTCATCACGCCCCAGCTGCAGCAGGCGATCAAGCTGCTGCAACTGTCGAACCTCGAGCTGGACGAGTTCGTGGAAGCCGAGCTGGAGCGCAATCCGCTGTTGCAGCGCGAGGAGGCGGAGGCGGCAGCCGAGACGCCGGGCGAGGCGCCCGCCGCCGACGGCGAACTGAGCTTCAACGGCGACGAGGGGCGCGAGGCCCTGGGGGCGGTCGACGCCTCATCCGACGATCTCTATGGTGACGCGGCGCCGGGCGAGCGCGGCGGCGACCGCATGACGGATGCGGCCGATCCGGCGCAGCCGGGCCTGTCGGACTGGTCGCGCGTCGGCGCGGGCGGGGGCCTGCCCGAAGGGGATGACAGCGAGCGGCCGGACACGCGCGCCCTGTCGCTGTGGGAGCATCTGCGGGCGCAGGCGGCGACGGCGGGGTTTTCGCCGGCCGACCAAGGCATTGCGCTCACGCTGATCGATGCGACGGACGAGGGCGGCTATCTGCGCGGCGAGCTTGCGGAGTTCGCCGACCGGCTGGGCTGCGGCCTCGAGCGGATCGAGGCGGTGTTGGCCGTGTGCCATGGGTTCGAGCCGACGGGGGTCATGGCGCGGTCCGTGCCGGAATGCCTGAAGCTGCAGCTGATGGAGCGCAACCGCTTCGATCCGGCCATGGCGGCGCTGCTGGACAATCTGGAGATGCTGGCGAGGCGAGACCTCGCGGGTCTGCGGCGAGTATGCGGGGTGGACGCCGACGATCTGCAGGACATGATCGGTGAGCTGAAGGCGCTGACGCCTCGGCCGGGGGCGGGGTTCGGCGGAGAACCGGCGCAGACGGTCGTGCCGGACGTCCATGTCAGGCCCGATCCGGCCGGCGGCTGGAAGGTGGAGCTGAACAGCGACACCCTGCCGCGCCTGCTGGTCGACAAGCGCTATCACGGGGTGGTGGCGGCGGGCGCGCGGTCCGAGACCGAAAAGACGTTCGTGGCCGACTGCGCGGTGCAGGCCAGTTGGCTGGTGAAGTCGCTGGACCAGCGGGCCAGGACCATCCTGAAGGTGTCGTCCGAGATCGTGCGCCAGCAGGACGCGTTTCTGGCGTTCGGGGTGGAGTTCCTGCGGCCGCTGAACCTGAAGACGGTGGCCGACGCCATCGGCATGCACGAATCCACCGTCAGCCGCGTGACCTCCAACAAATACGTCTCGACGCCGCGAGGCGTGTTCGAGTTGAAGTTCTTCTTCACCGCCGCCATTTCGGCCACCGACGGGGCGGCCAGCCACTCGGCCGAAGCCGTCCGTCACCGGATCAAGACCATGATCGACGGCGAGGGCGAGGGGGGCGACGTCCTGTCCGACGACCGCATCGTCGAGGTGCTGAAGGAAGCCGGCGTCGACATCGCCCGGCGCACGGTGGCCAAGTACCGGGAGGCGCTGCGGATTCCCTCATCGGTGCAGCGCCGGCGCATGCTCAAGGCCGGCTGAGCCCGACCACAAAACGGTGATCCGGTTGACACCAAAGCCGGCGCGTCGCGTTCTGTGTGCATGCAAGTCCAAGTCAGTGGAAAGCAAGTGGATGTCGGCGAAGCGTTAGGCTCGCGCATCTCCCAGGAACTCGAAGAAGGCGTCGGCAAGTACTTCGCCCGAGGCGGCCAGGACGCCGAGGTGATCGTCGCCAAGGACGGTCACGGCTTCAAGGTCGACTGCTGGGTCAGGCTGGCGTCCGGCCAGACGCTGGTGACGACCGGGCTGGGCGCCGACGCCCATTCGGCCTTCACCGAAAGCCTGGACAAGCTGGAGAAGCGGGTGCGCCGCTACAAGCGCCGGCTGAAGGACCACCACATCGGACCCAAGGGCCTGTCGCCCGAAAAGACCGAGGACGCCGCGCGCGAGGTGGCCCGCTCCATCGTGCTGCGCGATCCCGACACGGTCGAGGACGAGGACTTCGGCGATGCGGGCGAGGCGGACGGTCCGCCGCCGGTCGGCATGGTGATCGCCGAGACGCAGTCGGAAATCCGCACCATCACCGTGGGGCGCGCCGTGGCCGAACTGGACATGACCGGATATCCGGTGGTGCTGTTCCGCAATGCGGCGCACGGCGGGCTGTCGGTGGTGTATCGCCGCCCGGACGGGAACGTCGGCTGGATCGATCCCGAGCGGACAGTTGCGAACGGTCACGCCAACGGGAACGGATCGTCACAATAGAGCTTTAAGGCGCGGCCCGGGTCATCGACAGGCGACCCGAAGGCCGGTGTTATTGAGTCGGGGACTTCAGAAGATGGACATCAGCGACCTGCTCGCGCCCGAAGGCGTGAAGCTGCGCGCCGGCGCGTCGTCCAAGCGTCAGGCCCTGCATCTGGCGGCGGGCGCGGCGGCTCAGGCGCTGGGTCTGAACGAGGCCGAGGTGTTTGAGGCGCTGATGGAGCGCGAGCAGCTGGGGTCCACCGGCCTGGGCTGCGGCGTCGCGGTTCCGCATGCGCGGCTGAAGGGGCTGGATCGGGTGACGGGCGTGCTGGTGCGGCTGGACCAGCCGGTCGCCTATGACTCGGTGGACGACCGCCCGGTGGACGTGCTGTTCGCCTTGTTCGCGCCGCCGTCGGGCGGGACCGAACATCTGCGGGCGCTGGCGGCGGTGTCACGCGCGTTGCGGTCGGCCGAGTTGCGCGAGCGCCTGCGGCAGGCGCGGACGGTGGATGCGGTGAGGGCGCTGTTCGTCAGCGACGCGGCGGCCGTCGCCGCCGCCTGAACCCACGGGCTAGTGGACTGAGACCGGCGCCAGCTCGTGCGCCACGGCGGCGGCGAAGGCGGTGTCGCGGTCGACCATCACGGCCAGACGCTCGCCGTCGGCGCTGTGGACCGCATACAGCGACTGCTCGGGATCGATCTCCAGATCCTGCATTTCGCCCGCATCCGCCATCAGGTCCGACGCCTTGACCGGGCGCACATAGACGAGGTCGGGGGCGCCCAGTCCCTTGAAGTCTTCCTTGGTCATCATCATCGGCGTCATAGGACCGCCTCCTTACAGATAGGCAACGCCCGGACCCGCCGGGTAGTTCGCCAAGTTGTGGATCAACCGACGGAAATGGGGATGCGGCGCACCGAGCGCTCCGTCTCCGGCCGGATCAGATCGACGTGCAACAGGCCGTGCTCCAGCTTCGCGCCCGCGATCTCCAGCCCGTCGGCCAGGACGAAGCTGCGCACGAAACCGCGCGCGGCGATGCCCCGGTGCAGAAAGGCCTGCTCGCCCCGGTTCGCCTCGTCGCGTTTGCCGGCGACCGTCAGCTGACGGCCCTCGACGGTGACGGCCAGCTCGTCAGGGGTGAAGCCCGCCACCGCCAGGGTGATGCGGACACCGGCCTCGGACGTCTGTTCGACGTTGTAGGGCGGGTAGCTTTCGGCCGCGGCCTTGGCGGCGCGGTCGATCAGGGCGCGGGTGTGGTCGAAGCCCAGCAGAAAGGGGCTGTCGAACAGGATCGTACGCGTCGTCATCTCGGGTCCTCGAACAAGCGACCTTCCGGCGTGTCGCCCCCCGCGATCGGCAGGGCGTCCGGACCAGACGGAGATGGGGACGTGGGCAGGCGGGATCAACCGCCCGGAAGGCCGCCGTCCTAGTGCAGCGTCTCGCCGTGCTGGGTGTAGTCGAGGCCCTCGACCTCCTCGTCCCTGGAGACGCGCAGGCCGGTGGTGAACTTGCAGATCATCAGGACGACAAAGGTGCCGGCGGCGCTCCACGCCATGGCGCCGGCGAGGCCTACGGCCTGTTTCCAGACGGTGGCGCCCTCCGCCAGCGGATTGACGGCCGTCGTGGCGAAGACGCCGGTCAGCAGCGCGCCGACGATGCCGCCCACGCCGTGCACGCCGAAGGCGTCCAGGCTGTCGTCGTACTTCAGGGCGTGCTTCAGCCACACGGCGCCGGCGTAGCAGGCGGGGCCGGCGATCAGGCCGATCCAGAATGCGCCCTTGGGATCGACGAAGCCGGCGGCCGGGGTGATGGCGACCAGGCCGCCGACGACGCCGGACAGGAGGCCCAGCAGGGTCGGGCGCTTCCTCTCGATCCACTCCACCGCCGTCCAGCCGACGGCGGCGGCGGCGGCGGCCAGGATGGTGTTGAAGGCGGCGGTGGCGGCCAGAGCGTCGGCGGCGCCGGCAGAGCCCGCGTTGAAGCCCAGCCAGCCGACCAGCAGCAGGCCCGTGCCGATGGCGCTGTAGGCCAGGTTGGAGGGGGCCATGTTGTCGCGGCCGAAACCGTGGCGCGGCCCCAGCACGAGGGCGCAGACCAGCCCCGCGACACCCGCATTTACATGGACCACCGCGCCGCCGGCGAAGTCCAGCACGCCCATGCCGCCCAGATAGCCGCCGCCCCAGACCTGGTGGCAGATCGGCGCATAGACGATCAGGTGCCACAGGACGAAGAACAGAACGCTGGCCGAGAACTTCATCCGCTCGGCGAAGGCGCCGGCGATCAGGGCCGGGGTGATGATGGCGAAGGTCATCTGAAAGGCCACGAAAAGCAGCTCGGGCAGGCCGGGCAGCAGGCTGTGGGCGGTGCCGGCGGTGACGCCGTTCAGGAATGCGGCCTCCACACCGCCGATCAGGCCGTCGACCGCCTCGGGACCTCGCCCGAACGACAGGGAGTAGCCGACGAGGAACCACAGCACGCTGACCACCGCAAAGGCCGCGGCCGACTGGGCCAGCACGCTGATGATGTTCTTTCTTCGGACCATGCCGCCGTAGAACAGGGCCAGGCCCGGCAGGGTCATCAGCAGCACCAGGGCCGTGGACGTCAGGATCCAGCTCGTGGCGGCGTTGTCGATCGCAAGCGGCGCCTGGTGGGCCAGCAGGGCGGGCGAAGCCAGGGCCGGGGCGGCGAGCAGAGACGCGCCCGTGACGACAAGAGCGGAGGCGGTGGCTTTGGTCATGGGCGTCGGGCTCGGGGAGGAGGCGGGACGGTGAAGCTTCACGCGGAAGTCTTAAGGCGTTCCGACGGGCTGACAATCGCCGTGTGCGGAAGGATGCGCACGAATCGGCGCACCGTGTTCGCCCAGTCACCCAGCAGACGCCGCGCCAGAGGCGAGGCCGTGGCCGCGCCGTGCGCCTCGATCAGCTCGCGCAGCCGCATGGAGGCCTCGTCGTCCATGGCCGCCACGCCCGCCAGGTCGCCGTTCAGGGCCAGGTGCGTGCGGCCGTCCGCATCCAGCACGAACAGCTCGCCGCCGCTCATGCCCGCCGCCAGGTTCCAGCCGACCGGACCCAGCACCGCGACCCGGCCGCCGGTCATGTATTCGCAGCCGTGCGCGCCCAGCCCCTCGACCACCGCTTCGGCGCCCGAGTTGCGGACGGCGAAGCGCTCGCCCGCCATGCCGGCCACGAACAGCCGGCCGGAGGTCGCGCCATACAGGGTGGTGTTGCCGCAGATCAGCTGGCCCTCGCGCCAGTCGGGCGTGCGGATGGAGATGTCGGCGCCGGACAGGCCCTTGCCCACATAGTCGTTGGCCTCGCCGGTCAGATGCAGCTCAAGGCCCCGCGCGGCGAAGGCGCCGAAGCTCTGGCCCGAGACGCCCTCCAGCTGGAGCCGCAGGCGACCGGCCGGACCCTGGGCGCCGAAACGGCGCACGATGGCGGAGGAGACGGCGGCGCCCACCGTGCGCTGGGTGTTGTTCAGGACGTAGGACAGCTCCAGCGTCTGGCCGCGATCCAGAAAGCGCACGGCGTCGCGCAGCACCCGCGCGTCCAGGCTCTCGGGCACGGGGCGGCGGCCCTTGTCGGACAGGCGGCCGGCCGAGCCCGCCTCGACCTGGACCAGCAGCGGATTGAGGTCGAGGTCGTCCAGATGCGAGCCGCCGCGCCGCACCTGGCGCAGCAGGTCGGTGCGGCCGATGATCTCGTCCAGGGTGCGCGCGCCCAGCGCGGCCAGGATCTCGCGCACCTCCTCGGCGATGAAGGTGACCAGGTTGACCACCTTGTCCGGCGTGCCGGTGAACTTCTCGCGCAGCCGCTCGTCCTGGGAGCAGACGCCGACGGGGCAGGTGTTGGAATGGCACTGACGCACCATCAGACAGCCCATGGCGATCAGGGCGGTGGTGCCCAGGCCGTATTCCTCGGCGCCGAGCAGGGCGGCGATCACCACGTCCCGGCCGGTGCGCAGCCCGCCGTCGGCGCGAAGCGACACCGAGTCGCGCAGGTTGTTCAGCGTCAGCACCTGGTGCGCCTCGGCCAGGCCGATCTCCCACGGCAGGCCGGCGTGCTTGATCGAGGTCTGGGGGGATGCGCCCGTGCCGCCGTTGTGGCCGGCGATCAGGATGGCGTCGGCCTTGGCCTTGGCGACGCCCGAGGCGATGGCCCCGATGCCGGAGGCGGACACCAGCTTCACCGTCACCTTGGCGTCGGGATTGATCGCCTTGAGGTCGTAGATCAGCTGGGCCAAGTCCTCGATCGAATAGATGTCGTGGTGCGGCGGCGGACTGATCAGGGTGGTGCCGGGCACGGCGTGGCGCAGGCGGCCGATGAATTCGGTGACCTTGAAGCCCGGCAGCTGACCGCCCTCGCCGGGCTTGGCGCCTTGCGCGACCTTGATCTCGATCTCGCGGCACTGGTTCAGATATTCGGCGGTGACGCCGAAGCGGCCGGAGGCCACCTGCTTGACCGCCGAGTTGGCGTCGTCGCCGTTGGGGCGGGGCAGGTAGCGTTCCGGGTCCTCGCCGCCCTCGCCCGAGACGGAGCGCGCGCCGATGCGGTTCATGGCGATGTTCAGCGTCTCGTGCGCCTCGGGCGACAGGGCGCCCAGCGACATGGCCTGGGTCAGGAAGCGGCGGCGGATGTCCGAAACGCTTTCGACCTCCTCCAGCGGTACCGGCGTCCGGCCGTCGCGAAAGTCGAGCAGGTCGCGCAGGGACAGGTCCGGCTGCTGTCGAACCGCCTCGGAATACTGGCGGAAGCGGCGGTAGTCGCCGCGGTTGCAGGCGTCCTGCAGCAGGTGAATGGTGCGGGCCTCGTGGGCGTGGGCCTCGCCGCCCGCGCGGATGCGGAAAAAGCCGCCCATGGAGGGGACCGGCCGCGCCTCGCCCCAGGCCATGGCGTGACGGCGCATGGCCGCCTGCTCCAACCCCGACAGGCCGATGCCGGAGATGCGCGACGGGGCGCCGGGAAAGAACTCGGCGGTCAGGGCGCGCGACAGGCCCAGCACCTCGAACTCGCAGCCGCCGCGATAGGCGGAGATGACGCTGACGCCCTTTCGCGCCAGGGTCTTCATGAGGCCGGCCTCTATGCCCTGCTTGTAGTTGAGGCAGGCGTCGCGAAGGTTCATGCCGGGATAAAGCCCCCGGTCCAGACGCTCCTGGAACAGGTCCTGGGCCAGCCACGCGTTGACGGCGGTGGCGCCGGCGCCGATCAGGACGGCGAAGGCGTGCGGGTCCAGCGTCTCGGCCGTGCGGACCACGATGGAGCAATAGGTGCGCAGCCCTGCATCGGTCAGCCGCTTGTGCACCCCGGCTGTGGCCAGGATCATCGGCGCGGCGAGGCGAGCGGCGTCGGCGCGCTCGTCCGTCAGCACGATCAGGCCCGAGCCGCCGCGCGCCGCAGCCTCCGCCTCGGCCATGATGCGGTCCAGGGCCTGACGGAGCCCTGCGCCCGGCCGCGCGCCCTCGGTCGGCAGGGAATAGGCGCAGTCGATCACGGCGGTGGAGCCCGCGCCCACCACGTCCAGCATCCGCTCGTACATGCCGGTGGTCAGGACGGGGCTGTCCAGCACGAAGACGTCGGTCTGGGCCTCCTCCTCGGCCAGGATGTTGCCGAGGTTCTTGAAGCGGGTCTTCAGGCTCATCGCTCCCGCTTCGCGCAAGGGGTCTATGGGCGGGTTGGTGACCTGGCTGAAGTTCTGGCGGAAGTAGTGGGCGAGCGGCCGGGCTTGCGCCGACAGCACGGCGGGCGGGGCGTCGTCGCCCATGGAGCCCACCGCCTCCTTGCCGTCGCGCACCAAGGGATCGAGCAGGAGGTCGAGGTCCTCGCGGCTGAAGCCGGCGGCGATCTGGCGGCGCACCAGGGCGTCGCCGGAGACGGCGCGCGGTTCGGGGCCTGGGCCGATCAACGGCTCCAGATCGACCATGTTGCCCAGCCAGTCGCCGTAGGGGTGGGCGGCGGCCAGGGCGTCCACGGCCTCGTGCTCGTCGTAGAGGCGGCCGTGCTTCAGATCGACGGCGATCAGCTTGCCGGGGCCGATGTGCAGGCGGCGCTTGACGCGGATCTCGGGGATGGGGACCAGCCCGGCCTCCGAGCCCGCCAGCAGCAGGCCGTCCACCGTCTCGACGACGCGCAGGGGGCGCAGGCCGTTGCGGTCCTTGCCCGCCACGATCCAGCGGCCGTCGGCGGCGCAGATGGCGGCGGGGCCGTCCCACGGCTCCATCACCGCATTGCAGTAGGCGTAAAAGGCGCGGTGCGGCTCGGGCATCAGGCCGTCGTCCTTGGCCCAGGCCTCGGGGATCAGCAGCGCCTTGGCCATCGGTGCGGGGCGGCCCGCGCGGACCAGCACCTCGAACACATTGTCCAGCGAGGCCGAGTCGGAGCCGCCCGGCTGGACCACCGGCTTGACCTCGCCGTCGCGCTCTCCGAAGGCCGAGGCGGCCATGCGGATCTCGTGCGAGCGCATCCAGTTGAGGTTGCCCTTCAGCGTGTTGATCTCGCCGTTGTGGGCCAGCATGCGGAAGGGCTGGGCCAGCCGCCACTCGGGAAAGGTGTTGGTCGAATAGCGCTGGTGGAAGACGGCGTAGGCCGAGACGAAGCGCGGGTCCTCCAGGTCGGGATACAGCTCGCCCAGCAGTTCGGCCCGAACCATGCCCTTGTAGGCGATCTGGCGGGCGGACAGGGTGCAGACGTAGACGCCCGAGACGCCCTCGGCCTGGACCGCCTTTTCGATGCGGCGGCGGCACAGGAACAGCTCGCGCTCCAGCGCCTCTCCGTCCAGCGGCGCGCCGGCGTCGTCGAGCGGCGGGGCCAGCATGATCTGCTCGATCTCGGGGCGGGTGGCGCCGGCCTTGACCCCCACCACCGACAGGTCCATGGGCGTCTGGCGCCAGCCGTAGATCCAGAAGCCGGCGCGCAGAGCCTCGGTCTCGATGATGGCGCGGGCGCGGTCCTGGGCCCCCAGGTCGGTGCGCGGCAGGAAGATCTGGCCGACGCAGACCGGGCCTGGACGCAGGGTCTGGCCGACGGAGGCCACCTGATCGGCGAAGAAGCCCTGCGGCAGCTCGGCCATGACGCCCGCGCCGTCGCCAGACTTGCCATCGGCGTCCACCGCGCCTCGGTGCGCCACGGCCTTGAGGCTGCGGATGGCGTAGTCCACCACCTCGCGGCGCGGCGAGCCGTCGCTCGCGCAGACCAGCCCCACGCCGCAGGCGTCGCC
>ERZ501011.401-NODE-401-length-11338-cov-8.291500_pt1 | contig 11338 bp, 10 predicted proteins | sample MGYA00248833_ERZ501011 | MGnify/ENA primary metagenome ERZ501011 (study PRJEB25958, sample SAMN03398530) | human skin metagenome | study: EMG produced TPA metagenomics assembly of the Human Skin Microbiome Metagenome (human skin metagenome) data set. | reverse complement strand
CTTCTTAACGGAGAGGCGGATACGTGGGCGCGCGGCTTGCATGCAGCGCGCCTCGAACCGGAGCCCACACCGTCATGAAACGCGTCCTTGTCGCCCTCGCCCTTCTGGCCCTCGCCACGCCTGCGCTCGCCCAGAACGCGAGTCAGATCGCCAGCGTACGGCGCGGTGCGAACTGCGGAGGGTGCAACCTGTTCCAGGGCGACTTCTCGGGGATGGAGCGTCGCGGGCTCAATCTATCGGGCGCACGCCTGCGCCAGGCGGACCTCAGCCTGTCGGTCATGAACCGCACCCGCTTCTCCAACGCCGACCTGCGCGACGTGGAGGCGTATGGCGGCGTCTTCTCCAGCTCGAACTTCTCGCGCGCCGACATGACCAACGCCAGCTTCGTCGGGGCCTACCTGGAGGGCGCGAACTTCGCCGGCGCCCGGTTGTCGGGGACCAACCTGTCCGGCGCGAGGCTGTCGCGCGCCACGGGCCTGACCCAAGCTCAGCTGAATCGCGCCTGCGGCGACGGTTCGACGGTTCTGCCGCGCGGGCTGCGCATCCCCGCCTGCTGAGCGTCTCCTTCGTTACGACGATTTAAGTAGGCCGATCAGGCGCTTCGGCGCATGAAGCGAGTGTGGAACAGATCAGCAGCTCCCTTCTCCGTCGCCTCTTCGTCGCCGTTTCCGCGGCCGGCCTGACGCTCGCGGCCGCACCCGCCTTCGCCGGCGTCGAACTGCTGCTTCAGGATCGCGACGTGGCGCGGTCGGTGTCGCTGGGCGGTTCGTGCAATCGTTGCGAACTGTCGGGGCGCAATCTGACCGGCGCCACCTTCACCGGCGCGACCTTTATCAGCGCCACCTTGGTGGGTTCGGACCTGCGGGGCGCGGAACTGGTCGGATCGAACTTCACCGGCAGCGACTTCACCCGGGCGAACCTACGCGGCGTGGAGATCCTGGGCGCCAACTTCGCGGAAGCCGACTTCAGCAACGCCTCGCTCGCGGGCGCCGAGGCGCAGGGTTCGTCCTTTGTGCGGTCCAACCTGTCTCGCGCCGACCTCTCGGGCGCCGAGTTGCACGGCGTGAACTTCAACGGAGCCACGCTGGCCGGCGCCAACCTCAGCGACAGCGAGTTGTTCGGCGCGACCCTGGCCAATGTGAAGGCCGCCGGCGCCAACTTCGCCAACGCCCAGGTCAACGCCTCCAACCTCGCGTCCGGCGATTTCACCGGCGCCTCGTTCCGCAACGCGCAGCTGACGGCCGCGCGGCTGAGCGGCGGCCGCTTCGACCGCGCCGACTTCTCCGATGCGGAGATGCGCCGCACGGACATCCGGGGCGTGGACCTGTCGGGCGCTCGCGGCCTGACGCAGGCGCAGGTCTCCCTAGCGTGCGGCGACAGCTCCACCCGTCTGCCGGGCCGGCTGACGGCCCAGAGCTGCAGAGGCGCAGCCCGGGTCATCCGCACGCCGCCCACGCCGCCGATCCCGCCGCGTCAGCGCAACCTGGTGCTGGTCGCCGAATAAGCGGCTTCCCGCCGCCGGGCGGCGGGAAGATCCGTCGTGTCAGACCTTGATGGGCGGCGCGGTGCGGATGTGCAGTTCCTTCATCTGCTTGTCCTGCACCGGAGAAGGCGCGCTCATCAGCAGATCCTCGCCCTGCTGGTTCAGCGGGAAGGCGATCACCTCGCGGATGGCCTGCTGGCCGGCCAGCAGCATGACGATGCGGTCGATGCCGGGCGCCAGACCGCCGTGCGGCGGCGCGCCATAGCGGAAGGCGTTCAGCATGCCGCCGAACTGGTCCTCGACAACCGAGGCGTCATAGCCGGCGATCTCAAAGGCCTTGAGCATGATCTCGGCCTTGTGGTTCCGGATCGCGCCCGAGCACAGCTCATAGCCGTTGCAGACGATGTCGTACTGATAGGCCAGGATATCCAGCGGATCCTTGGTGTTCAGCGCCTCCAGCTCGCCTTGCGGCATGGAGAAGGGATTGTGGCTGAAGTCGACCTTCTTCTCCTCGTCCGACCACTCGAACATCGGGAAGTCGACGATCCAGCAGAAGCGGAACTGATCCTCGTCCAGGAGCTTCAGCTCGGTCCCGACGCGGGTCCGGGCGCTGCCTGCGAACTTGTAGAAGCTGTTCGGATCGCCGGCGACAAAGAAGGCGGCGTCGCCCTGCCCAAGGCCCAGCGCCTTCATCAGCGCGTCGGCCGGCTCGCCCAGGTTCTTGGCGATCGGCCCGCCCCAGGCGCCCTGATCGTCCGACCAGAAGATATAGCCGAGGCCCGGCTGGCCTTCGCCTTGCGCCCACGAATTCATCCGATCGCAGAAGGCGCGCGATCCCCCGGTCGGCGCCGGGACGGCCCAGACGCGGTTCTTCGGATCGGCGGCCAGAATCTTGTTGAACAGGCCGAATCCGCCATCGCGGAAATGCTCCGACACATCCTGCATCTCGATCGGGTTGCGCAGGTCCGGCTTGTCCGAGCCGTATTTGGCGATCGATTCGCGGTAGGGAATGCGCTGGAACGGATAGGCGTCGACGCGCTTGCCTTCGCCGAACTCCTCGAACACGCCGTGCATCACCGGCTCGATAGCGGCGAAGACGTCTTCCTGGGTGACGAAGCTCATCTCGACGTCGAGCTGGTAGAACTCCAGCGAACGGTCCGCGCGCAGGTCCTCGTCGCGGAAGCACGGCGCGATCTGAAAATAACGGTCGAAGCCCGACACCATCAGCAGCTGCTTGAACTGCTGGGGGGCCTGCGGCAGCGCATAGAACTTCTCGGGATGCAGGCGGCTGGGCACCAGGAAGTCGCGCGCGCCTTCGGGCGACGAGGCCGTCAGGATCGGCGTCTGGTACTCCAGGAAACCCTGCTGAAACATGCGATTGCGGATCGACTGGATCACGCGCGAACGCAGCACGATGTTCTTGTGCAGGGTCTCGCGACGCAGGTCGAGATAGCGGTGCTTGAGCCGGATTTCCTCGGGATACTCCGGCTCGCCGAAGACTGGCAGCGGCAGTTCGGCGGCTTCCGACAGCACCTCGACCGCCTGAACCCGCACCTCGACTTCTCCGGTGGGCAGGTTGGCGTTGACGGTCGAGCCTTCGCGCAGCACCACCTCGCCGTCGACACGGATCACGCTCTCGGCGCGCACCCGCTCCACCCGCTCGAAGCCCGGCGTCTCCGGGTGCAGCACCAGCTGGGTCAGGCCGTAGTGGTCGCGCAGGTCGATGAACAGCAGACCGCCGTGGTCCCGCTTCCTGTGCACCCAGCCGGACAGGCGGACCGAGGAGCCGGCGTCGGAAGCGCGAAGCGCGCCGCAGGTGTGAGAGCGATAGGCGTGCATGAGGATCGTCTTGTCGGGCCGCAGGGGCGGCGAAATGGAACGGCGTAGGGCGCATCATCGCCCCGGAAAGTCAAGGTTGAGGGCCTTGCGGCCCCGTCCCGACAGGCCCGGCGGATTGGCGCTGGACCTACGTCCTGATGCCCTGTCAGAAACGCCTTGGCCTTATCATTTCACGCTCGTGCACCTCGGGAAGCCATCCATGTTCGTCGTCATCCTGCGCTATTTGAAACCCATGGACGAGGTGGAGGCGCGGACCGCCGAACACCGGGCGTGGCTGGACCCGCATGTGCGGAGCGGCCTGCTGATCGCCACGGGTCCGATGGTTCCGCGAACCGGAGGCGTGCTGCTGGCGCGCGGCGGAGGGACGCGGGAGGCGCTGGTCGCCCTGCTCCGCGACGATCCGTTCCAGGTTCACGGCGTTGCCGAGTACGAGGTCATCGAGTTCGCGCCCGGCAAATATCATCCCGCCATGGCTGAGTTTCTCTGAGGTTCATCCACAGTCGGCGGCGATGCTCCCCATTACCAACAGGAACCTGTGGGTCGGTCGCGGACTCGGCGCGTGCTAAGAGAAAGGCATGCCCGCCGACGGCGCCCTGAACATTCCGGCCGGAGAGCAGCTGCGGCTGCCGCTCGAGCGCCATGGCGCGTCCGAGGCCTTTGTGGTGTCGGCCAGCAACGAAAACGCCATACGCCTGCTGGAGCGCTGGCCGGACGGGGCCGGTTCGGTTCTGGCGCTCCACGGGCCGGCGGGTTCGGGCAAGAGCCGGCTGGCCGGGATCTGGGCCGAGCGGCTCGGCGCGGTCGCCCTGCACGGCGCCGAGGCGGGGCTGGTTGATCTGCGCGAGATCGAGGGTCGGCCGCTGCTGCTTGACCGCGCCCAGGACGCCGACGACGAGAGCCTGTTTCACCTGATCAACCTGGCCGTATCGACGGGCTCTCCGCTGCTGCTGGCCTCACGCAGCGCGCCGCGAGGATGGTCGACCACCCTGCCCGACCTGCGCTCGCGCCTGGACGCCCTGCGCACGGTGGCGCTGGAGGCGCCGGACGATGCGGTGCTGGCGGCCATTCTGCGCGCGCGCTTCGCCGAACGCAGCATCGCGCCGGCGCCCGAGGTGATCGACTATCTGGTGCGTCGGCTGGATCGCTCGGCGGAGGCGGCCGAAACGGCCGTCGAGCGGCTCGACGCGCGGCATCGCCCGGTGACCCGCGTCCTCGCCCGCGAAGTCTTGGACGAGTTGCAGGCCGAGGGCGGCTGAAGGCGGCAAATCGCCTCGCTGCGCTTGCGGGCGTCACACGAGCGCGCGACATACGATCCATGACCGACGCCGCCATCCACGACGCCACCCGAGGTCAGGAGGTGCCCGCCTCGCGCGCGCCGCAGCTGGCGCTGAGCGAAGACCTGATGGCCTCGCCGGAGCGGTTCTTCAATCGCGAGACCTCGTGGCTGGCCTTCAACGAGCGCGTGCTGGAGGAGGCCGCCAATCCCCAGCACCCGCTGCTGGAGCGGCTGCGCTTCCTGTCCATCTCGGCCAACAATCTGGACGAGTTCTTCATGACGCGCGTGGCGGGCCTGAAGGGTCAATTGCGCGAGCGGGTTCGCGTGCTGTCGGCCGACGGCCTGTCGCCGGCCGAGCAGCTGGAGCGGATCAACATCGCCGCCGGCCAGCTGATGGCGGAACAGCAGGTGCGCTGGCGTCAGCTGCGGCGCGAACTGGCGGACTGCGGCATCGAGGTGGTCAGTGGCGGACGGCTGACCAAGACGGAGCGGGATCGGCTGGAGCCCGAGTTCCTGAACCAGCTGTTCGCCATCCTGACGCCGCTGGCCATCGACCCCGCGCACCCTTTTCCTTTTCTGCCCAATCTCGGCTTCTCGCTGGCGTTGAAGCTGCGGCGCAAGGGGGAGAGCCGCACCTTCTACGCCCTGGTTCCGGTGCCGACCCAGGTGCGACGGTTCTGGGCTCTGCCGGTGGACGGCCGATCGGCGAAGGGCCGCCAGCGCTTTGTGTCGCTGGAGGACGTGCTGGTCCTGTTCATCGACCACCTGTTTCCCGGCTGCGAGGTGCTGGAAAGGGGCGTGCTGCGCCTGATCCGCGACTCCGACATCGAGATCGAGGAGGAGGCCGAAGACCTGGTGCTGGAGTTCGAGGAGGCGCTGAAGCAGCGTCGGCTCGGCTCGGTCGTGCGGGTCAAGATCGAGGCGTCCATGCCGCCGGACCTGCGCGACTTCATCGTTGAAGAGCTGCAGGCCGCGCCGCAGGACGTGGTGCTGGTCGACGGCATGCTGGGGCTGGCGCAACTGAGCGAACTCATTCCGCCAGACCGGCCGGAGCTGAAGTTCAGGGGCCACGAGCCCCGTTACCCTGAGCGCGTGCGCGACAACGGCGGCGACATTTTCGCCTCGGTGCGTGAAAAGGACATGCTGATCCACCACCCGTTCGAGAGCTTCGACGTGGTGGTGCAGTTCCTGCGTCAGGCCGCCCGCGACCCCAACGTTCTGGCGATCAAGCAGACGCTGTACCGCACCTCCAAGGACAGCCCCATCGTCGCCGCCCTGATCGAGGCGGCCGAGAACGGCAAGAACGTCACCGCCTTGGTGGAGCTGAAGGCGCGCTTCGACGAGGAGGCCAATCTGCGCTGGGCCCGCGCAATGGAGCGCGCGGGCGTCCACGTCGTCTTCGGCTTCGTCGAATACAAGACCCACGCCAAGCTGAGCGTGGTGGTGCGCCGCGAGGGCGAGGGCCTGAAGACCTACTGCCACTTCGGCACGGGCAACTACCACCCGGTGACCGCCAAGGTTTACACCGACCTGTCGCTGTTCAGCTCGGACCCCGTGCTGGGCCGCGACGCCAGCCGCGTGTTCAACTACATCACCGGGTACGCCACGCCGGACGAGCTGGAGGCGCTGGTCGTCTCGCCTCTGAACATGAAGTCCACGCTGATCGAGCTGATCGGCAAGGAGATGTCGGCGGCGGCCATGGGCAAGCCGGCCGCCATCTGGGTCAAGCTGAACTCGCTGGTCGATCCCGAAATCATCGACGCGCTTTATCGCGCCAGCCAATGGGGAGTGCGCATCGACCTGGTGGTGCGCGGCATCTGCTGCCTGCGTCCCGGGGTGCCCGGCCTGTCGGAGAACATCCGGGTCAAGTCCATCGTCGGGCGCTTCCTGGAGCACAGCCGCATCGTCGCCTTCGCCAACGGCCAGGACCTGCCCAGCGACAAGGCCAAGGTGTTCATCTCCTCGGCCGACTGGATGCCGCGCAATCTGGACCGCCGCGTCGAGCTGATGACGCCCATCCGGAACGCAACCGTGCATGATCAGGTTCTGGATCAGATCATGGTGGCCAACCTCAAGGACGATGCGCAAAGCTGGGTGCTGGACGCCGCCGGACGCTACACCCGCGTCCAGCCGGTCGATCCCGACCGGCCCTTCTCGGCGCACAAGTATTTCATGACCAATCCCAGCCTGTCCGGTCGCGGCCGCAAGGTGAAGACGCGGCCCGAACAGCTGCGGCTCGAGCCGCCGGCTCGCTGATGGCCGACCTGACCCCGCCGCGCGACATCGCGGCCATCGACATCGGTTCGAACTCGGTGCGCCTTGTCCTCTACCGGCTGGAAGGCCGCGCGATCTGGACCGTGTTCAACGAAAAGGTCTTGGCGGGTCTGGGGCGGGATCTGCCCGTCACCGGCCGCCTTTCCGCCGACGGTCTGCCCATGGCGATGACCGCTCTGCGCCGCTTCGCCGCCGTGCTGGAGGGCGTGCGGCCCGAAAAGACGCTGATCGCCGCCACCGCCGCCGTGCGCGAGGCCGCCGACGGTCCGGAGTTCTGCGAACGCGTCGCCGCCGAGACGGGGCTGAAGATCCGCGTCCTGTCGGGCGAGGAGGAAGCGCGCTACGCCGCGCTCGGGGTGCTGGCCGGCGCGCCTCGCGCCAGAGGCGTCTCGGCCGACATGGGCGGCGCCAGCCTCGAGCTGACCCGACTGACCGGACACGGCGTGGAGGGCGGCGTGACCCTGCCGCTCGGCCCCTTCGCCCTCGCCGACGGCAAGCCGTTCGACGCAGCGCGCATCCGGGCCCGCATCGATGAGCGGCTGTCCGCGGTCGCCGCCGACTTCCGCACCGAGCGTCTCTACGCCGTCGGGGGCGCCTGGCGCACCCTGGCTCAGGTGCAGATGCGGCTGAAGGACTATCCGCTGCACGTCGTGCACCAGTACGAGATGACGGCGGACGAGGCGCTGGAAGCCGCTCAGATGGTGGCTCAACAGCCCAGGCAAGCGCTTGAGCGGCAGCCGGGCGTGTCCAGAAAGCGCGCGGAGACCCTGCCCTACGCAGCCCTGGTGCTGGAAGGTCTGATCCGGCATCTGGGTCTTCGCACGGTCGAGGTCTCGGCCTGGGGCGTGCGCGAGGGGCTGCTGTTCGAGCAGCTGGATGCGCCGGAAAAAGCGGCCGATCCCCTGCTGGCCGGTTGCGCCGCGCTGGGCGGACGGCAAGGCATCTCGCCTGCTCTGCCGGGAGCGCTGAATGGATGGATCGCCGACATCGTGGCGGCGCTGCCGGCGGCGTTCGGCGCCGAGCGCGACCGGGTGCTGACGGACGCCGCCTGTCGCCTGGCGGACCTTGGTGCGCGCCTGCATCCGGACCACCGACTGGAATTGGTGTTCGACCAGGTGCTGCGCGCGCCCGTGCCGGGGCAGAGCCATGCCGAGCGCGCCTTTCTGGCGGTTGCGGTCAACGCCCGCTATGGCGGCCCGGCCACCACGCCCGAGCCGCAGACCATCGCGCGCCTGTTGGACGAGCGGTCCGCACGGCGCGCCCGCGCCCTGGGGCTGGCGATCCGGCTGGCCTGCGACCTGTCGGGCCGATCGCCGCAGCTGCTGGCGAACGCCAGCGCGGGTGTGGGCGATGGAGCGCTACGGCTCCAGGCGCGTCCCGGCTACGCCGACGTGCTGCTGGGCGAACAGACCCGAAAGCGCGCCAGCGCCCTGGCCGAGGCGATGGGCCTGGAACTCAGCATCTGAGCCGCTCTACTCGCCGCGTCTCGGCGAACAGAGGTCCTGCCGTCAGCCCTCTATCTCGACCACCTCGACGCGGGCGCCGTTGAGCACCAGGGCGATCTCGCCGCGCTTCAGCTTCAGCGCGTCCTCGCCGAACAGCTGACGACGCCAGCCCTTCATCGCCTCGACGTCGGCGGCGTCGCTCAGCGCAATCTTCTCCAGGTCCGACACGGTGGCGATCAGCTTGGAAGCCACCCCGGCGTTGTCGCTCTTGGCCTTCAGCAACACCTTCAGCAGTTCCACCACCGAAGGCGGCGCCGGCTGATTATGGGCAGGGCGATCCATCTTCGGCGCATGCGCCTCCGGATCGGCCAGGACGCGCTTCAGCTCCTCGGTCAGCTCCAGCCCCAGACGCGAGCCGCCGAAGCCCTTGGGAACCGAACGCAGGCGGTTGAAGGCGTCGGGATCGGTCGGCGCCTGCTGGGCGATCTCGTCGACGCCTTCGTCCTTCAGGATACGGCCGCGAGGCTGGTCGCGCTCCTGCGCCGCCCGCTCGCGCCACACGGCGACGGCCTTGAAGGCGGCGAGATACTTGGCCGAGAACTTCTTGGGCCGCAGCCGCTTCCAGGCGTTTTCGGGATCGGTGTCGTAGAGCGCGGGGTCCGTCAGACCCTCCATCTCGGACATCACCCAATCCAGCCGGCCTTCCTTGTGCAGTCGGTCGCGCAGCTTGGGGTACAGGGCCGCCAGGTGCGTCACGTCGCCCAGCGCATAGGTCAGCTGATTGTCCGACAGCGGCCGGCGGGCCCAGTCGGTGAAGCGACTGCCCTTGTCCAAGTCGATCTTCAGCGTCTGGCGCACCAGCGAATCATAGGCCACCTGCTCGCCGAAGCCCGCCGCCATGGCCGCGACCTGGGTGTCGAACAGCGGCCGCGGCATGGCGCCCAGCCGCACGAAGATCTCCACGTCCTGGCGACAGGCGTGGAAGACCTTGACGATGTTCGGGTCGCGCAGGATCTCGAGGAACGGCTCCAGGTCCAGCCCGTCTGCCATCGGATCGATGATGCCGGCGTATTCGGTCGAAGCCGCCTGGATCAGGCACAGCTTGGGCCAGTAGGTCGTCTCGCGCATGAACTCGGTGTCGACCGCGATGAAAGGCGCGTCAGACAGGCGGGCGCAGAACTCGGCCAGCGCCTCATTGGTGGTGATCGGCGTCATTCCGGTGCTATAGCGCGGCGCGACCGCGTTGTGGCAAGACGCCGCGACACATTTCCGCCTTCCGATTCAGGCCGTGACCCATGAGCGACACCGACCGTCCCCTTGCCAACGGCCTGACCTACGCCGACGCCGGCGTGGATATCGACGCGGGCGAACTGCTGGTCGAGCACATCAAGCCGCTGGCCAAATCCACGGCGCGGCCGGGATCCGAGCCCTCGCTCGGAGGCTTCGGCGCCCTGTTCGACCTCAAGGCGGCGGGCTTCGATGATCCGCTGATCGTGTCCACCACGGATGGCGTGGGCACCAAGCTGAAGATCGCCATCGAGACCGGTCGCCATGACGGCGTTGGGATCGACCTCGTCGCCATGTGCGTCAACGATCTGTTGGCCCAGGGCGCGGAGCCGCTGCTGTTCCTGGACTACTACGCCACCGGCAAGCTGGAGATCGATGCGGCGCGCCGGGTGGTCTCGGGCATCGCCGAGGGGTGCCGCCAGGCTGGCTGCGCGCTTGTCGGAGGCGAGACGGCCGAAATGCCCGGCATGTACGGCGGCGGCGATTACGATCTGGCGGGCTTCAGCCTGGGCGCCGTCGAGCGGGGTCAGGCCCTGCCCTATCTGGATCGTCAGCAGGCTGGCGACATCATCATCGGCGTCGGATCGTCAGGCCCGCACTCCAACGGCTATTCGCTGATCCGCAAGGTGGTGGAGAAGTCCGGGCTGACGTGGGGCGACGACGCGCCCTTCGCCGCCGATCGATCGCTGGCCCAAGCGTTGATGGAGCCGACGCGCATCTATGTGAAGTCGGTGCTGCCGCTGATGAAGTCCGGCCGGATCAAGGGCGCGGCGCACATCACCGGCGGCGGCCTGATCGAGAACCCGCCGCGCTGCATCGCCGAGGGTCTGGAGGCCGCATTCGACTGGAACGCCTGGCCGCTGCCGTCGGTGTTCCAGTGGCTGGCCGAGACGGGCGGCATCTCGGATCACGAGATGCGCCGGACCTTCAACTGCGGCGTGGGCTTCATCCTGATCGCGTCGCCCGAAGATGCGGAGGGCGTGCTGGAGGCGCTGCTGACCTCCGGCGAAGTCGCCTTTGTCTGCGGACAGTTGCAAGCCGTCGCATGAGAAAGCGCCGCGTCGCCGTCCTGATCTCGGGCGCGGGCTCCAACATGGCGGCCCTGATCGACGCAGGGCTGGCGCCCGACACCGCCTTCGAGGTCGTTCTGGCGGTGTCCAACATCGCGAACGCCGGCGGGCTGGCGGTGGCTGAAGCCAAGGGCGTCGCCGTCCAGACCATCCCCCATGCGGCGTTCGGCCGGGACCGCGCGGCGCACGAGCGGGCCATCGACGAGGCGCTGAAGGCGCACGGCGTCGAGATGGTGGCCCTCGCCGGCTACATGCGGGTGCTGACGCCATGGCTGGTAGGCGGCTGGCGCGGGCGCATGATCAACATCCACCCCAGCCTGCTGCCGCTCTATCCCGGCCTGGACACCCACGCACGTGCTCTGGCCGCCGGCGACGCGGAGGCGGGCTGCACCGTTCACGGCGTGACCGAGGGCGTCGATGAAGGGCCGATCCTGGGCCAGGTGCGCGTGCCCGTCCTGCCCGACGACACGCCTGCGTCTTTGGCCGAGCGGGTCAAGACTGCGGAGCATCGACTGTATCCGCGCGTGCTGCACGCCGTCTGCGACACGTTCGACTGACACGTACGAAAACGGCCCCGGAGAGAACTCCGGGGCCGCTTCGTTTCAGCCTTGCGGCCGGGAGCTGGGTTAGCGCGGGGTCGTCGCCGCGCCGGCCACGCCGCCGA
>ERZ501011.400-NODE-400-length-11452-cov-7.239712_pt1 | contig 11452 bp, 10 predicted proteins | sample MGYA00248833_ERZ501011 | MGnify/ENA primary metagenome ERZ501011 (study PRJEB25958, sample SAMN03398530) | human skin metagenome | study: EMG produced TPA metagenomics assembly of the Human Skin Microbiome Metagenome (human skin metagenome) data set. | reverse complement strand
CCAGCTTGCCATCGGTCAGCACATACGATGCCCAGTCGGCGCCGCGCGCATACTGGCCGCCGTGCTGCTTGAGCATGTCTTCGACCAGGAAAGGCACGACCTCGCTCAAGCCGACCGCGTCTTCTTCGGTGTTGGCAAAGCCCGTCACGCGCTTGCCCTTGACCAGCAGGTCGCCGTCCACGCCCCTGACGCTTCCCAGCACGCCCGGCGCATGGCAGACCGCCGCCACCGGCTTGCCGGCCGCCAGCGCGCGCTCGATCTCCTCCCGCGTGCGCAGCTCGCCGTCGGCGAGGCGGTAGCCGCCCGCCTCCTCGTTGAACACCGTGGTCCAGCGGCAGCGGTCGAGCTCGGTGCCGGAGAAGTCGTCGTCGGCCTCGACCTCGCCCGTGCACGTGGGCGCCTCGGGCTCCTTGACGTCGAGGTGGTCGAGGTTGACGTTGCCGTTGTCGCCCGCCACGCGGCGGATCGAGGCCTGGCCGGTCAGGTGGAACATCATCCGGTCGACGCGGTACAGCGCCTCCGACACCTCCTCCAGCATCAGGACGTGGCCGGAGAGGTCGGGCTCAAGCGCGGTTCCCACCAGTTGATCCAGGATGGTCAGGTTGAAGGCGACGGCGGGGCGGGGATCGGCGTGCAGCGACGGCTCCCAACCGTTCGCCTCGCCGGTGGTCAGCCAGTCCAGCGCGCGCCGGCCCGTGTCGTCATGGCGCAGGGCGTCGGACGCCATCGGCCCATGCGCCAGATGTCGAAATCCGGCCCTGTACATGCCCGCCAGAAGGCTGCCCGCATCCGAATAGCCGAGAAAGCGCTTGGCCCTGGCCACGTCGTTCAGCCGGGGCAGCACGGCCTCGGCGATCCGGCAGGAGCCGTAGCCGCCGCGCGCGAACCAGACGGCGTCGATGCGCGGATCGTTGGCGAACTCGACAAAGGCTTCGGCGCGGGTTCGGTCGTCTCCGGCGAAGTGGCCGTGCTTCAGCAGGCAGGCGGGGTGGAACACCAGGGCGATCGAGCGATCGGGTACGACCTGCTCCATCCATGCCTCGATCGCCTGCATGCGATCGAGGCTGAAGCGGGAGCTCGCGCACACCACGCCGATCTTGAAGGGGGCGCTCTTCATGGATGGTTCCTCGCGGTTCGCGTGCTAGTCAGCCGCCCTGAGCGCCCTGCCTTTCCGGTTTCCGTTCCATGAATCAAGACAGCTCCTACTTCTTCTGCGGCGTCGGCGGCTCGGGAATGCTGCCGCTGGCCATGATCGTGCAGGCGTCGGGCGCCCGTATCGAGGGCTCCGACCGCGCGCTGGACCAGGGCCGCACGCCCGAGAAGTTCGACTGGCTGCGCGGGCACGGCGTGGTGCTGCACCCGCAGGACGGCTCAGGCGTCACCTCACCGGACCAGATCGTGGTGGCGACCGGCGCGGTCGAGGACACGGTGCCGGACATCGCCGCGGCGCGGCGCGCGGGCGCAACCGTGTTGACGCGCCCCGAACTGCTGAGCCGCCTGTTCAACGCCGCAGAAACCTCCGTCGGCGTGGCGGGCACCAGCGGCAAGTCCACCATCACCGGCATGATCGCCTGGATCCTGGATCAGACGGGTCGTCGCCCCACGGTCATGAACGGCGCGGTGATGAAGAACTTCGCCGACGCCGAGCATCCGTTCGCCAGCGCCCTGATCGGCGATCCGACCCTGTTCGTGTCCGAGGTCGACGAAAGCGACGGCTCCATCGCCCGCTACGATCCGACGGTGGCGGTGGTGTCCAACATTTCGCTGGATCACAAGTCGATGGAGGAGTTGCGCGACCTGTTCGGCGGCTTTGCGGGACGGGCGAAAACCGCCGTGCTGAACCGTGACAACCCGGAGACTCAGGCGCTCGCCCAGATGCTCCCGCCCGATCGGGTGATCACCTTCTCGCTGGGCGAGGAGGCGACGCTGTCGGCGCATGACCTGCAGCCGCTGGCGCACGGAATGCGATTCCGCCTGATCGAGGGCTGGACCGAGCACGATGTGGAACTGGCGACGCCCGGCGCACACAACGTCGCCAACGCCCTGGCCGCCATAGGGGCCGTGCAGGCGCTGGGCGTCCCGACGGCCGAGGCGGTCGTGGCCCTCAAAACCTTCGCCGGCATCCGCCGCCGCATGGAGGTGGTGGGGACCGCAGGCGGCGTCACCGTCATCGATGATTTCGCCCACAACCCGGACAAGATCGCCGCCACGCTGAAGACGCTGCACGCCTTCGACGGTCGGCTGCTGATCCTGTTCCAGCCGCATGGCTTCGGCCCGCTGAAGCTGATGAAGGACGAATTCATCGACGGCTTCGCTGGCCTGCTGCGCCCTGACGACATCCTGCTGATGCCCGAGCCGGTCTACTATGGCGGCACCACCGACCGCAGCGGGTCGTCGCAGGACATCGTCTCGGGCGTGCGCGCCGCCGGCCGTCAGGCCGAGGCTCTGCCGGATCGGGCGGCCTGCGGTCAGCGGCTGCTGGAACTGGCACAGGCCGGCGACCGGATCGTGGTCATGGGCGCCCGCGATGACACCTTGTCGACCTTCGCCGGTGCGCTTCTGGAGCAACTGTCCGAAAAACTCGGCTAAGGCGGCGAACCGACGAGCGACATCTGTATTGTAGCGGCCGATGTTGCAGCTTCCCCCTCCCCCCGCCCCGCCCGTTCAGCTCGAGGAGGTGGTGGTCACCGCCGCCCGTCTGCCGCCCGCCGACGCCGACGCCGCCTTTTCGGTGATCCGGCTGGACGAGCAGCTTTTGGGACGCTCGACCCGGCTGGACGAGGCGCTGCGCACCGTGCCGGCCGTGTCCTTGTTCAGGCGCACCACCAGCCTGTCGGCCAATCCGACCACCCAAGGCATCTCGCTGCGCGCCATCGCGCCGTCAGGCGCGGGACGGACCCTGGTCACGCTGGACGGCGTGCCGGTCAACGATCCGTTCGGCGGCTGGGTGATCTGGTCGCAGGTTCCGACCGAGTCGCTGGAAAGCCTGGACATCGTGCGAGGTGCGGGGTCCGGCCCCTATGGCGCGGGGGCCCTGACCGGAACCATCCTGCTGCGCGAGCGAGAGCGCGGCGCGGTGCTGGACGCCTCGGTGCTGGAGCGCGGCGGCGCGCGGCTGGCGGGTTCGGGCTCTCGGCAGGTGGGCGCGGTGAACCTGACGGGTTCGGCGCTCTACGAGACCAGCGACGGCTATGTGCCCGTGCGCGGTCCGGCCGCCGGCGCCGCCGACACCCCGCTCGATCTGCGCACCCGCAGCGCCTCGGTCCGCGCGGACGTGCCGGTGGGCACCGCCAATCTGTCGCTGCGCGCCGCCGCCTATGACGAGGAACGCGGCTCGGGGCTGGGCGACAGCCGCTCCACCGCCGAAGGCCATGTGCTGAGCGCCACCGCCGCCCAGGCGCCGACGGACGGCGGCTATGGCTGGCGGCTGCAGGCGTGGCGGCGCGAGAGCGACTTCTCCAACACCACCGCCACGGCCTCGACCGATCGGTCGACCACGACGCTGGTCAACGACCAGTACCGCACCCCCGCGACCGGCTGGGGCCTGAACGCGGCCCTGCGGCGCGGCGCGCAGGACTTCGGCGGCGGACAGCTTCAGTGGGAGGTCGGCGCCGACGGCCGCTTCAACGAAGGCGAGACCAACGAGCGCTTCGGCCTGGCCTTCACGCCGCGCAACCGGCGCGCGGGCGGCGAGACCTCGGTCGCGGGCGGTTATGTAGACGGATCGTGGACCGGGGGCGACTGGCTCGTCGCGGGCGGGCTGCGGCTGGACCGCTGGGAGAACGAGGGCGGCTTTCGCGAGGAGTACACCCTCGCCACTGGCGTCGTGACGCTGGACGAGGTCGAAGAGGCGCGCTCCGGCGAGGTGGTCAGCGCGCGCTTGGCGGCGCGGCGCGACCTGGGGGATGGCTATGCGGCGCGCCTGGCGGCCTATTCCGGCTTCCGGCCCGCCACGCTGAACGAGCTGCACCGTCCCTTCCGCGTCGGCGACGACGTCACGGAAGCCAACGCCGGGCTGGAGCCCGAATCGCTTCGCGGGATCGAAGCCGGTCTGGCCTTCGATGATCGCGCGGGACTGACCTGGGGCGCGACCCTGTTCTGGAACGAGATCGAGGACGCCATCGTCAACGTCACGGTGGGCCAAGGCCCCGCGACCTTCCCCCGCGCCGGCTTCATCCCGGCCGGCGGCGTGCTGCGTCAGCGCCGGAACGCCGGAACCATCGAGGCTTGGGGCGTGGAGATGAACGGCTCGGCGTCGGTCTCCGAGCGGTTGTCGCTGACGGCCGCGGTGTCCTGGACGGACGCCGAGGTCGACGGCGGATCGGCGGCGCCGCAGTTGACCGGCCTGCACCCGGCTCAGGCGCCGGAATGGAGCGCGACGGCCGGCGTCGACTGGCGCGCGACCGATCGGCTGACCCTGATCGCGGCCGCCCGCTATGAGTCCGACCGGTACGACGACGATCTGAACAGCCGGGTGCTGGAAGCCGCCGTCACGCTGGATGCGCGGGCGGAATGGGCGGTGAACGACCGCGCCCTGGTCTATGTCGCGCTGGACAACGTGACGGACGAGGATGTCGAGGTATCGGAAACCGGGCTCGGGATCGCCGGCTATGGTCCGCCGCGCACCCTCAGCGCGGGGCTGCGTCTGACCTACTGAGCGGCTGGGACAGGGCGGCGCAATCGCCGCTATTGAAAACGGTTCGCAACAATGGCACAGCCGTCGGCGTGACCGATCTCGCCGCCCCCCACCGTCCCGAACGCGCCGCCACGCCCCGCGCGTCGGTGAACGCGCGTCGGTCCTTCTGGCTGAAGCAGTTACACCAATGGCACTGGATCTCGGCGGCGGTCAGCCTGATCGGCATGATCCTGTTCGCCGTGACCGGCATCACCCTGAACCATGCGGCGTCGATCCCGGCCGAACCTGTTGTCAGCGAACAGACCGCCGTCCTGTCCGCGCCGCTGCTGCAGCGGTTGGAGACCTTTCCGGCAGAGACCACGGACCCCGTACCCGATGCGGTGGCGCGCTGGGCCTCCGACGCCCTGGACGCCGAGATCGCCGGGCGCGCCAGCGAGACCACGCCCGAGGAGATCTATGTCGCCCTGGCCATGCCGGGCGGCGACGGCTGGGTCACCATCGACCGCGAGACGGGCGAGGCGCTGCGGGAAAAGACCACGCGCGGCTGGATCGCCTACCTCAACGACCTGCACAAGGGCCGCAACGCCGGCGCGGTCTGGTTCTGGTTCATCGACGTGTTCGCGGTCGCCTGCGTGATCTTCGCGGTCACCGGCCTGGCGCTGCTGTGGCTGCACGCACGCGGCCGACCCTCGACCTGGCCGATCGTGGGCCTCGGCCTGCTGATCCCCGTCGTCATAGCCCTTCTGTTCATCCACTGACGAGTTCGCCCATGCGCCTGCTTCCCATCGTCGTCACCACCGCAGGGCTCGCCGCCGCAGCCCCCGCCATGGCCGCGGACATCTCCGTGGCCGTGGAGTTGCCGCGCATCGCCACAGCCTCCTACCACCGCCCCTATGTCGCCATCTGGGTCGAGAAGCCCGACCAGACGGCGGTGCAGACCCTGGCCGTGTGGTATCAGCAGACCCGCAACAGCGAGGGCGACGGCAAGGACTGGCTCAAGGACCTGCGCACCTGGTGGCGCAAGGGCGGGCGCGCCATGACCCTGCCGGCCGACGGGATCTCCGGGGCCACGCGCGCCGCTGGACGCCAGTCGATCACCGTGCCCGCGGCGCGTCTGCGGGGGCTCCAGCCCGGCCAGTACACCATGGTGGTCGAGGCCGCGCGCGAACTGGGCGGCCGTGAGGTGGTGCGCGTGCCCTTCCGCTGGGGCGCGGCCAACACGGCCAACGCCTCCGGCTCGTCCGAACTCGGCGCCGTGCGCGTCACCGTCTCTCGCTAAGGACCCGCAACCATGAAGAAGACCCTGGCCCTTCTGTCGCTCGCCGCCGCCCTCGCCGCCCCGCTCAGCGCCCAGGCGCACCGCGCCTGGCTGGCCCCCACCTCCACCAGCCTGTCGGGAACGGACGCCTGGGTCGGCTTCGACGCCGGCATGTCCAACGGCGTCTTCATTCCCGATCACGCCGCGATGCGGCTGGACAATCTGGTGGTCACTGCGCCCGACGGCTCAACCCTCCAGCCCGAGCACATGATGCAGGGCCAGTACCGCTCCACCTTTGACGTGCACCTGACGCAGAACGGCACCTACAAGATCGCCAACGTCGGATCGGGCCTGACGGCCAGCTACATGCTGGGTGGAGAGCGCAAGCGCTGGCGCGGTCCGGCGAGCGACTTCCCCGCCGCCCTGCCCGCCGGCGCGACAGAGGTGCAGGCGAGGCGCAACAACAGCCGCGTCGAGACCTTCGTCACCCTGAACGCACCCAGCGAAACCGTCTTCCAGACCACGGGCGAGGGTTTGGAGCTGGTTCCGGTCACCCACCCCAACAATCTCGCGGCGGGCGAGCCCGCGACCTTCAAGTTCATGCGCGACGGCCAGCCGGCGGCGGACCTCGAGGTCACGGTGGCGCGCGGCGGCCTGCGCTATCGCAACGCGCCGGAGGAGATGACGGTCAGGACCGGCGCGGACGGCGCCTTCACCGTCACCTGGCCGGAAGCCGGCATGTACTGGATGAACGCGGCGGTGCGCACGGAGGCGCAGGGCGACACCCTGGCCTCCAACACCTCCTACGTCGGTGTGGTCGAGGTTCTGCCCTGACCCGAGCTTCGAAAGCCGCACCGCCTGTCGTCGGCATCGGCGGCGATGTAACGCCCGACCGGGCGGGCAACCGGGTCCTGATCCCCGTCGGCGTCGGCCTGCCCGAGCGCCCGCCCAGCGACATCGTCTGGAGCCTATCCGGCGTCAGCATGGGCACGACCTGGACCGCGCGCGTCATTGCGCCGCCGGGCGCCGACAAGGCCGGCTTCCAGGCGGCCATCGAGGCTGAACTGGCTGGGGTGGTCGCCCTGTTCAGCCCATGGGAGCCGTCCAGCGAGATCAGCCGGTTCAACACGGCTCCCGCCGGCATGTGGGCGGTGTCGCAGGGGTTCTGGGACCTGATGGATGCGGCCATGGACCTGGGCGACGAGACCAACGGCGCGGTCGATCCGACGCTCGGCTCCCTGGTCGACCTGTGGGGCTTCGGCCCGCCGGGTCCGCGCGCGCCGCTTCTGCCCACGCCTGCTGACGAAGAGATCGAGGTCGCGCTCAAGGTCTCGGGCTGGGGGCGGCTGCGCCTGAACCGCGAGGCGCGCGGCATGATGCAGCTGGGCGGCATGCGGCTGGATCTGTCGGGGATCGCCAAAGGTCACGCGGTGGACCGGGTATCCGAGCGCCTCCACGCCTTGGGCGCGACTTCGCACCTGGTGGAAATCGGCGGCGAACTGAAGGCCCGCGGCGTCAAGCCGGACGGCCAGCCTTGGTGGGTCGAAATCGAGCAGCCGGAGGGCTCGCCGGCGCCATGCACGGTCTGCGCCCTGTTCGATCTGGCGGTCGCGACCTCCGGCGACTATCGCCGGGCGTTCGAGCACGGTGGCCGACGCTATCCGCACACGATCGACGGCTCCACAGGCCGTCCGGTCGACAACGGACTGGCGTCCGTCACCGTCTTCCACGCCGAGGCGATGAAGGCCGACGCCTACGCCACCGCCCTGACCGTGATGGGGCCGTTCGAGGGACCTGAGTTCGCCCGCGACATGGGCTTGGCCGCGCACTTCGTCGAGCGCACCCCGCGCGGTCTGGTCGAGCGCATGAGCCCGGCCTTTCAGGCGATGATGGACGAGGGCGCGTGACGGACGATCCCGGTCGGCTGCTGTGGACGGGGGTCGCCGTTCTGCTGTGGCTGGCGCTGGTCGCGGTCGTCGTCTGGCGCGAAGCCCGCGCACGCCATCAAGCCCGACAGAGGCTTGCTGCGCCGGACGCGGGTCGGTCGGTTCTTGTCGCCTTCGCCAGTCAGACGGGGTTCGCAGAAGAACTCGCGAGGATGACGGCCGAAGCCTTGGCGCCGGGCGGGGTCGCGCCTCGCGTCTCCCCGCTGGACCAGATCGACGCCGTGACGCTCCAGACCTGCGGGCGCGCGCTGCTGATCGTCTCCACCACCGGCGAGGGCGATCCGCCGGACAACGCCGCGCGTTTCGTGCGGCGGGTGATGACCGAAGCCCCCCACCTGTCCGGCCTCCGCTATGGCTTGCTGGCGCTCGGCGATCGTGACTACGACCGGTTCTGCGGCTTCGGCCATGCGGTGGACGGCTGGCTGAGGCGCGCCGGGGCGGAGCCGCTGTTCGACCTGGTCGAGGTCGATGACGGCGATGCGGGCGCGATCCGCCACTGGCAGCATCAGTTGAACGGACTGACCGGAGCCGTCGACGAGCCGGACTGGACCCCGCCCGCCTATCTGCCTTGGCGACTGACGCATCGCCGTCTGCTGAATCCTAGCAGTCCGGGCGGCGAGGCCTATCACCTGCGGCTGGAGCCCATCGGCCACCAGCCAGGTTGGCGTGCGGGCGACATAGCCGAGGTCGGCGCGCCGCCTTCCTCCGCCCATCCTTCTCCCGGCGCGCGGGAGTATTCGGTCGCCTCCCTGCCCTTGGACGGAGGCGTCGAGTTGGTGATCCGCCTGGCGCGCCACGCCGACGGCACACTCGGACTGGCGTCGGGCTGGCTGACGCAGGACTGCCCTATCGGCGGCGAGGTGGCCATGAGGTTGCGCGCCAACAGCGGCTTTCACGGCCCCACGCCCGAGACGCCGCTGATCCTGATCGGCGCTGGCACGGGCCTGGCGGGGCTGCGCGCCCACATCAAGGAGCGCCCGGCCGGCTGCGAGACCTGGCTGCTGTTCGGCGAGCGGACGCGGGCGCACGACGCCTTTTTCGATGATGAGCTTCAGGGTTGGGTGGCGTCCGGCGTGCTCACGCGACTGGACCGCTGCTTCTCGCGCGACGTCGGCGACGGCCGCTATGTCCAGCATCTGATCGCCGCCCATGCCGACGCGCTTTCCGCCTGGGTCGCGCGCGGCGCCGCCGTCTACGTCTGCGGCAGCCTGGAGGGCATGTCGCGCGGCGTGCATGCGGCGCTGGAGGCGATGCTCGGCGAGGAGGCCGTCATCGAGATGATCGAAGAGGGCCGCTATCGGCGCGACGTCTACTGAAGCCTACTTCTGACGCGGGCTCTCCAGGCCTTCATAGGTGGTGACCAGCTTGCCGTCGCGGCGCGCCCGCACGGCGCGGGCCAGCTGTTCTGCGGCGATGCGCACCTCGGCCTGGATGTCGGTGTCCTTGTCCAGCGCCTCGTGGCTGGTGGCGTAGGGCTCCCAGTAGCCGATGTAGCGATCAAGCTCCGCGTCCGGCCCGGCGGGCTGTAGCTTCATGAACCGCAGCCAGTCGGACAGCGAGCGCCGCACGTTCTCGGCCCCCTCCACGTCGCCGTGCACCACGACCGAGAACTGCCGTCCCTCCAGGTGGCGGGGGTAGTCCCAGCCGTCCAACTCGATCTGCTTGGCCTCCCTGGCCTCCTTGCCGTGGGTGGAGGACGGATCGGGATTGCCGCCGTCGCAGCACACCATACGGTCCATCATCAGCTTCATTGGACTGGACACCTGGTACCAGTTCACCGGCGTGATCAAGAACACGCCGTGCGCCTCGACCCACATCGGATAGATGTCGTTCATCCAGTCGTGAACCTGGCCCAGCGAATAGTTGGGATAGCAGCTGCAGGGGAAGTGGCAAAGCGCCGCCGCCGTCGAGAAGCACGACTTGCAGGGATGAATCTCGCGCCCGAACTCGCTGGTCAGCCGCGACCGGTCCAGCACCGTGGTCTCGAATCCGCCCTGGCCGTCGAACACCTCGCGCGCGATCTGCGTCAACCGCCAGCTCTTGGACATCTCGCCGGGACAGCTGTGCTCCGAGCGCGACGAGCCATTGACCAGGAGGATGCGCATGGGTCCGTCCGGATCGGCGTGCCGCGCCCTGGCCGCCTGGATCATGTCGTTGGCGGCGATCCAGTCGATCGACAGGTCGTAGTCGGGATCGGCGAAGCCGTCGCCCGCCTTGCGCGTCACCGGCGACTTGCGCTGGTTCTCATAGGCGTCCCAGGCCACCGACACGATGCGGTCGATCTCGGGCGCGAGGCCGTTGAAGGCAGGATCGTGAAAGCGGCTGCGATAGCGCGCCTCGAAATCCGCTCGCTCCAGTCGCGGCGACGGCATGCCCTTGCGCGGCTCGGGCGCGGACCGGGGCGGTGATGAGTCCATGAAGACGGCTTTCTGCTTGATTGCATGGGAAAACGCCCCGCCCGGCGGGGCTGTTCCTCAGCCCGGCGGAACCGGGGCCGGACGCGGCGGTTCTGTTGGCGGACCTGTCAGGAGAGCCACCATGAGAATCCGCGACGTGATGAGCCGCGACGTGCGCGTCGCCCGCCCCGGAGACACCCTGCAGGACGTGTCGCAGTGGATGGCCGAGGGCGACTTCGGCTTCGTGCCCGTGGCCGATGGCGACCAGCTGGTCGGCACGCTGACCGATCGGGACATAACGGTTCGCGCCGTGGCGCGTGGCGCAGGCCCCGGCTCTTCGATCATGGAGTTCATCAGCCGCGACGCCTGGACCTTGCGAGACGACGACGACCTGAAGGTCGGTCTGGACCTGATGGCCGAGCGGCAGGTGCGGCGCGCGCCCGTGATCGACAAGCATGGCCGCCTGGTCGGCGTGGTCTCGCTGGGCGACCTGTCCACTCGCGTAAAGGAGAAGTACGCGGGCGAGGCGCTGGAGGACATCTCGCGCGGCTGATCGCCCCCCGCTTAACCACGTCGGCATACCGGCCGCTAAGGCGGCGGGGCTAAGCCTGCACGATCAAGGTGGAGGCGATCAATGGCGCGCGCGCAGTTCCAGAAGGGGCAAAAGGTCTGGGTCGAGTGCGTCGGCGCCTGGGCGCAAATCGAACAGGTCCAGCCCGTCTGGGCCAAGGGCTTCGACGAGCCTGTCCGCGTGACCTATGACGTGGGGCTGGGCCGCGACTTCGCCGCCTCCGAACTGTTCCTGCCGAGCGAGGATCCTGCGTCCGCCGACCTGGGAAGCTGGCGATTGCTGCGCGCGCGCAACAAGTGGCAGACGCCGGAGGACTGCGTCCATCATCCCTATCCCGGCACCTATCCGGTGGTGGTCACCGACACGGCCGACTGGGGCGGATGGCGGGTGCCCGGCGCCGAGTACGACCGCGACCCGGCCAAGATCGAAGCGCAGGCGCGACTGATCGCCGCCGCGCCCGCCCTGATGCAGGTGGCGCAATCGCTGGTCGATCTGGCGGCCGAAGCGCCCGACGATGCACCGCCCGCCGTGCTGGCCCTGGCCCGGGAGGCCCGCGAGGCGCTGAAGCCGGTCACCAACGTCTTGGATACGCCTGCATTCCTTGATGGACCGGCGGAGGTCCTCGCCGCCTGACGCGTTTTGGTC
>ERZ501011.393-NODE-393-length-11747-cov-11.599726_pt1 | contig 11747 bp, 10 predicted proteins | sample MGYA00248833_ERZ501011 | MGnify/ENA primary metagenome ERZ501011 (study PRJEB25958, sample SAMN03398530) | human skin metagenome | study: EMG produced TPA metagenomics assembly of the Human Skin Microbiome Metagenome (human skin metagenome) data set. | reverse complement strand
CCCCCCCCTGTGCCCGCTGGAGGTCGCCGCCCTCCGGATTCGACGTCCGCGCCAGGACGAAGACGCCGCGCGCCCCCGTTCGCGCGAGATCCAGTGCGGGGCGAAGGGATTCGTAACCCAGATAGGGAGACGCCGTGACCGAGTCCGCACACAGCGGCGACGACTCGGACAGCCAGGCCTGGGCGTAGGCGGCCATCGTCGAACCGATGTCACCGCGCTTGGCGTCGGCGATGACGAGGGCGCCCGCCTCGCGGCAGCCCGCGATGACGCGTTCCAGTACCGCGAAACCCGCGGACCCGAACGGCTCGAAGAACGCGACCTGAGGTTTGATGACGGCGGCCACCGGACCCAGCGCCTCGACGCAGATGTCGGCGAACGCCGACAGTCCGTCGATGTCCACCGAGAGGCCCCATTCCTCGAGCAACGCGGCGTGGGGATCGATCCCGGCGCACAGACGCCCGCGCTCGGCGACCGCCCTCGTGTAGCGGCCGCCGAACCCGGACGCGTCCGTCACGAGCGGCCGGCCAGGTCGGCGTGCCGGTTCTGCAGCGACCTCACCCCGATGTCGCCGGTCATCGCGGCCTCGATGCCCTGCACGGCGGCCGAGGCACCTTGCACCGTGGTGATACACGGGATGTTCACCGACACCGCGGCGCTCCGGATCTCGTAGCCGTCGACGCGGGGCCCCGAGTTGCCATACGGGGTGTTGATCACCATCGTCACCTCGCCGGCGCGGATGATGTCGACGATCGTGCGCTGACCCTCGGCGGCCTCGAAGTGCTTGCGCACCGTCTCGCACTTGATCCCGTTGCGGCGCAACACGTCCGCGGTCCCCTCGGTGGCCAGGATGTCGAACCCCAGGTCGGCGAGGTGCTTCACCGGGAAGATCAGCGCCCGCTTGTCCTTGTTGGCCACCGACACGAAGATCTTGCCGCTGGTCGGGAGCGAGCCGTAGGCGGCGGTCTGCGACTTGGCGAATGCGCGACCGAAGTCGGCGTCGATGCCCATGACCTCGCCGGTCGACTTCATCTCGGGGCTCAGCAGGTTGTCGACCCCGCTGCCGTCATGGCGACGGAACCGATTGAACGGCAGGACCGCTTCCTTCACCGAGATCGGCGCCGTCGCCGGAGCCTCTCCGCCGTCGCCGGTGGCGGGCAGGATGCCCTGCTCCCGCAGATCGGCGATCGACGCGCCGAGCATGACGCGCGCACACGCCTTGGCCAGGGGCACCGCGGTGGCCTTGGAGACGAACGGGACCGTCCGGCTCGCACGCGGATTGGCCTCGAGCACGTAGAGGATGTCGTCCTTGAGCGCGTACTGGACGTTGAGCAGACCCTTGACGCCGATGCCCTTGGCCAGCGCCTCGGTCGAGGTCCGCACCATCTCGAGGTCGGCTCGGCCGAGAGTGACCGGCGGCAACGCGCACGCCGAGTCACCGGAGTGGATTCCGGCCTCTTCGATGTGTTCCATCACGCCGCCGATGTAGACCTCGTCGCCGTCGCAGAGGGCGTCGACGTCGATCTCCACCGCGTCTTCGAGGAACCGGTCGACCAGTACCGGGTGATCCGGGGTCAGCTCGGTCGCGCGAGAGATGTAGTCCTCCAGGGACTTCTCGTCGTAGACGATCTCCATGCCGCGTCCACCGAGGACGTACGACGGCCGGACGAGCACCGGGTACCCGATCCGGGCGGCGGTGTCGCGGGCCTCGTCGAAGCTCGTCGCGGTACCGAACGCCGGGGCCGGTAGTCCGGCGGCGGTCAGCACCTTGCCGAACTCGCCGCGATCCTCGGCGAGGTCGATGGCCGCCGGGCTGGTGCCGACGATCGGCACCCCGGCCTCCTCCAAACGGTGCGCGAGACCGAGCGGCGTCTGGCCGCCGAGCTGGACGATGACACCTTCGACGGTGCCCGACTCCGATTCGGCGTGGTAGACCTCGAGGACGTCCTCGAACGTCAGCGGCTCGAAGTAGAGACGGTCGGCGGTGTCGTAGTCGGTGGACACCGTCTCCGGGTTGCAGTTGACCATGACGGTCTCGTATCCGGCGTCCGACAGGGTCAATGCGGCGTGCACGCACGAGTAGTCGAACTCGATGCCCTGACCGATGCGGTTGGGGCCCGAACCGAGGATCAGGACCTTGGGGCGCTCCGTCTGGGGCGCGATCTCACTGGTCGCCCCGGGGTCGAGTTCGTAGCTCGAGTAGTGGTACGGCGTCTTCGCCTCGAACTCGGCCGCGCAGGTGTCGACGGTCTTGTAGACCGGCCGTACGCCCAGCCCGATCCGGTGGGCGCGAACGGCTGCCTCGTCGGCGAAATCCGAACGCAGAGCGGCGATCTGACGGTCGGATAAGCCGGTGGACTTGGCCTCGCGCAGCAACGGCTCGTCCAGTGTGTCGGCGTCGCGGATCTCCGCTCCGAGCGCGGCGATCCCGCCGATCTCGGCGAGGAACCAGGGATCGATCGCAGTGGCCTCGTAGAGGTCCTCGATCGTCGCGCCGGCCTCGAAGGCGAGCATCAGCTTGTACAACCGGCCGTCGCGCGGGGTCTTGATGTCCTCGAGCAGTGCGGGCAGGTCGACGATCGACGGGTCTGGGCGGTTGGGCTCGGCCCAGAAGCCACCGGCCTTCGTCTCCAGCGACCGCATGACCTTGCCGAGCGCCTCGGCGAAGCTGCGACCGAGGCTCATCGCCTCGCCCACCGACTTCATCGTGGTGGTCAGCGTGTCGTCGGCGCCCGGGAACTTCTCGAACGCGAACCGCGGAGCCTTCACCACGACGTAGTCGAGCGTCGGCTCGAAACAGGCCGGCGTCTCCTTGGTGATGTCGTTGACGATCTCGTCGAGGCTGTAGCCGATGGCCAGCTTCGCGGCGATCTTCGCGATCGGGAAGCCGGTGGCCTTCGACGCGAGCGCCGACGACCGCGACACGCGCGGGTTCATCTCGATGACGACGAGGCGGCCGTCGCGCGGGTCCTGGGCGAACTGGATGTTGCAACCGCCGGTGTCGACGCCGACCTCGCGCAGGATGTCGATGGAGAGGTCGCGCATGATCTGGTACTCGCGGTCGGTGAGCGTCATCGCCGGGGCGACGGTCACCGAGTCGCCGGTGTGGACGCCGACCGGGTCGAGGTTCTCGATCGAGCAGACGACCACCACGTTGTCGCGGTTGTCGCGCATGAGCTCGAGCTCGTACTCCTTCCACCCGAGGATCGACTCCTCGATGAGGACGTTCGCCGTCGGGGAGGCGGCGAGACCGCCGCCCGCGATCTTGTCGAGGTCCTCGTCGTCGTAGGCCATGCCCGAGCCGAGACCGCCCATGGTGAACGACGGCCGGACGACGACCGGGAACCCGAGCTCGGCGACGGTGTCCCGCACCTCGTCCATCGTGTGGCAGACGCGGGACCGCGCGCTCTCCCCGCCGACCTTCTCGACGATGTCCTTGAACATCTGCCGGTCCTCGCCGCGCTGGATGGCGTCGAAGTCGGCGCCGATCAGCTCGATGCCGTACTTCTCCAGCGAGCCGCGATCGTGCAGTGCGACAGCGGTGTTGAGTGCAGTCTGACCGCCGAGGGTCGCCAGCACGGCGTCGATGGGATGCCCGGCGTCGCGCTCGGCCTCGATGACCTTCTCCACGTACTCGGCCGTGATCGGCTCGATGTAGGTGGCGTCGGCGAACTCCGGATCGGTCATGATCGTGGCCGGGTTCGAGTTGACCAGGCTGACCCGCAGGCCCTCGGCCTTGAGGACCCGGCAGGCCTGCGTGCCGGAGTAGTCGAACTCGCAGGCCTGACCGATCACGATCGGCCCGGACCCGATGACCAGGACGTGGTTGATGTCTTCGCGGCGCGGCATCAGGCACTCGCTCCTTGGGACTTGTCCCCTTCGAGCAGGGTGACGAACTTGTCGAACAGGTAGGCGGCGTCGTGGGGACCGGCGGCCGCCTCGGGGTGGTACTGCACCGAGTAGGCGCGACCGGAGAGCAGCTCGACGCCCTCCACGGTGCCGTCGTTGGCGCAGACATGGCTGACCCGGGCGCGGCCGAAGTCGGAGTCGAACTCCTCGCCCGCCTCGCCTTCGAGCGCGAAGCCGTGGTTCTGCGAGGTGATCGAGACCTTGCCGGTGGCGTGGTCGACGACCGGGATGTTGATGCCCCGGTGGCCGAACTTCATCTTGTAGGTCGACCGGCCGAGCGCGCGGCCCAGGATCTGGTTGCCGAAGCAGATGCCGAAGAGCGGGATGTCCTGGCCGAGCACCCCGCGGGTGAGTTCGACGATGTCGTCGGCCGTGGCCGGGTCGCCGGGACCGTTCGAGAGGAACACCCCGTCGGGTTTGAGGTCGGCGATGGCGTCGAGCGCGACGGTCGCGGGCAGCACGTGGGTGCGGACGCCGCGTTCGGCGAACATCCGCGGCGTGTTGGTCTTGATGCCCAGGTCGATGGCGGCCACCGTGAACCGGTGCTGGTCGAGGGGTTCGACCACGTAACCGCTGTCGGTGGTGACCTCGTCGGCCAGCCGGGCGCCCTTCATGTCCGGCTGGTTGCGCACGCGGGCGACGAGTTCGTCGGTGTCGGCGAGCGCCGGGCCGGAGAAGATCCCGGCCTTCATCGACCCGTGGTCGCGGAGGATGCGCACCACGGTGCGGGTGTCGATACCGCCGATCCCGACGATGCCCTGACGGTCCAGCTCCTCTTCGAGAGAGGTCGTCGCGCGCCAGTTGGAGACGCGTCGGGTGGGGTTGCGAACCGCATACCCCGCGACCCAGATCTTGCCCGAGTCACCGTCGACGCCGGTGCTCCCGGCGCTGCCCGTGCTCTCGCCGTCCTCGGTGTTCCAGCCGGTGTTGCCGATCTGCGGCGCCGTGGCGACCACGATCTGCCGGTGGTAGCTCGGATCGGTCAGGGTTTCCTGATAGCCGGTCATCGCGGTGCAGAACACCGCCTCGCCAAGGGTCTCGCCGACTGCGCCGAAGCTCCGGCCGGTGAACACCTGGCCGTTCTCCAGCACCAAGACCGCTGTGTTCATTCCTGTGCCCCTTGTCCCTGTGGCCCGTGTCCACTGTCATGCGTCCCGGCGAAGGCGCTCACCCAGCCGGGGTAGATCGTTTTGTCGTCGGCGCGCACCCCGGAGTCGATCTCGGTGCCGCTGGGCAGGACCCAGCGGATGGCGAGGACGCCGTCGGCGGTCATCACCTTGCCCGCGATGCCGCGTTCGGTCCGGACCGCGGTGATCGATTCCCGGGGAATCCAGAGGTCACTGGCTCCCTGACGCGCAATGAGGATGCCCCTCTCGAACTCGGTCAGCACCGAGGACGCCCGGTCGCCGATGTCGCCGACGGTCACCCGGTTCTGCCAGCTCGGCGCGATGGTGCTGCCGAGGTAGAGGCCGGTATCTGGACCTCTGAGTACCGCGCCCGGCTCGGTGGGGATCGTCGGAAGCGTGCCGATCACGTCGGCCTGCGCCGCGGTCTTCTTCCGATTCCCGGTTGCCAGCAGGTAGAACACCGACGCCACCCCGAGGGCGAGCAGTGCGACCACGCCGATGAACCAGGCGTTGAAGACGATTTTGCCGTATCCGAGCAGCGACGCGACCACCGAGGCGACCACCAGCACCGCGAGGATCGCCGGTACCAGTCCACGCCTGGGTCTCGCGGTCATGGGGTCACCTGCCCGTCGTGGGCCGTCACCACGCCACGCAGCACGGTCGCGGTGACGGTGGCGGGCATGGTCATCGACTCGAACGGGGTGTTGTCCGAGAGGCTTGCCAGCTCGGGACCGTGCACCACCCAGGACGTGTCCGGATCGACGACGGCCAGGTTCGCCGGCTCGCCGACCTCGATCGGACGGCCCTGATCGGTCAGTTCGACGATCTGCGCGGGCCGCTCGCTCATCACACGCGCGACGCCGCGCCAGTCGAGCAGGCCGGGCTTCACGAGGGTCTCGACGATGATCGGCAATGCGGTCTGCAGGCCGAGCATCCCGGGCTTGGCCTGGGCGAACTCGCAGCACTTCTCCTGCGCGGCGTGCGGGGCGTGGTCGGTGGCCACACAGTCGACGATCCCCTCGGCCAGCGCCTGTCGCAATGCCTGCTTGTCGCGGACCTCGCGCAGCGGCGGATTCACCTTGTTGACCGGGTCGTACGTCTCGAGCCGCGAGTCGTCGAGCAGCAGGTGATGCGGGGTCACTTCGGCGGTGATCGCAATCCCCTGGTCCTTGGCCCAGCGCAGCAGTTCGACGGTGCCCTCGGTCGAGGCGTGACAGATGTGGATGCGCGCACCCGCGTCGCGTGCGAGCAGGGCGTCGCGGATGACGATCGACTCCTCGGCCGCACGCGGCCAGCCCGCCAGCCCGAGGCGCGAGGCCGTGGGCCCCTCGTTGGCGACGGCTCCGACGGTCAGTCGCGGCTCCTCGGCGTGCTGTGCGATGAGGACGCCGAGCCCGGTTGCGTACTCGAGCGCGCGGCGCATCAGGAGCGGATCGTCGACGCACTTGCCGTCGTCGCTGAACATCCGTACGCCCGCGGCACCGGCGGCCATCATGCCCATCTCGGCGAGCTGCTTGCCGGCCAGACCCACGGTCACGGCGCCGACCGGGTACACGTCGACGAGTCCGACCTCACGTCCGGACCGCCACACGTTGTCGGTGACGGTCGAGTTGTCGGCCACCGGGCTGGTGTTGGCCATCGCGAAGACCGCGGTGTAACCGCCGAGCGCGGCGGCCGCCGAACCCGACCGGATGGTCTCGGTGTCCTCGCGGCCCGGCTCCCGCAGGTGGGTGTGGAGGTCGACGAACCCCGGCAGCAGCACGCCACCTTTGCCGTCGAGGACGTCGGTGTCCTCGGGTGCGGTGACCTGATGGCCGATCTCGCTGATGATGCCGTCGACTACGAGGACGTCGATCGGGTCACCCTCGCCGTATGGACGAACGGCGCGGAGAAGAACGGATCCGGTGCGGGCGGTCACTTCACATCTCCTGACACGATGTCGTGGGCGGTCACAGGTGCGCTCCCGCGGAATCGGAGCCGACGAGCAGCCGGAACAGGACCGCCATGCGGACGTGCACGCCGTTGCGGACCTGCTCCAGCACGGTCGCCTTCGGCGAATCGGCCACCGAGTAGCCGATCTCCATACCGCGCAACATCGGTCCGGGATGCAGGACCACGGCGTCGTCGTGCAGCAATCCCAGTCGCCGGTCGTTGAGCCCGAAGCGGACCGAGTACTCGCGGGCACTCGGGAAGAACCCGCCGTTCATGCGTTCGGCCTGGACGCGGAGCATCATGACGGCGTCGACGGCCGGCAGTTCGGCGTCCAGACTTCCCGAGACGCTCACCGGCCACTGGTCCACCCCGACCGGCAGCAGCGTCGGGGGCGCCACCAGTACGACCTCGGCGCCGAGCGTCGAGAGCAGGTGGGCGTTCGACCGAGCGACGCGGGAGTGGATGATGTCGCCGACGATCGCGATCCGCCTGCCCTCGAGCGAACCGAGCCGCTGTCGCAGGGTCAGCGCGTCGAGGAGCGCCTGCGTGGGATGCTCGTGCGTTCCGTCGCCGGCGTTGATCACCGCGGGACCGTCACCGTCGGGCGTGGTCGTCCAGTCGGCGATCTGGGCCGGCGCACCCGACGCCGGATGCCGGACGATCAGCGCGTCGGCGCCCGCCGCGTGCAGGGTCTTGGCCGTGTCGCGCAACGACTCCCCTTTGCCCGCAGAGGAACTGGAGGCACTGACGTTGATGACGTCGGCACTCATCCACTTGCCCGCGACTTCGAAGGAGACCCGGGTGCGGGTGGAGTTCTCGTAGAACACGGTCATCACAGTCCGACCGCGCAGCGTCGGCAGTTTGCGAACCTCACGCCCGGTCAGGGCCTGCTCGAAACGTTCGGCGTCGTCGAGGAGGGCGGTGGCATCGTCACGGCTGAGGTCTTGCGTCGACAGCAGATGCCGCATCATGAATCACTCTCCGCGGCAACCGAACTCGACGCGGAAGCGAGGACGACCTCGTCGATGCCGTCGTGTTCGACGAGGTGAACCGAGACCTGCTCGTCGCGGGCCGTCGGGATGTTCTTGCCGACATAGTCTGCGCGCAACGGGAGTTCGCGATGGCCACGGTCGACGAGGACTGCGAGTTGCACGGCCGCAGGACGACCGAGATCACGCAGTGCATCGAGCGCGGCACGGACCGTCCGTCCGGAGTAGAGGACATCGTCGACGAGGATGACGATGGCGCTGTCGACGCCACCGGCCGGCACCATCGTCCGCTCGAGCGGGCGGTGTGGCTTGCCGCGCAGATCATCGCGGTAGAGCGTGATGTCGAGATAACCCACCGGCACGTCGACCCCCGCGAACTCGCCGATCTTGGCACCCAGCCGGGTGGCGAGAGATGTTCCGCGAGTGGGGATTCCGATGAGGACGACGCGAGGTGCGTCGGGCGAGTCCAGAGCAGTCTTCTCGATGACCTGGTGTGCGACACGGGCAATCGTGCGCGACACGTCAGCGGCATCGAGCAGCACCCTGGGAGCGGGGCTGGCCAAGGCCGACCTCCTTCTCCGCCTCGCAGGACGGATCGTTAAAGGATGTCTGTCTCGCGACACTCTACACCGGGCGGCGACGCCGACGAATTCCCGCGACGTACGCCACACCCGGTGCGGATCAGTTGGGCTCCGGCCGTCCGGGTGCGGCCCCACCGGGTTCGGCGGAAGCGGCTGCGCGGACCTGCGGCGCGAGTTCGGCGATCTTGGCCAGCACGCCGTTCACGAAGGCCGGCGAGTCGTCGGTCGAGAGTTCTTTGGCGAGTTCGACCGCCTCGTCGACGACCACGATCGTGTCGACGTCGAGGGAGTTGAACAGCTCCCACGTCGCCAGTCGCATGATGGCGCGGTCGACGGCCGGGAGGCGTTCGAGGGTCCAGTCGCGCAGATACGACGAGATGACCGCGTCGACCTGACCCTGGTCCTCGGCGAGTCCCTGGATCACGGTCGCGGTGTAGTCGTGGATCGAGCCGACGCTCTCGTCCGAGCGGACGTATTCACGACGTTCGGCGACGAGCTGCGCGGGACTGACCTTCTTGGCCTCGGCCTCGAAGAGCAGGTCCACCGCGCGCCGCCGCGCCTTGTGTCGGGTTCCGGGTTGTTTCACAGGTCAGGAGTTGACGCGGCCGAGATAGCTGCCGTCGCGCGAATCGACCTTGAGCTTGTCACCGGTGTTGATGAACAGCGGAACCTGGATCTCGGCGCCGGTCTCGAGCGTGGCGGGCTTGGTGCCGCCGGTGGAACGGTCGCCCTGGAGTCCGGGATCGGTCTGGGCGACGATCAGCTCCACCGTGACCGGCAGTTCGACGAACAACGGGTTGCCCTCGTTCAGCGAGACCTGCACGGTCATGTTCTCCAGCAGGAAGCGGGCGCCGTCGCCGACGGTGGCCGGCGGCAGGGAGAACTGCTCGTAGTCCTGCGCGTCCATGAACACGTAGTCGGTGCCGTCGTTGTAGAGGAAGGTCATGTCGCGACGGTCGACCGTCGCGGTCTCGACCTTGACGCCCGCGTTGAAGGTCTTGTCGACGGTCTTGCCGCTCAGCACGTTCTTGATCTTGGTGCGCACGAACGCGGGACCCTTGCCCGGCTTGACGTGCTGGAACTCCATGATCTGCCAGAGCTGGTCGTCCATGCGCAGCACGAGGCCGTTCTTGAAGTCGGCGGTGGATGCCATGTGGTTTTCGTTCCCTTGCAGTCAGATGACGGTGAATGTCTTGTCGGTGGCGGTCAGCAGGTCGGGGTCGCCGTCGGTGACCACCAATGTGTCCTCGATCCGGACCCCACCCCATCCGGGTAGGTAGACACCGGGCTCCACGGTGACCGCAGCACCGCATGGCAGTGTACCCGCCGCGAGTTTGCCGATTCCCGGCGCTTCGTGGATCTCCAGTCCCACTCCGTGACCGAGACCGTGCACGTAGTTCTCGCCGTGGCCGGCGTCGGCGATCACGTCGCGGGCCGCGGCGTCGACCGCCCGCAGGTCGGCCCCGGGCACCAGGGCCCGCCGTCCAGCGGCCTGCGCGGTGGCGACGAGTTCGTAGAGGTCCCGCTGCCACGACGCCGCGCGCCTCAGGACGAAGGTCCTGGTCATGTCGGAGTGATACCCGCCGACCACCGAGCCGAAGTCGATCTTGACCAGATCGCCGTCCGCCAGAGCCGTGTGGGTGGGCCGGTGATGCGGGATCGCCGAGTGCGCGCCGGCGGCCACGATGGTCTCGAACGCGATCCCGTCGGCCCCGAGGCGGTACATCTCCCACTCGAGCGCACGCGCGACCTGCCGCTCGGTCGTCCCGGCCCGCAGGACGCCGTCGGCGATGATCTGCGCCAGGGCCGCATCCCCGATCGCGCACGCCGCCCGGAGCAGCTCGATCTCCCCCGGTTCCTTGACCGCGCGCAGGTTCTGCACGACACCGGTCGTGCTGACGAGTTCGATCCCGGAGTCCCCGACAGCCGCGGACAGCGCTCGGTGCCCGGCCACGGTCTCGGTGTCGGCCTCGAAGCCGACGCGACCCGCCCCGGCGGCCCGGGCGTGGTCGACGAGGGCACGCGCCGCCGAGCGTTCGATGATCGGCTCGACGTCGGGCACCTGTTCGGCGACCTGGGTGAGATACCGGCCGTCGGTGGCGATCCGGTCGCCGGCCGGATCGTCGACGTCGATCAGCACGGCGGCGTTGGAGCCGGTGAACCCGGTCAGGTAGCGGACGTTGACGAGGTCGGAGACGACGAGGAACGAGACCGGGTCGTCCGCGGTACGCAGCTCGGCACGCAGCCGGGCGCGGCGGCCTGCGGTGTCATGGTTGATCGGCACCCTGGCCACGCTACGGCCGGCGCCCCAAGCGCGCGAACCCGCCCGACCCGCGAAACCCGGCCACTTCGACCAGGTGTGTCCGCTGTCACCACCCCCGTGCGTAAGATGACGCGCATGTCTTCGTGGTTGGTGCGCGGTCTGACGATGACCGCAGTTCACGTCCTCGCCCGCGTCTTGCTGGGATTCGCCGTGGTGCAGGCGCCGCTGAACTCGACGATCTGGCGCACCATCGCGATCGCGGTCGTCGTGCTCATCGCCCTGGTGTGGGGTGGTTACGACGGCATCCGCGACGCCCGCGCCAACCCGGATCCCGATGACTACGAGGATCTGACCGTGCGCTGGCTGCAGGCCGGTGTCCTCGCCGGCGTTCTCGCCGGGTTGATCTCCTGGATCCTCGGCACGGTCGTCCTGGCCGGCATCGGGCAGGCCAGCCTGTTCATCGAGCTCATCGCCGGGGCGTCGTTCACCGCACTGCTCGTCTTCGTCCCGGCCTTCGTCGGCGCGGCGATCGGCCGTTTCCTCGTCCGGCGCGACCAGAACAAGGGCGCAGCCGACGACGACTGGTCGGTGCACGAGGATCGTTCGCACCGCCACGACGGCGGGACCGAGGCCGACTCGGACGCGCCGACACAGCGCATTCGCTGAGGCTCAGGAAAGAGCCCGCGTGCGAGTGGCCGAATTCTCAGCTCCCTGAGGTACGAGCGAAGCGAGCCACCTCCTGCTCCCTGAGGAGCGCTCGGAGCTTGCGGAGGGCGCGTCACGAAGGGTCTTCGCAACTCGTCTCGCCAGGACCCTTCGAGGCTCGTCGCTATCGCTCCTCGCACCTCAGTATCTGCGTCCTCGCGGCCGTCGTGGACTACGAAAGAACACTCTTCAGCATCCACATCTCTGCTCCCTGAGGTGCGAGCGAAGCGAGCCACGAAGGGCT
>ERZ501011.392-NODE-392-length-11771-cov-7.968419_pt1 | contig 11771 bp, 6 predicted proteins | sample MGYA00248833_ERZ501011 | MGnify/ENA primary metagenome ERZ501011 (study PRJEB25958, sample SAMN03398530) | human skin metagenome | study: EMG produced TPA metagenomics assembly of the Human Skin Microbiome Metagenome (human skin metagenome) data set. | reverse complement strand
GGTGCTCTCCCGTTCTCCCCACTTCCGACGCCGGCGCCGATCCGCAGTCGCTGCTGGCGTCGGCGCGCCAGGCGTCCGCGTCCGTGTCTGTCGAGGACACCACGGGCCTGCCTGCCGCGGCGGCGACATTCAAGATCGCGCTTCTGCCGGGCGAGAGCCGCACGGTCGGCTGGGTCTCGGCCTTGGGCGAAAGGGCGGCCGATCTGCCCGTCACCGGCAGCATCGAAGCCGCCCTGGACACGGTGCAGGAGCGCGTCGCTGCGGCCTGGCGCGCGCGGATGGACGAGGTCGACCTCATCCTGCCGCCGGAAGGGCAGCGGATCGAGGATGTGCTGAAGTCCTCGCTCGCCCACATGCTGATGAGCCGCCAGGGACCGATCCTGCAGCCCGGCACGCGGTCCTACAACCGATCCTGGATCCGAGACGGGGCCATGATGGCCGAAGGGCTGAACCGGCTGGGCCTGTCCGACCTGTCCGAAGACTACCTTCGATGGTATGCGCCCTATCTGTTCTCCAGCGGCAAGGTGCCGTGCTGCGTCGATGCGCGCGGCGCCGATCCGGTGCCGGAGAACGACAGCCACGGCGAGTTCGTCTTCCTGGCGGCCGAGGCCTATCGCTACGGCGGCGACGTCGCGCTGCTGCGCCAGGTCTGGCCGCAGGTGCAGGGGGCGATCCGCTACATGGACGAGCTGCGGGCCTCGACCCGCACCGCCGAGTTCCAGACGGCCGAAATGCGCCACCTCTACGGCCTTCTGCCGCCGACGATCAGTCACGAGGGCTATTCGGACAAGGCGGCCTATTCCTACTGGGACGACTTCTGGGGCCTGCGCGGCTATCGCGACGCGGTGTTCATCGCCGAGACCCTGGGCGACGCTGAAGCGGCCGCCCGCATCCGCGCCTCCGAGCAGCAGTTCAAGGCGGACATCCTCGCCTCGATAGCGGCCACGGCCGCCTTCCACGACATCGACTGGATCGCCGGCGCGGCGGACCGAGGCGACTTCGACGCCACCTCCACCACCATCGGCCTGTCGCCCGGCGGCCTGCAGGACGAGCTGCCGCAGGACCTGCTGAACGGAACCTTCGACAAGTGGTGGGCCAACTTCACCGCGCGTCAGGAGAACCGCCAGCCCTGGCGCGACTACACGCCCTATGAGCTGAGAAACGTCAGCGCCATGGTGCGGCTGGGTCGGCGCGAGGAGGCGTGGCGGGCGCTGGAGTTCTACTTCGCCGACATCCGGCCGCGCGCCTGGAACGGCTGGGCGGAGGTGGTCGGGCGCGACCTGCGCGAGCCGCGCTTCATCGGCGACATGCCGCACGCCTGGATCAGCTCGGACTATATCCGCTCGGCGCTGGACCTGTTCGCCTACGAACGCGACGACGGGGCGCTCGTGCTGGCCGCCGGCGTGCCGGTCCGCTGGTTCGACACGACGGAAGGCGTGGGGGTTTCGGGGCTCAGGACGCCCTATGGCGCGCTGACCTACCGTCTTCGCAAGGTGGGGCGCGACTACCGGTTGGATTTCGCTGGCGAGGCGGCCCCCCCAGGCGGCTTCGTGCTGCGCTGGCCGGAAGCCGAGGCGCGGCCCGCAAGCGTCCGCATCGACGGGCGCGCCGCTGCATGGACCGGAGACGCACTGGCGATCCCAGCGGGCAGCAAGCGGGTGGTGCTGAGGTGAAGCCGCGCTCCTCCCGGCGGGAGGAGACGCCTCAGACGAGCCTTCTGAACGCCGCTCCGTCCGCGTCGAACAGGTGGGTCTGGCCTGCCGGAATGCGCAACGTCAGGCGCTCGCCGGTCTGCGGTCTCGCATCGCCGGGCAGTTGCACCGTCAGCGTCTCCGATCCGGCGGGATGGCTGAAGTAGGCGTAAGTCGCGGCGCCCAGCGTCTCCACGAAAAGCGCCTCGATCGACAGGGCGTCGCCCTCTCCCGACAGCGTCAGATGCTCGGGGCGCACGCCTAGGCTGACAGGGTCGCCGGGAGCGGCTTGGCTGGCGTCCACGGCCGCATGCACCCTCTCTCCACCCTCCAGCCGCACCAGCGCGCCGCTCGCCGTCGCCTGCTCGATCACGCCGGACAGGATGTTCATCCGGGGACTGCCGATGAAGCCGGCCACGAACAGGTTGGCGGGGTGTTCGTACAGCTCAAGCGGCGCGCCGACCTGCTCGATCACGCCGCTTCGCAGCACCACGATACGGTCGGCCAGGGTCATGGCCTCGACCTGGTCGTGGGTGACATAGATCATGGTCGTGCCCAGCGTGCGATGCAGGCGCGCGAACTCGTAGCGCATCTTGACCCGCAGGGCGGCGTCCAAGTTCGACAGGGGCTCGTCAAACAGGAACACCTCCGGCTCGCGCACGATGGCGCGGCCGATGGCGACGCGCTGGCGTTGACCGCCGGAAAGGGCCTTGGGCTTGCGGTCCAGTTCGCCCGAGATGTTCAGCACCTCGGCGGCGGCGCGAACGCGGCGGTCGATCTCGCCCTTGTCCGCCTTGGCCAGCGTCAGGCCGAACGCCATGTTCTCGTACACCGTCATGTGCGGATAGAGCGCATAGGACTGGAACACCATGGCGACGCCGCGCTCCGCCGGCTCGGCGTCATTGACGCGGCGTCCGCCGATGGCGATCTCGCCGGCGTCGGCTGTCTCCAGCCCGGCGATGGTGCGCAAGAGGGTGGACTTGCCACAGCCGGATGGGCCCACAAACACCACGAACTCGCCGTCGGCGATCGCAAGGTCCAGCCCCTTCAGCACCCGTGCTTCGCCGAAGCGCTTCTCGATGCCCGTAAGCTGGACGTCCGCCATCTGAGTGTCACCTGCGCTGCTCTGACGGCACTGTAAGCGGTTACATCGGCCGAACAACCCAGCGCAGCGAGCATGTCGGTCTGAAGCGCCGCCTCAGGTCGCGCCGCCATTATCCCTTGAGCCGTCGAAGCGGATCGCCGGACCATGATGGCTGTCGATTAGAGGGGGCACGCCTTCGAACTCACTCAGGTGGTCTACGACGGCTGCAAGATTGTCGAGTCGCGTGGATTCTGCGACCCGCGGCGCGCACCGTGCGCCACCCCGGGGCGGCTCAGGCGGTGACCGGGTTCAGCATCTCGCTGATCTTGGACGCCAGGATCGGCAGGGCGAAGGGCTTGGTCACCATGTCCATGTTCGGGCCGAGAAATTCGCCGCGAACGGCGGCGGTCTCGGCGTATCCAGTCACAAACAGGATCGGAAGGTCGGGACGAGTGGCGCGGGCGATCTCGGCGAGCTGGCGACCGTTCATGCCCGGCAGGCCCACATCGGAAACAAGCAGGTCGATGGCGCGGGGCTGCGACAGCAGGGGCAGCGCCTCGTCACCGCTGCCCGCCTCCAGAACCTCGTATCGCAGTTCAACCAGAACCTCTCGAACCAGCTGGCGCACGGCGGGGTCGTCCTCCACAAGCAGCACCGTCTGGCCCTGGCCCTCCTGAACGGACTGGGCGTCCGGCGAAACCGCTTCATCCCTGATGAGGTCCGTGGCGGGCAGGTAGAGTTCGACCGTGGTTCCTTCCGTCACCCGGCTGTGAATCCGGACCTGGCCGCTCGACTGGCGCGCGAACCCGTAAACCATGGAAAGCCCCAGACCGGTGCCCTGGCCGATCGGCTTGGTGGTGAAGAAGGGGTCGAACACCTTGTCCAGCACGGCCTCGCTGATGCCCGTGCCGGTGTCCGACACGGAGATCACGACATAGGCGCCGGACTGCAGCCCCTGCGGCGTCTCCGGCGCGATCGTCTCGTCGATCTCGGCCAGCGAGGTGCGGATCGTCAGCCGCCCCCCGTCCGGCATGGCGTCCCGTGCGTTGATCGCCAGGTTGAGAATGGCGTTCTCCAGCTGATTGGCGTCGGCCACGACGCCCCTGACGTCCCTGCCGGGGACGATGGACAGGGCGATGGTTTCGCCGAGCGTTCGACGCAGCAGATCGTCCAGCGAGGCCGCCAGCGCATTCACATCGAGCGGCGCTGAGTTGAGCGACTGTCGCCGGGAAAAGGCCAGCAAGCGCGCGGTCAGCGATGCTGCGCGCTGGGCGGAGGCGGACGCCGCGTCCATGAACCTGCCGATGTCCTGAGTGCGGCCGGTCTCAAGCCGTCGCCGGATGATGTCCAGACTTCCGATCACGCCCGTCAGCATGTTGTTGAAGTCGTGTGCGATGCCGCCGGTGAGCTGGCCCACCGCCTCCATCTTGTGGCTTTGCCTCAGCGCCTCTTCGGCCTCGGTGCGGCTGGCCATCTCCTGCTCCAGAGCGGCCGTGCGTTCGGCGACCCGCGCCGAAAGGGCTTCCTCCGTCATCTTCCGATCGGTGATGTCCAGGACGAAGACATCGAAGCCGGTGACGGACCCGTCCGGCGCCCGGCGGGGAAGATAGCGGATTTCCGCCTCGCGGCGACGGTTGTCGAGATGCGGCCAGGGCAGTTCGAACCGCACGATTTCGCCGGCCAGGGCCGCCTGCATGGCGTGGAGTCGGACAGCAAAGGCAGCATCGCCCACGACGTCTCGGACAGGCCGCCCGACGACCTCGTCCGGATCGACGCCGAACCACTCGCGATAGGCGGCGTTGGCGAAGCGGTAGACCAGGTCGCGGTCGATGAAGCCGATCAGGATCGGCAGCGAATCCGTTACGACACGAAGGACGGCTTCGCTCTCGGCCAGGGCGTTGCGGCTGTTCTCCAACTCCAGAAGGCGGTCGCGCATCTCGAACTGGCGTTGGCGCGACTTCAGGGCCGAGGCGACGGCGCTGATCAGGGAGCTTCGGCCCAGCGGCCGTTCGAGCATGACGCTGTTGCTGGCGAGGTTCAGCACCTCAAGCTGCGACGCCTCGCGCCGCATGGGCTGTTTGGATCGGCTGGCGGCCAGGAGGATCAGCGGAATGTCGGACCAGGCGGCCTGCTCGCCCAGGCGGGTCTTCAACTCGCCCGAGCCGCCGACAAGAGCTTCCTCGGTCATCAGAAGGGCGCCCGTCGTGTCGTCGATGCAAGCGACAAGGTGGCTCAGGCTGTCGCACACGACGGCCCGGTAACCTTCCTCGGCCAGCAGCGTCATCAGGCTTTCGGCGTCTCTTCCGTAAGGCGCCGCAACGAGAACGCTTGACCCGAACGGCGCAGTCCTATGCGCCAAAGGCCCGATCTTCCATAAGGGGAGAGGCTGCGCCGGTGTACTCGGGCGTCCCGGTCAGCACACCGCGGAAGTCCGCCAAGGCGTCGCCCACGCGGATGCCGGCGGCGTCGACCCGCAGTTCGCGAATGGTGTCTTCGTGACCTCCGCCACGGTTCTTGATCACGGAGATCGCCTTGCGGATGCGGCCCTCCGCCTCGAAGAAGCGCAGCAGCACGACCGCATCCGCGACGTAGGAGATGTTGAGACTGCTCTGCATCGTGCCCACCAGCCCGTCCTGCGGACTGATCAGGAAGGTGACCACGCCCTTTTGGCTCAGGTACGAGAGCAACTCGTGCATCTGCAGGATCAACTGTTGTTCCTGCGGCATGGCGGCCATGTAGCCGTTCAGGCTGTCGATCACGATCATGCGCGCTTGGTGTTGCTCCACCTGCGCACGCACGCGGGCCGCGAACTCCCCGGGCGAGATTTCGGCCGGATCTATCTGCTCGACGGTCATGCAGCCGTTGTCGACATGAGCCTGCAGATCAAGGCCGAAGGCCTTGGCGCGGGCCATCAGCGTGCCGATCCGCTCATCGAACTCGTACACCACGCAGTGTTCGCCGCGTCGGCAGGCCGCATCCATATACTGAAGCGCGATCGTGGTCTTTCCGCTGCCGGCCGGACCGGTGATCAGGGTGCTTGTTCCCCTGAGAGGACCACCGTTCAGCAGGTCGTCCAGGCCCTGAACGCCACTGGGGGTGACGTCGCCTGTGAACTCGCTGTGGTGGGTGGAGGCGATCAGGCGGGGATAGATGTCCAGGCCGCCTTTGCGGATAACCAGGTCGTGGAAGCCGGCGATGAAGTCCACGCCTCGCAGCTTCTGCACCTGAACCCTGCGCCGGGCGGCGCCGAAGTCCAGCGTCAAACGCTCCAGGGTGATCACGCCATGACAAAGGCTGTGCATGGCGCTGTCCTGCCCCACTTCGGCACCTGTCATGTCGTCGACCAGCAGGACGGTGATGTCGCGACCGCTGAAGAACTGCTTCAAACCCAGGATCTGTCGACGGTAACGTAGCGGATCCTGTGCAAGGAGCCGCATCTCCGAAAGGCTGTCGAAGACGATCCGTTTCGGCTGAACCTTGTCCACCTGGTCCTGGATCAGGCGCACGGTTTCGCCGAGCTCCATCTCCCAGGAATGCAGCACCGTCTGGTCGCGCCCGTGTCCGAGCACGTCGGCCGCCGAGTTGAACTCGAAGATTTCGACCTCGGCGAGGCTCCAGCCGTGGGAGGCGGCGACCACCTCGAGCTCCTCGCGCGTTTCCGACAGGGTGATGTAGAGAACCCGCTCGCCCTTGCGGACGCCCTCCTGAAGGAACTGAAGCGCCAGCGTCGTCTTGCCCGAGCCGGGAATGCCCTCGACGAGATAAAGCCGGCTGGCCGGCAGTCCGCCCTTCAGGATGAGATCAAGGCCCGGATTTCCGGTCGAGATGGTGTCGATCACGCGGGCCTGCCTCAGTGTTTAGGGGTCGATACCACGGGAGCTACGGGGAACCCTACAGAGTTTTCCAAGGATCCAAGTCGCGGCCGCAGCCGGAGCCGAGGGGCGGTCGACCAAGTCACCACCCTGGAATGGTGGAGCACTTACAGCGCCGCCGTTGGATCACGCGGCGCAGGAGCTGCCTTCGCACTCCTCTTTCACCGCCCATTGCGCCGCGCCGTCGCCCCCGCCAAGAGTGTGACATGAAGCTCAGGTCATGATCCGCCTCATCACCGAGAAAGCCGACTTCCCGTCGCAGACCGTCTCACGCGTCATGAACAATGGCCCGCACGTGCGCTTCGGCCAGCCGCCTCAGCCACCCTTCGCCTGGGCCAGGAGAAGGTCGATCGCGCGTCCACCCTCATGATCCGCAACAATCGACACGGTTACCTGCTGCTGTACGGCCTGGCCTATGGCGGCGCGGTTTGCGCCTATGTGCCGCTGCTGACGCTGCTGTTGCCGCTGAAGGTCGAAAGCATCGCGGAGGCCGACGGCAAGGTGGCCCTGCTGAGCCTGGCCTCCATCGCGGGCGCCTTGGCGGCCAGCGTCAGCAACATCCTGGCCGGCATGATCAGCGACCGGTGGGCCGGACGGCCGTTCGGCAGGCGCGCGGTCGCCGCAGCGGGTTTGTCGGGCACGGCCTTGTCCTACGTCGCCCTGCATCTCGCTTCCAGCCCGGGCGAACTGGTGGCGGCGGTGGTTTTGTTCCAGGCGGCGTTGAACACCTTTCTCTCGCCGCTGATCGCCATCGCGGCGGACGAAACGGGTGACGACCAGAAGGGCGTGCTCGGCGGCGTCTATGGCGCAGCCTATCCTCTGGGCACGGTGGCGGCGGTGATGGTCACCTGGGCGCCGGACTGGAGCTGGGCGGCGCGGCTGTTCTGCACGCTTTCCTTGGTCACGGCTCTTGCGGCGCCCTTTCTGCTGGCCACACGCCGGCCGGCCGCCGCCGAGATCGTGGCGGCGCCGGCGCAAGCCGGACCTCACGGCTTCTGGCGATTGGGTGTGGTGGGGCTCTCGCGCCTTCTGGTGCAGGTGGCGGGCAATGTGCTGTTCGCCTTTATCCTGTTCTACTTCCAAAGCGTTGCGGAGCCCGGCGGTGCGGCCTCGGGCGAGTCCTTGGCCGGGCGCGTGGCCTGGATCACCGGCGTCGTGACCCTGGTGAGCGCCCCGGTTTCCGTGGCGATCGGCCGGCTAATCGACCGGCGTGGCCGCGGCGCGCGGGCCAGTCTGGCGGCGCTGGCGTGCGCCTGCGCGACGGGTCTGGCCGTCATGGGGCTGTGGCCGCAGTGGCCGACGGCGGTCGCCGGATACGCGCTTTTCGCCATAGGCCTGGCTGCATTTCTGGCGATCCAGTCGGCCTACGCCATGCGCCTGCTGCTGTCGTCGGCGCACAGGGGACGCGATCTCGGGCTGCTGAACCTGACCAACACCCTGCCGGCGCTGCTCGGACCGGCGCTGACCTATCTGCTCGCGGCCGAAGGGCGGTTCGGGCCGCTTCTTCTGCTGCTGGCGCTGTTGTCGCTGGCGGCCGGCGGGCTGATGATGCTGGGCGCGGCGGCCCCACGCAGGCATGATCCGCAGCCAGGGAGCGGTCTCTAGCCCGGCGGGTGGACCGCATCGCCCTCGTTCGACCGCCGAGGCGGCTTGTCTTCTCCGATCGCCTCGGCCAACCTTGTCGATAAGGTAAGCGTCCCAAAGAACGCCAATGCGTCGCAGGCGGGGGCATGACGAACGCCGAACTCAGCGTCGCTTTTTTCCTGCAGATGGCGGTGATCATCGCCGCTTGCCGCGTGGTCGGCTGGGCGGCCAAGGCGTGGCTCGACCAGCCGCAGGTCGTGGGAGAGATGATCGCCGGGGTCATCCTGGGGCCGTCGCTGTTCGGCCTGATGGCGCCCGAACTTCAGGCCGCGCTGTTTCCGGCCGAGTCGAGGTCGGTGCTGTTCGTCGGCGCACAGCTCGGCGTCGGGCTGTACATGTTCCTGGTGGGGCTCGGTTTTGAGCGTGATCATTTCAGAACCGCCGCGAGCAGCGCCGCGGCGGTCTCGGTGGCCGGAATGGCCGCCCCTTTTCTGGTGGCTGTCGCGCTGACGCCATGGCTGATCGATATGGGCCTGTTTGGTGAGGGGATCGTCACCTGGCAGGCCATGCTGTTCATGGGCGCGGCCATTTCCATCACCGCCTTTCCCATGCTGGCGCGGATCATCCATGAGCGGGGACTGAGCGGCACGCCGATGGGCTCGCTGTCCCTGTCGGCGGGCGCCATCGACGACGCCGGCGCCTGGTGCGTGCTGGCGATCGTCCTGGCCAGCTTCGGGGGCGGCGCCATGGTGGCGGTCAAGGCGATCTGCGGCGGGGCTGCGTTCGCGGCGTTCATGCTGACGGTCGGACCCCGGCTGCTGGCGCCGCTGGGGCGCCGGGTCGAACGCGAAGGCAAGGTCAGCGCGGGCGTCCTCGGCGTCATCCTGATCCTGTTCATGCTTTGCGCCTGGGTCATGGACGCCGTCGGCATTCACGCCGTGTTCGGCGGCTTCATCCTGGGCGTCGCCATGCCGCGCGGCCTGCTGACCCAGCAGGTCCGGGCTCAACTGGAGCCCTTCGCCGTGCTGGTGCTGCTGCCGATGTTCTTCACCTTCTCGGGCCTGAACACCCAGCTGACCATGGTCGACAACATCGGACTGCTGGGCGTGACCGCGCTGATCCTCGTCGGCTCCATCCTCGCCAAGGGCGGCGCCTGCTGGGCGGCCGCCCGTCTGACGGGTCAGGACAACCGGACCGCCATGGGCATCGGCGCGCTCATGAACGCGCGAGGCCTGATGGAGCTGATCATCATCAACATCGGGCTTCAGCGGGGCATCATCAGCCCGGCGCTCTTCTCCATCCTGGTGCTGATGGCCATCGTGACCACCTTGATGGCCTCGCCCCTGTTCGAGCAGGTCTACGGCCGCAAGGCGCGCCGCGAGGGCCTGCTGATGGAGCGGGCGCCGGGATAAACCCGCCAGGAAGGCGGCTGACCTTGAAAGCCCCCATGCGCGACCGAAACTTGCGGGTTTGGCGCATTGTGGGGCCGTCTTTGAAATGGGCGAGGGCGGCGGATGCCGCTATGGTCGCCGCAATCACCGAGAACCGGGATCAAGGAAACGCCTGCATGCGAGACATCCGCCACTTCATCGACGGCTCGGCCTTTGACGGCTCAAGCGGTCGGTTCTCGGACGTGTTCGATCCGAACAGCGGCGAGGTTCAGGCCCGCGTGCAACTGGCGACCGCCGGCGAAGTCGATCGTGCGGTCCAGGCGGCGCAGCACGCCTTTGAAGGCTGGGCCTCGACGAACCCCCAGCGCCGCGCGCGCGTCATGTTTGAGTTCAAGCGCCTGGTCGAGGCGAACATGAACGAGCTGGCCGAGATGCTGTCGGGCGAGCACGGCAAGGTCATCGCCGACTCCAAGGGCGACATCCAGCGGGGGCTGGAGGTGATCGAATTCGCCTGCGGCATCCCCCACGCTCTGAAAGGCGAATACACCCAAGGCGCTGGCCCCGGCATCGACGTCTACTCCATGCGCCAGCCGCTGGGCGTGGTCGCCGGCATCACCCCGTTCAACTTTCCCGCCATGATCCCGATGTGGATGTTCGGCGTGGCCGTCGCGGTCGGCAACACATTCGTGCTGAAGCCGTCGGAGCGCGATCCGTCCGTGCCGGTCCGCCTGGCCGAACTGATGCTGGAGGCGGGCGCGCCCAACGGCGTGCTGAACGTGGTGCACGGCGACAAGACGGCCGTGGACGCCATCCTGACCCACCCGCTGGTGCACGCCGTCAGCTTCGTCGGCTCGTCGGACATCGCCCACTACGTCTATCAGACGGGCGCGGCCAACCATAAGCGCGTGCAGGCCATGGGCGGCGCCAAGAACCACGGCATCGTCCTGCCCGACGCCGACATGGATCAGGTGGTCAAGGACCTGGCGGGGGCCGCCTTTGGTTCGGCCGGCGAGCGCTGCATGGCCCTGCCGGTGGTGGTGCCGGTCGGCGACAGGACCGCCGACATCCTCCGTGAACGGATGGTCGCCGAGATCGACACGCTGCGCGTCGGCGTCTCGACCGACGACCAGGCGCACTACGGCCCCGTCGTCACCGCCCAGCACAAGGCCCGCGTCGAAGGCTGGATCGCCAAGGGCGTCGAGGAAGGCGCCGAACTGGTGGTCGATGGCCGCAACTTCAGCCTTCAGGGGCATGAGAACGGCTACTTCGTCGGCCCCTCGCTGTTCGACCGCGTCACGCCGGACATGAGCAGCTATCAGGAGGAGATCTTCGGCCCGGTGCTGCAGATCGTGCGCGCCCAGTCGTTCGAGGAGGCGCTATCGCTGCCTTCCAAGCACCAGTACGGCAACGGCGTGGCCATCTTCACCCAGAACGGCCGCGCGGCCCGCGACTTCGCCGCCCGCGTCAACGTCGGCATGGTGGGCATCAACGTGCCGATTCCGGTGCCGGTCGCCTATCACACCTTTGGCGGGTGGAAGCGTTCGGCCTTCGGCGACATCAACCAGCACGGCATGGAGGGCGTCCGCTTCTGGACCAAGACCAAGACCGTGACCGCCCGTTGGCCCGACAGCGCACTGGAGCACGCCGACAGCTCCTTCGTCATTCCGACGATGCGCTGAGAGCTCGGCCATGGATTTCGCTCTCACTGAAGACCAGCGCGCGATCCAGGAGGCGGCGCGCGCCTTTTCGGACGCCGAACTGGCGCCGAACTCGGCCCGCTGGGACGAGGACAAGCATTTCCCGGTCGATGTCATGCGGCGTGCGGCCGAGATGGGCTTCTGCGGCATCTACGCCGCCGAAGAGCGTGGCGGCATGGCTTTGGGCCGCGTCGAGGCGGCCCTGATCTTCGAGGAGTTGTCGCGCGGCGACGTGACGACGGCGGCCTTTCTGTCGATCCACAACATGGTGACGTGGGTGATCGACCGCTTCGGCTCGGAAGAGCTGCGGAACCGCTTCGTTCCCTCGCTGGTGACGATGGACAAGATCGCCAGCTATTGCCTGACCGAACCCGGATCGGGGTCGGATGCGGCCGCTCTGCGGACCACGGCGGTCCGCGACGGCGACCACTATGTGCTGAACGGCTCCAAGG
>ERZ501011.389-NODE-389-length-11883-cov-3.951809_pt1 | contig 11883 bp, 8 predicted proteins | sample MGYA00248833_ERZ501011 | MGnify/ENA primary metagenome ERZ501011 (study PRJEB25958, sample SAMN03398530) | human skin metagenome | study: EMG produced TPA metagenomics assembly of the Human Skin Microbiome Metagenome (human skin metagenome) data set. | reverse complement strand
ATGATCCACCGTCACCGGTCTGAGTCATAAGAACTGGCGTAAAGGTTGCCAGCGACATTTCCTGATCCAGGATATGAATGTAACGCTCGAAATCCGCACCGCGCATCTGCGATTCGAGATATTCTAGCGTGTACTCATAATCACTATCATTGTCCATGCCTGACTGAATTTTATCACTGGGCAGAACAGCAACCGCGCCACTTCGGACAACAGAACCGAAATGCTGCATAAGCACATTGCTCTTAACTGGATTGCCATTGATAATTACATCTTCATCATATGGCGCACGAGCGATAATAGCTGGTTCACCGAATCGCTCATAATAGCGATTAGCAAACATGTGCATAAGCAAAGAGAAGAACCACGGCTGAAACGCCGCATTGAGAAGCTTCTTCCCGTACATATTCCCACTCTCCTGTAGAACGGGGTACCAGAAAGAGTTCTCTACAGGAATATCAGCATAACCAGCTTGCTTAATGCCGTCAAAGATACGACCCTGACCTTTGCCATTGAGCTTACCGGTCTGGTCTTGCCAATCAATATCAGTACCAAGACGCTGACCGCCAACAAGCTTGGTCTTTTTCCACCTAGGGGAACATTCCTCAGGTAAAAGGTCTTTAATTTTCGTCAGCATCACCTTGCCTACATGGGAATCGTTTTCCCACTGCAAAGCATTAGGCGAATATCCTGACCAAAAGGCAACAGACATTGCCCGAACTAGACGAGTCCAAATCTTACGGAGATTAAACTCAACGTGATCTGCAACCTTTTTATCTTCACACTTAATGTTCCACTTAGCCTGATGAACCATAAATGTCAAAAGGGAAAGCGAACTATTGATCTGATAATGATCGCGCATCATCCGATAATCGCTAAGACGAAGCTTGGAGGTATCGAATTGAAGATTGTTCTGCGCTGGCAAAAGCTCAGCTTTAATCAGATTAAGGTTTGACCATCCGCCAATTTCACCGATCTTCGGCTTTTTGGTGGATTGTACCTTCGGCTTGGCGAAACTGCTATTAAACAGTTCCTGACCATTCGGACCATAAAGAACATTCATCTAGTTTTCCCAACTAATTCGAGCGAGGGATGCGATGCAGGTGCAAAAGCAAACCAAAGCTACGGCGGTAGTTGAGGACAGAGTCTATACCACTAATAAGGCCAGCCGCGAGCATACGAATGCCCCTGGTGAGAGCCGCACTTCCGACAGGAGACTTGCTCACCAGGGGCATTCAAACCGCCCCGTCACTGTTGGGGCGATTGCCAGGCTACTACATGGGCCAGTTGTTACGCAACCGGCTGAATGGGTCCTTCTCGATGGGAGGCAAACCCAACTTTTTTAGCGAATCGGCTTGAAATGGATCGAATTTAGTCACTAGATCCTTCGCAACTTTATCGTCAATCTTCTCTGCTACAGAAATCTTCGACAAATCCTGATCATCTTCCATAAGCGGGACTTTTCGATCACCACGTTGAGCACCACGACGATAAGAGTTATTGCCCATAAGCACATGAACAACTCCAGCCATCGCATCGGCTACGTCTTTCGATCCGTTCGGCGGATGATCAATTTTCAAGCCAACGTCTTGCAATTCGAGCAGTTCTTTTTTGACGATATTCGTCTTTTCCAGGTCACCTTTATTCAGATACGTCATGTATCGAGGGAATTCAATACGACGCTCGTAGATAGCCTGACGCAAATCCTCATATGGACCCTTCTTTTTGTCCACAGAAAGCTCTGCCGTATTGAACCGCTTCTTTTTCAGAATCTGAACTGAATCGACCGACTGAAAACCGTCATACGTGACGACACCGATCTTAAAGTTCATGTCATCACGTAGATCGTAAATAATCTGCCTGAAATCAGACAACATCAATTGCTGTCCACCGGAGGGTTTAATCCGTAGTAAGAAGTCGATAATGATGTAGGGTTTAATCTCACCGTCAACGTCCACAATCTCGGAAACGTGTCCCATACACATTCCCATTGCATCCCCATTCGATGCATACGCAATGTCAACGTGAATCGCCCTCTTAAGGGCATCTGTAGCGAAGAAATCTGGATGGAAACTGGGACGAGAGGTATCTGAATCGACCGTGTATCCGAGGTCAGAAAATCGCTCTTGCCATTTATCCTGGGCTTCGTCAACTCTATCAGTGGCGGCAATAAACGGGTCCTCAACAGCCGGTGGAATACCGGCGTGGTCCCTGAGAGCTTTAACTGGATCATTTTCAAAGTCCTTTTGATAAGCAATCGGAATTTCAATGATTTGGTCAGACTTGACGGCTTGCGCCGCAAGAGGTGGAACGATGACCCGGCGATTGATATCATAGTGAAAAATATTGACTTTACCAGTTTTAGGATCACGGTAGTAATCTTCACCGCGAGATTCCCAAATGGTCATCGTCACAACTACAGCGTCGTCGTCTTTAAGTAGTTCCTTTTTCTTGCGCGCCATAAAACCGTCTTGCTTTTTCATCTGACCGATTGCCATGAGCAACCCACGATGCTTGCCGTTTAGAGGATCGGTGAATCGTGATCCAATACGACCGTGAATGGTTGACCAGCCCGCCTCCGCATAGTCTTTCTCGTTAGTTTGCTTGTGGGAGTTACCAGTATAGTATATAGTTCCATTTCTTCTTGCAAGCCAGGAACCATTGTCTACACGCGGACACCAAATTATTCCATTGTAAATGCCCTTAATCATCTTCATTCCAGAGGAATTGCCAGATTTGGCTATATTTGCGGCCGCAACCGGCTTATGAAACTGTTTCTTTTGCATAGTAACTGTCCACATTGGGCATGTGTTTATACTCGTTCTCTTGATAGACACTGATCTACCAGAAAGAATACAAGCGAATGCAAATGCTTCCGCCATATCTTTTCTTTTTTGCGAAAACCTAACATCTCCATTATTATCAGCAAGCATAGATATGTTAATAAATAACTCTAACTGAGATTTTGTCAATGAACGCAAAAACTCAAACGATGGAACCCTATTAGGCGCAAAATCTTGAATAATCTTTCCAGCATCTACATTCAACCTGAATTCCATACCATCTCCCCAGTATGGATCATCATTACTTTTTACAAGCTGCAACCACCTAGGAATACCATCAGTTTTTGTACCAGTTCGGGGAAATGAATCAACCGAATTTCCAAATAAATCAGTTAAAGCGGCACGGATTCTTGCACAATTGCCAGGGTTCATAATATGACTCTGATAAATATACGCGGTCTTTCCGTTTTTGTAAACATCACAACCCTCAGTATAAAACCATGCAACCATTTCAACAAGACTATCAGAATACTTAGCCTCCGTAGGCAAATCCGAAGATGGCGCAGACCTAGAAATTCGATCATGGAACCCAAAAGACTCCGTAGTTGTCCAAATTCTATCTGCATATGCTTTTCCACCACGTTGCCTTGGCCTAACAACAGGCCAGCGGTGATTTAACGTTGTTACAGATGAAAATTCCTTACCCTCAAACTGAACAGCCTTTCTTGGAGCTGCATCAAAAATCTTAACCTCAAGACATGGCTGCCATTCAGACAAACCCGTTTCATGATTAAGAGTTAAAATTTCATCACCAACATTAAGCTGGTTATATTTTTTCCAACCTTCAGATGTAAGAATTTCCGTCTCTGTGTCTACACAATCACCCTCATCAATAACCCCACCGAGGATATTGTAACCCTCGAATGTAGTTTCCTGGGAGTTACCGGGAATAAGCCAAATTGATCGAGGAAACTTGAGAACGTTTTTAATGTTCTTCTCGCCTTGCCCGTTATTAGGTAGTGCGTTCTTTTTGAACCACTCCGAATTTCCGACCAGCGCCTTAATGTCACCAAACAGAACTTCTTTTGCCTGAGAATCCTTGGTGGACATAAGCATAAAGGCAATGCGTGATCCCGGCAGAAGCTCAAAAAAGCTCTGCGGATCATGCAGACACGACACCCAATGCACCATGTACGCTAGCGCAATAGAGGCTAGTGTAGAGTTATGACTAACAATATAATCTTTTGCCACGTAAAGATGGTCCTGGGCGTCCACCATAATACAACGGCCTGGCCCATCCTCAATTTTTTCAATTTTAACAATTGAACGATGAGGCTTTTGATTAGTTCGTGGCTTCCATTTATCCGCCTTACGCGACATTTTAAATGGACACACTTGATCCATATTCACATGAACGATATACTCGGTATTCATGCGCTCGAAACTGGTCAACGTGCAGTATCCACCTAAACCACGTACAAGATCGCACACATCGTTAGCCAATAGTCTAGAGCTAGTTGAAAATTGTGAACGATTTCCAGCATTGGCGCAACCATCACTATCCATAAGGCCGCGCAGAAGCTCAAAACGAACCGATACTGGAGCGGTTAAATAAGACTTGGGTATAAACTTATCCAACGTATGCACACCAAATAAACCCAATTCATTAAGTGCGGCTGAAAATGGATTGGAAAATTTTCTCCTTAAATCTTTACCTGATCTAATCCAAATTGTTGCACCATTCCTGTCCGGTTTTTCATAAGTATGTAAACTTCCCGGCGTTTTAATAGAACTCTTAAGATATTCAAAATCATCAATATGACATGAAATTTTAGGTGTACCAGAATTTCTGGTAGAACCATTACTAATGTACCACCCCAGGGTATAGGCGTCAATAATCTCAGTAAACGGTACGTTAAATTCAACCGGATCAACCAAAGGTATTTCGTATTTCCAGCTATCTGCGTATTTAAGATTTTGTCCAGCAAGCATTCTTGTATCAGTTACAAACTTTTCCGTACCTCGATACAATTTACCAGTCTTTTTATCTCGCTTGTGCTTACGCTCAATAACTTCCCATTTGTGGTCTGCACCGGCGTTAATCCATGTACCATCTTTAAAATGAACCCTATAACGCTCAACTGATTCATTATCAAAAACAGCAACAACCTTAGTTGCTTTGCCGTTTTTGCCGATAACCTCATCACCAACCTTAAGGTCACCATTTTTGACCCAACCCTTAGGTGTCAGGATGGGCACAGACAGGTCGAATTGCTTGCCTACACCAATACCACCGGTGAACATTGCGCGCCGGGCAATAGAGATGCACCGGGGATCAATCTCAGTTCCAAATATGTCAATGAGCGCGGCTTTAACGCCTGGACGTACACCGACACCTTTTGGCAGGTCAGGATTCTGTACCGGATCAATATCGAGATAACCCGGCCCCAGAAATTCCAGCATAGTCGCCGGCTTCTCATCGAAATCCGGGTTGTTAATCAACCATGCCGTATTATCGGGTGGGGGATTGTTACCACCGCCAGTTCCCCAATTGTTATTAGCAATACGCGGAAGGGGTTGCTGAATCTTATTACTCTTGAATTTACCGTGCGGTTGACCAGCTACCATTAGAAATCACCATTACCAGAATCAAGCGCAGGAGTATTATTGCGCTCAGCTTCCAAGAATTCCTGCATCGTTTGCTGAGAAATACTAGCCCTGTTATAGCCAAGCTTTTCCATGCGCCTGATAAGGTCAGCTTTATCACGATCAGACATAGATTCTAGCCGTGGCGTGTTGTCGATTTCACCCTCAATAACCTTACCGTTATTCTGTTGACCAGGAATTGCTGGCATGGTGATATTGACCTTAGGCTTAGTGAGGCTCGGGTCTTTAAGCTTGGCAACCTTTTCACCGTGACTGAGAACCGAATTCATCATCTTGGAAATCTGTGCTGGCTTAGCTACTTTTTCTAGTGCCTCTTCATCACCAGAAGCCAAAGCCGACTTGCGTCGCTCTAGCTCATTTTCTAAAATCACGACTTCTTCAACAAGGATATACTGCATACCTTTGACAATATCTTCGGCTTTGTCTGACTTGAATAGTTGGACAAGCTCGCTGCCTTCTGTACCGTCCACGAGACAGACACCGCCTTTTCTGTAAATCTTACATGCATACGATAGAGTACATTTATCACACAAAACACCGTCCCCGTTGAGGAATCGGTGTTGATCTGGTCTTAGTGCATTAGTGCCACGCAATATGTTCTGGCTTTTGACGAAATTAGGCTTACCGAGATTCCGATAGTTCCTAGCGAAATAGAAATTGCACACATCCCAAGGTTTTAATTGAGAGGCAATCATGTGTGCATTAAACTCTGGCTTATTCTCGTAGAATTTCTTATTCAGAATGGGCGTCTTTTTCAGCATCAAAAAGCTCAATGCCAAATTAGACACGCCAGGGTATTGCTTGCGGTATTTTATCCACGGTCCCCATGTTTGACCGCTTCGGGTCGGCGGATAAGATCGTCCATCGGGAAAGACGATTTCACGTTCATAGAACATAGATGCCGAGCGACCGCCACCCGCCATACCCATGCAATAGTACAACTCGTAATCGAATGTGCCGAAAGGAATAATGGCTAGTCTGTCTCGGTACACATTCTGAATATCGTAAAGCCACCGAGCGCGTTTATGGTAGGCAACCTTCCACATGTTAATGAACGTGCGAGAACTATCAGTAATATGGACGAAAATCTTACTGTATTTATCCGATAGCTCTAGTAGTTCATCTAATGTGCCGTCCTTAAAGTGCCAATAACCGGCTTGTTCGCTGCTCAAAGGATCAGCATAAGTGATCTTGGCTGTTTTATTTTCTTCGTCAATATAGACGTATTCTTCCCAGCCCTTGATCTTTCTGTCCAGATAAGCCGGTGAAAAGTCCTTGTAGTCTATAAACTTGGTGATTCCCCCTATTATCGCCCTTGCTGGACGAGCGCGGCGGTCGTAGGTCAGAGCCTTCGAGACGTACGTGAGGTAGTCCTCGCCGGGGAAGTAGGTACTCACCGCGTATCCTGGAAAAACTCGACTCCGTGGTGTAGGGTGACCTCTACACCCCTGACAGGAGAATGAATGCGCGTACTAACTGATCTCATTGCGTCTCGCTTTATCGCTCGCACCGATTGCTATGCAGTTCAACGACCGGACGGTTCCTATAACCCGGTCAATTCACCAATCACACGCAGTGTAGTGGAAGATCACCTGCAAGGCAATGCGACGTACGGACATTATCTCATTGGTCCCAATAATGAAGCTAAATTCTTTTGCTTCGATATTGATCTAAAGACCAAAGGCGAGTATTGGATTAGGCCAGACTTGGCTCTAATGCCAGAAGAAATCGGCACTGCTACACCAGAGGCAGATGCTTGGTATGACCAGAATTTGCAGGGTCCTTATGAAGTAGACCCACGTCATGCCTGGAAATCTCGTGATCCTTATTCACGACCCTATTTTAAAGAGCGCTTTCGCTACTTGGGCGAAATTCTCACTAGCACTATCAGCGATTTTGATATCCCCACTTGTATGACCTATTCCGGCCACAAGGGCATTCATGTCTACGGTTTCACCGGTAAGGCCGATGCAGGTCTCATCCGTGGTATCGCTAACGAAGTGTTACATAAAACGCAAATCTTTAAGGCCGGTAAAGGTTCCAACTTTTTTGATGACGCCACCGGTGAGTTCCCTGGACTCGAATTAGAGCTTTTCCCGAAACAGGATAAAGTTGAATCCGGTCATTACGGAAATCTAATGCGGATCGAATTCGGAGTCAATCTTAAGTCTCCTAACGATCCGTGTTTTGTTGTAAATCAGACTCTAGCGCATACGGATTTTGCTCCGCATCCTAAGCCTGAGCAAGTTTTGGAATCTGGCAACCCTTGGAAGGATATAGAGTGAAGATATTAGAGGGTCGCTGTTTTTGCAGAGATAAGCCAGTATGCGTATGCGGTCATCCAGACGAAAAGCACGTATTTCACTCTCGCCTCTGTCTAGACTGTGAATGTTTAAATTTGGTGTGTAGTAAATGTAAGGGAGATAGGGACGAATGATAGAACATAATTCTCATTGCTGGCAAGCGATTTGTGATGAGTGCAAATCACGGCTTACCACATATAACGGTGATTCACACTTTCACAATCGTGAAGTTATGAACCTAAGAGTGTCTGTTTCGGGGTGGGAGCAGAGCGCATTGGGAGTAATTACATGCAAAGATTGCCTAGAAAAGTCTAGCGCAGCATAACTGGGGGGACCAGAATATGAATACCTTCTTTCTAGTGATACATATTATCACGCTTATAGCTAGCGTGATAATCATTTATGTCGCTGGTAGGTTCTTTTGGGAACGACACAGGAAGGAATTCTGGGTCATTCTAGGTATAATTGCAGTAGTTTTAACGCTTTCAATTAGCTATATTTGCCTACTTTTTTAGTAAAAATACGAGAAAAAGAGAGTATTTTGTCCCAAAATCAGGTTAAAACGTGCTCTAAATGCCATAAAACCAAGGATATTGAGCATTTTAACAAAAGAAAAGTCTCACGAGACGGATATCGTGGTCAATGCCGTGAATGTGAGAAGGAATACTACCGAAACTATGAGCGCGACCGCCGGGATACCGCTCACTTGAGTTCTCTGCTCAATAAGAAGACAGCAGAAGAGGAACGCAGTATTAAGTGTCTAGATTGCGGGCAACACAAGCCCGAATCGTCATTCCCGCAAGAGTCTAATGGTCGTGGTTTGCGTAGCTACTGCAAATCATGCTCGAAAATCCGCTGGCAGAAGTATGCAGCACAATTTGAAGGAGCCTAGGTGAAAACTTGTAGAAGTTGCAATACAAAGAAGTCACTCACGGAGTTTCATAAGCGCAAAAACTCTAGCGACGGGTATCAACACTACTGCAAACCTTGCATGGTTTCTCGTGTTACCGAGTTTCGAGCCCGAAAGACGGTCGGAATTCCTATGCCTCCAATTGGTATCAAAAAGATATGCAAGGGATGCGGCCACGAGAAAGATGTTTCAGAGTTTGACCGAACACCGCGTGGTTTTATTCGCAGCAAATGCATAGAATGCTGGCGAAATAAGAACTCATATAATAACACCCTAAAGGCTGGATAAGTGTCAGAGCCAATGAATGTATTCGATAAGAATCCTGCACTCAAGGCTCTGGCGGAAAAGCGATTGGCAGAGAGTAAAAAGCCTCTCACTGTCGTCCCTCCTGTGCCTACCCCGAAACCTACTTCAACTATGGAGTTGGTTGATTTCGTCAGCGATACGCTCGATGACGGTGCCAAGTCACGCCTTAAAAACTACAATATCACTCAGGCTTATATCCGATGGTTTGCGCCCAAGGATATGAAGGATTCCGGTAATGGAAACTATCTTACTAATTGCTTTAATTCTAGCGGTCATAGCAACGGTGATTCTAACCCTTCTCTATGTCTCAAAACAGGAGAAAATGTCTACACATGTTACGGATGTAATATCCGTGGGGATATGGTTGACCTGGCTGGCGTTTTTAGTGGTCACAGTGACGGCGTTTCTAATGTCCCAGACAATTTAGTACACGAAATTGTCAAATCCGCCTGCATGGACCTGTTTCCTGAAATGCAGGAGGGGTGGAAACAAACCGGATCGGGTACCTGGATTTACGATCCTTCACCGCAAGCTGAAATTGTTGCACCCCCAGACCCCACTATTGACGATGACGAAGACCTCGATGAAGACGAGGCTTTTGATGCCGCCGAAATTGAGCGTATTACCAAGACTGGTTTCAAGCTGGACTGGAAAGAATTCTTCCGACCAAGCACCCCCGGTTACAACTATATGTCTACATTGTCCGGTGGCGAGATTCCTGATGAGTACCACTTCTGGAATTTCATGTGCCTGATTGGCGCTATCTGCGGTCGTGATATCTACTTCCCAGACGAAATCGACGTGTACGGAAATATCTTCACCTGCATTGTCGGCAAGTCCGGTGGCGGCAAGTCACGTTCTGAAGCTTTCCTGAATCAGATTATCGACAATACTATTCCGTTTAAATACGGCGACCAGGATCAGCGCGGTATTAAGATCATCGAAGGACCAGCCTCCGGTGAAAACTTGGCTGTGCAATTCCAGCATCGGTTTAAGACCCAACCTCTTGCCACTCTCAATATGGCAGGTTCTACGCCTAACCCGAATACCCCGCCCCCAACACCTACAACAGTGAAGGTTGACAATGTCCGAGGAATCGTCCGATATCCAGAGTTGTCAGGTATCGTTGCCAAGTTCAAAAACCAAGGTTCTACCTTGGAACCGACCATACTCCAACTTTATGACACCGGATCACGCCCGATTGGAGGTACTTCTAACACCGGGGGAGACAATCAAGCATATGGATATTTCGGAGTAGTTAATACCACTACTCAGTTCAAGTCTATTCGTAAGCTCATTTCCAACGATCAAATCGGCTCCGGCTTCGTTAACCGTTGGATTTTTGTGATCGGTACACCGCGCCCGAAACTCTCTCGCGGCAAGCGTCCGCTCATTTCCAACGTCTACTCAGATATCATTAAGATTTCCAAGTGGGCTGCCGAAATCAAGAAAGACCAGGGCGGCGCAATTGATTTGCCTAGTTACTACTACCCGCTATTCGATGATTACTGTGTCAATGTAGCAGGAGTAAAAGAAGACCAGTCGGATATGCTTGGCCGTTCACGGCTTATCCTCAAAAAGCTGACTCTTCTTTTGGCGATCAATAACCGCGAATCGGTAATCTCGGATCAGACCATTCTCGATGCACAGAAGCTGTTTGAATACACAGTCAAATGCGCCGAGTTCGTTGAAGGCACGCTGTCTGTTGATGAAAATATACTTTATGAAAACGAGGTATATGAATTCATACGCGAGAGTCAGGGCACGTTTTCGACAGGTCATGAAAAGGGTCCGAATTACAATCAAATTAAGGACAGGTTCAGAAAACGGAAGGATATGGGATTAGATAAAATCATGCGCTCACTGCGTAATTTGCAAAATGCCGGAATGATTGTTATCAAAAACGACTCTCGTGGAGGACCAGGTAGAAAATTGGGACAGATGTACATCATTCCAAAAGATCAGCGCTGAACTGTTCGGAATTTCCTTATAGTTCGATCCGGCCAGGGGAGATACCTCTGGCCGTTTTACTTTTCAGACTACAGACAGGAGATTATCGAACACATGTTCGCAATTCTTGGTCCCGCGTTCCGAACAATTGGACCAAGAAATACTCGCAGGTCAGAGGGGTACCAGGAATGGGACCAACAAATCTTCGCAGGTCAGGGGCCATTTTTGCCTGTGCCGAACAAATCTTTGCAGGTCAGGGCATTCCGAACAAATCTTCGCAGGTCAAGCGGTGTTTCTGCCGGTTCCAATTGCTCGGAATGTCCGGCACTCGAAAAAGCAATTCTTCGGCACTGTTTTCGCAGGTCAGGGTATTTCTTCGATTCTTCGGATTCTTCGCCCTGTGGGTACAGGCGGACCCCTGACCCGAGCGAGCATCACAGGGGGGGGCAGGAGTAGGACGAAGAATATAGAAATATATATATATATATACCTCTACCTGCACTTATTTCTTCGGCTTAATGTTCGGCATTCTTCGGAAACCCCAGGTCAATTCCTCGGCATTGCTCGCCAGGGGTGGTCGGACTCTCTCAATTGGTCTGTTCGATATCTCCTGTCGGTGTTCGTGTAGCGATATTAAATCTCCTGTTTGTAAGTACATCTTCAATATTATAGCTAGTATATTGAACGAATAAATCTCCTGTCTGTACTTACATATTCGATATTGTAGCTAATATATTGAACGGGATTGAGCGCACATTTGAGCATAGGGGGGCTTTTAAAAAACTTGTCCCAGCGCGATAACCGTAGTTATCGCGCACGATTCCAGATAAAGCATTTCAGCCATTTCACGGAATAGATATAGCGCGAGAAAAATGCATTTCCTATTCGACGGCGGAAATGAATGTGAGCGTAATTAGCCGATTGTTCGCCCATTCCAATAATAAAAGTAAGTATGCGCCGGGTGATA
>ERZ501011.388-NODE-388-length-11886-cov-7.852591_pt1 | contig 11886 bp, 10 predicted proteins | sample MGYA00248833_ERZ501011 | MGnify/ENA primary metagenome ERZ501011 (study PRJEB25958, sample SAMN03398530) | human skin metagenome | study: EMG produced TPA metagenomics assembly of the Human Skin Microbiome Metagenome (human skin metagenome) data set. | reverse complement strand
GGTGGTGCGGCCGGATGGCGCGGGCGACGACTTCGCTGTGGCGGAAGAGGCCTACACCGGCCCGGGCCTGATCTTCCGTTCCGACTTCCTCGACGGGCTGGAGATCGAGGCGGCGAAGGCCGAGGCCATCCGCCGCATCGAAGAGGCGGGACAGGGTGAGGGCGCGACCATCTATCGCCTGCGCGACTGGGGCGTCAGCCGCCAGCGTTATTGGGGTTGTCCGATCCCGATCATCCATTGCGCCTCCTGCGGTCCTGTGCCGGTTCCGGCTGATCAGCTGCCGGTTGTGCTGCCCGAGGACGTGACGTTCGACACGCCCGGCAATCCGCTGGATCGGCACCCCACCTGGAAGCAGGTGAAATGCCCTTCGTGCGATGCGGATGCGGTGCGCGAGACCGATACGCTGGACACCTTCGTCGACAGCTCCTGGTACTTCGCCCGCTTCACCGATCCGAACGCGGACGAGGCGATCAACACCGCCGCCGCCGACCGCTGGCTGCCGGTGGATCAGTATATCGGCGGGGTGGAGCACGCGGTGCTGCACCTGCTCTACGCCCGCTTCGTCACCCGCGCCCTGACCGACGCCGGGCTGATGAACGTGAAGGAGCCGTTCGCCGGCCTGTTCACTCAAGGGATGGTGGTGCACGAGACCTATCGCACCAAGGGCGGCCAATGGGTCGAGCCGACGGATGTGGAACTGACCAACGGCGGCGGCGCCCGCTCGGCGCGGCGGCTCTCGACCGGCGAGACCCTGACCATCGGCGACATCGAGAAGATGTCCAAGTCCAAGAAGAACGTGGTCGCGCCGCAGGAGATCGTCGACGCCTATGGCGTGGACGCCGGCCGCCTGTTCGTCCTGTCCGACAGCCCGCCCGAGCGCGACGTGCAGTGGACCACCGGCGGGGTCGAGGGCGCCAGCCGCTTTGTCGGTCGCGTCTGGACCGAGTTCGACACTCACGATGCCGACGCCGCAGGCGACGAGGCGCAGAACAAGAGCCTGGTCCGCGAGACGCACAAGGCGATCAAGGCCGTGACCGAGGGGGTGGAGGGTTTCCGCTTCAACTCGGCCATCGCCAAGCTCTACGCCTTCGTGGCCACGGTGAAGGCGCACGACCGGGCCGGTGGCGAAGCCAAGGCTCAGGCGCTGTCGGCGCTGGCGCGGCTGGTCGCCCCCTTCACCCCGCACCTGGCGGAGGAGTGCTGGACGCGGCTGGGTGAGCACGGGATGATCCTGGACGCGCCGTGGCCCGCCTATGATCCGGAGCTGGCGGCGGACGACGAGGTGGTCCTGCCGGTCCAGATCAACGGCAAGCGCAAGGCCGAGGTTCGTGTTCCACGTGGAACAGAGGCGGCGGAGGTCGAGGCGATCGTACTGGCTGACGAGACGGTGAAGGCCCGACTCGAGGGGCTCAGCATCCGCAAGGTGGTCGTGGTGAAGGACCGTATCGTCAATCTGGTGGCCGGCTGATGCGGCGCGCGGCGATCCTGTTTCTGCTGGCGGTCGGCCTGCCCCTCGGAGCGGCCGGTTGCGGCTTCACGCCCATGTATGCCGAACCTTTGACGGGATCGGGTCTGCGCCGGATCGCCGTGTCGACACCGGACAACCGGCTCGGCTATCGGCTGCGTGAGCAGCTGGAGGATGCGCTGGGGTTCGACAGGGCCTCCCCTCCCCTGTATTGGCTGGAGACCTCGGTCGAGCAGGAGCGGCGGGCGCTGGGGCGGCGCATCGACGACACCGCTTCCCGCTATGAGCTGACGGTGCGGGCCGTCTGGGTGCTGACGCCGCTGGACGGCCGCCCGGCGCTGAACGGCGACGAGACCGTCACCACCACCTATGAGGCGGCGGACCAGCCCTACGCCGCCATCGCCGCCCAGCAGGACGGCGAGGAGCGCGCGGCGGCCGAGCTGTCACGCATGATCCGGCTGGACCTGGCCCAGGCCTTGAACCAAGGGCCGGCCGGGCGGTGATCCTCTCCAAGCGGCCCGAGATCGAGCGCTTCCTGAAGGCGCCGGATCGCGGCATTCGGGCGGCGGTGATCCACGGCAAGGACCGCTCGGGTGTGGCCGAGCGCGCCGAGATCCTGTGCCGCACGGTGACGCCGGACCTGAACGACCCGTTCAACGTCACGGTCCTGACCGACAGCGACATCGACGGGGACGAGGCGAGACTGGAGGAGGCCTTGACCGCCCTGTCGATGATGGGCGGCCGGCGGCTGGTCCGTGTTCGGCTGTCGGCCGACAAGGCGTCGATCGACAAGATGCTGGCGGCGGCGCTCAAGACCCATGCCGAAGGCGGCTTCAATCCCGACGCCATGCTGGTGATCGAAGCCGGCCAGCTGGGGCGGGAGTCCACGCTGCGCAAGACCGCCGAGAAGGAAGCCGGCGCGGTCGGCATCGTCTGCTACGAGGACGAGACCGGCGACGTGGCCCGCATGACGCGCGAGGCCCTCGCCGCCGACAAGGTGGGCCTGACGTCTGACGCCCTGGACCGGTTCGTGGCGCGACTGCCGCGCGAACGGGGTCTGATGCGGCAGGAGATCGAGCGGCTGGCGCTGTTCATCGGGCCGGGCTCGGGCAAGACCATCGACAGCGAGGAGCTGGACAAGCATTTGGGCGTCGAGCCCGACGCCTCGCTGCAGGACGCCGCCCTGCAAGCCTTCGGCGCGCGGGCGGGTCCGGCGCAATCCGGCCTGCGACGGGCGCTGGCGGAGGGCGAGTCTTCCGTCATGGCGGTGCGGCAGGCCGCGCTGCATCTCGGCAAGCTGCGGCGCATAAACATCCTTCAGGCCAACGGCGCCAACGCCAAGGAGGCCGCCAAGGCCGCCGGCGTGTTCTGGAAGCAGGAGGCGGAGATGCTGCGTCAGGCCCGCGCCTGGCGGCTGGAGGCGCTGGACGAGGTGCTGGACAGCATCAACACCGCCGATGTCGCCACCAAGACGACCGGCCTGCCGGACCAGCTGATCGCCGAACGGCTGCTGCTGGAGATCGCCGGACGGGCGCGGCGCCTCGGGCTGTAACGGTCGATCAGCCGCGCTTGGACGCCTTGCGGAAGGCGGGCTTGGCCATCGTCTGATTGCGCTGGGCCACGACCTTCTCAGCCAAACGACCGCTGTCGTGCGCGGCGCCTGGAGCCGACTGGGCCCCCTTCTTGGCGGCGACCGCCTGCCTGAGCTTTTCGGTGGCGGTGAGGGACTCGGTTTGCGGTTGAGGTTCGTCGGACATGCCGCACCCTACCACGGAGAGCGGGTCAGGACCCCATCAATCGGCGGCAGATGTCATCCAGCTGCTCCAGCGAGGCATACCTCAGCACCACCTCGCCCGCGCCGTCGCCCTTGTAGGCGATGGAGACATTCAGCCCCAAGACATCGAGCAGGTCCTGCTCCAGCGCGGCTATGTCCTCATCGCGGCCGCCGCTAAAGGCAGCCGGCTTGCCCCTGCCCTTCGGCTTCAGCGGCCCCTCCGCCGCGCGTCGCACCAGCGCCTCGGTCTGGCGCACGTTCATGCCGTCGCGGATGACCTGTTCGGCCAAGGCCTGCGGGTCCGGGGCGGTGATCAGGGCGCGAGCGTGACCGGCGGTCAGCTTGCCGTCGATGACGTGGTTCAGCACTCCCATCGGGAGTTGCAGCAGCCGCAGCGTGTTGGCGACGTGGCTGCGGCTCTTGCCGACAATGCCGGCGATCTCGTCCTGGGTGCGGCCGTGGCGTTCGACCAGAAGGCCGTAGGCATTGGCTTCTTCCAGCGGATTGAGGTCGGCGCGCTGGACGTTCTCGATGATGGCGACCTCGAACACCTCGACGTCGTCCATCTCGCGCACGACGATGGGCACCTCCGTCAGGCGCGCGACTTGAGAGGCGCGCCAGCGGCGTTCGCCGGCGATGATCTGCCACACGCCGGGCTCATCCGGCTGGCTGCGCACCAGGATCGGCTGCAGCACGCCCTTGTCGCGGATGGAGGCGGCGAGCTCCTCCATGTCCTGGCGGGAGAACAGCTTGCGCGGCTGGTCCGGATTGGGCTTCAGGCTCTCGATCGGCACGCGTTGCACGCCGGCCGGCGCGGGCGATCCCGCCGCGATCGGCGCCTCGGAGGCCGCTTCGCCCATCAGCGCCGACAGGCCGCGCCCCAATCCTCTTTGTCGTTCCGCCACGTCTTCGTCCGTCCGCTTCAGGCTGCCTGCTTCAATCGCTTGCGCTCGCGCTGCACCAGTTCGCGCGCCAGCTTCAGATAGGCCTGACTGCCGGTGCACTTCAGGTCGTAGATCAGCGCCGGCTTGCCGAACGACGGCGCCTCGGCCACCCGCACGTTGCGGGGAATGACGCTGTCGTAGACCTTGTCGCCGAAGTGGGCGCGCACGTCGTTGGCGACTTGGCCCGACAGGCTGCTGCGCCGATCATACATGGTCAGCACCAGGCCCTGGATCTCGAGCGCGGGGTTGAGGCTCTGGCGCACCATGTCCACGGTCCTCATCAACTGACTGAGGCCCTCCAGCGCGAAGAACTCGCACTGCAGCGGCACCAGCACCGCATCCGCCGCCGCCATGGCGTTCAGCGTCAGAAGGTTCAGCGACGGCGGGCAGTCGATCAGCACATAGTCATACGGCGCCGCACCCAGGTCATGCGCCCGCAGCGCGTCGCGCAGTCGGTAGGACCGCCGGTCCGCCTGGCTCAGTTCGATCTCCACCCCGGACATGTCCGCATCGGCCGGTACGATGGCCAATCCTGGAACCAGAGTTGCCACGGCCGCGTCCTGGATAGAACGTCCATCCACCACCACGTCGTAGATCGTCACCCGCCGTGTTTCACGTGGAACACCGAGACCTGTGGAGGCATTGCCCTGCGGGTCCATGTCGACGATCAGCACCTTCTCGCCGATCGCCGCCAAGGCGGTCCCCAGATTGATGGCGGTGGTCGTCTTTCCAACGCCGCCCTTCTGGTTGGAGATGGCGAGAACTCGGGCGGGCTTACGCTGGGCGGGCACGGCGAAGACTCCGGACATAGACGATGCGGCCGCGCGGATCGCTCTCGGACACCGACAGCGACGCGTCGAACCGCCAGGAACTGCGTGCGGCCGCCACTTCCGTTTCGGCCTTTTCCCCCTTCAGGAAAAGACCCTGCGCCCCGCGCTCGAAGTATGGCTGTGCATAACCCAGCAGCTTCTCCAAAGGCGCGACGGCACGGGCGGTGACGATGTCGACGGTGACCGACTGCGCTTCGGCCCGGCCGTTGATGACGGTGGCGGGCAGTGCGAGTTCGTCCACCACCTCCTGCAGGAAGCGGCAGCGCTTGCCCAAGCTGTCGATCAGCCAGACATGCGCATCCGCCCTGCCCTTCGACAGGATGGCGAGCACCACGCCGGGAAAGCCCGCGCCGGCGCCGAGATCAGCCCAGGTTTGGGCGTTGCGGGCATGCCGCATCAGTTGCGCGCTGTCGAAAGCATGGCGGTTCCAGAAGTCCGGCAGGGTGTCGGGCCCGACCAGGTTCATCACGGCGTTGGCCTCGATCAGGCGCGCGCGGAAGGCGTCCAGATCCTCCATCTGGGCCGCAGTCGCACCCGTTGAGGCGGCGAAGGCCTGCGCATCCATCAGGCGGCGGCCGCCGATTTCGAGCGACGCACATGGGCCAGCAGTGCGGTCAGCGCGCCGGGCGTCACGCCTTCAATGCGGCCGGCCTGCCCCAGCGTGCGGGGCCGCACGCGCGCCAGCTTCTCGCGCACCTCGTTCGACAGGCCGCCGATCGCGTCATAGTCCAGATCGGGCGATAGGGTCAGAGCCTCCTCCTGCCGCAGCGCCTGCGCATCCACGGCCTGGCGATCGAGGTAGGAGGCGTAGCCCGCGTCGATCTCGATCTGCTCGCGCACCTCCGCCGACCAGCCGGCGATCTCGGGCACGACGCTTTCGAAGAGGGCGAGCGAAACGTTCGGAAAAGCCAAGAGGTCGCGCATCGAACGCCGCCGACCGTCCGCATTGACGGGAACGCCGACCGCGTTGGCCTCGCCCGGCGTGAACAGACGCTCCCGTGCGACCTGACCCGCCGCCTTCAAGGCCCGCGCCTTGCTCTCGAACCGCCGGCGACGCTCGCCGCCAACCAGCCCGACCTGGACGCCAAGCGGCGTCAGGCGCTGGTCGGCGTTGTCCGCGCGCAGCGTCAGCCGATACTCGGCGCGGCTGGTGAACATGCGATAGGGTTCGGTGACGCCGCGCGTCACCAGATCGTCGATCATCACGCCGATGTAGGCCTGCTCGCGGCCCAGGATGAACGGCTCCCGGCCCGCCGCCGCGCGTGCGGCGTTCAGCCCCGCCATCAGCCCCTGCGCCCCCGCCTCTTCATAGCCGGTTGTGCCGTTGATCTGGCCGGCGAGATACAGGCCCGGCCGGCGCTTGACTTCCAGCGCGGGGGTCAGCTCTCGAGGATCGACGTAGTCGTATTCGATGGCGTAGCCGAAGCGGAACACCTCCACCTGCTCCAGCCCCGGCATGGTGCGCAGGAACGCCATCTGCGTCGCCTCGGACACCGAGGTCGAGATGCCGTTCGGATAAACGGTGGGGTCGTCCAGGCCCTCGGGCTCAAGGAAGACCTGGTGGCTCGACTTGTCGGCGAACCGCACCACCTTGTCCTCGATTGATGGACAGTACCGCGGCCCCCGACCGGACAGGCGGCCGCCATAGACGGCGCTCTCACCAAGGTTCTCGGCGATGATGCGGTGGGTCTCGGCGGTGGTGTGGGTGATGCCGCACTGGATCTGCGGCACGCGGATCTCGTCGGTGAGGAAGGAGAACGGGACGGGCTCCTCATCCGCCGCCTGCATCTCCAGCCGGTCCCAGGCGATGGTGCGACCGTCGAGCCGCGCCGGTGTCCCCGTCTTCAGCCGCCCCAGCGCCAGCCCTGCCGCGTGCAGGTCGGCGGCCAGACCTGTAGAGGCCGCTTCGCCAAAGCGACCCGCGGGGATGCGCTCATCGCCGCGATGGATCACGCCGTTCAGGAAGGTGCCGGTGGTCAGCACGACCGCCGCCGCCTTCAGCGTCTCGCCGTCGCCCGTCACCACCCCGACCACACGCTCGCTGTCCATTAGCAGGCGCTCCGCCGTTCCCGCCTTGAGGGTGAGGTTCGGGGTCTCGGCCAGTTCCGCCTGCATGGCTTCGCGGTAGAGGCGACGGTCGATTTGGCTGCGTGGCCCGCGCACCGCCGCACCCTTGGAACGGTTGAGCAGGCGGAACTGAATGCCCGAAACGTCCGCCAGACGCCCCATCAAACCGTCAAGGGCGTCGATCTCCCGGACCAGATGACCCTTGCCTAAACCGCCGATGGCCGGGTTGCAGGACATCTCGCCGATCGTCTCGAGCCTCTGCGTCAGCAGCAGGGTGCGCGCGCCCGCGCGGGCGGAGGCTGCCGCCGCCTCACAGCCGGCGTGGCCGCCGCCGATTACGATGACGTCGAAGCTGAGATCCGAAGCTGGGCGCATGCGCCGCCACATAGGGGAAAACGTCGCCAATCGCCAGCGTGGCCGCGGCTCCTAGCTCGGCGTGTTTCACGTGGAAAGTCGGTATTACTTTCCGATGCAGAAGGTCGAGAACACCTCTCCGAGTATGTCCTCGACGCCGATCGCCCCCGTGACACGCGCGAGAGCTTCGCCTGCGCGACGCAGATCGTCTCCGGCCATTTCCGGCGACTGCCCCAGAATACGCCGAGCCGCCTCGACGGCCTGGAGCGCCTCTCCCAGGCGGTGGCGGTGCCGCGCCTGGGTCACAGCCGGAAAGTCGGCGCCGGAGAGATCACGTTGAAGTCGGGCGCCGAGCCAGTCCTGCAAAGCGGAGAGCCCCTCCCCGGTTGCGGTGCTGAGCTTGATCGTTTCAAGGTCAGTGCTGGAGCTCACATCTCCGAGGTCGGCCTTGTTGGCGACGATCAGATCGCCCGGCCGCACGTAGTCCGCCGCCGCACCGGACGGATCGCCCGGCGCGCGAACCCACAGGCGAAGGTCGGCCGCCTCGGCGCGGGCACGGGCGCGGCGCACGCCCTCGGCCTCCACCGGATCGTCGCTGTCGCGCAGACCCGCCGTGTCCGACAGGGTCACGGCGTATCCGCCGATCACCAAATCGGCGTCCAGCACGTCGCGCGTGGTGCCGGCGATGGGAGTGACGATCGCGGCTTCACGACGCACCAGAGCGTTGAACAGCGAGGACTTGCCGGCGTTGGTCTCGCCGATCAGAACGATGCGATATCCGTCACGCACCCGCTCGCCGCGCTCGCCCGTGGCGATGGCGGCGCTCAGATCGTGCGCCAGCCGGTCCAGCACCGGTCCAGCGGTGAGCGCCAGATTGTCCGGCACCTCTTCATCGGGAAAGTCGATCTCCGCCTCAACCAAGGCCAGCGCATGCAGGAGATCGCGCCGGAAGCCGGCGTAGGTCTCGCTCAGCCGGCCCTCAAGCTGACCCAGCGCCTGGCGCGCCTGAGCCGTGGTCTCCGCATCGATCAGATCGGCCACGGCCTCGGCCTGGGTCAGGTCCATGCGGCCGTTCTGAAAGGCGCGGCGGGTGAACTCGCCGGGCTCGGCCGGCCGAAGACCTAGAGCCAACAAGGCCTCTTGCGCGGCCTCCACCACGGCGCGTCCACCATGCAGGTGCAGCTCGGCCGCGTCCTCTCCGGTGTAGGAACCAGGCGCGACGAAGCGCAACATCAGAGCCTGGTCGATGTGCGCGCCCCCATGGGAGAGATGACGCACCGCCGCCATGCGGGGCTTGAGATCGCCCGCGCCGAGGCGATCCAGAACGTCCGCGACCCCAGGCCCGGACAGCCGGATCACAGCGATGGCGCCGCGTCCGGGCGGGGTCGCCAAGGCGAAGATGGTGTCGGTCATCGCCGGCCCCCGATCCTCCTTCTTGTTCCACGTGAAACGCCGGCTCGCGCCGACTGCCTCAGGTGTTCATGGACTGGAAGAAGTCCGCGTTGTTCTTGGACTGGCGCAGCTTGTCCAACAGGAACTCGATGGCGTCCTGAGGACCCATGGGGTTCAGGATGCGGCGCAGGACATAGGTCTTGGCCAGCTGCTCCTTGGGCGTGATCAAGTCTTCCTTGCGGGTGCCGGACTTCAGCACGTCGATGGCCGGGAAGATGCGCTTGTCGGCGACCTTGCGGTCCAGCACGATTTCCGAGTTGCCGGTGCCCTTGAACTCTTCAAAGATCACCTCGTCCATGCGGCTGCCGGTGTCGATCAGGGCGGTGGCGATGATGGTCAGCGAACCGCCCTGTTCCACGTTGCGCGCCGCGCCGAAGAAGCGCTTGGGCCGCTGCAGGGCGTTGGCGTCGACGCCGCCGGTCAGGACCTTGCCCGACGAGGGTACGGTGGCGTTGTAGGCGCGGCCCAGGCGAGTGATGGAGTCCAGCAGGATCACCACGTCCTTCTTGTGCTCGACCAGACGCTTGGCCTTTTCGATCACCATCTCGGCGACCGCGACGTGGCGGGTGGCCGGCTCGTCGAAGGTCGAGGCCACGACCTCGCCCTTCACCGTGCGCTGCATGTCGGTGACTTCTTCCGGACGCTCGTCGATCAGCAGGACGATCAAGAAGACTTCAGGATGGTTGCGCTCGATCGACTTGGCGATGTTCTGCAGCATCACCGTCTTGCCGACGCGCGGCGGCGCCACGATCAGGCACCGCTGGCCCTTGCCGAGCGGCGCCACGATGTCGATGACCCGGCCCGAGCGGTCCCGCAGCGTGGGATCCTGGATCTCCATGTGCAGGCGCTCTTCGGGATAGAGCGGAGTCAGATTGTCGAACAGGACCTTGGTCTTGACCGCCTCGGGGTCCTCGAGATTGATCGTGTCGACCTTGAGCAGGGCGAAATAGCGCTCGCCCTCACGCGGGCCGCGCACCGCGCCGTGCACCGTATCGCCCGACCGCAGCCCGAAGCGGCGGATCTGCGACGGCGAAACGTAGATGTCATCCGGGCCGGGCAGATAGTTGGCGTCCGGGCTGCGCAGGAAGCCGAAACCGTCCGGCAGGATCTCCAGCACGCCGTCGGCGATGATCTCCACCTCTTCCTCGGCCAGGGCCTTGAGGATGGCGAACAGCAGGTCCTGCTTGCGCAGGTTGGAGGCGTTCTCGACCTCAAGCCCTTCGGCGAAGGCGACCAGATCCGCGGGCGTCTTCTCGTTCAGCTCGGCCAGGGTGATGCGGCCGTTGGGAACGACAGGCTCGCCGTCTTCCTCGTGGGCTTCCTGATCAACCACGCCTTCGTCGCCGGTCGGCTGGCTGTCCTGAACCTGGTCGCTCTCGAAGGTTTCGGCTTCGGGCGTGGTGATGTCGGTGTCGCGCACGTCGGTCATGGGGGAGCTCACGGTCGCACACGCGCTGGCGAGCCCGCGCGGGCGCTGTTGTATCCAGATTGTCGGCCGGGGCCGTAGGCAGGGAGACGTGACGGGCTCCCGCCGGTCGATCGGCAGGCGTCACGAAGAGAGAGGGACCGCAGGCGAAGCGCGCCGCACGGCTCACGCCAGCGGAACCACAGGCCGCCGGCGAGGTCAAGCGGAGCGGATCAGAACCGCCATTCCGTCGTCACCGACAGCACCATGATGATGGCCAGCACGAACGGCACCTCGTTGGTCATGCGCCAGAAGCGGCCGGAATACTTCGACGTCCCGGCCGCGATCCTGCGCCGCTGACCGGCGAGAAAGCCGTGCCAGCCGCTGAGCAGCAGCACGCCCAGAAGCTTGGTCAGCATCCACGGCTCGAGCAGGAAGGACGCGCCGCGCGCCACCGTGTCCAGGTGGATCAGCCACAAACCGAAGCCCCAGGCCAGGATCATGGCCGGATTGACGATGATGCGCAGCAGGCGGGTCTGCCAGGTCCGCAGCAGCGCCTGCATCTCGCCCCGCAGAGGCTCGGGCTTGGCGGCCTGTTCGGCGTCATAGGCATAGAGGCGCGGCAGGAACAGCAGACCCGCCATCCAGGCGATCACCGCCAGGATGTGCAGGCCGCGCGCGAGATCATAGGCGGTCATGCGGCTTCGGCCTCATTGGGGCAAAGATGGGGACAGGCCTTCCACGCCTTGCGGCAGCCCGGCCCGAACGGCGCCGCGCCGGTGCGCGGCAGGGCGTCGGCCACGGAGTCGGCCAGGACGCCGATGAAGGCGGGCTCCGCCCCTACGGCCGGCGCCCGCAGATAGGGCGCGACCCCCAGCCTATGCGCCAGTTCGCCGTATTCGATGTCCAGCTCGACCAGGGTTTCGACGTGTTCGGACACAAAGGCGATCGGCACGACCACCACGCCGACGCCGTCGCGCGCGGCCTGCTCCAGCGCCTCGGGCGTGGAGGGGCCCAGCCATTTCATCGGTCCCACCCGGCTTTGATAGCAGAGGCCGTGATCGATGCCGACGCCCTCGACCGCCAGCCGGGCGACCACCGCCTCGACGGTGGCCTCGACCTGCGCCTGATAGGGATCGCCCTTCTTCTCGATCAGGCTTTCCGGAATGCCGTGAGCCGAGAACAGGATGCGCACCGGGCGGTCGCCGGCCTCCGTCAGCTTCTGACGAACGGCTTCGACCTGGGCCTCGATCCAGCCGGCGCCTTGCGGATAGCAGCACACGGTGCGCGACCGGCCCGAGCCGGCGTAGGTCTCGTGCCACAGCTTCAGCGACGACTGCGAGGTGGTGGTCGAGAACTGCGGATACAGCGGCAGCAGCACGATCTCGTCGGGGCCGAACACCGCGACATCGGCCGCCGTCTCCTCCGTCAGCGGCCGCCAGTAGCGCATGGCGACGAACACCTTCGCCTCGTCGCCGTCCAGACGATCGTTCAGCAGGCTCTCCAGCGCCTCGGCCTGTTTGCGGGTCTCGGGCAGCAGGGGCGAGCCGCCGCCCATCAGGGCGTAGTTGGCCTGGGCCGTCTTCTCCCGCCGT
>ERZ501011.386-NODE-386-length-11941-cov-7.823490_pt1 | contig 11941 bp, 7 predicted proteins | sample MGYA00248833_ERZ501011 | MGnify/ENA primary metagenome ERZ501011 (study PRJEB25958, sample SAMN03398530) | human skin metagenome | study: EMG produced TPA metagenomics assembly of the Human Skin Microbiome Metagenome (human skin metagenome) data set. | reverse complement strand
ATATTTATAATATTTATAATATTTATTAGATATAGTTAAGACTTAGGCAAGTAATTAGATCCTTTTGAATTACCATTAGTAAATACAATTGTTTTACTTTCTTCAGGATTTATTGTTATATATGCACATCCTTATTTAATTAATGGGCAATTATTGAGGATTATGATGTTAAATACTTAAGTTTAAACTTGACAAATATAATTTTTATAGAATAGTTTTTAGACTTGTGATACAAATGTAATTCATTTTAATATTTTAAGAGAATAGTAGGAAAGTCCAGTGATTAATGTGTAGTTTCTTTAAGCGAGGTAAAAACCTGGGTAATTTACAGAAATTAAAATAATAAAAACTTTTAGTATTTTATTGTAATTATGAAAAAATAAAAGCCCTTAATTAATCTGTATTTTAGTTAAATATTACTAACAGGACCCGGCTTATTTGTATCCAAGTACCCTAATACTAGATCACTCTTTAATCTGGTTTTATTCTATAAATAACTAATACATTATATATTTGGTAGAATGATATATGTTACCTATATCTTAATTTTATACTTATAGTAATATTTTATATTAATGTATATGCTTATATGTCAAACAATATTAAGTCCTCTTGACCAATTTGAAATAAGAAATTTATTTAGTATAGATACACCCTTATTAGCAAATATGAATTTATCTATTACTAATATAGGACTATATCTTACAATAGCTGCTTTTATTACTTTCTATTTTAGTATTTTAGCAACTAATCATTCAAAAATTACACCTAACAAATGATCTTTAAGTCAAGAAACACTATATGCTACTATCCACAGTATTGTAGTAAATCAAATAAATAATAAAAATGGTCAAGTTTACTTCCCATTTATGTATGCATTATTTATTTTTATCCTTATAAATAACCTAATAGGTATGGTGCCTTACAGTTTTGCATCAACATCACATTTTATCTTAACATTCTCACTTAGCTTTACTGTTGTATTAGGTGCTACAGTATTAGGATTCAAAGAACATGGATTAAAATTCTTTTCTTTATTTGTTCCAGCTGGTTGTCCTTTAGGGTTAGTACCTTTACTAGTTTTAATTGAGTTTATCTCATATCTTGCACGTAATGTTTCTCTTGGATTAAGATTAGCTGCTAACATATTAGCAGGTCATATGCTTTTAAACATTTTAAGTGGATTTACATACAATATTATGAGTTCTGGTGTAATTTTCTTTGTACTAGGATTATTACCATTAGCATTTATAATTGCATTCTCTGGATTAGAGTTAGGTATTGCCTTTATACAATCTCAAGTTTTTGTAGTTTTATCTTGTTCATATATTAAAGATGCATTGGAATTACATTAATACACCAAAACTACATCTTATTTAAAAAATGATGTACTAAAATCCACCGTTCCTATGTATGTAACAAAAATCTTCGTGATGTCTTTCCACAAAAAAAGACAAAAAAAAGGACATGTTGCATAGGGTTATGCATTTTGATTGCAGATCATAAATATAAGGTTCAACTCCTTCATATCCTTAAAAATACAATAGTTAACTTTATTCTTTACGGTTCATAGGAAATGATCCTTAAATTTTTTTTGTTAATAATAAAATTTACTGTTTACATTAAACTTTTGTGGCTAGGTGAAATATTTAGAATTTGCTATCATTATAGTAAAGTGTAATAAGAAATAATTTTTTATTTATTAAAAAAGAGATATAAGTAATATTCATTACTATAACTAAACAAAGTTTGTACTTAACGGTTAAAACCCTTAACTTAAAGTACATTTAGGGTATTTAAATAATTTGAATAATTCCTCCTTTATATTATCTAAAAAGAGTTATTTAAATAATTTAAATATTAAAACATCTGCAATAAGTATGTGATTTGAAAGATGATTTTTATCTTCAAATGCCAAAGATATTGGTGTATTATATTTAATATTTGCACTATTCTCAGGTTTAGTCGGAACGGCTTTTTCTGTATTAATTAGATTAGAATTATCAGGACCTGGTGTTCAATATATTGCGGATAATCAATTATATAACAGTATAATTACAGCTCATGCCATTATAATGATTTTCTTCATGGTCAAAAAATATTTTATATTAAATTCCCACTTTACTTTGTTTAAAGTAGCTAATAACAACGATGACTTAACCTTAAATGAATTAGATAATAACATTAATGAGTACAAAAATCATAATAACAATGGTGAAAATAACTATGAAAATAAGAATAAAAAACATAACTATGTTAAAGTATTAGTAGATGATCCTTATAATAATAGAGATATAATACTTAAAGTAACTAAAAGACAGAAAGGTATTTATGTATGAGAAACTTTAGATGGGGCAAATTTATATGTAGGGCATTCCATTAATCTGTACAATAGAATAAGTTCTTACTTTATGCCATCTATACTTAAAACTAAAGCAAGAAGAGTCTTGCGTTATTTAAATAAATATGGTTTCGATAATATTAAACTAACCATATACATTATGAATGAAAATTCTAGTTTAGAACAGGTAGTATCACTTGAACAGCATTTCATAGATACTTTAAACCCAAATCTTAATGTAGATTTGGTAGCTAGAGGCTCTGGTCATCATGAATCAATGAGTCAAGAACTGCGTGACAAACTTCGTAAATTAAGAGGTACTCCTGTTTATATGTATAATGCTAAAGATTTAACTTTATTATATATTTTTGAATCCAAACAACAAATGTATACTCTCATAAATATACATCATGTCACTTTAAAGGATTGTTTAGATTCAGGTAATTTATACTTAGATGTATTCTTTTTTTCTTTAGATTTAATCGAAGAATCTACTGAGACTAATTTACTTGGTCTGGATCAAGTAAAGAATTTGGTAACAGATAAAAGAGAACTATATACTGTTACACATCCAGCATCTAAATCTATTATAGGAGAGTTTAAAGATGATCCTAAAAAAAACATAGAATTTAATTCTTTAAACAGTTTAGCTAAACATTTAAAAGGTGATCGCCAAGTTATTAGAAAATACTTAACGGGTGAAAAGTCAGGTTATTATAGAGGTAAGTGAACATTTACCTACAAAAGTTAATATAAAAAAGGCACGGCCGGGTAAAATAGAAATATTTTACTTTACATTCACTGTTTGCTGGAATCCCTTTAGAGACTTTGGAACTAGTAATGCAGACTTTCTTTAAGATAAAGCGGCATAATACAGTTACATTTCAAAGAATTAGGCAATCAGCCAGAAACCAAATACAAATGGGCTCATGTAGCATTAAACGCTTTTGTATAGTAGGATCTTCAGAGACTACACGTGAATACCTTAGTAAGTAGTTAATACTTAAAGGTAAAGATATAGTCCGCGCACTGGTGAGAGCCAGTGATAAAGCGCATGCCTGCTTTAATAGGAGGTTTTGGTAACTTTTTACTACCATTAGGTTTGGGAGGACCTGATATGGGATTCCCTAGATTAAATAATATTAGCTATTTATTATTAATACCTAGTATTGTATTATTTTTATTTGCAGGTGGTATAGAAAATGGAGTAGGAACAGGGTGAACTCTTAATATGGAGTACTCCGAGCAGTTAATTATGCTCGGGGGTATTAAACTCTTTTCGATGCGTGAATATCCCCAGAAAAATGAAATAAGATACTCATGATTGCACAAATTTAATTTAAAAAAATCGTACGTAAAAACGCTTATGACAGGGGGACAATACGCCTGGGTAGCAAAAAAAAATTTTGTTATCCATCAGAGACTTAACAAAGAGTATCTAGAAAAAAATGAAAAAGAATGATTTGAACAATGATTAGTAGGAATAACAGATGGAGAAGGTACTTTTGGTTTTTATAAACAAAACGGTAAATGGATCTTAGTTTATAAAATAGCTCTTTCCAGATACAATTTAAGGTGTTTGCACTATATTAAAACTAATTTAGGTATAGGTACTATAACAAAAGACGGCACAAAAGCACAAATCTTAATAAGAGATAGAACAAAACTAGAAAATATAATTTTTCCTATATTTGATAAATATACCCTTTTAACTAGTAAATACTTCAACTATGAAAAATTAAAACAAGCTACTAATATAGTAACTGATCCTAATCTAGATAAAATAGAAAAAGATAGACTTTTAGTAGAATTAAAAGAAAAACCTTTACCTCACGATTATAGATCTCCGGTTTGAGATAATAGTACATTAACTCATTCTGACGTATTTACTATTGTATCTAAACCTTGGTTAGCAGGATTTATAGAAGGAGAAGCTAGCTTCTATTTAGTAAGAAAAGAAGAAAATAGAATAGTACATGGCTTTGCTATAAGTCAAAAATTAGATAAAATACTATTACAAGCTATCAGGAAAATACTACATATCTCCACTCAAATTAGATATAAAGAGAAACATAACTACTTCTTGCTTGATACAACTAACTCTAGAACAATAGAAAATATAATAGCTTATTTTAAAGAAAACTTAGTTGGAATGAAAAGTGTTGAATATAAAATTTGAGCCAGAACATATGCTAAACATAAGGGAAATTATCATAAGTTATTAGATGTACAATCAAGAATGAAAATGATGAAATCTAACTATGTAGATATACAAGATATTGACAAGTAAAAAGGTTTGTTCTATAATTAATCCATTATAAGTAATGGAACTAGATCAAAAACATAGAGATATCTCTTACTATTAAAATAATAATACATAACTACAAACATAAACTTTTATATTCTTTTTCATTTTTTTTTAGATAATGGTATAGTCCGAACAATATAGAAATATATTGAGTGTAATGATAGTTGTGTATAACACAATGAGATTACCAACACAATTGATACCCTCCTTTATCAGGTATACAAAGTCATAGTGGTCCAAGTGTTGACTTAGCTATATTCGGGTTACATCTATCTGGTATATCTAGTCTTCTTGGAGCTATGAATTTTATTACTACAACATTCAATATGAGAAGTCCTGGAATAAGATTACATAAATTAATATTATTTGCATGAGCTGTTCTTATTACAGCTGTTTTATTACTATTATCATTACCTGTTTTAGCCGGTAAACTTATTCTGCCGGCTCTAAATTTGGCTGTATTCTGGGAACCGTTATACGAAAGTATATCGCAGTCAGCAGGTAATCTATTAAGTTTAAATTTTTTAGATAACCTCAGAGGCTATACGCCAAAATATTTTTGCTGTAGTTTGGGACTTTTTTCTTTTCCTTTATGCACAACTCTTAGATGCATCCATACTGATAACAATAGTAAAGATTTAAATCAATCCCTTTTTAGTTCTTATTTTACCGGGCTTATTGAAGGTGATGGTACAATAATAACACCAAAAACCATAAGAAGCCCTAAAGGTAAGTTAAATTATCCCACTATACAAATAGTTTTTCATTTAAAAGATTTACCTTTAGCTCTACTTGTCCAAAAAGAGTTAGGGGTAGGTTCATTATCTAGAAAAAAGGGGGTAGATGCTTATGTATTAACCATAAATAGCTATACAGGTATATTATTAGTTATTTCATTAATAAATGGAAATATGAGAACACCGAAAATACATAGTGTTAATGCATTAATCGATTTTTTAAATAGTACTAAAGAAACCAGTATTGAAAAACATCCTGTATCTATAAAGTCTTTAGATTCCAATCCATGATTATCAGGATTTATAGAAGCAGACGCTTCTTTTCAAGTAAGAACTACTCTTTCAGGTAAATATAATAAATTAGAATGTAAATTAGAAATATCTCAAAGACGAGAACATCACAAAGGATATGATAATTTTTATTTCCTAAGTTATATTGCTGAGTTTTTAGAAACAGATGTAAAAAAAATTAGATCGGATAAACCGAAACCTGAATATAGAGTTAGAACTACTAATCTTAAAGGTAATATTAAAGTTAAAAATTATCTTTTACAATTTCCTCTATTTGGAACTAAACATTTAGATTCATTAGATTGAATGGAAATAGTAGACATGTTTGGTAAAAAAGAGCACAATACAGACAAAGGAAAGAAAAAAATAGTAAAGATCAAATCAGGTATGAACAATTTCAGAACAGATTTTACTTGAGATCATTTACAGAACTTCTACAACTTAAAAATATAAGATATGGTCCGATCAAGCACGAGAGTGTTTGCGTGCCTACACTAAGTTTTAATAACTTTTTAAGCTTAAAGAATTATACTTTAAGATATGGGATTTAATCCAGTAGGTCAACAAATTTAAAGGGAATTACTATGGTATTAACAGATAGAAACTTCAATACTTCATTCTTTGAAGTAGCAGGAGGTGGTGATCCTATTTTATACCAACATCTTTTCTTAAGAGTAGTATTTGAAGATTATTTGGTACTACAAACATTATTTATCTTTCCTAGTTCTATGACATATATATCTAAAAGATATAATTATAATTCATCTAATAATAATTTTATTTTTTCTGCAGTTTACAATAAGTATAGTACTCATTTACCAACTAATAAAATTCCTTCAGAGGAATTTTTAACTTGATTAGTTGGTTTCACTGAAGCAGAAGGTTCTTTTATAGTCAACAATCGAGGCGACTTGATATTTGTTATTACACAAGCTACAGTAGATAAGCAAGTTCTAGAGTTTATACAGGAAACACTAGGGTTTGGTAAAGTTATACGTCAATCGGCCTTAACTAGTAGATATGTTACACAAAACAAAAAAGAAATAGATATTATAATTAGCATATTCAATGGCAATCTAGTTATGCCAAAGAGACAAGAAATCTTTGATCTTTTCATTAAAGGATTTAATAAATGAGTTGCGAAAGGTAGAATACAATTAGAACCTATAGAAAATAAAAATAGAACTATATTACCCACCCTAAACGATGCTTGGTTTGCAGGATTTACCGATGGAGAAGGTTGTTTTACTTGTTCAATAGGTGAAAATAAAGGATTCATTTTCAAGTTCAATATTGCTCAAAAATGAGATATAAATCTAAAAATATTAGAGCACTTTGCTCTATTATTTAAAAATGGTATAGTGTCTAGACACTCGGTTGAAAATGTTAATGAATTTAGATTAGGAGGTGTGAATAATTGTAAAGTTATTTTCCCTTACTTTGATAATTACCCATTATATACTAAAAAATCTTTAGCTTATAGACTATGAAAAGATGTTCATAATAATCTTATTAATAAAGATCATTTAGATAAGTCAAAAAGACAGGAAATAGCTGAAAAGTCTAGAATGATAAATAAATCAAGTAATCTTTAAGTACGATGGGAAAAAAAGTAAAGGTTTAACGTGTAAGTTATGAAATTATTAGGACAGATGTAAAAAGATATAAGATCCAAAATAATGAATGTTTTTTAAACACACCTTATACTTAGTTAATATATGCAACTATTACTTGCAACTCTTAAATTTAAAGGTTATATTATTTTATATAAGACTTTTAATGTATTTTATAAATACAAGGAAAAGTAATAAAAATATTAGCGATGCTAGTGCAATTACGGTCAACAAGTTTCTCACTTAAAGACCGTCGGCCGTTTAAGAGGTCGCTACAGACTGGTTCACTGGTGGGTGTCTGAAATGATGCTTAATGTACAGTCGGTTTTTTCTATCATATATGTATGATACACAAGCCCGGAGTTTAAATTACCGGTACCTGGATTTAACAAGAGATTTTTTATAAGTTAAATTTGAAAAAATGGATTTTTCGGTCATCCAGAGGTTTACATTTTAATTATTCCGGGATTTGGTATAATAAGTACTACAATTTCAGCTAATTCTAATAAAAACGTATTTGGATACCTAGGAATGGTGTACGCTATGTGTTCTATTGGAATATTAGGATTCTTAGTTTGAAGTCACCACATGTATACTGTAGGTCTTGACGTAGATACAAGAGCTTATTTCACAGCTGCAACATTAATTATTGCAGTTCCTACTGGTATTAAAATATTCTCTTGATTAGCAACTTGTTATGGTGGTTCATTACATTTTGTACCATCATTACTATTTGCATTAGGGTTTGTATTTATGTTTACTATAGGTGGGCTTTCAGGTGTGGTTCTTGCTAATGCTTCACTTGATATTGCTTTCCACGATACTAGAGTCTTTAATTTAAGTATGCTAATACCTAGTTTATTAGTTATGGCCAGGACAGGCTTTGAGGCTACGCCGTCAAATACTAGTCTTAGTTATAATAATAATTGCAGTTATAATGATTTATCTGATAACAATAACTATATAAAAATGTTTTGAGTAGGGCTAATGGACGGAGATGGAAGTATTCAAGTAAACCATTGACGTAAACAATCTCTACAATACAGATTAGTTATTAAATTATCTAACCTTAAATCTAATTATAATATGTTGGTTGAGCTTGCTAAAGTAGTAGGTGGAACTGTTAGGATTACCGGTAAAAAGGCGGATGTAATTTGAGTTGTAAATAAAAAGGAAGAAATTATTGAAGTAATAAAAATTTTTGATACTTATCCTCCTTTAACTTCAAAAAAAATTTGTCAACTTGCATTCTTAAAAACATGTTTAGCTGAAACTTCGGTAGAAAAATACTTATTCACAAGAGATACTAAATTTAAAGAGCAATCTGCTATTGTAAACGCTAATTTTAAGGTACCTACTTATTTTAAAGCTTGATTATCTGGTTTTATAGAAGCGGAAGGTTGTTTTTCTATTCGTAAAAAGAATGCGCATTCTTTCTCAATAGGACAAAATGACGACGTTTATTTAATATCCGCTATAAAACAGTATTTTGAAATATCAAATAAAGTTCGTAACCCTTACGGTAACTTCTATTTTATAGAGGTGTACAAGAAAGAGGTACTAGCGAAAATAATGGCACATTGTACTAACTATCCTCTATTGGGAGAAAAGTTTGAGTCTTTAAAAAAATTTAGAGCTTGCTGTATTCTTTAGTAGGTGTCGTGTTGTCTTGTCACCATGAAAAATTACATACGTTTTTCGGTAAAATTATTAATTTTGCTAACGGTGAAGCCTTATGTGTTTTCTTAAAGCGGAAAATATAAGGGTCTCCCCATGTAAGGTAATACCGTGGAAACCAAATTGAATAAAATTATTCTCGAGTAGGATCCGTAGAGACTAAACGTGACAGTCGAAAGTTAATTAAGTTAAACAATTAGATAAGTTATAGTCCGACCCACTGCGTGAGCAGTGTTGTATGTAAATAAATGAGAAGCTTAATTGACCTACTATGTAGTAGCTCATTTTCATTACGTTTTAAGTATGGGTGCAGTATTTGCCCTATTCTGTGGATGATATTTCTGAATTCCTAAAATCTTAGGATTAGATTATAACTTACTATATTCTAAAGTTCATTTCTGAGTTTTATTTGCTGGAGTTAATGCCACTTTCTTTCCTCAACATTTCTTAGGATTACAGGGTATGCCACGTAGAATTAGTGACTACCCTGATGCCTTCACAGGTTGAAACTTTATTAGTAGTATAGGTTCTATTATATCTGTTGCTGCTACTGCATTATTCTTACATATTGTATACTTACAATTAGTAAAAGGTAAAGCTGTATTTGGATATCCTTGAGCAGTTCCTCAATTATTTAGTGATTATTTACGTATACTTAAAGATAAATGTGCACCAGGATTAGAATGAGCATTACATAGCCCACCTAAACCTCACGCATTTACTAGCTTACCGTTACAAAGTAGCGCACCAAGTAATAGAGATGTAGTTATAAGTACAATATCTGGTCAAATTAATGCATATGGAGATTCAGCAGCTAATGTTCCATCTGGTAGTGACATGGCAGACCAGAGTGAGGGTAATTTATATAAACTACCCGCTGTAAAGTCTAATCTAGAGTCGCAATCTCAAGATACCTACAATGCTATAGCAAGTTCTATACGAAATAGTAATTTAGTACATGAGGAGAAACAGTGCCTGACAAATGCTCTTAATGATTCCAAGACTGCTGTTAAAAGTGCTATAGATGAATCAGCAGACGTAGCTAAAGATTTGTGTGACAACGTAGACGAATCAATGATACCTGTTTTAATGTTAACAGGTAGACCCGTTTTTACAATATTATCTGTATTCGCTAGTTTATATCTTAACAAATCTGTTAATTATTTTTTATGTACTTACTATAACATACATAAACAAAAATTAAATTTAATTTTTGTTTCATTAGGTTTAATAATGTTTTTAGTACTTTATTATTCACCTTTTATTAGTTGTGATGCACCTAGAGCTTGAGGACTTTACTTCCAAGATAGTGCTAGTCCACAAATGGAAGCTTTAGTAGAATTACATGATAATATTATGTACTACTTAGTTGCTATTTTATTTAGTGTAGGTTGAATACAAGGATCTATAATTAGAAATTTTGATAGTTCTAAATCACCTATAAGTAATAAATATCTTACTCATGGTACACTAATAGAATTAATCTGAACAATTACTCCAGCTTTAATATTAGTATTAATAGCTTTCCCTTCTTTCAAACTACTATATCTAATGGATGAAGTTACAGACCCTTCACTTTCTGTACTAGCAGAAGGTCACCAATGATATTGAAGTTACGAATACCCAGATTTCTTAAATAGTGATGGTGATTTCGTTGAATTTGATTCATACTTAGTTCCTGAATCTGATTTAGAAGAAGGAGCTTTAAGAATGTTAGAAGTTGATAACAGAGTTATTATTCCCGAAATAACACACACTAGATTTATTCTTACTGCTGCAGATGTTATTCATTCATTTGCCGTTCCTGCGTTAGGTATTAAATGTGATGCCTATCCTGGTAGATTAAATCAATTTTCTGTTCTTATTAACAGATTAGGAACATTCTACGGTCAATGTTCAGAAATTTGTGGTATCTTACACAGTTCTATGCCTATTGTTATAGAATCTGTATCTTTAGAAAAATTCTTGTCTTGATTACAAGAGCAGTAGTAATATTATACTTTGCTACCAATATCTAGAAAAATATTTACGAAGAAAACTTAAAAGTTACATTACTTTTAACTTGTTATGAAAATAGTCATATTTGTATATTTATAATATAATTTATGGCTAATAATAGTATAACAAATCCCGGTTTATCTTTATTTATAGCTGGAAAGTTGCAGTACAACCTTTGTATAGCAATTAAGGGAGAAGAGTAAGTTTTTTATTAAAGCCCTTTTTTTACAAAAAGTAACTAAATTTAACGAATAAACTGGTAAAATTTATATGGATAATCATGTTAATTCTAGTTAAGTTTACCCGTACTTTTATAGATCCCATCTACTCATTTAGCTTAATTTATACCAATAGTTCATAATAACATTATATGTTTATATTCGAAAACAAAAAAAATATTTTTAATGATAGATTATTAATTAATAATAATATTACAGAAAAAAAAATTAATATACAAACAAAATCTGAAAGAGATGAATACAATAAAATTAAATTTTACCCATCATCCAGTAAAGAATGATTTAATAGTATTTATTCTTATAATAAGTCTTATATCAAATCTTTAATAGGTTACGATGCTATTCTAAACAAATTGTTTAGAAGTTATTGTAATATGTTAGAAGATAAAATAAAAATTCTTTTTAAGCGTAGACGAGATAACAAAATTCGTTATTCAGCAAATAGAATCTATACAAGTAGAGCTGAACTAAATCACACTAATACAAATCTTTTTATTACATTACATACGTATAATAAACAAAAATTATCCCCTGAAAATTATATGAGAGAAATTCTCACATTAACTAAATTAAAAAAAAGAATTGTTGAGGGAAAAACAGTTTTTGCACCAAGACATAAAAACAGACTACTTTATTTATTAAAAAATAATTTTTTTATTTTTAGAAAATGAAACACGGTTTTCTTTAAAACAACCGGTAATTTATTAGGATACTTGCTAATAAATGTAAAAAGAAGA
>ERZ501011.385-NODE-385-length-11996-cov-5.444686_pt1 | contig 11996 bp, 9 predicted proteins | sample MGYA00248833_ERZ501011 | MGnify/ENA primary metagenome ERZ501011 (study PRJEB25958, sample SAMN03398530) | human skin metagenome | study: EMG produced TPA metagenomics assembly of the Human Skin Microbiome Metagenome (human skin metagenome) data set. | reverse complement strand
GGTCTCTACGGGCTAAAGCTAGGACAAGCATTTTTTGGTGAAAGTATGTTTCATCGAGTGACAGATGCGTCTAAAGCGGCTTTTTTTGTGCTAATGCAGCTGTGTGCACATTCCCAATTTGCTTGGGTGGATTGTCAGTTGCCTAACCCACATTTGATGCGTTTAGGTGCCACCATTCTGCCCAGAGCGGAATTTTTAGATAAGCTCGCGCAACAATTAACGCTACCGAGTATTGATTGGTCATCGATTTGCGGTCAAAAATTACCACTTAATCAACTGTTAAATGAGGATTTGATGACTTATTATCTATCTCCAACTGCGCTCCAACTGCGCAAGCCTAGGTAAGTTAAGGGTATTTAAAAGCACCAATGACGTTAAAACCACCCCATCCTCCTACCAGTCTGGCACTGACCAGCCAATTGACGCCGCTGCATCAATGTAGTTATTTGCCCGATCGTGCAGCACGTTTAGAACTGATTGAATTAGCAAAGGATGAACGTTTAGATACGCCTATTTTTTCTCAGTTTTCACGGCTCGGGTATCGGCGTAGTGGACAACATCTATATCGCCCTGTATGCTTTCATTGTCAACGCTGTATCTCTACACGTGTAGTAGTTAACGAGTTTGAACCCAATCGTACCCAGCGCAAACTATGGCAAAAATCGCACGAGATGGATGTGGTAATTACGGCTTGTGATGATGCCGATGAATCGCATTTTATGCTATATGCTCGCTATATCTGCGCTCGCCATAGTGATGGCGATATGTATCCACCCAATTTACAAGGGTTTAAACAGTTTTTACAATATAGCTTTACCCAGTCATTTTTTATGGAGTTTTGGCTTCACGATGAATTAGTCATGGTGGCAGTTTGCGACCAATTAGATGACGGCATATCCGCAGTCTATACTTTCTATGATCCCGATGCAACCATAAATAGTTTGGGCACCCTTGCGATACTTACCCAAATTGACTATGTTAAACGTCTTGGATTACCTTATTTATATTTAGGTTTTTGGGTACCAGATTCGGATAAGATGGCGTATAAATCGCGTTTTTATCCCAGTGAGTTATTAATCAATCAACAGTGGCATCGCTTCGATGAGGCTGTCACAGCCGCGCAAGTTGAGCCACTGCTTCAGCAGGCGATAAAAGCGCATTACCTAAACATGTGGAATACTACTTAGCATTTAATTTAGCATTGAATTTGCGCTGCATAATTAACGCATGGGTTTTGGTCATGTCATGATTATCGTAGTAATTTTTGCGAACGGCAACCTGTTCAAACCCATGTTTTTGATAAAATGCAATGGCAGCATGATTATCTTCTCTTACCTCTAATAGCATCCGCTCGGCACCCGCTACTTGGCACATTTGCGCCATAGCCGTTAACAATTGGCTTGCAATACCTTGCTGTTGATAATCAAGACAAGTTCCGATTCTTAAAATTTCACTATCTTCAAATATGTGGCTGTAAATGCAATAGCCAATCAATCGCTGATTCAGCTCGTCTGTCGCATAAATTATATGGTTAAATGGCTGCGCCAGCAGGGAATTGATTTGTGCGGCCGACCAAGCATCGTGGACAAACAGCTCGGATTCAATGTGTGCCAGCTGCGCCAGTACTTGCTGCGAAGTATTATCTTGTGTACTCGTTTTATCTAAGTTATATATCTGTATTGCAGTCATAATTTATTTCCATAAAAAAAGAGCCACCGAAGTGACTCTTTTGTATGCATATTAACGATTAGTCGTTAACTTTAGCAACAACACCCGCACCTACAGTACGGCCACCTTCACGGATTGCAAAGCGTAAGCCTTGGTCCATTGCGATTGGGTGGATTAGCTCTACGTTCATTTCAACGTTATCGCCAGGCATTACCATCTCTGTACCTTCTGGTAATTGGATTGCGCCAGTTACGTCAGTGGTACGGAAATAGAATTGTGGACGGTAACCATTTAAGAATGGGGTGTGACGACCACCTTCTTCTTTTGATAGTACGTATACTTCTGCGTCAAATTTGGTGTGTGGTTTGATTGAACCTGGTTTAGCCAATACTTGACCACGTTGTACGTCTTCACGTTTGGTACCACGTAGTAGTACACCACAGTTCTCGCCTGCACGACCTTCGTCTAGCAGTTTACGGAACATTTCAACGCCAGTACAGGTGGTTTTTGCGGTTGGTTTGATACCAACGATTTCAATTTCTTCACCAACTTTGATGACGCCTGATTCTACACGACCTGTTACGACTGTACCACGACCAGAGATTGAGAATACGTCTTCGATTGGCATCAAGAATGGTTTGTCAATCGCACGTTCTGGTTCTGGGATGTAGCTGTCTAGGGTGTCAAGTAGTTCTAGTACGGCTGGTTCACCGTATTTGCCTTCGCCGCCGTTTAGGGCTTCTAGGGCAGAACCTTTGATGATTGGGGTGTCATCGCCAGGGAAGTCGTAGCTTGATAGTAGTTCACGTACTTCCATTTCGACAAGTTCTAGTAGTTCTTCGTCATCAACCATGTCACATTTGTTCATGAATACCATGATGTATGGTACACCTACTTGGCGTGATAGTAGGATGTGTTCACGGGTTTGTGGCATTGGGCCGTCAGTGGCTGATACGACTAGGATAGCGCCGTCCATCTGTGCGGCACCAGTGATCATGTTTTTAACATAGTCAGCATGGCCAGGACAGTCTACGTGTGCGTAGTGACGTGCTTGGGTGTCATATTCAATGTGTGAGGTGTTGATGGTGATACCACGGGCTTTTTCTTCAGGGGCTGAGTCAATTGACGCGTAGTCTTTGGCTTCACCACCGTTGTGTTTTGCTGCTACAGTCGCAATCGCAGCTGTTAGGGTTGTTTTACCATGGTCAACGTGTCCAATGGTGCCTACGTTAACGTGTGGTTTAGTACGTTCAAACTTGGCCTTTGCCATAATTTAATCCTCTGATCATTGTTAAACTGTTAGCAATACCCTAGCTCAAAGCTATAAACCAACTGGTGTATCTGTATTGCCAGTGCTGGTGTTGCCAATTTGAGTGTTGCTAGGTCACTAAAATAGCAAATTTAACATAAATTTCAAGTTTTTTCCATAGCCTTCATCTTTATGGTCAAACTTTTTTGTTATTGCTAAAACAAAAGGCAACACATCTGTGCTGCCTCAACTATTTTTTGATTTCTATCAATTATTTTCTATAAAACTGGAGCTCATACCGAGAGTTGAACTCGGGACCTCTCCCTTACCAAGGGAGTGCTCTACCTCTGAGCTATATGAGCAAAACTTTGGTTTAGAATAATGGAGCGGGTGGCGGGAATCGAACCCGCACCATCAGCTTGGAAGGCTGAGGTTCTACCACTAAACTACACCCGCAATGCGACCCGCCCAAGCATACTGGACTTACTGTTAACGTGATTAGGGAATATTCAGATAACAATAGCAGGCAAATGGTGGTGGGGGAAGGATTCGAACCTTCGAAGCTCTCGCAACGGATTTACAGTCCGTCCCCTTTGACCGCTCGGGAACCCCACCATAGTTGTCTTTCAAGGTACGCTTAACACGATGTGTTAAAGGATGGTGCCGGCTGCCGGAGTCGAACTGGCGACCTACTGATTACAAGTCAGTTGCTCTACCAACTGAGCTAAGCCGGCGTATCGCTTGAAAGTGGTGAGCATTTTAGCAAATATTTTTAATCTTGCAAGCGTTTTTTTAGTTTTTTTTCATTTTTTTTGCTAAAACGTAAATTTAATGATTTAAATCCGCGTTTTAGGCGTCTTGCGCCGCTTATTTGCTACCCAAACGCTAATACATTAACAACACTGATGCAATAATCAGCGCAATAATTACCACGATTATTATCGCGACTGTGGCGTTTTTCTTTGCTGCAGGTTTGATTGCATCAGCTTCTACTGTACTAACTGGCGATGGTTGCGCTGGCTGAACGGCTGAGACCTGAACGGATGGGACAACGGGCTGTGATGGTATTGCCTCAGTGACGACAGGCGTCTGAGCCGGCGTATTGAGTAGCGGCGATGGTGAGTTATCAACGCTTGCTACATCCACTGTTGTCGGTGTAGAAGGTACGGATTGTTCGACGTGAGTGTTGCTCAGCTGCTCGCTAGGTAAAAAATCTTGCGTGGTAACGACATCTATCACAGGCGCGGCGTTGGCTGCAGCGTTCGCTGATATGGGCTCAACCGATGGAGTCGATTCAGTTTGGGTATGAATGTCAGTGGTGGGTGTAAAGCTTTCAATGTCTTGTAAACTATTGAGAAAACTATCACCATCCAGTGCGTCGACTGGGGCATTTACCACCAAAAATACCAAGTCAGCAAAGGCAAGTTCATCGGTGGCTTGCAAAGCATGGGCGTCTGTACCAATGCGCTCACCATTGATAAAGGTACCATTGCTTGAGCCTAAGTCTTGTACATACAACTGCTCACCAATACGGTTAATCTTGGCGTGTTGGCGAGAGATTTGTGAGGTTGCTAATACCAAATTATTGCTATCGCTACGTCCGATGCTTAAGCTTTTATCAATATCAATGGTTAAATCCGCCAACGCTGGTGACAGCCCAATGAGTTGCCATAAAGTGCCTTGCGAGTTGTCGGTAAGGTTCATCGTATTCACTGCATTAGTTTGATGATTATCCATGCAAGTCTCCTACTCCTAAGGGGTATTCAATAGTATCATTATGCTTGGCATTATGGGACATTTTTAGGGATTTGTCACGGTGATGGTCTGCACCGCAGGCGGGGTCGCAATCACCACAGGCGTTTGAGCCATTTTTGCGCCCTGCCCTGTCTGCCCTGTAGATTGGGTAACGGTAGATTGGGTGACGGTCGCTTGAGTGATGGCGTTGCTCGCTGGGCGAGTGACAGTTGTGGTCGATGAACTGCCTTTGCGAGACACGTTTGATGACACGGGCGTGACGATATCGACATCATTGGCATACACTCTTGGGGTGTTTGATAAGCTTTGCTCGGCTGGGGTAACCAAGTCGTCTGTTGGCAATTTGACGCCATTTTGCACCGTATTGGTATTGGGGAACATGGCATTGATATTAAGTGGGATTTGTTTGAGCGTACCGTTTTTATCAATGACCAGTTGCATGGTACGAATACCGTCTAAGCTTTTTTCGGTCACGCTTGCCACCGCGCTACCATTACGCAAAATGGTCGGCTGTAAAAATACAATCAGATTGGTTTTGTCCGAGTTTTTGCTTTTTGAGCGAAATAAATTACCAAGAATCGGCGCATCACCCAATCCTGGGACTTTTTGCTGACCATAGGTGCTGTTATCACGCATCAACCCACCCAATGCCACGGTTTGTTGGTTATCCGCTAAAATGGTGGTTTTGATTAAATTCTTGTTGGTGACGACACCGCTCACGTTATTGAGGGTACCGTCGACAATGGAGGACACTTCCTGCGAAATCTCAAGTCGCACTGAGCCATTATCACCAATATGCGGAATGACATTAAGATTGATACCGACATCTTGACGGCTCACGGTTTGAAACGGCGTGGTTGATGAGTTACTTGCCGTGGTATAAGAGCCGGTCACAAATGGCACGTTCTGCCCTACCAAAATATTGGCTTTTTCGTTATCCAACGTCAAAATAGAGGGCATGGATAACAGATTGGCATTGTTGGTTTTATTGATGGCTTGCAAAATCGCGCCATAAAACTCACGATTCCCGTTACTATCGGTTTTACTCGTACCAATCCCCAACAGCGCGCCTGCCACGGAGGCTGCCGCCGTACCTGGGGTTTTGCTTAATATCTCAGATGCCAGTCCTACTGCAGAGGCACCGATGTTATTGAAGTTAATTACCCCTACGCCGCTATTGGCATTGCCCATTGCCCATTGTACGCCAAGTTGCTGGGTATCATTGCCTGAGATTTCCATAATCGCTGCTTGAATCAATACTTGGTCACGGCGGGTATCTAGCTCATTAATAGCGTTTTCGATTTCTACCATTAACTCTGGGTTGGCATTGACGATGACGGAATTTTGGGTTTGGTCAGCGATAATGCTAAAAGGTCTACCTTGATAGCCGTTGTTTTGCGTAGTCGTTGTGTTGCTGGTGGACGAGGTGTTTAGCGGTGAGCCTGTCGGTGAGGCTGTGGTATTGGTGGTGGTCGCTGCGCTGTTATTACTGGTATCGCTACTAGATTGAAACATTGAGCTTGCTTGCAAGGTGGTTTGGTCACCTGAGCTATTGATGGATTGATAGGCAAGCAGTCCGCGCAGCATTTCTGCAATATGGGTGGCACTGGCATATTTTAAACGAAACACGCGAAGCCCACTTAAGCGCTGCGTCGGTACGGTGTCTAACTGCTCTACCATTCGCTGTACTTTGGCTGTCATCTCGGCACTACCTTTGACGAGCAGCCTATCAGAAATCGGGTCGGCAATGATATTGATCAGGCTGCCACCGGTTGATGCCACAGCAGGCTGCCCTGATTGACCCGTAGCAGCTGGCGCTGTACCACTGCCCGTCCCTGTCAGTGAGCTTAATAAATCCATCATGCGCTTGGCATCTACATGACGCAGCGGAATAATGGTCAGCTTGTCATTCATATTGCTATCAAGATCGCTAATCAATTTTGCGTATTGATTGAGGCTGTCGGCGCGGTCAGAGAGGATAATCGCATTGACATTTGGCACCACAGCGGCATTGGCATACGGCGGCATCATCGGACGGATGACGTTTAAGATGTCATTGGCATTGGTATTGGTGAGATAATAGATGCGGGTCGCCATTTGGCTACCTGCGGTATTACCCCGCAAGTCCACATCCACCCCTGCTTGCTTGGCAACAGTATCAGGAACAAGCTCTGTGGTCAGCCCGCGATCAATCGCTACAATGCCATTGACTTTCATCACGGCTAAAAACAAGTCATACACTTCTTGACGGGATAAGGGTTTGTTTGAAATTACCGTCACATTGCCATTGATGCGTGGGTCTAGCACAAAGTTCTTTTGCGTGATGGTGGCAATTTGGTCGATAAACGCCTTGATATCAGCGTCTTGCAAATGCACTTTATAGCCAGTGGCTGCATGGGCAGCTGACAGACCACTGCTAAGCAAACTGATACTCATAGCCAGTGTCGTGCTCAAAAATAGTGGCTTTAGCATGGTTGGGTATTTCATAATTTACCTTATCAATTTTTAACGCATATCACCGACTGTGTCTCACGTAGCGATGACGTCTGTAGCTTTTTACTATCTTTTATCAAAATGACTGGCGTACTGTCACGACTTGGTCGCCGCGCTGAACTTGGATTTGCGCTTGTCCTGCTTGTTGCACTTGACGTAGTAGCTGGGCATCTTGCGTTGGGTTTTGACCCACGTTTTGTCCATTGACGGAGAGGACTTTATCCCCTGTTTGTAGCCCCAATCGGTTTTTTAGTCCTGCGGACATCGCATCGGTCACCAAATAGCCTTGCCCTGTTGCTGCCACACCCATTTGGCTTAGATACCCTGAGGCATTTTGCTGAAGCCCTTGAATCGCCCCACCAATGGCTGACGATGCACCGCTTGGCGAGGTATTGGCACCATTTGACGTCGCCATAGTGGGCGCAGAATCCTCTCGATCATGGGGGTCGCCTGTAGCCACTGGCGCGCCGCCAATCGCTTGTGGCGCAGCGCCGCCTAAGCTCGGTGTGGGGGTTTGTCCCATATTTGAGCCATTACCCACGCCTGCAGCACCGTTGGCTTGCGCTTTGGCTCTGATAGCCTCGCTTTGGTCAAGAAAAAACGGTTGCCCAAATGGCACTTTACTGGTTTGACCACTGGCATCTGCCACTATTACAAAATCGGCTGCGACTTTAACCAATTTATAACCACTGCCATCAATCATGTCGTTGATACGATAGCTTAAGGTTTTACCATTGGCGGTCAAAATTGCATACGATTGACTCTCTGGGGTGGCAATGGTCACGCCCACCACTTTAATATCTGGGGGTGTCGCTGCCGGTGCTTGCGGGGCAGTTGGCTGAGCAAAAAAATCTAACGCATTGCTATTGGCAGATTGTGCGACCAAGTTCGTCTGCAAGGGGATTGGGGTGAGTGCGGGTGCTTTGGGCGGTGCAACCACCAGCCAAATTGCTTGGCTTAATTGCCACACCAACCAAAAAATAGCTGCCAATAGCAACCAAGGATACAGTTTTTCTACCACCGCCATCGGCACAAATTTACCAGTCGTTGTTTTACGGCTCAACGAGGGGCGCTGGGTGGCTTTTATCATATCTGCTATCATCGCTGCGTCTCTAATTACCCATACTGGTCAAAGGTTGGCGAATGGACACCACCACACTGTCATCAGCCCCTTTGCCTTGGTACGCTGGCATATTTTTGAGCAGCCGCTGGGTCAATGACACATCTATCATATTATCTTGGTCAAGATAAAAATCCCCCAATCGCTCGGCTTGCGGTGTAGTAAGGGCTAAATGCAAGCTTTTACCTTGCGCTGCCTTGTTGCTACTATTGGCACCATTGTTGTCTGCTGGCTGCACACTGGCTTTATCTGCGCTTAAGTTGCCTTGCATGGTGGGGAGTTTGATGAGGTAGGTTTTGCCGCCTGTGGGATACCCCAAATCACCGCCTGCCCAATTCATGCTGCCTTTGGCGGTTTGATAGCCTTGCTTATTTTTTTCAATCGACACTTCTTTGATGGTAATCGGTGTGTCGGGTAATTGCCAACTGACCAACTGCGCCAATGTGTCATGGCTGATTTTGCCGTTGAAATCATTGGCTTGCCAGCTAGTTTTGTTGAATTTGACCACCCCTTGCAAGTCGGTTTTGCCAGAGCGGATATCGACTGCCATACCCAGTTTGCCCATCAATAAATGCCACGGTTGCCAGCGCCAATCGACACTACCCGCCAGCGGCGTATTGGGGCGCGCATTGATTTGCCAATTGGCTTGACCTTGCCAAAGGTTGCCGGATATTTGCTGCAAGTAAGGGTTGTTTGGGGCAAATTTTTGCAGCAACCACGCTGCAGGTAGCTGAATCAACAAGCTTAAGCAAAGCAAAACCAGACCTACCAGCCACCATAGTTTTGTCGGACGTAATGAATTGACACTTGCCAAACTTGAATACCTTTTACAATGATTTTTGACATCAATATTTTTGACATCAATAAAGTGACGCAATCCACAAGCAGATTAATCAACAATCAAATAATTCATGCAGGATAAAAATTGCCATTAGCGCAAAATTTTGAACCCACTCTGCGCCAACGCTCGAATATTTTTCTAACTACAATGAAACGCTTTATCATAACTGATTTTTATTGCGTTGTAATGTCAATCCATAAAAAATCAAAATTTTGTCAGGCTTGTTTTGGGCAGACTGTTTATTGCGGCTGCCTGCCGTACTCACTACAATTTGCAACCGACTTTATCACCATGAGTTTGCTACAATCACCTCACCAAGCCGGTTAAAACTATAATGCAAAACACAAGGAAAATAGCATGCAATTTGATACATTGCCACAACTGGGCGATAGCGTCTCCAAAATTTGCTTAGGCACCATGACCTGGGGACAGCAAAACAGCGAGCAGGATGCCCATGAACAAATGGATTATGCCCTTGCCCAAGGTGTGAACTTTTGGGATACCGCTGAGATGTATCCGTCACCCCCTGATAAAGACAAACAGGGTGATACCGAGCGCTTTATGGGTAGCTGGTTTGCCAAGACAGGCAAAAGAAATGGTGTCGTATTGGCGAGTAAAATCTCTCGCAATGACTTTTTGCGCGATGGCAATACCAAGTTTGATAAAAAAACCATTCGTGCGGCATTAGATAGCAATCTACAGCGTTTGCAAACCGACCATATCGATATTTATCAGCTACACTGGCCAGAGCGTCAGACCAACTTTTTTGGTCAACGCGGCTATACAGAAAGTATGGCGCAGCAAGACACCAAAGAATTGACGCCATTTTTGGAAACCATCGAAGCCCTCAATGATGAAATCACCAAAGGTCGAATCCGCGCTTATGGGTTATCCAATGACACCCCTTGGGGGGTCATGCGCTACTTAGCAGAAGCCGATAAACATGGGCTTGCTAGACCTATCACCATACAAAATCCATATAGTCTACTCAATCGCTTGTATGAAGTGGGACTGGCAGAAATCAGTCACCGCGAGCAAATTGGGCTACTTGCCTACTCACCGCTAGCGTTTGGGGTGTTATCAGGCAAATATTTGGGCGGTAACAAGCCTGCCAATAGTCGTTTGAGCCTTTATAGCCATTTTACCCGTTATTTGAATGAGCAAGCGCAACAAGCCACCCAAGCCTATGCCGAGGTCGCCAAAAAACATCATCTAGATATGGCACAAATGGCACTGGCGTTTGTCAATAGCCGCTCGTTTGTGACTGCCAACATCATTGGGGCAACCACCACTCAGCAACTAGCCAGCAATATCGCGTCCGTAGACTTGATATTGTCCCAAGAGGTGTTGGCTGATATCGATGCGGTGCAGACCTTACACCCGAACCCTGCACCTTAAACCCTGTAACTTAAATCCTATACCTCACACCCTGCACCTTACTAGCAAACTACTATCAGAAAAAACGGCTTGACTTCCTCCCCTCCCTATCGTTCGGGGATTCCCGATATCGCTACCGAGAATTTCCTAATTCAACGAGATTTGCTTATGCAGACTAACTACACAAGACTGACATTCTCTCCAAAGGCTAACCCCGCAAGTCCTGCGGTTAAAATGTTTTTGGCGGCATTGACGTCACGGTCATGGGTAGTTTTGCATTCTGGGCAATCCCAATAGCGTGTATCAAGCGTCAAAAAATTTAAGATATATCCACAATTAGAACAGCGTTTAGAGCTTGGGAAAAATTGGTCTATCTTAGAGATAGTCCGACCCGCCCAGTCTGCTTTGTATTCCAACTGGTTAACAAAGTTACCCCAACTGGCATCGGCGATATGCTTGGCAAGTTTAGGATTTTTAATCATGTTTTTTACACGTAGCGATTCAACACAAATAACTTGGTTTTCGTTTATTAATTTGCGGGACAACTTGTGTAAGTTATCCAATCGACAATCAGAGATTTTAGCGTGAATACGAGCCACCTTAAGCTTAGCCTTAGCACGATTAGCCGAGCCGAGTTTTTTACGACTCAAGGCGCGTTGTGCTTTGGCAAGTTTAGTGGCGTATTTAGCTGTCAGACGGGGATTGTCGATTTTGATACCGCTATCGGTAACAAACAGGTGCTTAATGCCAACGTCAATACCGATATTGCTATCAGACTTTGGCAAGATTTGATTTTCAAATTCACACAGGCACGACACGAAGTAACGCCCAGCGCAATCTTTGGAAATGGTAATAGTGCTTGGTTCGCTTGGCAGTTGTCTCGACCAACGCACATTAAGCGGTTCTTTGCTTTTTGCTATATAGATTTTACCGTCAGTGAATTTAAAGGCACTTTTGGTAAATTCTGCCGATTGTTTATGAGTTTTCTTTTTGAATGTTGGATATTTGGTACGACCCTCAAAGAAGTTCTTAAAAGCCGTTTGTTGATGTCTGATGCCCTGCTGCAAAGCAACACTAGAAACATCATTCAAAAAAGAAAATTCAGGCTGTTTTTTAAGCTCAGTCAATTTTGCATTGGCTTGAATGTAGCCTATTTTTTGCTTGCTTTGGTAATACTCGTCAGTACGCCAGCGCAAAATGTGATTATAGACAAACCGCACACAGCCGAAAGTTTGAGCAAGCAATTTAGCTTGTTCGTCAGTCGGATAAAAGCGGAATTTATAAGCACGATGTTTCATACTTCACATTCTATCATTAAAAATGTGAGTAATCAACTAAATAATATAGCGTTTCCTCCATGTTCTAAAGTGCATGGTTTCCACGCTACAAAGGACTAAAGATGAATAGGTGCAGAAAACCCCTAATACAACTCTGCGACGGCGCATCTCGGTTAGTAATTAACTTAGGTGCGTGTACTCCTTGCAGCGTAGAAC
>ERZ501011.384-NODE-384-length-11996-cov-9.856126_pt1 | contig 11996 bp, 9 predicted proteins | sample MGYA00248833_ERZ501011 | MGnify/ENA primary metagenome ERZ501011 (study PRJEB25958, sample SAMN03398530) | human skin metagenome | study: EMG produced TPA metagenomics assembly of the Human Skin Microbiome Metagenome (human skin metagenome) data set. | reverse complement strand
CGGCGTCGCGGTGAGGCCGGACGCGAGCCAGAGCAGGGCCGCATTGACCACGCCGGCGGCAAGTGCCGCGACGGGCAGCGCGACGCCGCCGAAGCGCTGATAGGTGAACGCGACACTCAGCAGTCCGACCGCGAACCCGTCGACGACGAGGAATCCCAGGAGCAGTCGGTCGAGGGCGGAGCCCGATACGGGCCGAAGCATGCGGGCCATCGGCTCAGTCGATCCCGGCGAACAGGTCCGACTCACGCTTATGGTCCAGGGACCCGTGACGCTCCGGCTCGGTCAGAATGAAGTGCTCCGCGCCGGCGATCGGCTGCAGGATGTTGTTCGACAGCGCGTATTCGGTTCCGGACGCCGCAACGGTCACCTGTGTGGCGTGGGCGGCCAGGGCGGCCACCTTTTGTGGGAGGTACGCGCTGATGTCGATCTCGGTGGTGATGTCGGCGTCGGGATAGCTCGGCAGCTCACCGTCGCGGGGCATCCGCCAGCCGTCGGGTACCGCGGCCACGCCGGCGAGCCCGGAGTCCAGTGCGCTGCGTTCGGTCACCGATTCGTAGATCTTGGTCGGGCCCGGACCGGCTTCCCGGGCGCGGGCGACCGCGGCCGTCGTGACCTCGTGCACCAGTTTGTGGTCGGGATGGCCGTACGTGCCCGAGGCGTCGTAGCTGACGACCACCTGGGGTGCGAAGTCGGTGAGCACGTCGACCAACGCCTCGACGGGCTCGTCGAACGGTGCCCGCACGAGTGCGCGCGGGTGGTTCGCGGACGGGGCGCCGGCCATCCCGGAGTCCCGCCATCGGCCCGCACCGCCGAGGAATCGCGGCCGCAACGCGGGTCGGCCGGCGGGACTGAGCTCGGCCAGTGCCCGCGTGAGTTCGAGTACCCGGAACCCGCCGAGCTGGTCGGCGCCGCCGTCGGCGACCAGCTGGGCCCACTCGTCGCCGATCACCTCGCCCTCCTCCCCGAGCGTGAAGGTCAGCACCCGCACGTCGACGCCCTCGGCGAGATACCGGGCGATGGTGCCGCCGGTCATGATCGTCTCGTCGTCGGGATGAGCGTGGACGAGCAGCAGCCGGCGATCCGCCGGGACACCGGTCACGTCAGCTCCCAATTGACCGCGGTCCCGAAGATCGAGACCTGGATGGGTCCGGTGAGCGGGACGTCGCGCACCGCGGACGTGGTGCCCACGACCATCGAGTCCTGGTACAGCGGCCGGTAGATCGCCTGCGCGGCGAGGAGCGGCTCGGCCTCGTTCAGCGTCGGGATCGGGTCGTCCTCGGAGAGTGCGGTGCGCGCGAGCTCGATGAGCCGCGGGTCACACAACCCGGACACGTTGCTGGCATAGCTGTCCCCGGGATCGCCACCGCTCGGCGCGATGCTGGTGGGCGTCGGCGGCGTCGCGGGCGACGGTTCGGTACCGGGCTTGGGCTGGTTGCAGTCGACCTGCGACGCGAGCGACGACGCCGGCGGCACGCCGAGCCCCGACCACCCGACGACCAGGTCGACGCGCTGGTTGGTGAGCGCCGACCCGTACAGCTCGCTGTTGGGCAGCGTCACGACCTGAGCGCGCACCCCTGCACCTCGGAGCTGGTCGACGATGCTCGACGCGGCCGACGTGGTCCGCGGATCGCCGGCGACCGCACCGACACGGACGATGAGGTCCTGCCCGTCGCGCTGGAACGGCAGGATTCCCTCGGGCAGTTCCGGCACCTCGACCAGACCCTCGATCGGGGTCTCGCTCACCCCGGGCGTCGCCGAGCCGCCGGCGGACGGCGCCTCGGACGCGGGCGTGGACCCGGACGGGGACGACGGCGACACCGAGGAGGGCTCCGACGACGACGCCGACGGCACCGGGGATGCCGAGCCGACGGGCTCGGGCGCGGCGCGGCGGTAACCGGCGGCGCCGAGCAGGGCGTCGACCTCGGCCGGCCCGAGGCGCGGGCGGTCGACCGGTGAATAGCCCGGATCCGACGGCGCGAAGACGGTGTTCGCGAACGGTTCGACGACCCAGTCGCCGGCACCGGCGAAGGTGGTCAGTCGCGGATCGACCAACCCGAGGATCGCGCGCCGGACCTCCACCGAGCTCATCGCGTCGGTGCGGGCGTTCACGCTCACACCGAGTGACCGCGACGTCAGGCTGCGGGCGGTCTCGAGACCGGGCAGCGCGGTCAGTTCCGCGTCGGTGGCCGGCGAGGCGCCGAGGGCCACGATGGCCGAGTCGCCGGATCGTACGGAGTCGAGCATCTGGGCCGACGTGCCGGCGCGGCGGAGGACGATCTGATCCAACCGGGGCGGGGTGACCCAGTACCGGTCGTTGCGGGCGAGGCGGACCTCGTCGCGGGTCTTGTCGATCCCCACGATCGCGTAGGGCCCGGCCGAAACCGGCTTGCCGGTGTCCATCCCGGTCTGGAAGCCGGCCGGCGCACCCTTGAGCACGTGACTGGGCAGCAATCCGGTGAACAGCTCTCGCCACGCGGGGTACGGCGACTCGAACCGCACCTCGACGACCTTGCCGCCCTCCCGGGACTGCACCGAGTCGATGAGCCGGTAGCCGGCCGGTGCCACGACGTTGGGCTGCCGGGACATCTGCTGCCACAGGAAGTTGAAGTCGTCGCCCGTCACCGGCAGGCCGTCGGACCACTGGGCGTCGGTGTGGATGCGGTAGGTCACGGTGAACGGCGCCCGCGACGTCACCTCCGCGGAGGTGACGAACGAGCGCTGCAGTTCCCACACCGTCCCGCCCGGGGTCTGGACCGGCGCGAACGCGCTGGGCAGCGTCATCGCCGCGACCGCCGTCGTCACCGGGTTCTGATCGGCGGCGATGTGCGGGTTGAAGCCCGATCCGACCGAGTCGGTGGCGATGTAGATCGTCTTCTCCACCGGGTACTCGGTCGGGGTCGGCGGTGGCCCGGTGTCGCGGACCGGGGGCGGCGGATCCGACATGCAGGCGGTCAGCACCACGAGCAGGGCGACGCTGCACGAGAGCATGCCGAGCAACCGCCCACGGACCCGGTTCGCGGCCTCGCGGCCCGGTCGTGGTCTCGCGCGATTCACCTCGGATACCCCCATGACGAAGAAGCTTCTCGGTCCGTCGGACGCGCCCGCCACCGTGATGCGGCGCCGGAGCGCCATCGACACTCAGCTGACGGCGGCATCCCGGGACTTGGCCCGCGAGCGCTCACGGGCGCGCGTCGTCGAGTCGAGGTGCACCTTACGCACTCGCACGACCTCCGGGGTGACCTCGACACACTCGTCCGCGGCGCAGAATTCCATGGCGCCCTCGAGGTCGAGTTGCATCGGCTTGGCGAGGGTCTCCATCACGTCGGCCGAGGACTGACGCATGTTGGTCAGCTTCTTCTCGCGGGTGACGTTGATGTCGAGATCCTCCTGGCGCGGGTTGATCCCCACGACGTGGCCCTCGTACGAGTCGTCGCCCGGGTTGACGAAGAACGTGCCGCGGTCGGCGAGCTGGATCATCGCGAACGGGGTGACCGTTCCCGACCGGTCGCTGACGAGCGAACCCGTGTGGCGGGCCCGGATCTCGCCCGCCCAGGCGTCGTAGCCCTGGAACACCGCGTTGGCGATGCCGGTGCCGCGGGTCTCGGTGAGGAAGTCGGTACGGAACCCGATGAGGCCGCGCGAGGGCACGATGAACTCCATCCGGACCCAGCCGGTGCCGTGGTTGTTCATCTGCTCCATGCGGCCCTTGCGGGCGGCGAGCAACTGGGTGACCGCGCCGAGGTACTCCTCGGGCACGTCGACGGTCAGATGCTCGAACGGCTCCTGGACCTTGCCGTCCACCTTGCGGGTGACGACCTGCGGCTTGCCGACGGTCAGCTCGAAGCCCTCACGACGCATCTGCTCGACGAGGATGGCCAGGGCGAGCTCGCCACGTCCCTGCACCTCCCAGGCGTCGGGCCGGCCGATGTCGAGCACGCGCAGCGACACGTTGCCGATCAGCTCGGTGTCCAGACGCTGCTTGACCATGCGGGCGGTCAGTTTGTGGCCCGACACCCGGCCCGCCAGCGGCGACGAGTTGGTGCCGATGGTGACCGAGATCGCCGGCTCGTCGACGGTGATGCGCGGCAGCGGCTGCGGGTTCTCCAGGTCGGCGAGGGTGTCGCCGATCATGATCTCCGGCATACCGGCGACGGCCACGATGTCACCGGCCGATGCGGACTCGGCGGGCGCCCGGTCGACGCCGACGGTGGCGAGGAGCTCGGTGATCTTGGCGCGCTCGACGACGGCTTCACCGTCGACCTCGCGGCACCAGGACACCTGCTGGCCCTTGCGGAGGGTTCCGTTGTGGATGCGGACGAGCGCGAGACGGCCGAGGAAGGCCGACGCGTCGAGGTTGGTGACGTGTGCCTGCAGCGGTGCGTCCGGGTCGCCCTTGGGCGCCGGGACGTGTTCGAGCAGGACGTCGAAGAAGGAGTCGAGGTTCTCCCCCGCCGGGATCTCGCCGTCGGCCGGCTGCTCGGTGCTGCAGACACCGGCGCGGCCCGAGGCGTAGAGCACGGGGAGCTCGAGGACGAGTTCGGCGGCCTTCGCGGCCTCCTCGTCCAGGTCGGAGGCGAGGTCGAGGAGCAGATCCTGCGTCTCGTCGACGACCTCCTGGATGCGGGCATCCGGACGGTCGGTCTTGTTCACGACGACGATCACCGGCAGCTCGGCGGCCAGCGCCTTGCGGAGCACGAAGCGCGTCTGCGGCAGCGGGCCCTCGGAGGCGTCGACGAGCAGGACCACGCCGTCGACCATCGACAGGCCGCGCTCGACCTCACCGCCGAAGTCGGCGTGGCCGGGGGTGTCGATGACGTTGATGACGACCTCGGTGCCGTCCGGCTGGCGCCGGTGGACCGCGGTGTTCTTGGCGAGGATGGTGATGCCCTTCTCACGTTCGAGGTCACCGGAGTCCATCACCCGGTCGACGACCTCGGCGCGCTCGCCGAAGACGCCGGACTGGCGCAGCATGGCGTCGACGAGTGTGGTCTTTCCGTGGTCGACGTGCGCGACGATCGCGACGTTGCGGAAGGTGGGGACAGCGCTCACTGGCTCTCTTTCGTGTGGTTGGGGACCGGCAGCGGCGGCCGGCGTCCGGGTCACTGCCGAACGTCTGGAACGTTCGCAGCCGAACGGCTCTGACCGGCGCGGGGAGCAGATCACCTAGGGATTCAACGTCACAGACTATCGGCTCGGGCGGTGAGACCGCGATCACAGCACCCACAAGAGTCGTAGTTAGGGTCTGCTAACCTCGCCGTATGGGCAAGGTCGACCCGACCAAGGTGGGCTCTCTGAAGCCCAAGAAGAAGTGTTGCAAGAGTTCGACGCGCTGTGTTCGCTGCCCGGTGGTCATTCACCGGATGCGCAAGCTCGACACCTCCGACATGTCGAAGAAAGAGCTGCACAAAGCACTGAAGAAGGCGCGCGCCGCCTGATTCCCGGTCACCCCGGCGGCATCTCCGCCTCACGATCGTCGGACCGGTTGTCGTCGTCGACCGATCGCACGGCGACGGCCACCGCGACGAGCGCGATCCCGACCGCTTCGAGGGGCCGCGGCACCTGCGCCAGCGCGAGCAACCCGATCACCGACGCCGTCACCGGCAGCAGCGCGAGCAGGATCGCGAACCTCGCCTGGCCGACCCGCCGCAGCACGATCTGGTCGAGTGCGTACGGCACCGCGGTCGAGGCGATGCCGAGCAGCAACCCCTGGGCCAGGACCACCGGCAACGCGGCCCCCGCGCGTACCGCGTCGGCCACCCACCACGCGAGCGGCGCGGTGAGCAACGCGGCCACCGCGAAACCGGTCGCCAGGTCCTCGACGCCCGTGCCTCGCGCCGCGACCCGTTTGCCCAGGACGATGTACCCCGCCCAGCAGGCGGCCGCGGTCAGCGCCAGGACGACGCCGATCGCCGTTCCCGACCATCGGACGTCCGCGATCAGGACCACGCCGACCGCCGCCAGGACGAGTGCGGCGACGTCGCGACGCGTCGCAGAACCCAAGGCGGCCACCACGATCGGGCCCAGGAACTCCAGGGCGACGGTCGTGCCCAGGGGCAGATGCGCGAGCGCCTCGTAGAAGGCGATGTTCATCCCGGCGGTGATCAGCCCGAAGCATCCGGCGAGGCGCAATCGCTCCCAGCGCCAGGCGCCGCGGGGTGGACGCACCCACAGAAGCAACACCAGCGCGGCCCCGGCGATCCGCAACCACGCGACGGCGGCCGGGGAGATGACGTCGAACAGGCCGACGGCGACGGCCGCGCCGAGATACATCGACGTCGCTCCGACGACCATCAGTCCCGGCGGGACCAGCACGTCTCGTCGTGTCACCGGCACGACGACCGCCTCGCCGGCCCACGCGGCGTCACGACCCGATCACCGCGACCCGTTCCGGCACCAGACGCATCCGCACCCGGTCGCCGATCGCGACGAAGGCATCGGTGACCGCATCGATCTCGCCGACCGGGGTGTCGATGCGCACGCGCGGGCCGGCCGGGAGTTCGGCGACGAGCACGACGGTCGCCGTCGTTCCCGGCCTCTCCGGCGCATCGGACGGCGTGGGTCCGATCGCCACCGACTCGGGCCGCAGGCCGAGCCGGCACGGACCGTCGGGACGATCCAGCGGCATCTCACCGAGGACGGTCTGCGCGACGCCCGACCGGACCTGCGCGTCGACGACGGTCGTGGCGCCGAGGAAACGCGCGGTCCACTCGTCGACCGGGTGTCGCCACAGCGCCGCCGGAACGTCGGTCTGGATCATCACCCCGTCCCGCATGACCGCGATCTCGTCGGCCATGGTGGCGGCCTCGGCGTGGTCGTGGGTCACCACCATCGTCGGCACGCCGGCCGCTCGCACGATCTCCGAGATCTCCACGGCCAATTCGTCTCTCAACCGCCGGTCGAGCGCGGCGAGCGGCTCGTCGAGCAACAGCAGACGCGGACGCGGGGCCATGGCACGCGCGAGCGCGACCCGTTGGGCCTGGCCGCCCGACAGGGTTTCCACGAGACGCTTGTCGTAGCCGGTGAGTCCGACGACGTCGAGCATCTCGGCGACGCGATCGGCGATGGCGCGGCGCGACCAGCGCCGCACCTTCAGCCCGTACGCGACGTTCGACGCGACACTGCGCCCGCCGAAAAGTTGCCCGTCCTGGAAGACGACCCCGAAGTCCCGCCGATGGACCTCGACGCCGGCGAGGTCGACTCCGCCGAACCGCACCGTTCCACCGACCGGCGACTCGAGTCCGGCGATCGTCCGGATCAGGGTCGACTTGCCGCACCCCGACGGGCCCAGGATCGCGGTTACCAGTGACCCTTCTCCCCCGAGCCGCCACGACAGACCGTCGATGACGGTCTCGCCGCCGTACGCGACCGTGAGGTCGGAGATCTCCAATGAACTCTGCGTGGTCACAGCAGCGGCACCTCCGAGCGGGGCCGGAACGCCTCGACCACGACGACTGCGACGACCGTCGCGATGACGAGGACCACCGAGGCGGCCATGGCGGTGGCCAGGTTCTCGGCCCCCGGGCGGTTCAGAGCGGACCCGATGAGTACCGGAAGGGTGGTCGTGTCCGCGCGGGCAAGGAAGCTCGTCGCGCCGAACTCGCCCAGGGCCATGACGAAGGCGAACCCACCGGCAGCCCCCATCGACCTTCCGACGATCGGCAGGTCGACGGTCGCGAACACGCGAAACGGCGTGGCTCCCAACGTCGCCGCGGCATGCCGCAACCGGACCGGCACCGACTCGAGTGCGGGCATCATGATGCGGATGACCACCGGAATCGCGATGAGGGCCTGGACCAGTGGGATGACCGCGGGCGATGCGGCGATCTCGTACGGCAACGACGCCAGCACGATGAGGTAGCCGAATCCGAGTGTGACAGCACTGATCCCGAGCGGGATGAGCGAGACGGCCGAGCCGATCGCCCCGACGACTCCGTGCGCGCGATGCAGCGCGACGGCGGCGAGCGTACCGACCACCAGGGCGATGGCGGTCGCCGCGGTGGCGGTCACCAGCGAATAGCGCAGGCTCTCCAGGGGTGTCACCCCGTTGACGGGTTCGGCCAGTGCGCGGTAGCCGGCGAGGGTCCAGTCGCCGTGGGCGACCGGTCGGACCGACCGCACCATCAGCACCAGGACCGGTCCGACGAGGAGGACTGCTGTCCACGCCCCCACCACCCAGACCGCCGGCCGCGTCCAGCGGCCGCCGGCGACCCTGCGGTTCCGTTCGGCCCGCCGGGCGCCGCCACCCGATCCGCGGCTCGCCGGATCGGCGAACACCCGCGTCAGCAGCAGCGCCGCCATGACCACCACGATCTGCAGCATCGACAGCGCGACCGCCTCGGGAATCCGGAAGTATCCGATGGCCTGCGTGTAGATCTCGGTCTCCAGGGTCCGCAGCTCCCCGGCGCCGAGAATGATCACGACGCCGAAACTGGTGGAACAGAACAGGAAGATCAGCGCGGCCGCCGACGCCGTGGCGGGCACCAGGCGCGGCACGACCACGGTCATGGTCGCCCGAATCCGGCCCGCCCCGAGCGACCGTGCCGCCTCGAGCAGCCGCGGGTCGAGGTTGCGCCAGGCCGCCCCGACGACGCGGACGACGACGGCGATGTTGATGAACATGTGTGCCGCGAGCACGGCCGGCAGCCCGGATTCGATGTGCAGGAACGCCAATGGGCCGGACAGCAGAGAACGGAAGGCGACACCGACGACGACCGTCGGCAGCACGAATGGCACGGTCACCACGACGGCGAGCACGACCGCGGTGGTCCCGCGGACCCGGGCGAACAACCACGCGATGGGTGCGGCGGCGACGAGCGCCAGGACCGTCGAGGCGGCCGCCTGGCCCAGGGTGACGCCCAGAAGCCCCAGGGCGTCGGTACGGTCGAGCAGTTCGATCAGGCCCACCCCGGAGTCACGGGCGATCGTGACGGCGCGCCGGACGAGCGCGATCACCGGCCAGGCGAACAGCACCACGACGAACAGCGCCGGGACCACCCACAGCGCAACCGGTCCGGCGGCCCGGGCCACCCGGGTCACCACTGTCCCGGCCGGGGTCACCGAGTCGTCACCGGCCGACCGCGGCACGCCACTGGTCGAGCCACATCTCGCGGTTCTCCGCGATCGTGGCGGGCGGCAACGACGACATCCAGGCGGGCACCTCCGCGCGCGCCGGCCATCCCTCGGGCAGCGGGGTGTCGCGCTGCACCGGGTAGACGTACATCGAGTTCGGGAGTTCTTTCTGCACAGTGGGACTCAGCATGAAATCGACGAGCCTGCGGGCGCCGGTCGAGTTCCGGGTGCCCTTCAGGATGCCGATGTACTCCACCTGCGGGAAGCAGCTGTCGAGCAGCGCGCTCGTCCCGGGCGTCGCCGCCGGCGACGAGGCGTAGGACAGCACGATGGGTTTGTCGCCACGGCCCTCTCCGGCGGTGAAAAGCTGGTTGTAGGCGACCTCCCAGCCCGAGACGATGGTCGCGCCGCCGCCGACGACCTGCCTCCAGTAGTCCTGCCAGCCGTTTCCGAGCGCACCGACGGTGGTGAGCAGGAACGCCGTGCCCGGCGAGGAGGTCGCCGGGTCGGTCACCGCGGTGAGCGAGGCGAATTCCGGGCGGGTCAGGTCGCGGAAGCTCGCCGGCGGGGTCAGAGACCTGGATTCGAACCAGCCGTCGTCGATGTTGAGGCACACATCCCCGCGGTCGACGGCCGTGAGCTGCCCCTCCGCGCCGGGCACCGCGAAATCGGCGGCACCGTCGGCCGCGGCGGGTGACTCATAGGACTCCAGGGCGCCGGCGTCGATCGGACGCGAGGCGAAGGTGTTGTCGATGCCGAAGACCGCGTCTCCCTTGGGCGCACCCGGGGTCAGTGACACCGTCGACGCCAATTGCCCGGCGTCCCCGGACTTCACGATCTTCAGGGTCAGTCCGGTCTCCTGGCGGAACTCGTCGATCACCGACTCCGGCAGTTCGAAGGAATCGTGGGTGAGCAGCGTGACCTCGCCGCCCGACGACGAGTCGTCGGCGCAGGCACTGGCCGTCGTCGCTGCCAGTACGACTGCGACGGCAACGACCACCAGGCGCGTCAGTCGCGACCTCCCGCGTGGGCGACCCGACGCGTCAGCGCGCAGCTCTGTCACTTCAGACTCCTGTTCGACCGTCCCCGATCCCCGATTCTCCTCATCCAACCAGGTTGCCGCCTGTCCGTAAGATCCAACCGCCCGACGTCACTTCGATAACAATTGCATCAATTACCACTCTAACCCCACCCGTAACAGGCCGGCGGTCTGGACAGTGGAACCCGCGGGGGGCTTAGAATGACCCGCGACGACCCGGGTGAGAGGATGGACTGTCCGCTACCCGACACCCGGGCGGATGACACGACCCGCGAGGCGCTGATCGACTGATCGTCGGCGCCACGACCGTTAGGACACACCAGTGCGTTTCTCCCGGCCACTGAGGTTGCGATCCGGCCATGCCCCGCGTCGACTCCGGACCCGTCGACTCCTCGTCGCCGTGTCGGCGCTCGCGGCGGCGACCTCACTCGCGATGCCGATGGCCGCGCAGGCCGCCCCGGCCCCGAAGGTCGACCAGCGCGTGCTGGACTCGCTCGGCGCGTTCGCTCCCGCGATCATCGGCTCCGTGGCGACGCCCGGACCCGACGGCAAGGTCTCGGTCGACCTGCTCCGCCAGGCCCAGTCGTTCGCCGACACCCCCGGTATGCCGGCTGAGGTGAGCAAGATCTGGCGCTCGATCGCCGACTTCCTCGGCGAACCCGGCCGCAAGCAGGCCGCGCGTCAGCTCGCCGCCGAGCGCAAGCCCGGCGATCCCGAGATCCCGCAGGGCCCGAACGCCCCGAAGATCCAGGAATTCCTCTACCCGACCTTCGGCCTCGGCTGCATCCCCGGCGGCGGTTCGCTCGGTCGCGCCCTGGTCACCGCCGGACCGCAGGAGGCACCGGCCCCCGGTCCCAAGCGCGGGGAGGCCGGTTACGTCTACACCTCGCTCGGCACGGGTCCGGCGATCGACAACAAGGCCGCGCCGCTCACGGTCAGCTGGTTCAACGTCGACACCGGTCGCACGGGTACCACGACGCTCAAGCGCAACCCGAAGATCAACGTGAAGGAAGGCCCCGGCACTTTCACCGGTATCTCGCGAACCGGCAAGGGCCGCGTCATCTCGGCGATCCACGGCAACGTCACCACGAAGACGAAGGGGCAGGTCGTCTCCTGCACCATCGTCCCGGTGATCGGACTCGCGATCATCTGACGTTTCTCCTCTCACCGACGAAGGCACCCCGGCTCGCAGCCGGGGTGCCTTTGTCGGTGAGAGGGTCGGCGAATCAGGGAGTGACGATCGGGAAGCTCGGATCGGCGGAGTCCAGGACGTCGGCCAGCTTGTCGAGTTCACCGGCATCGCCCTCGATGGTGACCGCCCCGCTGTCGGCGAGTTTCGACGCGGCACCCGGCTGGAGCAGCACACCGGTCAGCGCAGCCTTCGGTCCGGAGATGGTCGCCCGGGCATCGTCGGCGTGGTGTTCGCGTGCATTCAGCACGCCCCGCGCCACCCACATCGTCCACCGGGAGTCACTGTCGCTGAACGTCAGATTCACGCGGATGTCGGCGTGGGCGGCCTTCTCACCGTCGATCTGCACGGCGACGAAGTCGAAGAGGATGTCGATGGGCATGCCCAGGATCGAGTCCTCGCTGGCCGTCGTGAACGGAGGCGGCAGTGGGCCCTCACGCAGCTCTTTGGCGGCGGTCAGGAAGATGCCGCGCCACTGCGGCCCCTCGGCCTGATAGCCCATCTGTTCGTAGGCGTCCGCCTGCAACTCGCGGGCCTCGGTGTTGGTGGGGTCGGCGAAGACGAGTTTGTGCAAGATCTCCACCGCCCAGCGGTGATCCCCTTCTTCGATGGCCCGGCGTCCCTCGGCGAGGATCGCCGGCGCACCGATGAGGTCGACGTAGCGGCGGGGCGGCCCCCCCCGCGGGGGGGGGGGGAGCA
>ERZ501011.380-NODE-380-length-12032-cov-4.507389_pt1 | contig 12032 bp, 13 predicted proteins | sample MGYA00248833_ERZ501011 | MGnify/ENA primary metagenome ERZ501011 (study PRJEB25958, sample SAMN03398530) | human skin metagenome | study: EMG produced TPA metagenomics assembly of the Human Skin Microbiome Metagenome (human skin metagenome) data set. | reverse complement strand
CGGGAGACCGTCGCGGTCACGTGTCGAGTCGTCGGCTCCGGTCACGCCTTGAGTCTAGTGCGTCGAACCACAGATAATCCCGGTAGCTTGTCGTCACTCTCCCACCATCTCAGACGGTCCTGCGGTGGGCTCAAGCCGCTTGTGGAACCCCCCAAGCTGGATTCGCGATCCCGCCCTTTGGCCCTCCGGTGTCCGGTAGTGGGTATGTGAGAGCGTGGCTTGGTGACAGTCGCAGCATGTGCAGATAGCTCACCGGCGTCGTGGTTGCTCTGTCTAGGCTGATTGGGTGGCGGGTAACTACTTCGACAGCTGGTTCTCTTACGAGACTCTGCTAGCCGCCACTTGGAGTCCGGACGCTGGCGTCGTGGTGACGTCGAGCGTCCTGCCTATGGCGTGGGCGCGAGCGCTGGAGCGGATCGGCCGTGACTTGCGTGTTCGCCACTTCAACGGGGCTATTGCCAGTATTCGATTCGAGGCAGAGCATCGCCAAATACGCGAGGATGACGAGCTGGATTACGTATGGCTGTCGAGCGACGTCACCCCTGAGGGCGGCGTGTCTCACGGGATGGGGCATTCCGGTGAAGGGGTGCTGGCATCTGCCGCAGAAGAAGCTGTAGTTGTCAGCTGTGCAACTCTGGTGCAGGACCAGGTAGAGCGGACAGGGATTCAGTGGCCCCGCGGCCGCGCGGGAGGCGCCATGGGCGCAGTTCTGATCGGAGGGGTAGCAACATGGAATGGCCGCGACGGCGAGAAGGCAGCGATCGGCACCCTCCCTACCTGACTTCGAACCATCGGCCGTCCGAGCTATAGGTGGACGCTCGGCGCCGGTAACTCGTCCTACTCCGACACGTCTCGTTACCAGTTGAAAGCTGATGGGGGAGATAGGGTTTGAAGGGTGTCTGACGCGCCCGGACCGATGGCCTCGTGGCAGGTGTGCAGCGCAACCATGAGAATGGCCATCGAATCTGGGCATTACCCGCCGAGAAGTCTACGCAGGCCCTTGGAGCGTTTCTTGGGCGGCTTGGTCATGAGGTTGATCTGCTGGAGGCGTTCCTGCTGCTTGTTGGTGAGGGCCTTCGGTTTGGTGCTGATGGCGGCATCGAAGGCTTGGCGGATCTGCACGGTCTTGCCGTACGCCGCGCCGCCGGTGAGGTGTGCGACTCGGGCGGCGAGCGAGATGTCGCCAGCGATACCGGTGCCGAGCAGTTGAAGGGCTAGGTCGGTTGCTGCCCTGTGCTGTGGCTGTTCGATCAACTTCGCCGTTTCGAGGCGGTCGATCAGGGCGTCGCGTTGGCTCTGTTGTGTGGCGGCGGCGACTTCCTTAGCGATGTACTCGACAGCTGCAGAGTAGAGCCCGTGCTTGCCGATTGCTTGGAACGCTGCGTGGCTCCAGTTGGGGTCTCGGTTGGCGAGGTCGATCCAGAGGGTTGTCCGGTCCTCGATGTCGAGTGCTCGGGCGTATTGGTCCAGCGCGTTCGTGTAGATAGTGATGTTGCCAAAGACCTGTAGGGCCTCAGCCAGCGGTGGCTTGAGCGCTAGCCACTCTGCGAATGCCTCCTTGTCGCCTTCGAGGCCGTCGATGGCGAGAATATCTGCGGCCGTGAGGGTGGTGCCGGAGCCTCGTGCGGCGGCGGCGATCCGGAGGCGGAGGGTTGCCACGCTGGTCGTTACCTGCGCGGCCAGGTTCTCGACTGAAACCGCGACACTTTCAACAATGGTGCGAGCTAGGGCCAGCATCTCCTCGACGTTCTCGTCGTCGGTGCTGGCCTTAAGGCCGTTGACGAGGTCGGTAGCGAGGGCGGTGTCGAGTTTGGCTGCGTCCACATCGGTGAGGCGCGGTCGAAGGGCCACGGCGGTTGCGTAGAGAGTTGCCCGGTTTTTCGCGGTCGGGCTGGCAGTGGTCGACCATGCGGTCTTGCCGAGCGTGACACCGATCCAGTGCTGTGCGTCGGTGAGTTCAGCCTCGGGCACGTGTGGGATGACGGCCGGGATGGCGCTGGCGATGGCGTCGGTGTCGTCGCCGGTGGACGTGGCTAGGGCGTCCACGAGGTGTTCGAAGACGACATAGCCGTCTGGAGCGCGTTCGGTCTCGGTGAGGAGTTCGGCCCACCAGGCGGCTTCGCTGAGTGGTGAGTGTCGGAGTCCGAGCATGGCGTGTTCGTTGCGGGTCGTGGTGTTGGTGATCCTGTTAAGTGCCTCTTCGGCTCGGTCGCTGGCGGATGTGCGGACGTCCGCGTCGTTGGCACCTTGGCCCAGTTTCAGGACGGCGGAGATGAGGCGTTCGGCTTGGTCGTCGGTGCGGTTCTCGACGGCGGTGAGGAGTGCTTCGAACCGCTGGACGGCCGTGTCGTCGGGTGTGGGTTCAGGTTCGGTGGCTTCGGTGGCTGCGGCTCGTGCTGCGGAGGTCGTCGCCGGTGCCGGGGTTGCAAGGGCTTTGAGCGTTGCCGTCACCATCGGGACGGCTCTGATCCACAACGCTTGAGCAGCGGGGGCTGGTGTTGCGCAGAGAGCGTCGTGAAGGGGCTCGGGGTGGAGGTAATAGGCCGAGCCGAGGAGTTTGTAAACGAGTTCGGCTTGGTCGGTGCTGGCGTAGGCCAGGACCGAGGCGACCCGCCCGAGGACACCGGCCTCGGCCATTGCATCGGCATCACTGCGTGTGAGGAGCGTTTCGACGAGGGGCTTCGACGCACCGATGACGCCGAGGACGAGCGCTCCGGGCGTGGCTTCTGTGGGCCAGTCGGGGTTGTTGGCCTCGGCGAGAACGCTTCCTGCGACGATCGGGGCGACCGCTTGCGCGTCGGCAGCGTCGAGTTGTTCGGTGAGTCGGCAGACGGATTCGGTGATTGCGAGGCGGCCTGGGCCGCGTTCGGCATCGGCCTGTTGTGCCAGCAGCCGGACTGCGGTTGTTACGACAGCAGAGGGCTGCTCGGTAAACTTCACAACGATGTCGCTGGCGCTGTAGTCGGCAGCGAAGTCAATGACCTCAGCGAGGTCGGGGTCGTCGATGCCTTCCTGCGCGCCAGCGGACTGCAGGTACAGGAGATCGGGTCTGGGGTCGTCGATTCCGGAGGCTTCGATCTTTCGTAGGTACGCGAGAAGGTGCTCGATAAGGGTCTTGTTCGCTCGACGGCCGGCAGCCTGGTCGTGTTCGCGGTCTACGAGGAGGTGTCCTGCGACCGGTGTCTCGGCTGCGTCCTGCTCCGTTGCCGACTCGTTCAGCAGGTTCAGGTAGGAGTCCACCATCGCCTGGGCGTTCCGGGATGTGGGCGTGAGGCTGGTGTCGCGAAGGTACTTGAGCAGAGACGGGAATCGGACGAGGTCGGAGGCGACGGCTGGGAACTCGGTTTCGAGGACTGTCAGGGTGGCGAGTTCTTCGGCCCGGTGGAGCCAGTTGACGCCGCGCGCCTGAGCGATGCGGACGGTGGTGGCGTAGTTGTTCAGGAGCACCTTCACGCGCCGTGGACTTCGAACATGCACCGGGACGAGGCCGTAGACGACTCGTAGGAAGAGTCGGTCTTCCTCTTGGGCGGCACGCAGGTCGGCCCACAGCCCGTCCTGGTTCTCGACGAGTTCGCGGGCGAATCGGGTGAGTGCTTGGGGTCGCAGTGGCGGCAGTGGAATCTGGTGCTGGAAAACCTTATCGAGGAACGCTCCAGGTGTGGAGTAGTAGGGGTCCTCGTCTCGGACGGGGTTGGCTTGCGGCGCTTCTCGGAGAGCGCGCTCCAGCACTTCGCGGTCAGCGGCGACGACAAAGATGCAGCCATCGACGTCAAGGAATGTCTTGAGATCGATCAGGGTCGCGACCACATCTGTGGGGCTGCATCTATCCAGTTCGTCGATGAACACGACGAGCCGCTCACCCTTGTTAATGTTGACCGCTTTGGTGACCAAACGTTGGAACGACTTGGCGAACTCGTCGTCTGTCTCCGGGGCTGCCTCCTTGACCTTGACGACCGCTGATTCCAGAACCTTCGGTCCGAACAGGAGGGCGGCGAAGCCGAGGGAGAGAACGGTACCGACGGCGGTAACTGCGACCTGCGTTGCCTTGCCGAAGCCCGCATCCCAGTTGACGGCCCAGATGATGAGGCTGACGAGGAAGAACCACGCTACCGCCAGCACGAGCGCCATCAGGGCTCCGACGGCGAGGGAGTTCTTGTTCTCCTTTGCCCAGGTCCACAGGTCGAGCCGGACGCTCTCCTGGTCGTGGGAGAGGCTCTTCTCGAAGTCCTCGCCGCCGAGCCCCAACTGCTCGGCGACGCTGCCAACAAAGTGCTTCTTGAGGGCGCGGCCACCGTACTTCCAGGCGTCGTAGGTGGCGACCTCGACGGTCTGGTTGGATGCGCGGAGCCGCTTGTCGAGGAGCCCGAGGAAACTGGACTTCCCCGAACCCCAAGGGCCGAATAGGGCTATGTTGACCGGTGGCGTGGCGTTGAGCGTCAGGTCAGCTACGACGCCAGCAATCGCCTCGTGGTCGAACCTATCCTGACCAGCTTCCTTCAACGCAGCATCGAGGATAAGGTCGGAGCCAGCGCTCATCGTCGATGTCGGCTGGCTGTTGCGCTTCGGCCGACTACCGCTCATGCTCGTTGCCTCTCACGTCGCTATCAGGGTTCTGCTCCACCGCGACGCGCGCCAAGGCGGGTAAGGCGGGTGTGCCCTAGATCTGCACCGTGCCAGACCTCCCCCAAATCTAGCGGCCGCCGCCGACAACCGCGGACGACGACCTGCCTTGGAAATCGTCCATACTGCACACATCTCGTCTTCGCGGCTACGCCATCCCGCTAGTCGCGTCCCCAGAGTTCGCCCGTAGCCAGCCCGTCTCCGCCGATCACGAGTAGGGCGCCCCCGGTCAGGGGGTCACTCGCTGGCGAGTACAACGTGGATGGCTGCCGAACCGAGGACAGCAGCGGACACCAGGACCGCGAACGGGACGGCCGTGAGGAACAGTCCGAGGTCGGGGATACAGAACCCGGAGTCGGAACACACGTACTGCTGGCCAGCGTATTCGCGGACCTGAAGGATGGACAACGCGAGCGCGACCGCCCACAGTAACGCGAAGGGGACCGTCGCGGCCACGCTTCTGCCGGAGATGCGCAGTAGTACCGAACTGACCAGTAGCGCAGCCGCTGCGACCGCCGCTTTCGTGTGATAGTCCGCCACCAGGTGGACACTGTCGGTCAGAGTCTTGTTCGGCGCTGTCCGGCTGTACACGGCCATCGCCCACGGAATCGCGACTGTCGCGACCACGTGCGCGGCTTGCCACACACGGCGTGGCGTCACTTTCATGGTTCTCGGCTCAGGGTCACGACAGTGCGACGCGGACGACAGCGAACCTGGCGTCGGCGATCGTGCGTGGTTCCAAACGCACCCCGGTCAGGCGTTCCATCAGTGCGAACGTTGCCGCACGGTTGTGCTGTCTGCCTTCCAGGGGATGGTCTACCGGCGCTTGGTCGAAGCCGGATGCCTGCATCAGTGAGGTTAACGTCTCTGGGTCACGGGCTTGAAGATCGTAGATCCCCCGGGTTGGGTTGAAGTTCGCAGTGAGTCGTCCGTCTTCGTAGAGGCGGAAGCTCCCGCTCCCGTTGCCGTCACTGTAGTGGTGACTGACGATCCGACGTCCCTTGGACAACGGGGTCATGAGCTCAGCGGTTATCCCGGCGAACCCATTCACCTCGAACATCGCTGTCCACGAGCCCATCTGGACGAGGCCGACCAACAGCCGTTGTTCATTCCAGTCGTCGTAGGAGCGGAAACGAAGCCCTTCTGGGAATCCCATTTCTCCCAGGTCCTCGATGACCGGTAACTCTGCAGCGACCTCTTCGACGTCCGCGTTCTCGACGAGAGCAAGACAGAAGGCTTGGAACTCGCCAGCTGTGCCGCCGCTCTCGGTCCACAGATAGTCTTCGTACGTCGGTGATCTATCGCTCATAATCTCAATCGTAGTAGCGGACTTGGGTTCCCGAGCCGTTGCGCAGCACCTTGGTGTTCAACTGGTATCGAGGTCCTGGCACCAGCGAGACCGCCGCCCAGAAGGGGTGGGCGGCGGTCTGTGCAGGGAGGGACTTACCCGACTGTGAAGGTGTCGATCTTCCGGTTTGCTTCCTTGTCCCACACGGCGATGGATCGAGGCGCCTTGGACGCTCCGCGCGACGGCTTTCGGTTCAGCTCGGAGGACTTGACGTAGCCGACCTTCCCGTTCTCGCCGATCGTGAGGATGAGTGCGGGGTCGTTTTCCTGCCCGCCGTTGGCCGGCCCGAACGTCTGTCCCTTCGAGTTCTGGCCCTTCTGGCGGTCGGCGTCGGAGACCGCGACGTCTCGCGTGGATGCTGAGCGCGCGGCGGGTGGCGCGGTCCACTGCAATGGGTCCGACGGGAAGGTCACGTACTCGTTGAAGCTGGCGGTGCTCGCATTCCACACGGCCACGAAGCCGTGGCTGTTGTACCAGCCGGAACCGCATGTCGCGGAGGTCCGCGCAGTCCAGGATGGTGAGGAGTACCAGTTGAATTCGTAGTCAATCGCTTCGCACAGTGCGCCCGACTTGAACAGTCGCGGGCGCACGCCGATCGTGTCGGCTGCGGCGGTCGCGCCGAAGGAGTGGTAGATCTTCGACTCCGCGGTGAGGTCGGGCGCGTTGATGATCGTCGACGTGTGAAGGTACCCCGTCGTGCCGGCCGGGCCTACCCATCCGGTCTTGGATGCGGCGTTCGCTGTTCCAGCGACGCCGGCCAGGCCACTGGCGAGCATTGCTCCGGCTACGCCGAGCGTAGCGAGTCCGACTCCGATTCGAGATTTCATGCACTTCTCCTTTGGTGAAACTAGTTGACGATGAACTGGTCTCCGGGCATCACGCGGTGCGTTGTGTACAGGCCCCCGAGCCTTCCTCCCTGGCTCGAGTTCTCCTTGGCTGGCACCCACTTCAGAGTGTTCCCGGGCCCGCCCTGTTCGGACGATGCGAACGGATACTCGTCGCACTCAAACGGGTCACCAGTCACCTCGTCAGGGCCCGGCCTTGCACCGATCAGCGGCTCGTAGTACGACGGTTTCTCGCAGGTGCTGCTGTAGTTCGCGTTCTTTTGTGCCCTGGTCACCTTGACCAGCGGATTTCCCGGTGAGCCCGCGTTGTTGTGTGCGGCCTTGCCTGCGGCGATGTTTTGGCTGATATTCGGGTACTGCGAAGCAGGGAAATCCACGTTGGGCTGCCACTTGACATTCACGCACCCGGCGACCGGTGTTGTGTCAAACACCTCTTTCCCGTCATCGCAGCGCAAGAGGGTGTTCTGCGTCTGGTAGCTCATCGTCGTCTCAGGGGTCGCGCCAGGGGTTGTGACGTGCACGTTCACGCCCCAAAGCTGGGTGTTGAAGTAGGCGAGATGCTCGGGTTTGATTGCGACCTTGGTCGACGTCATAGTCGGATTTCCGGCATTCAGATTAATGCGCAACGGTGTCATGTTCATGTCGGCGACGCCGTAGTTTGAAACCAGCTTCCAATTCAGAAACAATGGAGGAATTTGAAGATTCGGATCATTGGTGTAGTTCCATGCGAGCTTGTGCGTCGTTTCGACCCGCACCGTCATGGTCGTACTGCGGGCGTCGAGCACTCCCATGATGCGGAACGACAGGTTCCATCGAGCGGCGGGCTCCGGTGATCCCATGGCACGCCAGCCAACCCAGCCGCCTGGAGCATGCTCACAGATCTCCCACCTGTTCTTGATGCAGGACTCGCCCGCCGCCGCCCTCGCCATCGGATTCTGCCCGGTCACAGGCTTGAGGTCCGCCGCGGGTGTCGCCCGCGACCCGGACGATCTCGGCGCCTGCTTGGTAGTCGACGGCGCGGGCTCCGCAGAGGACGAAGGAGCTGGGGAAGCAGAAGACTCCGCGGGCTGCGAGGGCGACGACGTCGCCGGAGACTCCACCACAGACGATGATGGTGGTGTGCTAGACGACGGTTCGCTACTCGCATAGGGGGCTGCCGTTTGGCTTAGGGCGACCGTGAGGGCCGCAACGACAAATAGGTGGGACCGACGTTTGCGCACGAAACTATTCCCCTCATTCAGAGGACTCGGCCAGGTGGCGACCCCACTTACGCTGGCCTGATTTCCGATAGGCCGTTTTGGGTTTACCAGCTGTCTTCCTTGCCTGAATCCCCAACGGATTGCAGAGAGAGAAACAACGCGCTGATGCCCATTTAGTCGTTGGTGCTCGACCGATGTCGCATCGACGCGGCGACGTCCCCGCTCCTGAGTGTGATTCATCGTGAATGCTGATCACGATGAGATGAAGGGTATTGGATGGTTGCAATGCTCACAAGACTTTCGCAAAGATGAAGTTAAATTTGATAATCGTCCCAGGTCAGGATCGAAGTTCACTGATCTGGCTGGTTCAGCCTTCGTAATGAAATGCTTCCATATTCAAATACTTTTGCCGTGGACGTGGTGTCGTTCCGTACGTGCTGACCGACTCGTAGCGGTGGTGCGACAGGCTCGCGGATCTGCTCTGAACTCATCACCTGGAAGCCAGGAAAACGCCAAACGGCCCTATTCGCGACTATACGAAGCTCATCCGTGCACCCCCACCAATCCCGCCTCCCCTGGCAGAGGAAGAGCGCCCGATGACTGGTGGTCTGCCAGGCGCTCGGTCGAAGTCGGATGCCTGCATCGCGAGGTCAACGTCTCCGCTCAAAAGAGATCTTGTTCCAGATCGACTGAGCGCCGCCAGCGGTGCATCACGGCGACAGCGAAGGCGACCAGCGCCGACCCGCCGACAATCCATACAACCCACACCGGAATCGACCACCACACGTGAACGATCAGCAGCACCATAGTGACCACCGCCAGCGCCGCCGTCACGCGCGAACCCACGCTCCAGCCCGGCCGTGCACTCGCAGACTCGCTCCCGAACTCGTCATCTGTTGTCATCGCTGTTTCCCCGAATCAGCCGCGTCATCAGTGTTCCGTTCGTACCTACGAGGCTACCGGGTGGCAGCGAATCCCTATGGGAAGCTCCCACATTCAAACAACTTCGTACTGACGCGCACTGGCCTCCATTCGGAACACGGCGGCTCGCTCATTGATCCCTCGGCTCTTGGGCTGGCGACTTCGTGGCTCTACCGAGAGGCTTCTAAGCGGATGGCGGTCGTGTCGGCCTGAACCGTCGTGTCACTCCGATACGGTAGGCTTCGTGTCATGACATCCGACGATGACTCCTCCGACATCTTTAGCGATCTGCACCGACAAGATCATGGGATCGCCGCGGCGTTCTGGCGTGCGCGGCAGGAAGCCGAGTCCTGGTCGCGGGTCTACGAGCACATCCGCTGGGATGCAGTCCGGGAGTCTCGGGAGGAGGGTCTGTCCCTGGCGCAGATCGCCGCGAAGTGGGAGCTGTCCAAACCGATGGTCGCCCGCCTCCTTGTGACCACTGACTCGCCCATGGAGAAACCCGGTTGGGGCGAGGCCGAACGACAGCGTTTTGACGACACCTGGATTGCCGCTGGCAATCCCGGAGTCGCCTCACCCGCGGGGCAGCTACGCCATGGGCTCATCGACGAGGACGCGTACCGCCGCCTCGAAGCCCACCAAGCTCGGGCGCACAAGTCGATTCCCCGACAGCTCCACGACGCGGTCACCGCACACCCCGGTTTGACCGCACGGGAACTCTTATCCCAGATGACCGTTGCCGTGCAATCGGCCGTCACGGTCTCCTTTGCCCACCACGCTGACAAGGCAGGCGTCGCCGTCGACGGAGACGGCCGCTACTGGCCCACAGCCGCACCCAGCGACCTGCGACCCGGTGACCGCATTCCGCGCCACCCCAATGAATTCAGACGCCCTGAGGGCGAATGGGTGACCGTAGAGCGGCTGCGCACCTCTGACGACGGACAGGTGCACGAAATCCAGGTTCTCCTCGCCGACGGGCTGCGCAGTACCTTCCCTGAGGTCGCCGAACGCTATCCCCTCGACAGGTCCGCCTCAGGAGACGAAGACGGCCTAGATCGCTGCACGCATTGCGGATACGCAGCAGCCGAGGACACGAACCGCTGCCCCAACTGCGACGAAGACCCTTACCCGAGGCCCTGCGGCAATTAGGCACGCAATCTGTGTGTCGGCGCCGACCTGCATAATCACGGCAGGATCGCGCACGACGATGCGGAGTGCATGCCCTGACCTGCTAGGAGGTGGCCCGATGGCGGCGCCGACAGAAGGAGATAGCACCTAATGGAAACGACAGCCACCATCCTCCTGTGGGCCGGGCTTGCCACGATCATCACCGCCGAGGTGCTTCATTATCGGCTGAACCGTTTTCGGCCTCGACTGCACGAGAGGGCGGCGGTCGCGGTCGCCCGTGCGCGGCACACCCAGATGGTCGCGATGGTCTACGCCGCGATCACGGTCGTATGTGGTGCCACCACAGCCGCCCTCAACAACGGAAACACCACGACGTGGGTGTACGGCGCTGTGATGCTCCTTGCGGGATCGGCCGAGTGCTTCCTCATTGCGCGGGTTCGCATTCCGGATGTTCAGCACCTTCGTGCGCTCGGCTTCGACGAGGTGCTGGCGAGTAGGGAGTGCGGTGATGATTGATTCACGGTGGATCGCCCGTTGGCCGGAGTTGTTCTCAGGTCTCACCGACCTCCAGGTCCGTGGAGTCGTGCAGGCGATCGACAACAACGTCCTCGAAGGCTGGGACCCGCAACGTGACGACATTGAGTTCCTGACCCGCTCGGCTCGCGGTGAGTTCACCGTGGATGACGAAGTCGCCGAGGTCCTCGCGCTGATCGCCCGCCGCCAGGCGCGCGGCTGATAGTCCTTCGGTCTGCGGATGATGGCCGGTGTGAGTGGTTGCTGGGCAAGCCTGACGCTCGCTGCGCACCGCTCATGGTCACGAACCGAGGAGGTTTCGGTGTCGGTGACGGTGCAGGGCTGCGCGAATTGTGCGGCCTGGTCCGAGTTCTTTGGCGATCGACATGTCGCCGACCATCAGTAGTGTCAGCCAGCCGAGGATGGCTAGTGTCCAACCTGCCCGGACGAAGACTTCTGGCGGCCACGAACTGGCGGTGATCCGCCAGACTGCGCAGAAGGCGGCGACGAGCACGCCGACAGGCAGAAGGGCCACGCCGACGATTCCGATGACCCACTTGAACCGGGCGGGCGGCGGAGTAGGTCCGAGTTCAGGGTGCGGCTGCCAGCGCACCGCCCGAACGGGCTGTGTCGCTGCGTCGATGACCGCTGCCGCGCCGAATCTCGACCAGTAGACGAGGCCGCCCAGGAGCAGGATCTGCCAGACGAATCCGGCCGTTACCGCTTGATTCAACGCGGCCGCCTGACACGGAAGACGGGTGCGACGTACATCGCCGGGTTCCCGACCCGCAACGGCGGGCCGGCGAGTTCGTAGCCGTGGGCATTGATCGCGGCGAGTGCGGCCTTTTTCCGTCCGCGTCCCTGCACGGGAACATCAAACTGATTGAGCACGCGCCTGTCCTGGTCGTTGTGTCCACCGGCTTCGATTGCGACGGGTCCGCCGGCCACATAGAACATCGCCATCGGGTAGCCATTCTCCATGGTCTTGGCGCCCGCCTCGCCGCCAGGCGTGAAGAAGTTGACGATGGTGTTGGTCAATCCGGTGAACATCAGGTCCTCCTGCGTCGGTTGGTGCCTGCTGTGCGGCGTTGTCCCAGGTCGTCCACTCGCAGTTACCTTCTCATGAAGGTCAGACAGTCTCGCTGGAATCAGTCGGGCAGTAGGTGCGAGGCGGCAATGCCGAAGTGGTCGGCTATCCGGTAGAGCGTTCCGATGGTGATGTTTTCGCGGCCGGACTCGATCGCCGACAGGTGGGTTCGGTGCACGCCAACAGCTTTGGCTACTTCGGCCTGCGTCTGACCGCAGCTGGTACGCGCGTCGCGCACACGCTTGCCCAGCTCCTGAAGTCTCTCCATAGTGTTGACTATATCCCACACGCATGTAGACTAAAACCATCACCGCTGATGCTAGTGGTGAACCTTCGCTGCCGACTCGGGCAGAAACAAGAGTGGTCCGCGG
>ERZ501011.379-NODE-379-length-12033-cov-7.946569_pt1 | contig 12033 bp, 7 predicted proteins | sample MGYA00248833_ERZ501011 | MGnify/ENA primary metagenome ERZ501011 (study PRJEB25958, sample SAMN03398530) | human skin metagenome | study: EMG produced TPA metagenomics assembly of the Human Skin Microbiome Metagenome (human skin metagenome) data set. | reverse complement strand
GGATTCGACTGGCGCACCCTGCAATCCGCCGTTGAGCGACGGGTTGCGAAACCAGAACGCCTCGCAGAACACGGCGAGAGCGAGCGTCGCGACCATCAGTGGCAGTCCACGGACCCGGAGTGCGGGAAGCCCGACGATCACGCCGATGACCATCGCCGCGCAGGCTGCCAGTAGCGGGGCGAGCGGGAACGGGATGTTGAGGTCGTCGGTGAGTCGGCTGAGCGCGTAGGCGCCGACGCCGGCGAGCGTCAGTTGCGCCAGCGACACCTGGCCCGCGTACCCGGTGACGACGACCTGGGACAGCGCGATGATGGCGTAGATCATCGTGGCGATGACGGCGAGGCGGAGACTGCCAGAGGTGGTGACGAGGGCGAGGACCGCGACGACGACACCGAGGATCCCCGGGATCACCAGATGGTTCGGACGCGGTGACCGGCCGAGGTCGTTGCGGGTGACCGCGCCACGGCCCGGCAACGGACGCCCGCGGATGAGGAGGAAGCCGATGATGAGGATCAACGGGACCGCCTCGGCGACACCGGCGTCGGGCATCCAGTCCCAGGTGGTCTGAAGTTTCGTGGCCTCGGACTGCAGCATGCCGATGACGAGCCCGGCGCCGACCGTGATCGATATCGCGGTGAAGTTGCCGACCAGCGCCGCGGCGAGGGCCGGCACGATGAACATCGTGTAGGCCACGGGATTGAGTGGAACGATCGGGGCGATGAGCACGCCGCCGAGTCCGGCGGTGGCCGACGACAACGCCCAGTTGGCGACCGCGATCCGGTCCGGTGAGAGGCCGGTGACCAGGGCGCCCTTCTCGGATTCCGCGGCCGCCTCGGTCGCCACGCCGAAGCGGGTGTAGCGCAACACGAGTCCCGCGCAGATCGCGAGTCCGACGATGACCACGGCCAGCATCAGACGGTCCGTCGGAACGGCGCTGGATCCGATCGTGAATGTGTCGACCTTGAAGATGGGTCCGACGCTGGGCGCGTTCTCGCCGACCCGCAGCGCGATGAGCGCCTGGATGACCAGCATCAGACCGATCGCAGCGACCGCCTTGGCCAGCGCCGGGGCGGCCCGCATCGGGCGGAACACCAGTAGGTAGAGGAGAACACCGAGGATCGCGGCGATCACCACCGAGATAAGCAGTGCCGCAGCGACTCCGAGGTCGGAGCCGAGCGAGATGGTCGCCGGGAAGCCGGGGATCGGGTTGAGGAGTTCACCTTGGCGCAGGAAGGCGTACGTGTAGGCGGCGTACAGCGCCACCGCGCCGGTCGCGAAGTTGACGACGCCGGAACTCTTGAACGTCATCACCAGGGCCAGGCCGAGCGCGGCGAAGACGGCTCCGTTGCCGAGGCCGAGGACCAGGAAGGCGAGATGGTCGGTCATGGAACTCCCACTGGGAAGTGCGGGGATCGGGGGCCGCGCGGACGCGACCCCCGATCTGGAGCGGAACTAATTGTTGGTGACGACGGTGTTCTCGAGCTTGGCGTCGGCGGTCACGTCACTGACCAGGATCGCCTTGCTGCACAACGACGTCAGCGGCGGGAACGCCTTGCCGTCGCAGGTGAAGGTGATGCCGGGTGCGGCCGGGAGCGGGACGTTCTTGGCCTGTGACAGCGCGGTGGTGAACGCTTGGGCGTCGACAGTGCCCTCGAGACCGTTCAGCTCGCCGAGCGCAGTCATGACCTGATAGCCGATGTAGGCGAGACCGGCCGGATCGGTGTCGGGCGCGTATTGCGCCATGACGCTGCGGTATTGGGTGACGCTCGGGTCGTCGGAGCTGAGGTTGACCGTGGTGAACGCCTTGGCGCCGGAGACCGCGTCGTTGCCGACGGCGTCGAGGACGGGCTTGTCGAGGCAGCTGGCGATCAGGTACTTCGAGGCGTCGGGTGCGACGGTCTGCAGCGTCTTGAGGACCGAGATGCACTGGCGGGTGTCGCCGAGGATGCTGACCGCATCCGGGTTGTCGGCGAGACCGGCGGTGATCTGCGGTGTCAGGTCGGCGGCGCCGACCGGCACGGTGACGACGTTCAGCGCGACGCCGGCACGCTGGAACATCGGATCGCCCAGTGCTTTCACCGACGCGGCCGCGTCACCGGAGTCACCGATGATCAGGGTGACCTTCTTGAGTCCGTCCTTGGCGGCGGTCGCGGCCTGTCCCGCGAGGACGGCGACGATGCCGCCGGACAGCATGAACGAGCCGGGAGTGGCCATCTCGGCCTGCGACACCGGAGCCTGTGCGACGAACGGGATCCTGGCGCCGGCGATGATCGGCAGCATGACCGCACCCTGCGCGCCCAGCGGCGAGACCACGACCGAAACCTGCTGCTCCACCATCTGATTCGCGCACTTGGTGGCCGAGGCGGGCTCTTCCTGCTGCTTGCACACCACCAGTTCGATCTGGTGACCGCCGATGCCGCCGCCGTTGTTGTTCAGGTATTCGACGGCGGCTTCGCTGCCCTCGCGCACCATCGGCGTCGTCACGGCACCGCCCTCGGGGACGATCAGGCCGACCTTGACCGGGTCGCCGGTGGCCGGGTTGCTGGGGAGCTGGCTGGTCTCGCCGGCGGTGGAGCTCTCCGAGCTGTCGTCGGCGCAGGCCGTCAGCGCTCCGAGCGCGAGCACCCCGGAACAGCCGATCACCGTCGCGGTCCGAAGCACACGCCTGAGTGCACTGGGTGATTTCATGCGATCCCCTTCGATCGTGATTCGACAAGTCGCCGCCCCGCTGCGGAGACGGACGAAATGTCGGATTTGCTGACTCGGTGGCGACTGTAACCTGCAGGTCGCGGTCGTCGGTTGGATTCGAAATATTCTGTCCTGCAATGAGTCTCGGCTCGGTTGACGGCCGGTGCGCATGGCAGCACAAGTCGTCGGCCCGGCGCCGGAAGATCCCCCCGCGGTCGACTCGCGTGACGTCGTCACATGGAGCGACGACCTCACACTGGACTCAGAGCAAAAAGTTAGACGCCCATCCAAACTTTGGTGGCGGAATGCAAGAATTGGTCGGTCGGTGTCGCCCCGCCCACACGGAAGGCACCACTGTGACCGAAGCTCCGGCCATGGGCCGGCGGGAACGCAACAAGCAGCAGACGCGCGAACGCCTGCTGATCGCTGCGCGCGAACTGCTCGCCTCCGAGGGGAGCGCCGCGACGGTCGAGTCGATCGCCGAGCGTGCCGAGGTGTCGCGGGCGACGTTCTTCAACTACTTCCCGAGCAAGGACGACCTGCTCACCGATCTGTACGCCCAGCTGATGGGGACGTTCTCGCACGTCGTCGACGCGATGCTCGACAAGCCGCTGAGTACGTACGAGCGCGTGGTCGGTGTGTTCGTCGACTTTGCGCGATCGTCGGTCGCCGACCCGGACTACATGCGGACGGTGACGAGCGAGATCGAACGGATTTCGTCGATGTCGGGGACGCTCGGTGAACGCAGCCACGTGTTCACGTCGGAGGTGCTGCGGCTCATCGAGCGCGGCGTCGAACAGCAGGATGTGCGGACCGACCATCCGCCGGAGTTCCTCGCCCAGATGGTCGCGGCGATCTATGTGTCGAGCATGCGGTACTGGCAGATCGACCCCGGCTTCGAGGTGAGCGAGAGCTTCGAGCGCGCCGGCCGCTACGCCGCGGAGTCGCTGCTGCCGCGGTAGGGCTGGTCAGTCGTCGGGGCGGGCGACGTGGGTCTCCCACCGCTCCCGGCGCTCGTCCTCGGTCTGCTCCCACCACGGGGTCCCGCGCTCCCCCAGCGCGACCTTCGCCGCCTGGACGCCCTGGCGAGACTCGGGTGCGCCCTTGGTTCGCTTCACGTCGCGGCGCCACGCCATGAGGATCGACTGCAATTCGGACCGCCGCTCCTCGGGGATCAGCGGATCCGTCGCCCGCCACTTGCGGCCGTTCACGATGATGTGGTGGCCGTCGGGGGTGTGTTCGGGCTCGGGCATGGATTCCACGGTGCCACGCGGTTTCGACGCCTTGTGTGACCGGGATCTCGTTCGGGGTCTCACCTGGGGCTTTGCGGGAGTCCTGGGCCGACTCTCAGTGTCTGCTTATGTCTGGGAAGGTAACTTCGCCGTGTCCTTGCCGATACCGAACTGTTACCCAATCTGAGATGGACAACGCTTTGCCTCTTCACCGACTGAACGCCGACTCTTCGACGCGCCCCGCCACCCGCGCCCTGCTCGACTCGACGTCGAGCACCCGGCGTCCCGGACGCCATCGTGCCACCTCGCGCTCCACCGCCCGCACGGCCCTGCGAACGGGCGCGTTCGCCGCGTTCGTCGGCGCGGTCGGCCTGAGTGCCGGTACCGCCGCGCAGGCGGCAGCGCAGCCCGCTCCCCCGCCTGCGCCGAAGATCGCGCTGCCCGAGAACGTGAAGCTGCCGGCCGGCGTGGTCCTGCCGCCCGAGATCGACGACCTCGCTCGCGACGTCCTGCCGCCGTCGGTGTTCGGCCCGGGCAGCTCCGACCTCCCCGGTATCAAGAAGGCAGTGAAGCCGGTCAGCGGCACCGTGACCTCGGGCTACGGCCCGCGCTGGGGCACCCACCACAACGGAGTCGACATCGCCAACAAGATCGGAACGCCCATCTACGCCGTGACCGACGGCGTCGTCCTCGAGTCCGGCCCGGCCTCCGGCTTCGGCCAGTGGGTCCGCGTGAAGCAGGACGACGGCACCGTCGGCGTCTTCGGACATGTCAACGAGAGCTTCGTCCACCCCGGCCAGCACGTGCGCGCCGGACAGAAGATCGCCACCGTCGGCAACCGCGGCCAGTCCACCGGCCCCCACCTGCACTACGAGGTCTGGGATGCAAACGGCACCAAGATCAATCCCCAGGCGTGGCTCAACAAGCGTGGCGTTCACCCGTGATGGTTGCCTGAGGCTACTGCACAGACGATCCCCACCGACAGTGTCGGTGGGGATCGTTTGCTTCGTATCGCCTGTCGGCGTTCCGATCGGATACGACAGTCCGTCAGCGCAGAACCGATTGCATCACCGTGGATATCCGAGCTGCGGCGTCACGGACGCGATCAACCTTCGCTGCCAGCGTATCTCCGCCAAAGCCCTCGATCCGACCGTCGAGGCTGATCGGGGCGATCAGTTCACCTGTCCGGTCGGTGACCGGCGCGGCCACTACTGCCACCCGTCGAGATAGTCCGAGTCGCTTACCGAGTAACCGATCTCGCGACTCCGGTCGAGATGGCGAGTCAGATCTGCTGGGTCTGTCAGGGTCCGATCGGTGAATGTTAGCAACTGACCGCGAATCGACCTAGCGCGCAACTCATCCGACATTGCGAGCATCACCGTGGGTCCGGCTGCGGCGTGACTCTGCAGGACTGTGCCCACCGAGATGCCAACTTGCGAGACCAGCAAGACTGCGCTACCTGCGTAGGCGGGGCTTTGGCTCGAACCTGCAGCCGACGAGACAGGTTCATTGGGACCCGCCTCGCCGGCTTCTGTGCGGAACGATACTGAGACACCAGGGTCACGCCAAAAGCTCTGCGAGCAAGCTCCGTAGTCTGACTTCGCTGCTTTCACGCGCGCGCTCCGTTATGGGCGTATCGGGGATAACGAAAAATCGAATAGTTCCTTGCTCATAGAAGCGCCGCATGCTGGAGGAACCAAATTCTAAGTCGCGCCCCTCAATTGTTAGTGCGAACAGGTCGTCACTCAGCTTCACGCTGGTTGGGTTAACCGTGAAGTACACCGTATACCCGAGGTCGGCATAGATACCTGCTTCCTCGCGCACTTCAACGGAGTCGAGCGAGAAGTAACTATCGAGGGCCCTACCACGAGGGAGGTCTGGCAACTCGATGTAGATTACAGTCGATGTCGAGTAGGCTTCGAAGTAATCCGTCAAGGCGCGGCGGGCTTGGTCGGCATGCTGTCCAATCACTATTTCTCCCGGAACTTTTCGGCAGTATTCCTGCGCAGCCACTCCATGCGTTCCGGCTCCGACGCTCCCCGAAATTCCGCTGCTAGCAGTCGAGTTCGGCGGCGCCGAGTTCCTCCAAACCAGCCAGAGATCGGCCGCAATGCCAGTGCCAATGCCACTACAAATCGTCAAGAAGATTGCGCCCGTTGCGCAAGGGAGTCCTGAGCGCACTCACGGACCCACTCATCCTCGTCACGTGCGAGTTGTTGTAACACAGTTTGATCTAGCTTAGGGTTCTTCGCCAGCGCGGCTCGGACGCCTGCGTCGGAATCGGAGGCCAATAGCCCGGCAATCGTTTCGTCCTTCGCCGCGGCCCGTCGCATCGCAACCGTGAAACGCACGTCTCGATCGACGTCCTGCGCAAGGATTCGGAGAACATCAAGCGGAAGGGTCTTGTTCTGCACAACGAAAGCCCGGTACTCGGGCACTTCAGAGATGATCTTGAGCCACACCTCCGCTGGTGCCGAGTCACGAGCCACACGGTGCCGATCCTCGAGGTCGTCGCTGTTCAGGAGTGACTCATACTCGCTGAGTGAGGTGATCAATGCAGGTCCTTTCTCGGTATGTAGACTCCGGCATCGCCTTTGTGTTTGCCCACGATGAAGTCTCCGTACTCGTCGGCGTCCCTGAACCAATGCAGTCCGCGCTTGTCTTCTGTGTACACCTTCCACACCGAATTCCCGTGACCGGCGTCATCCCTTGACCACCAGAGCCCGTCCGATCTACTTTTGTAGTACTTCCTAGAGCCCCAGGACTTCGTCTCTGACGTGCCATCCTTAGTGATCTCCCATAGCCTTCGCTCGGGCGACTTCTTGCCGTTCCCCTCCAGCGAGTCGCCATTACGCGATCGGGAGTCACCGCAACCCTTCGTTGGCGCCAAACCACGGGGGTCAGCCGCCAACGTGGGGTTCGTCGGATATGTATGAGGGTTGGGTGCTGGCCGGAGTCCCAGCGGGTCCGGACTGAGGTAACGCCCCAAGACTGGGTCATAGTATCTGTGTCGGTTGTAGTGGAGACCGCTTTCGAGGTCCGCGTACTGGCCCGGGAACGCCCACGGCGTCGACGAGCCAATCCACGTGCTCTCGCCGTAGAGAGTTTTCGCTGAGTGTCCGGCGACTTCGCCGGTGTGCGGGTCGATGAGCGCTGTCGGTGTCGCGATCTGATCAGTGACGATCGCGAAGAACTCTCGATCGACTTCGGTCTGGGTCCACTCGACCGGCCTGGACGGCGCAGCCGTAGGTGAGCCGAGGTTGAGACTCACGTCCGCGTCGGGTGCGCTGTTCCTTGAGCCCTCATCGTCCGTCGCCGTGATCGATTCCGTAGTGCGCGTCTGCGCGAGAGGTGTGTTTTCGTACGGCGCGAACGTCCAAGTAGTCGCCGTGAGGTCAGCGTTGGACTCGACGGCGGGCGCATCAGGCGTCGACTCCGTCTGTTCGACCAGCTGCTCGCCGTGCCAATGGAACCGGGTGACCGCCCCGGTTGCCGTGTTGGTCTTGCTCAGTCGACGTCCCAAGTGGTCGTACGTGTACGTCCAGGTCGTCCCGTCGGGAGTGGTCACGCTGCGTAGCCGATCGTGAGCGTCCCAGACGTAATGCCACACATCGGGTTTGCGCGACAATCGCCTGCGACTCATCGTGGTGAGGCGGCCGGCGCGATCGTACCGGTACGACGTCCGGCCGTCGTCGACGAGCAGGGTGCCGGAGTATTGCCAGCGGGGGCCCTTCGAGGCTCGGCTAGCGCCTAGCACCTCAGGGGACGCGGGCTCAGCGGTCGCTGGACGCGAGCCCGTGATCCCGTAATCGGTGATGTTGCCGGTCGCGTCGTAGGTCAATTGCTCCGAGTCGGACACACCGACCGCCGCAGTGATCCGTCCAAGTACATCGACCTGGTAGTCGGTCCGGCCGCGATTGGCGAGCGTCGTCGTCGAAGCAGTGAGGATGCCGTCGGCGCGATAGGTGTACTCGGCTCGTGCGAAGGTGCGCTCCGATCCCGAGCCGGCCGGCCCACTCGGACCGAGGTTCAGCGTTGCCGGATTGGCAGAGACCGTCGCAACCGACCGGCCCACCAACCGACCGACCGGATCCCACGACGAATCGATGGCCGTGCCCTCGAAGCGTCGACGCTGCTCGCGACCGGACGCGTCGGTGGTGATGTCGCAGGTACGACCCGCCATCGAAATGAAGTCGAGCACGCCACGTGGGTCGTAGCCGTAACGCGTGTGCACTGCGGTCGGCGTCGTCACCGATGCCGAACGGCCCGCGCCCGTCCAACCAGACTCGATCACCCAGTCCGCGGATCCGTCGTTCACGCCGGTCAATAGCGGCATTCCCGCCGCCGTATACGTCGAGTGCCACCGCCCGAACGCGCCGACGACACTCTCCGGCCGCCCGGCGAGGTCGTAGCTGTACTCGGTGACATCCCCGTCGAAGTCGGGGTTGAGCGGGTCGGAACTACGTTCGGCGACAACACGACCGGCCGCGTCGTACTCGAACGCTACAGTCTGCCCGGCCGCGTTCGTCCGCGTAGCGAGCCGTCCGCCCGCGTCGTACGTGTAGGTCGTTGTCGCGTTGTTGAAGTCGATCTCGGACTGCAACGACCCGTCCGCGTTGTACGAGTAACTCCACACCAGACCGTCGGGGTTGGTGACAGCAACGAGCCGGCGTGCGGTGTCGTAGGTGAACGCGGTTCGCGACCCGTCCGCGTCGATCCGCGCGACCGGCAGGTCGTAGTGGCCGTACTCCCAACGCGTGGTCGCGCCGACGGGATCGACGTAGGCGACGCAGTTGCCCTCGCCGTCGTACTCCCACCGCGACTGTCCACCATCGGGAGCGACGAGACTGGTCCGATTCCCCATCGCGTCGTACCCGACGGTGGTTCTGGCGCCCTCGGCGTCGACGACCTCGACCGGCCGCCCGAACGCGTCGTATCTGATCCGCGTCGTGTTGCCGAGCATGTCGACGATCTCGGTGGGTAGTCCGGCCGCGTTGTTGCGGTAGCGAACCATCACGCCGTCGGGGTCCGTGAGCGACGTCAGTGCGCCGTGTTCGTCGTAGGTGTACGACGTGACCGCGCCGGCGTTGTCGGTCACCGTCAGCGGACTTCCATTGTCGGTGTAAGCGATTCGCGTGGTGACCGGACCCGGTTCGACGATTCGGTCCGGCCGTCCTGGACCCGCGTAACTCACTTCCGTCGCTGCACCGTCGGGTCCGACGATTCGCTCGACATCACCGAAAGCGTTGTAGTGCAGTCGTGTCGAGAGTCCATCTGCACCGGTGAGCACCATCGGTTGCCGACTGTCGTTGTAGTCGGTCCGGGTGATCCGACCCAGCGCGTCGATTTCCTGCCGCACCCGATTGTCTGCATCGATGCCGTACAGCGTCGTCGCGCCGACGGCGTCGGTGTAGGTCGTCATCGACCCGGGGCCCGCCGTCCGGAGCTGGTAGTCGAACCGCCCGGACCACACTCCGTTCATGCCGGATTGGATGGTCACACGGCCGAGGTCGTCGTACCGGTTCCAGTACTCCATCCCGATCGAGTCGCGCCACCAGGTCATCCGCCCGGCGTCGTCGTAGCCGAAACGCGTTGTCGCACCGACGGCGTTGGTCGACGCGGCTAGATGGCCGCGGTGATAGGTGAATGTGCACAGTTGCTGGTTGGCCGGAACGCCGTTCACCCCGGCAACCAAGCGGTAGCCGAGGATCCGAGCGCTGTCGCACTGCACCTCTATGCGGTAACCGGCGGAATGCTCTACCGCAGAGGGTCTTCCGTGCTCGTCGAACACGAAGCGGATGCGGTTGTGATGACGGTCGGTCATCGCGGAGACTGCGATGCTCCCGGCCGTGACGTCGACGCCGTCCAGTTCTGGGATCGGGATGAAGAACCAGCTGACGAGCGTGCGGACATGGGTCAGCTGGTACCCGTCCGTCGCTGTTGCTCGCAGTTCCCAGTCGGTGTCGTTCACGCTTCGCGACACGGAGTCATCCTGCGGCTTCGGGAAATTCGTCATCGTGCCGTCGGCGTCGACGATGGTCACCAGGTCGTCGCCGACGATGGCGCGGGCGTCGAACGTCGACGGCGTGGTCGGCCCGAGCCACCGTCCCCAGCGGTATCGCGAGCGATGTCGGTGGGTGAGCCGCAGCGGTGAGACGCCCGGGAGGTCGACATCGGTCAGCGGAAGGAAGTACTCGCCTGTTGCGACGTTGACCGGCTCGCCGTTGCTCCGACACTGCTCAGGCGCCTCATTGCCCTCGCTGGTGTCGGCGCGATCCGTCGAGCCCGCGTCGGTGCGTTCGGGGTGGGCGGGGTCGATCGGTTCGCCGGTGTCGTTGTCCGGGGCGGAGTTATCGACGTCCGGGTTGTCGCCGTCGGGTCGATTACCTGGGGCGGGGTCGCGTGGCGACGACGGTGCACCGGGACTCGCCGGACGTGGGCTGGCCGGTGACGGGCGTTCCGGTGTGAACGGGCGGTCGGGAATCACTGTGGGCGGGATCGGACGGTCGTCGGGTCCGGTGCGCGGCGGGTTGGGTGTTGTGTCCGGCGTGTTCCGCACGGTGGGTTCGGGCACGTGATGGGTGTTCGACGGAACCGGACGGCCGCGGTCCAGGTCGCGCGGTGTAGTCGACTCCGGTGTGGTGCGCGCGGGCGGCGTGCGGTCCGGGGTGTGATCGGGTGCGCGCGGAGGCGTCGCAGGAGCATCCGCACGCGCCGGGGCGACGGGACCAGCCGACGTCGGAGCGGGTTTCGATTGCGCGGGATCGGGTGTGGCATGTGGCGTCGAAACCGGGTGGTGGCCGGCGACCGGCCCGACGGGTCCGGTTGCGGGCGTGTCGGTGTGCTCAGGTGTGCGCGTTGGGGTTTCGACGACGTCTGGTCGAGTTGTCGGCGCGTCGGGATGGATCGAGGCCGGCGTGGGGTGCGGGCCAGGTGCGTCTGAGTCGGGGCGCGTGTGAGGTGTTGTGGGACTTGCTGGTTCGTCGGCTTTGGGTGGGTGCCCGCCGATCGGCTCGTCGTGCCGGGTTGGGGTCCGGTCGACAACGGGCTCGTCGGGCTTGGGCGCCGACGGTTCATGGTGCGTCGGGTTCGGTGCGCCATCGCGGTCGACGGCGTTGTGTCCGGGAGTTGACTGGCCGGGTGAATGGTCGGCACCAGGTGCGGCTGCGGGAGTGGTGGTGTCGCCACGGTTGGGTCCGGGCGGGTCGTCGTCGCCCAGGTTTCGTGGTCCAGATGGATTGTCTGCGGGTCCCGGCGTAGGAGATCCTGGCCCGTCGGAAACGGGCGAGGAAGTGGGCTCAGGTTTCGGAGCGGGTGCTGGCGTATCGGGATTGGGCGCGTGTGGGCCGGGCCCGTCGACAGGCCCGCCGGCGACGGGCTGGTCCGGCGACGCTGCGTCAGGGCGTGCTGCAGGCGGTTCAGGCGCTCCCCCGCTGGGCGGAGTGTCGACGGCGCCCGGGGAAGGTGTGTCGGCGTCGGGGGTGGGAGCCGGATTCGGCGAGCCGGCGGGCGATGGGGATGCTGCTGAGGGAGCCTCAGGCGCCGGGCCGTCAGCTCTGGGGACCGGAGGCGCGTTGTGGTCGACAGCGAGGTCGGGACCTTGTCGTCCAGGCAGGTCGGCACTGGGGCTGGCGCCAGGCGTGTCTGGCGACGATCCGTGTGGCGCGGGCGTCGGGTGTGGTGACGCGGGCGGGGCGCCTGGGTGACGTGGTGTCGGGTTGATGTGTGGAGTTGGTGGCGTCGACGGGATGTTGCGACCGGCCTTCATGAAGCCGGTCAACATACCGCCGCCCTTTGGACCCGGGGCAATCATCATGGCCGTGTTGCCGATGACATTGCCGAGTGCCTGGGACGGATCGGTCGACCATCCGGATCCGGCGAAGTTCCGGACGAACTCGTCGGGATGGGCGACCTGGTGCACGATCCCGGTGACCATGGTCGCCGAGTTTCGCATGTAGTTGTGGGGATTCGCGATGTTGTACGGGTTCTGCGGGAGCATCGTGTTCAGCCCCCTCACCACCTCGGTGACCGACCCGATGAGACCTGCCTCGAAGTGTGTGAAGCCCGTGAACGCGGCAGTCCCGACGTCGCTGGCGGTCATGCGCGCCTGATG
>ERZ501011.377-NODE-377-length-12060-cov-7.355185_pt1 | contig 12060 bp, 20 predicted proteins | sample MGYA00248833_ERZ501011 | MGnify/ENA primary metagenome ERZ501011 (study PRJEB25958, sample SAMN03398530) | human skin metagenome | study: EMG produced TPA metagenomics assembly of the Human Skin Microbiome Metagenome (human skin metagenome) data set. | reverse complement strand
CCCGCCGCGGGCCGCGCGACGGGCTCTGCGCGCCACGATCGCTTCGACCGCAGTCGCCGCATCGCTGGCCGGTGCGGTGCTGTCGGCCGCGCCGGCGCTGGCCGATCCCGAACAGGGCGGCGTGATCCCGGAATCCACGCCCGATCAGGGTGGGGTCACCCCCGAAGCGCCGCCGGTCACACCGCCCCCGGTGGCCCCGCCGCAAGCCCCGCCCACCTACGACCCAGGGCCGGGTGTGATCCCCGCACCGCCACAGGAAGCGCCGTACCAGCCCTACGTCGAACCGCAGGTCTACAACGAGCCCACCTACGACCAGGCCTACACCCCGGCCCCGCCGCGGGCCTACACCCTGCCGCGCCCGGTCGCGCCGGTCCGCCCGATCGCCCCGCCGCCCAAGACGCTGCGCGTGGGCAACGTCGTCGTCGAGGAAGACCAGCTCAAGCGCGACGCACCGTGGCTGACCGACCGTCAGCGCAACTCGATCAACGAGTGGTCTGCCTACGGCGAAGCGAAGATCGCCCAGGGCCTCATCAGCGTGGGTGTGCCCGAGGACGAGGCCTCCCGCCAGGCCGCGGCCACCATCATCGGCGTTGCCCTAGGCGGTACCGCCGGTGCGGCAGCTGCGGGCATACCGGCCGCGGTCGTCGGCGGTCTCGGCGGTGCGGCGATCGGCGCCGGCATCGGTTTCGGTGTCGGGTCCTTCCCGGTGCCCGGTCCGCAGACCGGCTACACCACCGCGGTCGGTGCCGGTATCGGCGCCGCGGCCGGTGCCGCGCTGTTGGGCATCCCCGCAGCGATCGCCGGTGGCGTGGTCGGAGGTGTCGCCGGTGGCGCGATCGCTCACGCCCTGGGCGCTGGTGACCCCGGCGCACGCCCGGACCGCCCCCGGCTGCCCGGGGAACCCGAACCGGTCCGCCCGCAGCCGCGCAAGCCGCAGCAACAGGTCGTGATCGACAACCCCGGCGCCAACCAGTACGAGGTGCACCTGCCCGCCGACCAGGCCGCCAAAGCCGGTCTGCCGGCCGTGCACTACCAGGTCAACATGCGCGGAGATGTCAACGCGCAGGTCAACGTCGGCGGCCGCAACCTGGAAGCGAACTGGAGCGGTGAGCAGGCCCGCGCCCCGTATGCCGCGCTCGGTGCGGCGAAGGACCAGGCCGAAAAGACGGTCAACCAGTGGACCCGCCAGGCCAGCGACCAGCTCAAGCAGGTCGTGCCCGGCATCGACGTCGCCTGGCCCCAGGAGAAGAAGCAGCCGGCCAACCCCGGCCCCAGACACGCCCGCCGATAACGAGGGGTGCGGGCGCACCACGGATGCCGGGGAACCGAGCCGCCACCTTGCGGCCCGGGCCCCGGCATCCATGCGTTCCCCAAACGAAAGACCGCACACCCCAGAGGGTGTGCCCACCGAAAGGACCACGACGTGCCAACCAAGAGGCGACTACCTGCCGCCATCATCACAGCAGCGGCCGCCGCGGCGATGGTGCTGGTCGCTGGATGCGGCGACGACGCGCCAGACAGCCGCAGCGCCAAGGCGATCAGTCCGTCGACAGTGCCCTCGGCCGAGGCCGATCTGGACGCAATCGTGCTCGGCTGGGGCCAGAAACTCGACCCGAACGAGATCACCCATCCCGCACCCGACGACCTCGAGGTGACCTGCACCGGCCGCGACGACCAACTCAAAGTCAAGATCACCGACACCAACGGCTGGAAGATCCTGCTGGCCCACGGGTCTCAGCAGATGCGCGTGGAAAACGCCGACCGCGGTCTCGAAGCCGACCTCGACGCGGCGAAGATCCCCACCCCCACACCACAAATTGACTGGTCCCAACCCAACCAGGTCGACATCGCCGCCCACGCCATCGTCCCCGACACCTGGACCTCGCCCTACGGGCCCGGACAGCAATTCCACCTGTCGGCACACATCGACTGCGCCTGAGCCCCATGTTCACCCACACCCTGACCACCTACCGCGACCCCCACCTGGGTGTGCAGCACCGCGCGACGGTCTACCTCGACGGGCAGTGGTGGATGGAATGGACCGGCAACCTCGACTACGTCACCGATCACCTGGCCGACACCATCCGCGCACCCGATGACAACACCGAATGTTTAAGCACACCAGCACAACACCCACCGAGGAAAGGCACATCATGACAACCACCACACGCCCCCTGGCCCGCCCCGTACTGGCGGCCACTGCACTACTGCTGGCCGTGCTCGCCGCGGCCGCGGGACTCGGCGCCGGCACCGCATCAGCCCGCCCGGCCGAAGCGCCGCGCCTGGCGATCGCCGGCGACGACATCTGGACCGTGGGCAACCACGACAACTGCCGCGGCCCCATCCGCGTCAGCGCCAAGACCGACCCCCGCCAGCCCGGCACCGTGTTCATCACCTACCGGCCCGGACGATTCACCGGCGACGGCCCCGGATGGCACCGCAACCCGGTCTGCACCATGCGCGTCCGCGCGAACTGGACCTTCCCCGCCACCCTGCGCCCCTCCGCGCCGATCGTCGCCGGACCCCGCGGCGGCAAAGCCGTCACCCAGGTCCTGCGCACCGGATCAGGGTTGCAGGGCATGGGCTTCGGCACCGCCTTCCCCCACAAACCGGTGTCCTACTACCTCCTCGTCCCCTAGAACCCACACACCAGCAGAGAGCGCACCATGACTGAGCCCGGCACCCGTAGTCACGGCACCTGGACATGGGAAGGCGACTACCTTCCGATGTGGCAGGCCCTCTGGGGTATCGGAGCGACCAAAACCACCGACGAACAACTCGCTGAGCGTCTAGGCCGATCAGTCACGGCGGTGCGCAAACGTGCCCGCGAGGTGACCGCCGCCGGAAGCTGCTTTGCCGGCGGCGGTCTGCCCGGGATGCGCAAAACCAAACGCCTGAGCGTCGAGCAGTTCCGCGCCGCGGTACACACCTACTGCCACAGTGAGGGAATCCCCCTGTGGGACAACCGCGCCGATCAAAAGCTCCGCGCCGCCTGGGCGGCGGGCTGGCCCACCCTGGCCCAACTCGGCTCGCTGGTCGGCGCGACCGAACAGCAAGTCGTCAACCGCCTGATCGCCCTCGGCCTGGCCCAGGGCGTCGTCGAGGCCGCCGACCATCTCGGCGCCACCCCCGGCGGACCGGTCGAGGTCAACGCCCGCCTGGGCCGCGCCCATACCGACACCGCGGTGTGGGTGCTCGTCGTCATCGACCCCGACGACGGCGCGATCGAGGTCACCACCCACACCGATGAACGCGCCCTCACACGGCACGCCCAAACCGCCACCCGCGCGATAGGACCCCGCGCGCGGTGGCACATCAGCGAAAACGTCGCCGGTGAAACACATGCCCGCACCCACCACTCCGGCACCGGGATCGTCTCGGCGCCGCGGCTGGACATCGCATGATCGCCGGGGGAGTGCCCGCAATCGCGGGTGTGAATAAGGCTGCGCCGATTGGATACTCAGCGATCCTCAACGCCATCGAGCAGCCGGTAGATCGTGGTGCGACTGATCCCGGTCAGGGTGTGGATCCGGTTGATCGTCACCCCGGCCGCCAACGCGTCACGAATCAGTCGATCGCGGACGTCGACGGCCCGCTTCCACTCACGCAACGCCTCCTCGGCGGCCTCACGATCGACAGACATGTACCGGAGTGTACATGTCCCCTCCGGTACAGAAACCCTCTTGTATGTACAAAACAGTACATGTACAGTTCAGTTCATCTGTTGCGGTAATTCCGCCGACGACGGCGATCGACACCACGGAAGGCAGGCAAGGATGAAAGCGCTGGTTCTCACCGATCGCGGTGACACCGAGTACGTCGAGCTTCCGGCGAGCGATCCCGAGCAGGCATTGCGCGAAGTCGTTGGCGGGCCGCTCAATCCGCTGCCGCTGACCCACCTCGCGGATCACCTGGACCTGTGGACACTGTTCGAGCCCCTATCCACGGTGACTGTCGGTGGAATCGGCTACAACGATGTGGCCTCCCAGATCGCCACAGCCGGAGTCGGCACACCGCGGGCGGTGATCGGTACCGCGGTTCTCACCGCGCACACCGACTCGGGCATCCTCGCCGCGCTCTCCCCACACGACTGCGCCGCCCTGGACCGCATCATCGCCGAGATCTACACCGGCTACCGCACCGCCGGATAACCCGACCACCACCTCGAGGACGAGCCGATGAGCACTCACTCCGCACAACCCGCCGGCGACCCGGCCACCTGGACGGTGGCCCAGCTCGCCGAGCACCCAGCCGTGCGCACCACCTTCACCGTCCTCGGGCATTTGAACCCGCGGGTGTTCGAGTCGATCGAGTTCTCCCTGGCCTGCGACGAGATCGCCGCCGTCAATCAGATCCCAGCGCCCTGCGGGCTTTTCGCCACTGCGATCCGCCACCTGGCGGCCACCGCCGCGCGAGAAGTCGATTCCCGCGAGTCCGATGTCGACACGCACCCCAGCGAAGACGACTTCGCGTACGTGCCTACCGCACGGGCCGAGCTGCGCATGCTCATCGCCCAACACCAGCGGCGCGTCCTGGCATCCAATCGCGACGTCGACGCCGAACAGCGCACCGTGCACGCCGCAGTCGCCCGCCACCTCAACTACTGCGACCCCCGCAACTACGGCGGCGTCGACGGACTGCCCGACGTCGAGGTCCGCGACCTCATCGCCGCCTCGATCAACCAACAGATCCGCGCCACCGCCCACCCCGCGATCCGCGGCCACCTGTACGGCGCGCGGCTGCTGCTGACCGGCGCCGTCGCACCCACACTCGTCCTCGATCCACAGGAGGCCGTGCAGTGACCACCCCGACCGGTGACTCTTACCCGCTGACCTTCGTCGAGCTGTCGCGGTGGAACGTCGCCCAGCCGCAGCCGGTGAGCTGCCCACGTCACCGCACCCCGGAACCCATGGTCGCCGGCACCCACGAATCCGCCGGGCACCCGATGTGGATCTGCACCGAATGCGGCTACGCCACACCGGTGCTCGACGACGAAGCCCGTATGACCCTCGGCGCCACCCAGACCTTCACCACCGGCGCGAAAACCGCGCAGCTACGCCCCGACACCCGTCTGCTCGCACTGCCCAACGGGCCAGCGACCGACCACACCACCGGAACCGTCGCTGTCCGCGAAGGCAATGACGACCCTCTGGCGGCGCAAGTGGCCAGTTTCGGTGCAGCTTTCGCCGCACTGGTCATCGTTGGATACCTCGTCGGGCTTCTGCCGGTCGCACCAATCGTGCCCGCCCTGACCGCCCTGGTCGCCGCCGCTGCGGCCGGCGCCCTCACCCACGACCGGGTCCGCGCCCGCCACCACCGCCGGTCGACACCCACGACCGGTGTGCCACGGACCATCCAGGCAGGGCATCTGCTGGCCGGGGACTGGATCATCAAACCCGCACCGTCAGTGGGTGGCCACCCCTGGCCCCAGCCCACCGACGAACCCGCCGCCGCGGCGATCACCACCGAGCGCGCCGCCCGCGTCATCCAAGTCGCCCGCCTCGGCGTCACCAGCCAAATCCGGCTCACCACCACCGCCGGCACCCTCGTCCTGCCCGACCTCGCACCGGTCGGCGTCGTCAACATGGCGGACCCCGCCCTGGCCGACTTCACCTACCACCCCCGCGGATAACCCGACCACCAACCTCAGGAGCAGCCGAGATGGACTACTACACCTACATCGTCATCCTCGCGCCCGGCGCCGTCGTCCTGCAGATGGCATTCCTCTACGACATCTGGCGCCTGCGCGACCGGCTGACAAGCTACTTCCAATCGGTGATCGCGGTTGTGATCGCCTACGTGTGCGCGATGCTCCTGGATACGGTGTGGGCCTCGCTCATCGCGGTCGTCGTCGCCGTCCTCACCCTGATACTGGGCTTTTGGCTGGCTTTCGGACCCGACCCCCACACCGACGACGACACCTCCGTCCACGAGTAGGAGAGGTCATGAGCATGGCCCTAACCGACACTGCGACAACAGGAATACGCGCCGATTGCGACTGCGACTGCCACCAGGAGAACCAGCACTGCGAACGCTGCTGCCTCGACCCCGACACCGGGTTCTGCGAGGACTGCACCTACTACCTCGAGCTGAGCCGCCACAGCCACACGATGCGGGGACGGTGATCGACGGTGACCCAGTTGAGCCTGAACCTGCGCGCCCACGACTTACCGCCACGCTGGGACGGTGACCCGGTCGACTGGTCACCCTGGCAACCGATACCCGCAGTGACCATCTGTCCGCCACCACGCACACAGGGATGCGGCGATTGTGGATCGGCGACCAGGCCGTTCACCTGCCACGGCACCCGCACCATCGCCTACGGCCCCAACGTCATCCCCATCGGCCGGGGCCGTCTGCGCGACCGCCACATTCACGCCCGGCTGGTCGTGCACCGCTGCCCGGACTGCCACCACGACACCGTCTTCGACCCCCACACCGACCAATGGTGGGACCTCGACGACAGCGACTACCAAGACGCCGGCTCCTGGGAACCGACCACAGGCCCCGGCACCCACCACGAGGAGTGACTGACCATGCCCGGCGCCTACTGCCGCTACTGCGACCACCGATGCTTCGTCGACCGTGTCCTGCCCGACACCGGTCGGCGTCTGCACATGGCCACCTGCCCGGCCGGGAAAGACCACGACCGCAGCATGTCTGGCTTCGACGCCGACACCGCGATCAACCCGGCCGCCGCGATCAGTGACGACGATCCACAGGCCACCACCCCTACCAGCGGGGTCCACCGGTGAGCACCTCCATCGAATGGACCGACGAGACGTGGAATCCGTTGTCTGGGTGCAGCAAAGTCTCACCAGGCTGTGACCACTGCTATGCCGAGACGATCGCCCACCGCTTCGCCGGCACCACGGCCTACCCCGACGGATTCAAGGTCACCCTGCGCCCCGAACGCCTCGAACAGCCGCTGCGGTGGACACGCCCCCGGATGGTGTTCGTCAACAGCATGAGCGACCTGTTCCACGACGACGTCCCGGACGACTACATCGTCGACGTGTTCGCCGTCATGGCGATGGCTCGCCGGCACACCTTCCAGGTCCTCACCAAGCGCCACGGCCGGATGCGATCACTGCTGTCCGACCCAGGCTTCTCCTCCGAGCTGTGGGAACGAATCGGGATCGTCAAGTATCCAGACGTTCCCACCGCGGCATGGCCGCTGCCGAACGTCTGGCTCGGCGTCTCGACCGAGAACCACCAGTGGGCCGGCATCCGTATCCCCGCGCTCCTTGCCACCCCGGCCGCCGTCAGATTCATCAGTGCCGAACCACTTCTCGGCGGGATCAACCTCTGTGCGTGCACAGGGTTGGATAGTCGTGCCTGCCCGCTACACGCCGACCACGCGCACCTCGACTGGGTGATCGTCGGTGGCGAGTCCGGACCGAGGGCGCGGCCGATGCACCTGAACTGGGCGCGTGGACTGCGCGACCAGTGCGTCGCCGCCGGGGTGCCGTTCCTGTTCAAACAACACGGGCAGTGGTCACCCGTAGCGCCCCTCGACGCCGCCGGCCGAGCCGACTACCGCAACGCCCACACGATCGCCGACGACGGCACCCTCTACGCTCCCGGGGATCTGGCCTACCCCGACGGGCCCCGCTACGGCGAAGCGCTGCGCGCCGGGCACAACCGCGCGCACCTGCACACCACCTTCCGCGTCGGAAAGAAGGCCGCCGGCCGCGAGCTCGACGGCCGTCTCTGGGACCAATACCCCACGGCCCTTCACCCCCGTCCAGCAGCGGCCAGGAGTACTCGGTGACTGCCGAGCTGTCAGCCGATGAACGAGACCTGTTGCGGGAGTGGGTCCACATCATCGCGCCGGTCATCGCCAACCCGGGTGAGGAGTGCCGCCGGCTCCGCGAGTCGCGCAGAAGCGGGGGAGGGTTCGGCCGCAACTACGAGGTGACCGGCCAACGGTTCACCGGCACCTGGGCGCACTACGAGGTGACCGACCGATTCACCACCGGCCCCCACGCCGGACAACCCTCACGCCTGCGGTTCGAGCCACCGCACCGCGAAGTGTCGATCACCGTGACGCGTCTGCGCCGGTGGGCCGAGGCGCTACCCGCCGAGCTACGCGAGCGCGCACAACAGGCATGGGCCACCCGCAGCCGCAACCTGACCGTCCTCACCGCGATCGCGCTGAAAGCCATCGACGCGCACGCTCAGGCCGAACTCGAGGCCGCCCGCGCCGAATGGTTCACCACCCTGCCCTGCACCCAACCGCCGGCACTCTCACCGCACTGCGCCGAGGCTGGTCACGTGGGCTGCTGGCACGGCCGCGCTCGGCCGAGCTACCTCAGCGTCCGCCACGACGCCTCCCGACGGCGCCACGGTCCCCGCGGATACGTCGCGACCTTCCGGCCGGGATGGTCGCGCTACACCGAGAACACCTCGGCCCGCATCGTCGCCCCTGCCGACCACTACATGTGCGCATGCGCCTGCCACACCGACGGATACGCCGGGCAACAACTCGACCTGTTCGCGGAACCGCAGCATTAGGAGACCGACATTGAGCCCCACCCAGTTACGCACGTTCTTCCACGGCACAGGGATTGAACTGTCGGCCGGTACGCGGCTGCGGCCGTCCGCTGACGGTTTCATCTACGCCACTACCGACCGCCAGGTGGCCCATGCAATGGCCTTCCGTAACGCCGTTTACGATTGGATGTTCACCCACATCCAATCGGGGCGGATCGCCGCCGGCAGGGTGATGCCCGACCGTCCGAGGTTGACCGGTTGGGTTGCCGAAGTGACCGCCGCCGCGACACCGGAATCAGATCCCGACTTCGCGGCCTGGCCCGAGACGTTCGTGCGTTTCGACTCCCACGCCAGGCTCACCGTCGCGGACACCACTCCCGGCGCCGTCGACTCCTGGCGCACTATGACCTCGATCATCAGCCCCTACAGCCTCACCGTCGACAACCAGCCGCCGCACTACCCCGACGGGATGATCCGCTGCCTCAGCATGTGGAAGGAGATGGGCTACACCGATTCCGACTTCCGCGACCTCGGCCCGTGGATGCCCATCCAAGACTTCAAACACCGCAACGGGCGCATCGTCGTCCTCGACGAAGATTTCTATGTCCGGGACGTGCGAGGTGTGTTCACCGCACTGGAGTTGATCCCCGCCAGTGTCGGCACCAACAACGCCGCTGAGGCCGCCGGATTCTGGCGATAAGCCAAGGCAGGGCCGCCGAGCACCTACGCCTGTGCTGCTGGCCTCCGAGGCACGTAACGCGGGTCGGCAGGACGGGCTCAGAATGGGCATCAGCGAACAAAGGAGACCACCGGATGGTGAATGCGCCATTGGATGTCGGACCACGATCGGGATACGACTACGTGATGTGGCAGCTTCGTCGCCTGGCCCCGTCAGAACGCCAAGCGTGGGTGAACCAGATGCGCTACCGCATCGAACTCGGCTTCGGCAGCGGATGGGACCGCGAAGCCACTCGCGCGCTCGACGAAGCATCCACGTCGTACGAGGGGCTGTCTGGGAGCGACACGTGAACGTCACCGTCCACGACCTCGGCCACTACGAGTGCGAGAAGGGCGTGTTCACCGACTTTCCGCTGACGATGGAAGCCGACGAGGCGCCGCCGCGGTTGGCGGCGTTCTCCAAGTGGCGCACCGACGACGGACACATCCGCCGGCGCACCGTCGACGGCGTCACCTACATCGACATCACCCACCAGGACCGGGTGTGGACTTACCGGCTGTCGCAGGCCTACACGTGGGAGCCCTCCCCATCGGGCGGGTTCTTCCAGTGGCCGCAGTTCTTCGAAGTCGGGGAGCTCCCCGACTGATGACCGATGATCTGTTGAACCTCGACGGCCTCGTGGAGCTTGTCGACCGGGTCGAACACGCCCGGGGCCAGGCCTTGGCGATCGGGGAGTCCTCCGCGGTCAAAGCCGCCTTCCACGCCGCCGGCTCATTGAGCCTGCCCACCGCCAGCTACACCCTCGGTGTCGACGTCGACCGGTTCTGCGCGATCCTGGCCACCACCAACCCTGACCTCGCGGCACGCTTCCGCACCCACCGCGCCGCTCCCGCGCCCTGAACGGGACACAGGCAGCCGAACAGGACGCGGTCGGGCAACTGAGCCCGCGGAGCCGTCGCGGCCGTCTGAGGCCCGATACGCTGACATCAACCCGAGATCCACGATCACCACACCGAAGGGACACCAGCCGATGGCACACGATGCAGGCCAGGGCTCGTTCGACGAGCTGGCCCCCGAGCTGTTCACCGTGGCCACGGTCGACACCCCCACGACCGGCTACCGGGTGCCGGCGGTGCTGGAGATCGTCGGCGTCACCTACCGCCAGCTCGACTACTGGGCCCGCACCGGCCTCGTGACCCCGAGTGTGCAGGCCGCCGCCGGGTCCGGATCGCAACGGCTCTACAGCTTTCGCGACATCCTCGCGCTCAAGATCGTCAAACGACTCCTCGACGCCGGGATCTCGTTGCGCAACATCCGCACTGCGGTCGAGTTCCTCGCTGAACGCGGCACCACCGACCTCGCGCAAACGACCTTGGTCAGCGACGGCACCACCGTCTACGAAGCGACCTCCGATGCCGAGATCATCGACCTGCTCCACGGCGGGCAAGGCGTGTTCGCCATCGCCGTCGGCCACACCCTGACCGATCTGGCCGGCACCGTGCACCAATTCCCCGCCGAAGACGCCACCCCCACCGCAGCGGCGGCCGTCGACGACCTCGCGCAGCGACGCAATGCAGCCGTGTCCGAAGCAGTCTGATCAACGAAGTAGTTGGAGGTCGTTAGTGGTTGACGTGCTGTCGAAGCCAGTGGGTGTCTACATGATGACGCTGTGGTGGCATTCCCGCGGCGACGAAGCCGCCAATGCCGAACTCGCCGACATCCTCACCGCACGAGGATTTCTCGACGCCACCGCAGGCATGAGTGTGTCGCGAGATCGAAGCGCCGCGGTGCATGCGGCGACCGAAGACGACACAGCCCGCGAGTTATTGGCGCAGTGGTGCATCAAGACCCGCGCGCGCCGCGGGGGAGCGGGCGTGCAGCACCCCTTACACTGGCTGTCGCGGGCAACCGCGGCCATGGCCGCCGAGACTGACCCCGACGCCGTGAACCGTCAGCATCGCCTGGTGTTTGACATGGTGACCAATCTCCCGCCCACTGACGCCGCCGATCCCGCCGTCTCCGAGCAGATCGCCGAGCATTTCCATACCTACAACACCCATGCCATCCACCAGGGCCGCAGTCCGGGCCGATAGCCACATGAGCGACCAGATGACCACCACTGCCACGCAGTGCGCGTTGATGATTGACGCGTCCACCACCCGCGACCGTGATGACGCGCTCACCATCACCCCCACCGCCTCAGGCTGGGACGTCGAGGTGTTCGTGGCCAACGTCGCCGACCTGGTACCCGCCGGGGCGCCAGCCGATCGCACCGCCGCGACCCGGGTGGAAACACGCTACCGGACCACTGGCACGGTGCCGATGCTCGGGGCGCAGCTCGAGCACGCCGCGACCCTGTCGGCTACCCAGGACCGTGACGCCCTGGCCATCCGCCTCCGGGTGTCCGCCGACGGCGACGTGGTTTTGGCCGGCCTCGACCGTGAAGTGTTGCCGGCCGGGTCGTGTGTGGCGATCACCCACGATCAGGTCACCACGATCCTCGAGGACCCGGACCACGCCCACCACGCTCAGTTGTCGGCGGCCGCGCAGTTGGCGCAGGTGTTGACCGGCCGTCGGCGCGCAGCCGGGGCGTTCGTGGTCTACGACCTCACCCGCGGGCTGGTCTCGGGCGAAGACGGCCGCCTGCTGGCACTGCCCGAGGGGCACAACGCCGCGGCGTATGTGGTCGTCCAGGAGTTGATGATCGCGGCGAATGCTGCTGTGGCGCAGTACGCCATCGACGCTGAGCTACCGATCCTGTTCCGCAACCACCTACGCAATCCCGTCGCGCCCGCTGACGTTGACCGGCTCGCTGATCTGGCCGCTGCGTTGTCCACGGTCACCACCACCGCCGAGCTGGCCGCGTTGCAAGGACAGCTCAACAC
>ERZ501011.376-NODE-376-length-12060-cov-7.802082_pt1 | contig 12060 bp, 11 predicted proteins | sample MGYA00248833_ERZ501011 | MGnify/ENA primary metagenome ERZ501011 (study PRJEB25958, sample SAMN03398530) | human skin metagenome | study: EMG produced TPA metagenomics assembly of the Human Skin Microbiome Metagenome (human skin metagenome) data set. | reverse complement strand
TCGGGATTGACCGACCGGATCTCGGCCATCGCAAGGCGTATGCCGTCGATCTGGTTCAGCACCGCCGTCCAGAAGGCCGTCTCGTCCCTGAGGTGGGGATGCCAGTAGCCATAGAGGGCGCTGAACCGGGCCGTGGTCAGCGGCTCGTTGATCGGCGTCCAGTCCCGCACCCACGGATATCGCGCCGCCGCTCGACCGGCGAAGGCGGCCAGCGCTTGGGGAAACTCCGGATCAAGCAGGTTGGTCCAGGCGGGACCCGATCCATGGTGAAGCAGGCCGACGACGGGTCGGACTTGCAGCTCGCGCAGACGGTTCAGACGGGCGTCCGACCACGACCACTCAAACTCCCCGGGCGCGACTTCCGTCCGCTCCCACAGGATGGGATAGCGCAGAGCCTTGACGCCGAGCTCGGCGAAGCGGTCCAGATCTTCGATACGATCATGATGTCCGGAAAGGCGCGTCTGATCTCGCCAGTCATCGCCCACCCGATTCACGGTGCACTCGTGCCCTCCCCAAAGGGCAAGGCGACCAGCCGACCGGCGCGGAGCGCTGGCCGCAGGCGTCAACCCCGGATTGATCATCGGTGGTTCCTTCCGACGACCAAATGCCGCAGGGAGGCGAAAGGTTCCACAAGGCATTGAGGTGCAAGGGCGTTTCACCGCCAGTGTCGATCAATAGCTGCGGGTCAAAAGCTCATCGAGACCCACCGCTCGCACGTACTGAAACGCCGGCGCGGAGGAACCGCGCCGGCGCTCAGACCGTGTGCCGACCACCGCCCGCGCAAACGGGCGGACTTCAGGTGATCAGGCGACCAGTTGCCAGTCGACGTGAACCTTGGCGATCGCATCCGGCCGGCCCAGATCGCCGGCGTCCCAGGACGCCGAGCCGAAGGTCGGCGTCGCCACGTCATTGAACCAGGCGCCCCGCAGATCGCGAGCGCCCACGCCTTCCAGCAGGATCGACGATCCATCCTCGAACGAGATCAGGGTGTCTCGCCCGCTTTGCTGGACGGTGTGATCAATGCCAGCCGCCGTCATCGCCGACCAGTCGATGACGTCCCCGCTGCGGAAGTCCGTGATCCGGTCCCCTAGGTTCGGAACCTAAGACAAAGGTGTCGGTGCCTGATCCTTCCGTCAGGATGTCGTCCCCTGCCTTGGACCGAAAGCCAGAAGGCGCGATTGCAGCTGGCGCGCAAAGCCCTAGCTGGAGCCCGTGGTCGAGTTGGGCCGCGGTAATCGTTCTGCGCGGCCGTTAGCGATTTGGTAATCATCCTCATTATTGAGGAGACGAGGTTCGTCGAGCAGCGGGATCCACAACGCTCGCCGGCGTTAGCCCTGTAAAACCTATGGCTCGTCAGGGTTTTCGCGTCATGAGAGAAAACGCGGGAAGGCTGGCTTTTTTTCGGATTAAGCTCGAAGCTTAACCTTATCCTGCGCTGATTGGCAACTTTCGCCAGGTGTCGATCAGCGAGCCTGATCGCGAAAGCACGGCGACGCACCCGTCGAGAGGAAAATCCCGGAAGTGGGACAGACATACACAAGATCGGAGCCGCCGACGCCGGCGCCGGCTATGCCCCGGCTGCAGGAGCCGGCGTACGCCGCGGAGGTGCTTGAGGCTTTGGGGCTCGCCGCTTTCGTCTGCGGTGCGGATGGCAAAGTGCTCGCCGCAACATCCGGCGGTCTGCGCTTGTTTGATCAAGGCCTCTATGTGCGGCTGAAGGACGAGCAGTTGGAGATGCGAGCGTCAGGATCACAGACGCTTCGCGCAGCCATCAGCGAGACGGCGTCAGCTCAGGCTGCAGGCGCTCGGCTGCTGCCGCTGCACGCGCCTGACGGGGGCGAAACGGCCTTGGCCGAGATCGTGCGGCTCGGCGATGGCGAGGGGAGTGGGACGGGCGTCGTGGTGATCGTGCGCTGGCCCGGCTCCGACTCAGCGGACCGCGCCTCGGCTGCGGCCCGGGTGCTGTATGGCTTCACGGCCGCCGAGGCCGCCGTGGCCGCCCATCTGCTAAAGGGACTGAGCCCCCAGGCGGTCGCCGACCGCATGGAGGTGTCGATCAGCACGGTGCGCAGCCACATCCGATCGACCTTTCTGAAGGCCGGCGTGAACAGCCAGATCGAGATGCTGGCGGCGATCCGCTGCCGCATCTGAACGGCGGGACCTAGAGCGGCGCGCAGGCCCTTTTGAGCCACGCCCCGACGTCCTCGTCGAGCAGCGGCCTGATCTTGGCCAGGGTCTCCGCGTGATAGGCGTCCACATAGGCCCGCTCGGCCGAGCTCAGCAGATCGACGTCGATCAGCCTGCGATCGAGCGGCGCAAACGTCAGCTGCTCGAAGCCGTGCATCGGCCGCTCGCCACCTTCGACGGCGGTTGCAGGCGTCACCACCTGCAGCGTTTCGATCCGGATGCCCCAGTGCCCCTCACGGTAATAGCCGGGCTCGTTCGACAGGATCATGCCCTCGAGCAATGGCTGGTCCGTGCCCCACTTGGCGATCCGCTGGGGCCCTTCGTGGACCCCCAGATAGCTGCCGACGCCGTGGCCGGTGCCATGGTCATAGTCGAGGCCCGCCGCCCACATCGGCGCGCGCGCCACCGCATCCAGCTGTCGCCCGGAGGTGCCTTCGGGAAAGCGCACCATGGCCATGGCGATGTGGCTCTTCAGCACCAAGGTGAACATGCGGCGCTGATCGGCCGTGGGTTCACCCACCGCCACGGTGCGCGTGACGTCGGTGGTGCCGTCGAGGTACTGCCCTCCCCCGTCGACCAGCAGCAGCGAGCCTCGCTCCATGCGCCGGATCGAGCTTCCGACCGGCTTGTAGTGCGGCAAGGCGCCGTTCGGCCCCGCGCCCGCGATCGTGTCGAACGACAGGTCCTTCAGCGCGCCGGTCTCTTCGCGGAACCGCTCCAGCGCCTCGACCACCTCCCGTTCGTCCGGCAGGGTCTCCTGGGCCACCGTATCCACCCAGTGCAGGAAGCGCGACAGTGCGGCGCCGTCGCGGATGTGCGCCTGGCGGCTGCCTTCGATCTCGACCGCGTTCTTGGCCGCCCGGGGAACGGCGCACGGATCCTGTCCGCGCACGACCTGGGCGCCCACCGCCTGCAGCCGCTCCAAGAACCAGGCGGACGACACGGCCGGGTCGACCAGCACCCGGCGGCTGGACAGCGCATCCAGCGCCATAGGCAGGCCGTCGGGGTCCTCAATCGACACGGTGTCGCCGAGCCACCCCGGCAGTTCATTGGTCACCTTGCGCGGGTCCAGAAACAGGCGCGCGCGCCCATCCGCCTCCAGGATCGCCTGCGCCAGCGGCAACGGCGTGCGGATCACATCTCCGCCCCGGATGTTGAACAGCCAGGCGATGGATGCGGGCGCGGTCAGCAGGACCACGTCGGCGCCCGCTTGCGCCACCGCACGTCCGATGCGGGTGCGCTTGTCGGCATGGCTCTCGCCGGCGTAGCGGTCCTCGTGCGGCGCAACGGGCGCCGACGGCTGAGCCGGCCGATCGTCGCCCCAGGCCAGGTCCAGCGGATTGGCGTCCACCGCCCTCAGTTCGCCTCCCGCCTTGAGCACCGCGCGCCGCAGCACGCTCAGCGCATCGGGACTGTGCAGCCGCGGATCGTAGCCGATGACCGATCCCGCAGGCGCGCCCTCGAGCCAATCCGGCAAGGCCGCCAGATCGACGCGCTCGAACAGGTCCCCGTCCGTCTGGGCACGCACCTGCACGGTGTAGCGCCCGTCGGTGAAGATCGCCGCGCGATCGCTCAGCACCACCGCCGCCCCGGCCGAGCCGGTGAAGCCGCTGATCCAGGCCAGCCGCTCATTGGCCTCCGGGAGGTATTCGTTCTGGTGCTCGTCTTCGTGAGGCACGAGGAAGCCGTCGAGCCCCTGCTCGGCCATGCGCGCGCGCAGCAGCGGCAGGTGGCGGGCTCCGAACGCAGGATCGGTGGATTCGTCGAATGTCTGGCGCATTCTCCAGCCCTAGGCCGGTCTCCCGCCGGGCTCAAGTCGTGGCCCGCGCGATCAAGGATTGCTGATGGAACGGGCGAGGGTGCGTCTTGTTACCCCTACACACCCGAACCGCAGAAGGACTTTGCGATGAACCGCTTCGCAGGCAAGACCGTGATCGTGACCGGCGCCGGCTCCGGCATAGGCCAGGCGACCGCGCGGCGCTTCGCTCAGGAGGGCGCCAACGTCATGGCCGCCGACGTCGACGAAGACGGCCTGGCGGAAACGCTGAAGGGAGTGGACGCCTCGCGCGTCGTGACGCGCATCGTCGACGTGTCCGACCAGGCGCAGGTCGAAGCCATGGTGAAGGCGGCGACCGATCGCTTCGGCCGTCTGGACGTGATGGTCAACAACGCCGGCGTCGGCTGCGACGGCACGGTCACCGAAATGGCCATGGACGACTACCGCAAGGTGATGGCGATCAACGTGGACGGCGTCCTGTTCGGCAGCCGCGCCGCCTATCCCGAGCTGAAGAAGACCAAGGGGTGCATCGTCAACACCTCGTCGATTTCGGGCCTTGGCGGGGACGGCGCCATGATCGGCTACAACATGGCCAAGGGCGCTGTGTCCCAACTGACGCGGGCCATGGCGCGCGACAGCGGCCGCGACGGCGTGCGCGTGAACGCCGTCGCCCCCACGCTGGTGCACACCGGCCTGACCGCCGACATGGAGGACGACAAGGCGCTGATGGACGCCTTCGCGAAGGCCATCCCGCTGGGGCGTGGCGCCCAGCCGGAGGAGATCGCCTCCGTCATCGCCTTCCTGGCCAGCGACGACGCCAGCTTCGTGCACGGACTGGTGATGTCGGTGGACGGCGGGCTGTTCGCCTCGACCGGCCAGCCGGACTTCAAGGACTTCAGCTGATCAGCCGACGCGGCGCAGAACCAGGGCGCTCCAGGCGTCGTGGCGTATGCGCCGCTCCAGCCGGAAACCGCGGGACAGATAAGCGGCGGTGACGCGCCGCTCCTGCGTCCGTAGCAACCCCGACAGGATCGCCACACCGTCCAGCTTCAGCGCCATGCGGATGTCCTGTGACAGGGCCACCAGCGGCGGCGCCAGGATGTTGGCGAACACCAGGTCATAGGGGCCGTGCCGGCGCACCCGCTGGTCGTTCAGCCCCGAAGCATGAACAAACGTCGCCTTGGCCCGGTTCAGGGCGGCGTTTTCGTTGGCGATGCGCACCGACGGCGCGTCGATGTCGGTGCCGACCGCCACGCGGCTGCCGGTCCGCGCTGCGGCGATGGCCAGCACGCCCGTGCCGCAGCCCACATCCAGCACCCGCTCGAAGCTTTCGCGCTTCAGCAGTTCGTCAAAGGCCTCAAGACAGCCGACGGTGGTGCCGTGATGCCCGGTGCCGAAGGCGGCGCCCGCGTCAATCTTCAGATTGATCGAGTTCGGCGGCACACGGCCTTCGTCGTGGGCGCCATAGACGAAGAAGCGACCGGCCGTGACCGGCGGCAGGCCCGACAGCGACATGGCCAGCCAGTCGGCGTCGGCCAGCTTCTCGACTGACACAGTCACGGGATGATCCGCCATCGCCGCTTGCAAGCCCTCGACCTCGTCAGCCGTGGTCGGAAAGGCGTCGATGCGCCAGAGGCCTCGATCCTCGTCCTCCTCCAAGATCGAATAGGTGGCGCCCTCCAGCATGGGGTCGGCGTCGATGGCGGCGGCGGCGGCCTCGCAGGCGGCGCGTTCGCCCCGCGCGATCACCTGAACGGCGGTTTCGGACATGTCTCAAACCCGGTTAGGATGGGGAATCGGCGATGGCGCGACAGACGCGCCCGCGCACGTGCTGTCAATCGGAGGGTGGCAAATCCATGGCCAAGACGCCGTCAAACATCGAAACCGGACCCTCTGAAGAGGCCGCCGCGAAGCCGAAGGCGGCGCCCAGGCCCCGGGCGCCTCGCACGAAAGCCGCGTCCTCCGTCTCGGACGCCGAAGCCACGCCAGCCCCCAAGAAGGCCGCGACCCGCTCCAGAACGACGGCCTCCGGCGTCGCCGGCGCGACCACGACTCGCGCCGCCAGGCCGAAGGCTTCGGCGGTTGGGGAAGGCGCCGCGAAGTCCCCGCGCCCGCGCACGACCAAACCCCGGATCCAGCCGGCTCCCGAAGGCATGGTCGCCGCCCCCATCGTCGATCCGGTTCATGAGGAAGCGCCGGCGACGGTCGATCCCGCGCCCGCCGCGGCCGCCTCGACCATCGCGCCGGAAGCCGCGATCCCCGCCGCCGCAGCCAGCGCGGAGGCCGAGACTGGCTCTTCGCCCCAGCCCGAGGCTGCGTCGCCGATGACCCAGGCGACGGCCGAGGTGACGCCGCAGGCGCATAGGCCCGGCTTCTTCGCCACCCTGGCGAAGATTATCTTCGGCAAGCGCTGAACGCTTCCCTGAACAGCAGAAAAGGCCGGACGGTCACGCGTCCGGCCTTTGCCCTCGCCATGTCGCGTGCGGCTCAGTCCTGCAGGTCTTCCGCCAGGATCGCCATTTCGAACATGAAGGAGCCGGCTTCGTCCTCGTCTTCGAACACCACGCCGATGAACTCGTCGCCGACATAGACCTCAGCTGAGTCGTTCTGCTTGGGCCGCGCCTTTACGATGATGCCGCCGGTGTTGAAGGTGCGCTTGAGATGGCTCTCGATGCGCTTCAGGTCGGTGTCTTTCATCGGTCCAGCCTTTGTTCGGGGATTGGCGCGGGACCCTAGAGAAGGCCGTCCGCGATGAAAACCCGTCAGATGACGAAGTCGTAGACCACGTCCGCAAGCGTATGATCCATGGTGCGTGCGGGCTCGGCGTTGGTCGGGCAGTTGACCAGCCGCGCCGGCACGCCCGCGACCGTGCAGCCCGACGGCACCGCCTTCAGCACCACCGAGCCCGAGGCCACCTTGGCGTAGTCGCCGATCACGATGTTGCCCAGCACCTTTGCCCCGGCCCCCAGCAGCACGCCCCGGCCGATCTTGGGGTGACGGTCGCCGCGCTCGGCGCCGGTGCCGCCCAGGGTCACGCCATGCAGCATGGACACCTCGTCGTCCACCACCGCCGTCTCGCCGATGACGATGCCGGTGCCGTGATCCAGAAACAGCCCCTTGCCCATGCGCGCGCCCGGATGGATGTCGAGCTGGAACAGCTCGGAGATGCGGCTCTGGAAGTGAAAGGCCAGGGTCTCCCGCCCCTGCTCCCACAGCCAGTGCGCGATGCGCCAGCCCTGCAGCGCCTGAAAACCCTTGAAATAGAGGAACGGCTGCAGCAGCGATCGGATGGCCGGATCCCGCTCGGCGACCGCCTGCAAATCGGCCTCGGCCGCCTGCACAATGCCGGGATCGGCGGCGTAGGAGGACAGGCAGATTTCACGCACCGACATGGCGCCGAGCTCGTCGTCGCCCAGCTTGCGCGCGACCTGATAGCTGAGCGCGCCGGCCATGCCGTCATGCGACAGGATCACCGAGTTCATCTGCGAAGCCAGCTGCGGCTCCTCGCGCGTCGCGGCCTCGGCGGAGGCGCGCAGCTGGCGCCAGGGTCCGGCCGTCTCCGGGACCACTTCAAGCTTGGGCATCGCCGTCTCCTCGTGGCGGGCCATCATACGCGCTCCAGCATGGCGCGCGCCAGCGCGGGCGGAAGCAGACCCTCTCGCGCCATATGGTAGGCCCGATAGACGGCGGCTATGGTCATCACGTCCCAGACCGCGCCTCGGCCGATGGCGTCCAGCACCTGCCGGAACGGCGCGCGCACCACCGCCAGCACCTCGGTCGCATCCGCCGCCGTCTGCACCGAGGGGCGCAGGTCCCAGGCGATCCAGGTGTGCGCCACCTCGTCGGTGATGGAGTTGGACAGCTCCACCACCATGGGCGCCGACCAGCTGTCGGCGATCAGCCCCGCCTCCTCCGCCAGCTCGCGTCGCACACCCTGCGCGGGGTCTTCGCCGGGCTCTGCGCCGCCTTCGGGCATCTCCCAGGAGTAGTTCATGCGCGCGAACCGCTGCTGGCCGACCAGCACGACGGTTCCGTCCGAATGGATCGGCAGCACCCCCGTGGCCACGTTCTTGGGCCGCATCACCGTGTACTCGGTCGAGGCGCCGCTGGGCGCGACGGCCTGGTAGCGGATCAGCCGCATCCAGGGGTTCTCGAACACCGGCGTCTCTTCCACGGCCCGCCAGGCTGGCGGTTTCGGCAGGTCGGCGGCCCAGGCGGGCTCGGGAGCGGCGGGATCGGTCATGCCCGACCTATGCCGCGCCGGGCCGAGGCCGGCCAGCCCCTACAGCAGCCCCTCGCCCTTGGGCAGCTCGGCGTAACGATGCACCCGCGTCGCCATCACCAGGGCGAAGCCGAACATCACCGTCATCATCGACGATCCGCCATAGGACAACAGCGGCATGGGCACGCCCACCACCGGCGCCAGCCCCATCACCATGGCCCCGTTGATCATCACGAACAGGGCGAAATAGGCGGTCATGCCGGCCGCGGCGATACGGCCGAAATGGCTGTGCGACAAGGAGGCGATCCGCAGCGCGATCAGGATCACCGCGATGTAGCAGCCCAGCATGGTGAAGGAGCCCAGGAAGCCGAACTCCTCCGACACGGTGGAGAAGATGAAGTCGGTGTGGCGTTCGGGCAGGAACTCCAACTGGCTCTGGCTGCCCAGGCCGTAGCCCTTGCCCAGCAAGCCCCCGGCGCCCAGCGCGATCTTGGACTGGATGATGTTGTAGCCCGTTCCCGACGGATCAGACGCCGGATCCAGGAAGGTCAGGACCCGGTTTCGCTGATAGTCGTGCATCACGAACATGACGAACGGCGGCACGATGGCGACCACGGCCGCGGCGCAGGCCGCGATGATCCGCCAGCTCAGCCCCGCCAGGAACATCACCACCGCACCCGTCAGGCCGATGATCATGGCCGACCCCAGGTCCGGCTGCTTGGCGACCAGCAGAAAGGGCACGCCGATCATGGCGGCGGGGAACACCAGCTTCCAAGACCAGCGCGCCTCCTGCGCGCTATGCTTGTGGTACCAGCGGGCCAGCGCCAGAACGAGGCCGATCTTCATGAACTCGGCCGGCTGGATGCGGGTGAAGCCCAGGTTCAGCCAGTTGCGCGCGCCCCCGGCCGTATAGCCCAGCGGCGTGAACTCGATCATCAGCACCAGCAGCAGCAGCACGCCGTAGATCGGATAGGCGGCGCGGAACCACCACTTCAGGTGCACCAGCGACAGCACAAGCATCACCGTCAGCAGCCCGCCGAACCGGATCAGGTGGTTGGCCGCCCAAGGCTGCCAGTGGCCGCCAGCGATGGAGTACAACATCGCTGTTCCAGTGCCGGCGATGACGCACAGAAGCGCGACCAGGCGCCAGTCGATCTCGGACAGTTTGGTCGAAACGCGTTCGCGCTCGCCCGGGCGGGTCAGGGCCGAGGCGGTCAACGCGGCGGCTCCGTGGGCGCGGGCGCGGCTGCGGCGTCCGGCTGAACCGCCTCGGGCGCGGCGCCCTGCGCAGCGGCGCCGGCGTCTTCGGTCTCGGCGAAGCCCGACTGCTCGATGCGGGCGCGGATTTCGGGGTCCTTCAGCAGGGCGACCTTCATCACCTCGCGCGCGCGCGGCGCCCCGGCGGTGCCGCCGCCCATGCCGCCGTGCTGCACGATCACCGACACGGCGTAGCGTGGATTGTCGGTCGGGGCATAGGCGATGAACAGGTTGTGGTCCTTCTGCGCCCAGGGCCGTCCCGCGCCCTTGCGGGAGCCCGCGCCATAGTTCTGCGCCTGAGCGGTGCCGGTCTTGCCCGCCATCCGCACCGGGCCCAGTCCCAGCTGACTGTTCCGGAAGCCCGTCCCGCCGATGTCGGTCACGGCTTCCATGCCGTCACGCAGCACTTTCAGCGCCTCGGGATCGTAGGGCAGGTCCGCGAAGTCCGCGCCCGACGCCTGCTCCACCCCGCCGACCGACTTGATCAGGCGCGGCGTCACCGCCTTGCGACCGTTGGCCAATCGCGCCGTGTACACCGCCAACTGCAGCGCATTGACGTTCAAGGCGCCCTGCCCGATGCCATAGCTCGGCGTCTCGCCGGGATACCACTTGCCGTCGCCGCGCACCGGATTGTCGCGCCGCCACTGCCGGTCGGGCACCAGCCCCCGCTTCTGCCCCGGAATGCCGATGTCGAAGATCTGGCCCAGCCCCATCTCGCGCGCCGTCTCGGCGATGGCGTCCGGCCCCATCTCCACGGCCAGCGTCATGAAGTAGACGTTGCAGGAGTTCTTGATCGCGCCGCGCATGTCCAAGGCGCCGTGCCGTCCCAGACAGGCGAAGCGCCGACCCAGATAATAGGCGCCGTTGCAGACGATGCGGCGGTCCGGGTTGGCCCCGCGCTTCATCGCCGCCAGGCCCACGACCGGCTTGAACGTCGAGCCCGGCGCGAAGGTGCCCGTCAACGCCTTGTCCAGCAGCGGACGCCGCTCATAGTCCGCCAGCGCCCGATAGATGTGGGACGGAACCCCGCCCACGAACAGATTGGGATCGAACGACGGCGCCGACACCATGGCCAGGATGTCGCCGTTGCGCACGTCCATCACCACGCACGATCCCGCCTCTTCGCCGAACACCTCCAGCGCACGGTTCTGCACGTCGGCGTCCAGCGTCAGCACGACTTCCTTGCCGGGCACTGCGGGGCGCGAGCCGCCGACGTCCTCGGCCACCACGCGGCCGCGCGCGTCCACCTCGACCCGGTTGCCGCCGGCCTCGCCGCGCAGTTCGGTGTCCAGCGCCTTTTCCACCCCCAGCTTGCCGATCCGGAACGCCGGGTTGAACAGGATGGCGGGCGGCTCCTCGCCCTTCTCGCGCATGGTCTTCACGTCACGGTCCGTGACCTTGGCCACATAGCCGATGACGTGGGCGAACGACCCGCCGAACGGGTAGTAGCGGGCGTCGTTCATGTCAGCCATGACGCCCGGCAGCTCGTTGGCGTACAGGTTGACCTTGGCGAACTCTTCCCAGGTCAGGTCGCTCTTGACCGGCACGGGCGAAAAGCGTGGCGCGGCGTTGACGTCGCGGATGATCGCCCGGCGGCGATCCACCGTGTCCGGCAAGAGCTGACCCAGCAGATCCAGCGTCTGGTCCAGATCCTTGGTTTCGTCCCGCACCACCAGCACGCGGAAGCTCGGCCGGTTGCCGGCGATCACCACCCCGTTGCGGTCCTTGATCACCCCGCGCGGCGGCGGCGCCAGGCGGAAGTTGAACTGGTTGTTAGACGCCAGCGTCGCATATTCCTGCGCCTGCACTACCTGCAGCTGGCCCAACCGTCCGACGAGGGCCGTGACGCCCAGCGCCGACACGCCGCCGAAGACCAGTGTTCGCCTGAGGAACGATCCCTGGCGCTCGTTGGGATCGGCGAAAAAGATCGACGGTTCGCTGCTCATCGGAACCTCACGTCGCCGTCGTCGAACCGGTCCAGCATCCAGGCGGCGATGGGAAACAGGATCAGGGTCGGGATCACCTGACCGGCGAAGGACAGGAGACTTGGCGCATTTGCGGCTCGCATCGTGACGATCAAATACGCCACGCCGAAGGCGGCGAGCACGCAGCCGACATAGCCGGCGAACAGAAACAGCATCTGCTGTCCCGCCAGCAGGTTCCGCGACAACAGCACCACGGCGTAGACGCCCATCAGGCACAGCGGCCACAGCCCCAGCACATCGCCCCAGAACAGATCCAGGAACAGACCCAGCCCGAACAGCACGGCGGGCGCCAGCATGGACGGCCGGATCAGCGGCCAGGCGAAGGCCAGCACGAACGGGACCACCGGCTCCGGCAGGCCCATGCCGAACAGCCGCAGCGGCGTTCCCAGCACCACCGTGGCGGCGGCCGCCAGCAGCGCCGGATAGACGATCCACTGCATCGGCCCGATCACTCGAACCGCGACAGGCCGTCTCACAGCGCGCCTCCCGGAGAGGGGGGCGTCTCGGCGGGCGCAGGCGACGCCGGGGTCGGAGCGGGCTGGGTCGAGGGCGTCTGCGTCCTCTGCGCCGGCGGCGAAGGCGACGCCCGCACGGGGGCGGACGCGGACGGCGCGCGCTGCGTTGTCGGGGTT
>ERZ501011.374-NODE-374-length-12069-cov-7.524305_pt1 | contig 12069 bp, 14 predicted proteins | sample MGYA00248833_ERZ501011 | MGnify/ENA primary metagenome ERZ501011 (study PRJEB25958, sample SAMN03398530) | human skin metagenome | study: EMG produced TPA metagenomics assembly of the Human Skin Microbiome Metagenome (human skin metagenome) data set. | reverse complement strand
CCCCGCGCGAAGTCCCGCGGCGCGAGCGGGATACGCATACCTACACTCTGCGATCGACGGACACACGCGCCTGGCGTACACCGAATCGCTCGAGAACGAGCAGGCCACCACCGCGGTCGCGTTCCTGAACCGCGCCCGGGAATGGTTCGCCAAGCATGGCATCGTGAAGATCGAGCGGATCATCACCGACAACGGTGCCTGCTATCGCTCCAATGCCTTCGCCGCCGCCCTGAACGGTGCCGAGCACCAGCGGACCCGGCCTTACACGCCCAAGCACAACGGAAAAGTCGAACGCTACAACCGCATCCTCGCCGAAGAGTTCCTCTACGTCAGAACCTGGACCTCAGAACACCAGCGCGAAAATGCGCTCGAGACCTGGAACCTGCACTACAACTACGACCGGCCCCACGGCGCGCACGGCGGCAAGCCGCCCGCTTCCGGGACGCCATCACGCGTCAACAACGTCCTGGCCTCATACAGCTAGAGGTCTCCGAACCTCCCGGTGGCATGGTGAAATGCAGCGATGAACGTCCCACTCCACCGCCAGTGGCGGACTGCGACGGCTGCAGCGTGTGTGGTCATCGCCGCCGCCGTGACGGGCTGTGCGCCGGACTGGGAGGTCGACCCAGCGACCGAGTCGGTGCTGTCCTCAACCTCGGTTGTCCCTGAGGTCACGGCGACCTCGACGGTGTCGGCGTCGTCGGTCACCGACACCTCGGACCTGGCGAACCTGATGGCGATCGCCACGCATGTGTTTACCGGTCGCGTCGACGCTCCCGCCGGTACCACCGCGCTCGATGCGATCCCGGAAACCCAGTACCGGGTGCGCACCGGTGTTTCGGTAAAAGGCCCGGTGCCCGGGGAGGTGGTGGTCAACCAGCAGGGCGGGATCACCGACGGGGTGTATGTCTCGGTCAACGGTGACACCCCTCTGGCGGTGGGGCAGTGGTACCTGTTCGCGACCCGCTACCTCGAGGCGCAGAACTGGTACACCCTCATCCCGGTCGACGGCCGCACACAGGTGACCGAGCAGCAGGCCTATGACCCGGGCTCGCCGCCGTTGGCGGCCGCGGCCGCCGCGATGCGCGCCGGCCCCCAGGCGCGGGTCGAACCCTCCGGATCGCAGAGCCCGTCGCTGACCTTTCCCACACCCCGGCCGGGCGATCACCATCCGCCCCCGCCGTCACCGACGCAGCCTCGCTGACCGGTCCGGTCGTGTGTGGTGCCCCCGGTCGAACTCGAACTGACACTGGACGGGTTTTGAATCCGTTGCCTCGAAGGCGGGGGCCGTGTCCGTCCGTGGTCGCGGACCACACTAACCGGGCGAGCGCTGTCTAGGTCAGAGTTGGCGCGCCCAGTTCTGGTTATCGCGCATTCTTGTGTAGGCCGCGAGTCTGCTACCAGCGGCGATTGTCACTGACATTCCAAACAACTCTAGATATAAGCCTCAGGTGGCTGATCAGTGTAGGATCGACACCACTTCTTCATTCCTCTCTCCGAGCCAAGGGCGGGTCTAGCTAGACCGCCCAACATCGAGAGAAGAAAGGAGGAGAGCGTATGAAGCCGGATGATCGGTGGGAGCGCTGGAAGAGGAAATGCCAGGTCGGCTACTTGATCGTGCAAGCTGTGATGGCAGCGAGCGCGGTAGCCGAACTGGCACTTCACCTGTGCAGCATTATTGGCTGAACCGGACCCCGTCCAGGGACTTTAACGGGAACTTGGGCGGGGTTCGTCCGTGTTTGCCAACTTGCTAAAGGCGAGTCTACACCCTCGAAATAAAATTTCGAGAGGTAAGTCCCGCCATCTTTCGCGAAAGGCTTAGGTGGTACCACCTCCCGAACGCTTTTTCGTGGATCGGCAAAGTCCCAAATTCTTTTTCACGGTGGTACCACCATCGACTTCCGATTTAGTAATTCGGCAAACTCGCCGGAAGTTGAAAAGGTGGTACCACCTACGACTAGTTTCGCTTTTCGGGAAAGTCCCGCCGACTTTGGCGACCCAGGCCCCGAATCGAAGTCTGAGGAGGTGCCGCCCGGCGTCCCCGGCGCACATGCTGGGTCGTCCCCGTGTTCTGCGGCGTGTGGTGGCGACGCCACGCTGCGCGGTCTGGTCAGTGGTTCGTGAGACTCTGTTCGAACCATTGCGAGCGCGAGAGAGGGTGCGGTGCACGTGACGAAGCACGATGGCGCGGTTCCGCGGGGGAGAGGTCCGGTGTCGACGGGTGGCGGTGAGCCCGCTGACCGGCTGCGTTGGGGGCGGGTCGTTGGCGTGGTCGCGGTCGGCCTGAGCACCGTCGCCGTGGCTTGTGCGTTACCACTGATGCTCGGTGACGAGTTCGGGGCGTGGCAGGGCATTCTCGCCAGCACGCTCGCTGCTGCCGGTGTGAATGTGCTCCTGGCGGCGGTACTGATATGGATCGAACGCAACATCGTCCAGCACGTTCGTGTCGCCGCGTCGGAGAGTGCCACGGCAGCTGTCGAAGAGGGGACCAGAGATCTCCGCGAGAACACTGCGCACCTCGCTCAACGTCTCGACGAGATCGACGACCAGCTCAAACAACGTCGCGATCAGCGTCAAGCGCAGCGCACCGAGATGCTCACCAGCCTGGGACAAGGAGCGAGCTGGGAGAGCCTGGTCTCGGTGCTGCGTGAGGCCGGCGACCTCAACGCTGTTGTAGACCGCGAGATCACCGCACCGCTCACCGAAGACGTCGACGTGGACGCGCCACGGATCACAGCTCACCTGACCAACTGGGGCGCAGTCCACGATGGCCAACTTCCAGGCCCTGACGAGACGGAGCCTGTCATCGACATGACCGTGTCTGCCGGCAAGAAGTCGGTGTCGGTGATCTGGAAAGAAGGTGAACCCCCAGGGGACATGCTCGACGCATTGGCTCACGAGCTGGATCGTGAAGGGGGCATGAACAGTGCTGTGCCCGCTGTTGCCGCCACCGTGGTCTTCCCCAGCCTGGAAACAGCTCTGGGGCAGGCCATTACCACGAGAACTGATTTTAGACCGTGGTTCACCGGATGCATGCTCGAGCGCCTCGATGACAACTGGGTGGTCACCGATGAAGGCCTAGAATCCCGAACGTCAGGACTCGTCTTGTCACTCAACGACGTCCCCCCGCCGGCGTCGTTTCTGGGCGGTCGTAAACCCGCTGAACCTATTCGCCCCGAGGGCGCCTACGTCGACCGCGACTTCTGGAAAGTTGCGGTGGCCCGCACCTACCACCACGCCCACGCTCGTATCCACCTCAGGAATTTAGGTCCACTCGCGTGGCGGCAATGATGGTGGGGTGCCCCCGCTCGGATTTCGCACTCGAAAGAGCAGGGGCGGGTGGCGTAGAGTGAGGCCGCAGATGGATGAGACACAAGGGTCTCTGGTCCACGCACACAGTTGAAAGGACGCGTCGATGACGGCGCTAATGATGAGCACAGTTGATGCAGCACACGCGCGGTGCGCCCGCCTGGCGGTGGGCTTGCGTGAAGCCGATCTCGAGCAGCTCGCCGGTATGCCGGCGGGCAGCGTTGCCGGATGGGAGTCGGGACGACTCCCGGTCCCCGCCACCGTTGATGAGCTGCTCGAGGAGATCACCGCGGCCGCGGCCGCCGAGACGGTCCGCCTGATCGAAGACGCCGCCACCACGGGGACGATCACCACGTTCGCCGGCAACGACGTCGTCGCCGCGCACACCGATAGGCGCATCCGCCTCGAAGGAGTACATCGGGTGTGCGCCGGCCGTGCAGCGATGGCGGTGCCGACGGCGACGGTCGTGCGCCGCGACGTCGACGGCACCGAACGCCAGGCGTGGCTGCTGTGCGTGACCGCAGCCTGCGGGATCGGCCTGGGACAGATGCAGCGCTGGTTCGATGTTCGCAAACGCGGCGTGCAGTACTGGATGTTCGGCGACCGTCCCGCGCCGGCGTCGGTGCTGGCCGACATCGCCGAGATCGCCGCGGCGGTGCGCGCACACATCGACGAACTCGCCGCCGACATCGATCCGGACGACCCGATCGTGTGGGTGTGTGCCACCGATGAGCAGATGGATCGCCAGTGGCCGGCGCGCGAGCAGCTTCCGTTGCCCACCCACCAGGTGTGCGCCGCACGCGCCGCGGCCGGCGTTGACGGCGCGCGGCTGGTGTTTCTGCCAAGCTGAATGGTGTGAGTTCCACGCGGACGGCCTACACCGGGCACGGGGTCATCGACCTCGAGGCCGGGCCGGTCGACGATGCGGCGATCAAGTCCGCCGGCCTGGTGGCCGAGAAGTTCTACGACGCGATGGAACAGACCCGCATTGGCGCCGAGCTGGCCGACCGGGTCCTCGAGGACGACACCTCCCGCAACCGTGCGGCCCGCGACCGCGATCGCGCGTTCCCCCGTGACACCTCGACCGTCGACGATGACCGCAAACGCCGGCAGCTGCCCGCCCGCGGAGAGTTCCGCAGCGATCTGTCCTCACGGCAACGCAAAGACCGCTCAGCGGCCAAACGCCGCGTCCATGAGACCGCCCCGCAGAGCCAGATACGTGAGATGAGTTGGGCGGTCCGTGATCCGCAGCGGTGGAAGCATCTGAACTCGTCGCTGCGCGCAGCGACCGGTGACGCCCAACAGTTGCCCGAGCGTGATCGCCGCTCGGTGCAACGCCTGGACCGGCTGATCCAAAGCTACGAACGCGACAGCGGCCGTGGGCATGTGGTGTACGCGGTCGTCGAGCTGCCCACCGACAACCCGGTCACCCGCCGCCGGGATGTGCCGGCCACGTTGCAGCCCGGGGCGCGGATCTCGTTCGACCAGTACACGATGGCCACCCACACCCTGCACGAAGCTGCTGCGGTGGCTGACCGCCGCCGCGCCGAAGGCGGCGGCTCAGGTGCGTCGACGGTGATCCTGGAGATCGAAACATCCCGAGGCATGTACCTGGGCCGCTCGGACAGTGTCAACGACACCAGCCACATCCTTCCCCGCGGACTGGGGATGCGGGTGGCCGGCATCGACGAGCACGCCGACTATGCCCGCCCCGGAGGTCACGACTCCACCCTGGTCGTGCAGCTGCGCGACACACCACGCGATCCCGACTACCAACCACCGATCACCGGCCGCCGACTGTTTTCCGACCGTCGAGCTGCCGCCGCCGCGCGTGCAGCGGCCCGAGACACCAAGGAGCCCTGACCATGTCTGCTACCCGCCCACCCAAAGACCTCCCCCCGATCCCACCGCGAAAGAAGAAGGGCGAGCCCCTGGGGCGTGGCCGGTGGAACGATGTGCTGATCGTGCACGACGACATCCGCTTCGGTATCAACAGCTTCCGATCGGTCGAGCCCGGCGACCCCAACGCCGACAACGAAACCCCTGAGGTGCCGCACATCAACACCGCCGCCTCCCGCCGCCGCAAGCGCTAACAGGAGGCCAGCAGTACCGATGCCCGGCGGCGACGGTCTCGACCCCGGACTGGACCTCACCGCGCTGCGGGCGGTCCGCGGCCGACGTTCCGACGGTGCCGCGGTGCTCGCCCAGATCGCCGACTATCGCGATCGTCACGGCGGGATGTGGGTGGCCTGGTCGGGTGGCAAGGACAGCACCGTGGTGGTCGATCTGGCTCGCCGCGTGGACCCGGCGGTGCCGGTGGTGTTCTACGACTGCGGCCTGGACTTCCCCGAAACCCGCACCTACCTCGCCGATCTCGCCGCCGCGTGGGAGCTGAATCTGCACGTGGTGCCGACCGAACCTGATCTGCTCACCCTGCTCATCGCGGCCGGCGACCTCGATCCGACCGCGCCGACCCGGCACCTCGAGGTGGACATGCGCCAGGCAATGATCACCGCGCCAGCTGCCCGTGCGCACGCCGTGTTCGGGCCGGCCAACCTGTGGGGTGTTCGTGCCGACGAATCCGCCGGCCGCCGCCACCTCTACCGCACCCAGGCCGCCCGCCACAGCGGCGACGTACCTCGCGGTATGGTGCACCGAAGCGACGGCACCAGCAGCTTCGGGCCTATCTGGAACTGGAGCACCGAACAGGTGTGGCAGTACAGCGCCGCTCGCAACATCCCGCCGAACCCGCTCTACGCCACACTCGCATCCCTCGGCGCCGATACCCACACCGCCAGGGTCAACGCCATGATCGACCCCTCCCGCCTGGACAACGGCCACATCGCCCGCCTCGCCGCCGGTTGGCCCGACATCTACCACCGACTTGTCGAGGTGCTGCCGAGGCTGGCCGACTACCGATAAGCGCGCAACGCGGCATGCGTGGTTATCCGTAAGTGCGGTTCTTCCGCTTCTCAATGAGGTGCTTCTATCAACTCCGCAAGCGGCGCGCGATGGCTACAGCGGGATGGGGGATCGGTATCCGTCGGGGTGCTGTGGCAGCCAGGAGTCGTGTCCGAGGCTGATAGCCTGCGGGCTGTGGTGGAGGTCAAGCGAGCTGAAGTGCACGAGTCGTGTTTCAATGCGGCGGCCGAGTATCCGTACTCGTTGCGGCGAATGGATTTTGTGTCTGCGATGCAGGACGTCTACGACTTCTTTGCTGATGTGAACGAAAACCTCACAGCGAAGGGTCTGCAGCGGCTTGATGAGATGCTGAGGCCTGCCGCGATGTCGGGCATGTTGTCGGACATGATCACTGACAGTGTGGCGAACCACTCACGGGGTCTGACCTCGAACTTGTTTCACAATGGGCACCCGGATTTGATCGTCAAGGGCCGATACCCACAGGACGGAGTTAAGGCCGGCGAGGAGGGCGTCGAGATCAAAGCTACGCGCAGTCGGGGTGGCGCTGTTGACATGCATGGTGCCCGCAATCAGACGCTCTGTGTGTGGGTGTACGAGGTCGACAACGACCGTAGCAAGTCGGTATACGAGCGTGAGCCGCTCAGGTTCCGCGAAATCTACTTGGGCGAAGTGACTGTCGACGACTTCCGCCGAAACAATCGAGGCGCGTTGGGAACTCCTACCTCGACATTACATCGAGAGGGCATTAAGAAGTTCCGTCAAAGCTGGGTCTACCTCGATACCGGAAGCGGTGAGGGCGGTCATTCAGCTTGGCGGGTTTGAGCCGATCGGGTCGCAAACTGCGCGAGCTTTGGGATCGCTGACTTGGCCACCTTGAAGTAGTGCGGATCGCGCTCGAGGCCGATGGATTCGTACCCGATGTGCTCGGCGGCGGCCAGGGTCGACCCGGAGCCTGCAAAGGGGTCGAGTACGACACCCTCGCCCATCGGCAGCGACGCTCGGACGATCGTCCGGAGGAACGACTGTGGTTTGAGTGAGGGGTGTTGGGCGAGATCTCGTTCATTCTGCCGCGTGGGGTGGGACAGGATGAGGTCCCCGAAGGGTTGCTCTTCCGAGATACGGCGTAGCCCACCGGTTTTGAACTTGCGCAGGTTATCCGCGACTGTCTTGCATTCGATCGGCCGGCGGTAGAGCAACCAGGGTTCCCACTGCGATCGGGGCATGACCGATACGTCAGGGAACTCGTCGTGCGCGTTCTTGGGTCGGTCGCCACCCCGCATGGTCATGACCGCCCGTACGATCTCGCCGCGCCGTTCCAGACCAGCGTGACCCAGTGCCGCAGAGATATAGGGAGACACGAGCGGGTTGGCCGCGACCATAACGTGCGCACCGGGGACGAGGGCGGGCAGAAGCGCCTCTCCCCATGCTTGGAAGAACTCGGAAAGCTGCTCCAGGTCGGACTTCGTCATGGTGGTGAAGCGCGGGAGCGGCGAACGCTGGTGGCCATCAAACGATGGTGGGATTCTCCACACTCCGCCTTTGCCGGCGCGCAGTTTGGCTTGTTGGGCGTCGGTGTACTCGTGCAAGCCGTACGGAGGGTCTGTGACCACCGCGTGAATCGACTTCTCTGCCCGGCCTTTCAGCCATGTCAGGCAATCGGTGCGGATAAGCTCAGCGCGTCCGTAGGTGAACGGCTTCGGCGGAGTCACCGTGTTACTCGCTTCTTCCTGTACGACCCCCGGCCGTGGCGTTCGAAGGTGCCCGGGGTGTTGAGGCGGAGGTAGGACCTGACCGATGATCGCGCGACCTCGCGCCCGACACTCTTCTCGACAGCGGCATGGATCTCGCCGACCGTCATAGGCTCGGAAGTCGTGAAGCTGTTGAGGATTGCATCGCGCACCACGCCTGGCCTCTCGCTCATGCGCCTGAATCTAGACGTCTAGACGTCGTATGTAAAGTCGCCTGGCGGGAACTCAGGCTGCGTGTTCTTGTTCATCCGCGCCGGGCTCGACGTGGTGACCGCATGGGAGGCGTGGCGGTGGTGGGGGTTCGTCGTAGACGGAGTTGTTGGCCAGCATCGCGTAGAGGACATTCGATCGGCGGCGTGCGAGGCAGATGAGCGCGGCGTGATGGGTCTTGCCCTCAGCTCGTTTGCGTTCGTAGTACTCCCTGCTCACCGGGCGTCTCAAGGACGCGAACGCGGCGAGATACATAGCTCTTTTGAGCCGCATGTTGCCGGTGCTCTGGTGGTGTTCGCCCCTGATGGAGGTGCCTGAGCGCCGCGTCCGAGGTGCGATGCCGGCGTAAACGGCGAGCTGGCCGGGTTTGTCGAAGCGTCTGATGTCTCCGATCTCGACGAGGATCGTCGCAGCAGTCCGGGGACCAACGCCGGGAAGCGAGGAGACTACCTCGCCGTGGGGGTGACGGTCGAGTTCGTTTTCGAATTGTGCGCTGAGGTCGGCTCTGGCGTTGCGGACGTCGAGGAGTTGTTGGGCGAGGGTCGATATGACGTAATCGGCTTTCGCGGCTCCGGGCACGACGACCGACTGCTCAGCGAGTGCTTCGGTGATCGTGGTGACGACTGCGTCTCCGACGCGTGGCGCGTAGTGTCGCGCTGCCTTGCGCAATGCTGCGGGTCGAGCGTTTGATAGCCCCTGTGGTCCGCCGAACTTCGCGAGAAGTCCAGGTCCGACGGGCCGGTGAAGGTGCTTTCCGATAGCACGTTCCAGGGCGGGGTGCAGGGATAGCAGTAGCGAGCGCAGTCGGTTGATCAGGCGGTTCTCTTCGGCCGCGAGGTCAGCGTCAAACCCGGTGAGAATGCGCAGGCCTTCGACGATCTCGTTGCTCGCGTCAACGGGAAGCAATGTGTCGGGCAGAGTGCGTGCTGCATCGGCGATGATGTATGAATCGCGTGCGTCGGTTTTCGCGGAGCCCGGGTACAGGTCCGCTATCCTGCGCATACGTAGCCCGGGAAGATAGGCGAGGTCCAGCTCGCAGTCTCGGGCTACCGCTAATGGTAGCGCGCCGATGTTGCGCGGCTGGTCTACGACCACGAGCACGGAACCGAATTTGCCCAACGCGCCGAACAGCTCTCGGAGCTTTGTCTCGTCTTGCGGCAGTTCACGGCTTAGTATCCGCGAGCCGTCTGGGCGCAGCGCAATGGCGTGATGAGTGAATTTGCCGACATCAATGCCGCAGTAGACATCGTAGTTGTCGTATCGCATGACTACTCCTCCCGGTCGGGGCGTGAAATCGTAGCCGCGGCATCGGTTCCCGGCACACACGTTATGAGATCCAGATCAGGGCCTGAACCACGCTTCTATCAGCGATGAACCGACGCCAGACCACCCCGGTCGCGACACCTCGCGAGACCTGACAGGGTCAGTGGGCTGTGAGCCATGCCGGAGTAGCTGGCTGACACCAGTGATAACACCGGGGTCCGACAAGAAGATAACGGTGTTGGCTGTCACCTCGCGCACCTTGAAATCCAGTGTGGTCAAGGGGAAGAGCCAGTAGTTGACGGCCACTCGGTGCTGCTCGGTGGGTGCCGTGGAGGTGTCCAGAAACGCTGTGACGATCTCGGAGTTGATCGCGCGGGCATCTTTCCAGCGGATCTCGCGCGGAGGCTCCTCGAGGGCGCGCCGCTTCCCACCAACTGGTCCAGGCGGCCTTCGTCGCTTCGACCCCCGCGAGTGAGGTGACGCCAATCGCGTCGAGGGCGAGCAGAAGAGTGACCGCCCGTGAGGGACGCTGGGACATGGACGTCGTCTCGGCGTAGACCGAGTGGCGAGGGGACTGCCAGCGCAGCTCGAAACGGTTCTCACTATCGGCGACGAGATCAACGTAGAGCGACGATTCCCGGTGGTGGTCAAGTTCGTTGTACATGATCCAGTCGACGTCGTTCGGACCGTCGAGATAGCGTCTGTCGCGGTAGGAGTCGACGTGTCGCTGCGCTTCGACGAGGTCATCCAGCCTGGCCTCGTACGCCGCAACGTAGATCGCTCGGGCCCGGTGGTCGTAGAACCGACGCTGTAGCGCTGCCAGCCTGTCGTTGGCGATCTTCTCGGCCCGAACGATGTCGAACAGCATCATCGCCAACCCCGCCTGTTCATCAGCCAGAAGCTCGATCACCTTGGCCGACCGGTGCCGGCCGGACTCCCGCAGCAACGCGGCGTCGGCGGTCAGGACCGCGACGTGCTCGGCGATCGCGGGCAGACCCTCGGCGATGACGGGCGTGCGGGCAGCTCCGGAGATGTTGAATAGTTGTACGAGGGCACGTGGTTCCACCTGGTCATTGTGCCGGGTCGGGCGGTTGCGGGGACAGCGACTTTTGGTGGGTCCTGTGAGGGCCGGCGAATCCCAGGGGCCTGGCCGTACCGGGCGGCCCCGGTATGAGGTTAGACCGTCGTATTACGTTGTGGCGGTGGTGGTTTGCTGTCGGTGGTGTGGGTTAGTGTGTGGATCAGTTCCGGTGAGACATAAGGGTCTCGCCGGAGCCTCGATCCGAAGGAGTCCCGCATGGGGATGGATGTGTTTGGGCGGGCGCCGAGCGCGCCGGTGGGTGAGTACTTCCGCAACAACGTGTGGTGGTGGCGGCCGTTGGCGGACTTCGTGTGCGAGCGGTATCCCGAGCTGGCTGCGGGGTGTGAGTACTGGCAGTCCAACGACGGTGACGGCCTCGACGAACAGACCTCGATCGAGCTGGCGGCGCGGTTGCGTGCCGACCTGGCTTCGGGAGCGGTGGCCGAATACGAACAGGCCCACACTGCCCGCCTAGCAGCGTTACCGGATGAGACCTGCCGGTGGTGCGCGGGCACCGGGGTACGCACCGATGAGGTCGGGGTGCAGATGGGTCTGGACCGCCCGCGCGACCCCGAGACCGGGCGGGGCGGATGCAACGCGTGCAACGGCGTCGGAACCCACCCACCGATTGATGCGAGCTATCCGTTCAGCGCCGAGAACGTGGCCGAGTTCGCCGAGTTCCTCGCCGCCTGCGGCGGATTCCGGATCTGCTGAAAGGGGCAGGCCAGTGACGACGACACCACAACAGCAACGGACGCCCGCACACGCCGTGCTGGAACTGTCCAGCGACGGCGAAGACGATGAGAGGCTGCGCCTGGCCCTCGACGGCTTCGAGACCTACGTGTATCTGGTCATCGACGGCGCCTACTACGGGGCGTTGAGCATCCGGCCGCACCCGGCACGGCATGGGTGGCAGCTCGAGCTGGGCCAGTACAGCCAGGTGACGCAGGACTGGGCCAGGCGGAACCCGATCGGGCGGCTGGGTGGCTGGATCGAGTGCGGAGACAACGGCTACTACGCGGTGATCGACGGGGCGCCGGCGTTCACCGAGGACGGTGGGTGGCCGATCGCGTTCGACACTGCGCAGGAAGCCCACGTGTCGTTGGTGACCGCGCTGCGCCAGCTGGGCCGTGACTACACCAGCGTGGTCCACACCGATGTGATCGACCTACGCACCGACCGCGAGCGCGACGACCCGACAGGAGACGTGCCGCTGAATCTCTGATCGCACGCCCCCAGGCCGGGTGCGGGTTGGTCGGGGACCGACGACCACCTGCGCCCGGCATCGGGCCGACCCCGGTATGAGGTAGGCCCGATGTATTGCCTTGTGGCACAGCAGGAAACTGTCGGTGCGCATGGGTAGTGTGCGGGTTAGTTCCGGTGAGACACACGGTCTGGGCCGGACTGATTCGAGGGAGTGATTTCGATGGGTGAGTGCATGTCGAGTCGAGTGCCGCAGTCGGTGGCAGCGGTGCTGACGGCGGTGCCGGGTCTGCTGGGTTTCGTGCCGCACCGCTCGCTGGTGATCCTGGCGTT
>ERZ501011.373-NODE-373-length-12081-cov-6.685099_pt1 | contig 12081 bp, 8 predicted proteins | sample MGYA00248833_ERZ501011 | MGnify/ENA primary metagenome ERZ501011 (study PRJEB25958, sample SAMN03398530) | human skin metagenome | study: EMG produced TPA metagenomics assembly of the Human Skin Microbiome Metagenome (human skin metagenome) data set. | reverse complement strand
AGGGCGAATACTGGCCGTGCAGCCGTTGCAGCGCAGCGCGGTTTCCGCCCAGCGAATAGCCCACGCCCGCGCGGATCAGCCAGCTTTCTTCCACCGGCTTCAGCGGCGTGGGGTCGCTGAACCGATCGCCGAGGCGCGCCTCGTAGAGGGCCGCGGCGTCCGCCCATTTCTGCTGCTTCCACAGGATGTCGGCGCGGACCTCGCGGGCGGGCGCGCTCTGATCCTTGTCCAGCACCTCCAGCGCATGGTCGAAGCGGCCGAGATCCATCAGGGCGCGCGCCTCCAGCGCCCGGCGCTCGGCGTTCATGGCCGTGGGCAAAAGGGTGGTGCGCGAGGACCAGATGGCCTGCAGCGCCTTCTCCGGCTGGCGGTCCATCAGATAGATGGTGGCGAGGTCGGTCGCGACCTGCGCCTTGGCCACGCCCTCCAGCCGTGCGTCCACCTGGTGCTTCAGCAGCTCGGCCGCCTGGTCCAGCAGGTCCACGTCGATCAGGCGACGCGCGAGACGACGCACCATCTCGTCGCCGTCGGCGCCGACCGGCGTCAGCTCGCGGAAGTCGTAGAACAGCGCCAACGCCTGCACCGGCTGCAGTCCGTCGGCCGCGCCGTCCAGGAACAGGGCGCGAAAGGCGTTGGATTGGTCCGCCATGATGTCGGCCGCGCCCGGGATGCGCGCCATCCGCTTGCCGGCGCTGCGCAGCGCGTCCAGCGCCTCCCGATAGCGACCCTGACGCAGGTAGATGTCGGCCAGCTTGCGGATCACGGCCAGTTCGGTCGCATCGCCGCGCCAGCGCCACTTCAGCTGCTCCAGCTGGGTCGCGGCTTCGTTGGCGGGCAGGGCGCCCTTGTCGAGCTCCAGCCCGATCACGCCCAGCTTGGCGGGGGTGGCGATCCCTTCAAGCGGCGCGCGCGCCACCGCCTTGTAGACCGCCAGCGCCCGGTCCTTATCCCCGGAAAGGTCGAACAGCCGGGCCTGCACCAGGCGCGCGGTCAACTGGTCGGCGGCGGGCGCCTGCTGGCTGAAGCTGTAGGCCAGAAGCTGTCGCGCGGCGTCCAGATCGCCGGTCTCGATGGCGGCCAGGGCGTGGGCGGCGCCGAAGCGGGCGCGCCATGCCTTGGGAAAGTCGTCGATCACCGAGGCGCCCGCCGCGAACGCCGCGCGCGCGCCGGCCCAGTCGCCCTGGTTGGCGGTGATGTAGCCCAGCCAGACCTTGGTCGCCGGATCGGCGGCCAGCGCCGCGCCGGAAAAGTCGCTTTGCGCCTCCTCCAGTCGACCCACGGCGGCGCGCGCCGCGCCGCGCAGGCCGCGCACCTCCGGCTCGCCCAGCATGTTCGGTGTTTGCGCCACCAGGGCGTTCAGCACGCCCACGGCCTCGTAGTTCAGGCCCGACCCGACCAGGAACCGGGCGTAGGCCATGCGCGCCTCGATCGAGGCGCGGGGATCGTCCTTGGCCGCCATGGTCTCGGCGCTTGCCGCGTCCTGCAGCCGGCGGTGGCGGGCGGTGAAGTCGTCTTCGCCCAGCTCGGACCATTCGGTGAGGATCAGACCGGGATGGTCGGCCTTCTTCGGCGCATCGGCCGCGTGGTCGCCCGCCTCCAGCACCGCCGAGGGCGGCGACAACATCAGGCCTTCGGGGCGGCTCAGCGTCACCAGGTCGCCGGCGGCCTCGACCTGAAGGTCGTCGGTGGAGGTCTCGACGGCCAGCCCCTGCGCCGTCGGGATCAGCGACAGGTCGATGGTGCGGCGCGCCTCGGACAGGCCCTTGCCGGGCGCGAGCGCGGTGACGGCGGCGAAGCGGTCGCCGACCAGCGGGTCGGTCAGCCACACCGCCTTGGTGGCCCCGGCCATGCGCGCGACCAGCGTGGCTGATCCGTCTTCGGACCGGTCGATCTCGACGCCCGAGGCGCCGGCGGGCGCGCCTCCGACCGTCACGGTCCACAGCCCGCCTTCGCCCTGCGCGGAGACCGCCAATCCGTCCGGCGCGGCGATCCGCACCACCGAATAGTCGGGACCGGCGGCCCAGCGCGCATCCCTGGCCGGGCCCAGGTCCTTGGCGCCGGCCAGGTCCATCTTCGCGGCGGCGTCGAACACGATCCACACCGCCTCGCCCCGCCGGAACACCGCCGCGCCCACCGGGGTGCTCCAGCCGAACGACAGCACCGTCTTGTCGGGCGAACTGACGGCGCGCACCGGCACCACCGCCTGGGCGGCGGGCTTGGCCGCTTGTTGCTCGGCCTCCGGCGCCTTGCCGGGTCCGTAAAGATTCAGCCACACCGCGCCGTCGGCGACGCCCGATCGGGCCTCGGCGCCCTCGGCCAGGGTGATGATCAGTTCGGTGCCGCCGCGCACCGCGCGGGTCTCGACCGCCTTCACGCCCTCGGGCGGATCGACCCGGAGACGCGAGACGTCGGGCGCGGCGGTGGTTCCCATCCGCACCACGACCCGCTCGCCCTCGCGGCGCACCTGCGAGCGCCCGCCGATGACGCCGCCGAACTCGATGCGGGTGAAGGCGTCGTTGCGGCCGATCTCGACTGACAAGGGAGCGCCGGCGCTCCGGCCTTCCTGCGCCAGGGACGGGGACAAGGGCGCAAGCGCGACCGCGCCGGCCGCGGCGGCGGCCACGGTCGTCTTCAGCAGGCGCTGGCTATGCGGGGCCCCGGACATTGCGGGAAACCCTTGGCGACAAGCCCTTTAATCGCGGTTAACCGAACACGGACTTCGCTCAGAAGTAGCGCTCGCCGATCCTCAGGGTGTCGCCGGGCGCGACCGGAGTGGCGCTGGTCAGGGGGTGCGCCTGTTCGACCGTTTCATCCGCGCGCTTGATGAACACCCGGCGGATGTTGGCGCGGTAGGTGAAGCCGCCGGCGGTGGCGGCGGCGTTCATCACCGTCAGGCCCGCCGCATAGGGGTACTCGCCCGGCCGGTTGACCTCGCCCAGGATGTAGAAGGGGCGGTGGTTCACCACCTCGGCCGAGACGCGGGGCTCGTGCAGATAGCCGTCGCGCAGGGCCGCGGTGACGGCGTCCCGGAACTCGGCCACCGTCAGCCCGCCCGCCCGCACCTCGCCGATGAGCGGCAGGGAGGCCGCGCCCGCCCCGTCCACCACGAACGTCCCGCCCAGCGCCTCTTCGCCGAAGACGGTGACGCGGACGCGGTCGCCCGAGCCGAGACGGTACGCGGAAACGATGCGCTCGGCCTGCGGCGGCGCGGCCAGCGCCGGAGCCGCCGCTGCTGCGCCGACCGCAAGGATCAGAGCGATCATCCATGCAGCCGGCGATTGCGTTTTCATCTTGAGCCCCCCGACCGTTAGTGCACCATAATCCGGGTCGCGCGCGCCAGCCAAGGTGCGACGCTGCAGGCCGGCGGGGGCGGGCGGAATGGGGGCAAGGAACGGGCTGCTCGCCGTGGCGACGGTTCTGCTCGCAATGGAGGCGACGGCCGCGGCGGCGCAGTCCGGCGGCCGCTCGGACCTGTTCGCGCGCGATCGGGGGTTGGCCGTGCGTGACCGTCCGCAGCCGGCCTATCAGCCTGTGGGGGCGCGCCTGGGCGGCTTCGTCCTTCATCCCCGGGTGGAGGCCGCGACCGAGTTCGTCGACAACCTGTACGCCGCGCCCGACAGTCCCGTCGCCGACACCCTGATGCGCCTCTCGGCCGGCGCGTCGCTGCGGTCCGCATGGTCGCGGCACGCGGTGAGCGTCACGGGGGAAGGCGTGGCGCGCCGCCATGCGTCGGAGGGCCGCGAGGACAGCACTGAAGGTCTGCTGGATGTTTCGGGCCGTCTGGACCTGACGCGCGATATGGATGTGGACTTCGGCGCCCGGCTGTCGCGGCGGGTCGAACCGCGCGGGGCGGTGGACGCGCCGGACGTCAGCGCCGAGCCCATCCGGGTCGAGGCGCGCGAGCTGGATCTGGCGGCTCGCCGCGTCGTCGGCCGTTTCCGCACCACCCTGCGCGCCGAGCATCGCACGTTCGACTTCCACGACGGCGAGACGGAAGCGGGCGACGAGATCGATCAGGATCACCGCGACCGGGCGGTGTCGCGCCTCAGCGCGCGGGCGGACTATGCGGTGACGCCCGCGCTCGCCCTGTTTGTGCAGGCCGCGACGAACCGGCGAGACTACCGGCGCGCAGAGGGGCGCGACTCGGCCGGCGTCGAGGCTCTGGTCGGGGTGGATTTCGAACTCGGGGCGCTGGTCCGCGCGCAGGTCGCGGCGGGTCATGTGCGTCAGGCCTTCGACCATCCCGGCGTGAGCGACATCGAGGGTCTGGTCGCCAGCGCCCGTGTGGAGTGGTTCCCGACGCCGCTGACCACCGTCACCCTGACCGGCGACCAAGTGGTGGAGGAGGCCGAGCGGGTCGGCGCGGCCGGCGCGCTGACCCGCCGTGTGGGCGTGGCGTTGGATCATGAACTGCTGCGAAACCTGATCCTGAGCGCGCGCCTGGGATGGCGCGGCCAGGCCTTCAACGACGTGGATCGGGAAGATCGGCGGTTCACAGCCGCAGTTGAAGCCGTTTATCTGATCAACCGACGCTACGGCGTCAGCCTGACGGCCAGCCGTGAGTCGCGGTCGTCGCGAGGGCGGGCGGCGGGAACGGGGTTCGAGGTCGCTCGACTGGCGGGGGCGCTGGTCGCCCGGTTCTGACCGGTGGGCTTGGGGGGAGAAGGATGGACGCAAGGTCGGAAGCGCCGGCGGGCTGGCGCGGCGCGATCGGGGAGGGCGTGGACCCGCATCGGCTGATCGGCGTCGTGCGTCGCCGCTTGTGGCTGGCGGGCGCCGTGTTCCTGCTGGCCGTGGTGGCGACGATGGCGGCGATCGGGATGCAGCCGACGCTGTATACGGCGGCGGCCAGCCTGACGATCGACACGCGCAGGGCGCGGGTGGTGGATGCGGAAGCCGTGCTGTCCGGGCTGACCGCCGAAGCGGCCGTGGTCGACACCGAGGTCGAAATCCTCCGATCGCGTCAGCTTGCGGAACGGGTCGTCGACGCTCTTGGCCTGATCCACGATCCGGAGTTCGCAGCCTCGGCGTCCCCGCCATGGCTGGGCGATGCGGACAGGCGCGCGACCTTGGTCGATCCGCAGGCCCGTAGGGAGCAGGTGATCGACGCGGTGCTGGAAAGGCTCCGCATCGCACGCATGGGCGGGACCTACGTCATGCAGGTCGCGTTCGAGTCGCGCGATCCGGCCAAGGCCGCGCGGATCGCCAACGCCTTCGCAGACCAGTACCTGCTGCAGCAGCTTCAGACCAAGGGTGATGCGACGCGCCACGCCAACAGCTGGCTGACCGAGCGGCTGACCGCTCTGCGTGTCGAACTCGAGGCGGCGGAAGGCGCGGTGGAGCGTTACCGCGCCGAGAACGGCCTGCTCAGCGCCGAGGGCGCGACCCTGACGGAGCAGGAGATTTCGGCCTACAATCAGCAGCGCGCAACCGCCCGCAGCCAGCAGGCCGAGGAGGCGGCGCGGCTGCGCACCGCACGGGCCCAGCTGGCGCATGGATCAAGCGGCGAGGACGTGGGGGAGGCGCTGCAGTCGCAGGTGGTGCAGCAGCTGCGCGCCCGCCGCGCCGAGGCCTCCGCCCGCGTGGCCGAGCTGTCCAGCCGCTACGGCGAGCGCCATCCGGACATGGTGCGGGCGCGACGCGAACTGTCGGACGCCGACGAACAGATCGAGGCGGAGATTCGCCGCATCGTCTCCAACCTGGAGGCCCGGGTGCAGGTCGCGCAGGATCGGGCGGGGGCGGTGGACGCCAGCCTGGCCGAGGCGCGCCGCACCCTGGCGATCGACAACGCCGCGGGCGTCCGCCTGAACGAGCTTGAGCGTCACGCCGACTCGGTGCGGACCCTCTACCAGAGCTTCCTGGCCCGCTTTCAGGAGACCAGCGCCGCCGAGGGCGCCGAGCAGTCGGACGCCCGCATCGTCTCGCGCGCCCGCACGCCGTCCGAGCCCTCGTCGCCGAACACGCCGCTGCTGTTGGCGGGCGGGCTCGTGGCGGCCCTGATGCTGGCTCTGGCGGCGGTGGGTCTGGCCGAGATGCTGGATCGCGGCCTGCGGCATGCGGAGGACGTGGAGCAGCGGTTGGGCAAGCCGAGCCTGGGCCAGGCGCCGCTGCTGCGCTCGGTGGCGGAAAAGGCGGACCGGGGCCTGGCGCCCGCCGACTATGTGCTGAAACGGCCGTTGTCGCCTTTCGCCGAGGCGTTTCGGACGATGCGCGCGGCCATCCTGCATTCGAGGCCGGGGCGCAAGGTTCAGGTGGTCGCCCTATGCTCGGCCCTGCCCGACGAGGGCAAGTCCACCACCGCGCTGAGCCTGGCGCGCATCTCGGCCCTGGCCGGCGGACGGGTCGTGCTGGTCGACTGCGATCTGCGCAGGCGTGCGGTCGCGCGCATGCTGCGGATCGAGCCGGACCTGGGACTGCTGGAGGTGCTGGAGGGATCGGCGACGCTGGAGGCGGCGCTTCGGCTGGACGAGGGATCGGGCGCCTGGGTCCTGCCGCTGGCGCGGGGCGGCGCGACGTCGCGCGACGTGCTGGGCGGGGCCGAGATGGAGGCGGTGACGGCGCGGCTTCGCGAGACCTTCGACCTGGTGATCCTGGACACGCCGCCGCTGCTGGCGACCAGCGAGGCCAGGGTCCTGGCGGCGCGGGCGGATGCGGCGGTCCTCTTGGCGCGCTGGCGGCGCACGCCCGATCGGGTGGCGGCGAGCGCGCTCAGGATGCTGGAGCATTCGGGCGCGGCGGCGGTGGGCGTGGTGCTGACGCAGGTCGACATGAACGCCCAGGCGCGGCACGGCTATGGCGACATCGACTACGACTACGCCGACTACGTCGCCTTTGCTCAGCCGCGGGCGGACTGACGCCGGAGCCGCGCCTGGCGGATGTCGGCCCAGATCAGCGGCAGGAGGCTCCACGGCTCGACGCAGTAGCGATGGAACAGTCGCTTGGGATCCTGCAGGAGGCGATACAGCCATTCCAGCCCGGCCCGGCCCATCCACCGGGGCGCCGCGCTCTGCACGCCCGCCTCGTAGTCGAAGGCGGCGCCGACCGACAGAATGACGCAGTCCGGCAGGCGATCCAGGTTCTCGGCGATCCAGCGCTCCTGCCGCGGCATGCCCATGCCGACGAACAGGATGTGGGGCTGGAACCGCTCCACCTCGGCCAGCACCCGGGCGTTCTCGGCCGCGTTGGGCCGAGCGTCGAAATAGCCGGACAGGGTGCGGATGTCGGCGCGGGGATAGGCCAGCGACAGCTTCGCCTGGGCGGCCGGGCCCACGTGCGGGGCGCCGCCGATCGCCATGACGCGCCAGCCCAGGCGGTCGGCCAGGCTCCAGAAATGATCGCGCCAGTCCAGATAGGTGCAGCGGTGAAACGGCCGGCTGTGCAGGCCCAGCGCGCGCGAGAACCAGATCAGCGGCGTCGAATCGACCTCGACCAGATCGGCGCGCTCATAAAAGCGAGCGATCTCCGGATGCTTCTGCAGCAGATAGAGGCTGTGCAGATTATGGTTCGCCACCACTGTCCTGCGCCCGGCCGCGACGGCGTTCTGGACGTGGTGCAGCACCTCCTCGGGGCGGACCAGATCCATGGGCTGGCCCAGGATGCGGACGCGTTCGCCCTCGCGGCGTTCCTTGCGGAACGGCCGGCGGGGCGCGGTGCGGCGCTCGCGGGTGGGCAGGGCGACGGGCTTGGTCATCGCCTCGGGAATAGCCCCGCGCGGCTCAAGACCGGGTAAGCGCACAGCGTTAACGGCGCCGGGGAAAAAGATGACGCTTTTTGCGGCGTCGCCCTGTTGACCCGCCCTGCGGCCTGCCTTAGAGGTCCGCGCCTTCCCGATGACGACGCCGCAAGGCGACGCCGACGGGGCCCAGATGGCGGAATTGGTAGACGCGCTGGCTTCAGGTGCCAGTGGCTTAACGGCCGTGGAGGTTCGAGTCCTCTTCTGGGCACCATCTTTCAGACGGCGTCGCATCCTCGGGTGCGGCGCCGTTGTTGTTTCCGGCGCGGTTTCGCCAGAACCGTCCCGCTCATATATGATCGCGCGATGACCGTTACCCTGCACGAAGGCGACCTGCCCGACGACCTGGACCTTGGGCCGGAGGTCGCGATCGACTCCGAGACCATGGGCCTGCGCTTCCGCCGCGATCCGCTGTGCGTGGTGCAGCTGTCCTCGGGCGACGGAAACGCCCACGTCGTGCGCCTGCGTCGGCCGGACTACGATTGTCCGAACCTGAAGCGGCTGCTGGCCGATCCGGGCGTGCTGAAGATCTTTCACTTCGGCCGGTTCGACATCGGCATGTTCCAGCTGCATCTCGGGGTCGAGACGCGGCCGGTCTATTGCACCAAGATCGGCTCCAAGCTGGCGCGCACCTATACCGACCGGCATGGGCTGAAGGACGTGGTGCGCGAGCTGGCGGGCGTGGATCTGTCCAAGGCGCAGCAGTCGTCGGACTGGGGCGCCGAGACCCTGACCCAGGCGCAGCTGGACTACGCCGCCTCCGACGTGCTGCACCTGCATGCGGTAAAGGCGCGGCTGGACGCCATGCTGGAGCGCGAGGGCCGCACCGAGCTTGCGCGCAAATGCTTCGACTTCCTGCCGACCCGTTCGGCGCTCGATCTCGCCGGCTGGGACGAGATCGATGTGTTCGCCCACAGCTGATCCCATGAGCGAGGCGGAGCGGCGCAGCATCGAGGCGGACGAGGCGCGGGTCGCCCGCGAGGGCGATCGCTGGCGCGCGCGCTCGCGCCGCATCCGCTTCTATCGCCGCGTGCTGCCGGTGCTGATCCTGGTGGTGGCGGGCTCGGCCCTGACCTGGACCGTGTTCCGCACGGTCATGTCCGGCGTCGAGCGACGGGCGAGCCAGAGCCAGGAGATCCGCCTCGAAAATCCCATGTTCCACGGCCAGGACGCGCAGGGCCGCGCCTTCCTGGTGGGGGCGCAGGGCGCGATTCGCGATCCGGACACCGGCCATTTCCGCCTGGTCGGGCCGGTGCTGCGGCTGAACCTCGGCGGCCGCAAGGTGACTCAGATGACCGCCGACGGCGGCACCTATGACGAGGCGCAGCGCAAGGTCATCATCGGGCCGAACGTGCGCATCTCGGACGGCGGCTCGGGCTTTACGCTGACCACGCCCGAGGCCGTAGTCGACACCCGCACCGGCGTGGTGACGGGCTCAAAGGGCGTGCAGGGGACCGGCCCCCTTGGAACGATCAACGCTTCGTCCTATGCGATCCATGATCAGGGCGAACGCGTCGTCTTCCAGGGCGCGGGCGACAACAAGGTGAGGGGCGTCATCAACCCCTCAGGCTCGGAGAGTTGAGGATGGCGACGACAATCAAGGCGATGGCGGCGACGGCCGCTCTGGCGCTCCTGGCTCTGCCGACCACCGGCGACGCCCAGTCGGGCGCCTCTCGCCAGCCGATCGCCTTCGGGGCGGATGAAGGCGAGTACACGACCACGGGCGCCAGCCTGCGCGGTCGGGCCGAGGTCGTGCAGGGCGGCAACCGCCTTCGCGCCGACGCCATGACGCTGACGCGTTCGTCCGGAGGCGACCTGCAGCGGGTGGAGGCGAGCGGCACGGTCTATCTGGTGACGCCTGAGCAATCCATGCGCGGGGATCGCGCGGTCTATACGCCCGACACGGGCGAGGTGGTGGTGACGGGCGACGTGATCCTGACCCAGGGCCAGAACGTGCTGACCGGCGGCCGGCTGGTCTACAACGTCAACACCGAGGCCGCCCGCATGGAGGGCGCGCCGCGCGGCGCGGCCGGCCGTCGGGTCCAGGGCGTCTTCTATCCCGAAGGGACCAACTGAGCCCCTCGGGTTCGGTCCGGATCGCGCTTGGCCCGCAAGGAACTGTCAGCCCTGAACCTGGACGACCGCGCGGTCCCTGAGCCGGCGGTCGAGCCCGCGCCTGCGCCGCCGCCTCGAGGCCTGAGGGTGCGCAGCATCGCGCGCGCCTTCGGCCAGCGCCAGGTGGTGCGCGACGTGTCCCTGACGGTGCAGCGCGGCGAGGTGGCGGGCCTGCTGGGCCCGAACGGCGCGGGCAAGACCACCTGCTTCTACATGATCACCGGCCTGATCCCGCCGGACAGCGGCACCATCCACCTGGATGGTCAGGACATCACCGCCCAGCCGATGTACCAGCGCGCCCGCATGGGCCTGGGCTATCTGGCGCAGGAAGCCTCGATCTTCCGCGGCATGACGGTGGAGCAGAATGTCCGCGCGGTGGTCGAACTGCACCACAAGGGCGACAAGGCGATCGAAACCGAAACCGCGCGCCTGCTGGAGGAGCTGCGGATCGACCATCTGCGTCACGCGCCGGCCACCGGCCTGTCCGGCGGAGAACGCAGGCGGGTCGAGATCGCTCGCGCCCTGGCGGGCCGGCCGTCGTTCATGCTGCTGGACGAGCCGTTCGCCGGCATCGATCCCCTGGCCATCGCGGACATCCGCACGGTGATCCGCTATCTGGCGGGCGAGGGGATCGGCGTGCTGATCACCGATCACAATGTGCGCGAAACGCTGGACATCATCGACCGCGCCTCGATCATCTCGGCCGGCTCGGTGCTGTTCGAGGGCACGGCCGACGAGGTGGTGCACGATCCTGAGGTGCGCCGCGTCTATCTGGGCGATCTCTACGGCTGAGATTCCATCTGCCGTCCGGGGCGGCGGTGGTCTAAGACACGGCCATGAGCGACATCGACCCGAGTCTCGACGGCCCTCCCTGGGACGAGGACGTCGTCGAGCGCGACCAGAACACGGACGACATGTTCGGCGCTCCGCCTGCGCCTGCGCCCGTCGTTGCTGCTGCGCCTACGCCCTCGCCTGTCGCCCCGCCCGAGCCGGCATCCGACGCCGCCTATCAGGTGCTGGCCCGCAAATACCGGCCGCGCACCTTCGAGGACCTGATCGGGCAGGAGGCCATGGTCAGGACCCTGACCAACGCCTTCGCCACCGGCCGCATCGCGCACGCCTTCATGCTGACCGGCGTGCGGGGGGTGGGGAAGACCACCACCGCGCGTCTGCTGGCCCGCGCGCTGAACAACGAGACGGACGTCATCAGCAAGCCGTCGCTTGAGCTGACGCCAGGCGGCCGGCACGACGCCGCGATCATGGCCGGCCAGCACATGGACGTGATGGAGATGGACGCCGCCTCGCACACGGGCGTGGGCGACATCCGCGACATCCTGGAAAGCGTCCGCTACGCGCCGGTCGAGGCGCGCTACAAGGTCTATGTGCTCGACGAAGTGCACATGCTGTCGAACCAGGCCTTCAACGCCCTGTTGAAGACGCTGGAAGAGCCGCCGCCGCACGCCAAGTTCATCTTCGCCACCACCGAGATTCGCAAGGTGCCGGTCACCATCCTGTCGCGCTGCCAGCGTTTCGACCTGCGCCGCGTCGAGCCTGAGGTGCTGGTGGAGCATCTGGGGCGGGTGGCGGACCGCGAGGGCATGCGGATCGAGAGCGAGGCGCTGGCCCTTATCGCACGCGCGGCCGAGGGGTCGGTGCGCGACGGCTTGTCTTTGCTGGATCAGGCGCTGGTGCAGGGCGAGCGGGGGCAGACGGTGCAGGCCGCGACCGTGCGCGACATGCTGGGTCTGGCCGACCGCAGCCAGACCATCGCCCTGTTCGAATCGATCATGGCCGGCCGCACCCCCGAGGCGCTGGAGAGCTTTCGCACCCTCTACGGCTACGGGGCCGACCCCGTGCAGGTGACCAACGACCTGCTGGAGCATTGCCATGCCGCGTCGGTCGCCAAAATGCTGGGGCCGCAGGCGACACGGCTGCCCAACGATCAGGCGCAGAAGCTGGCGGCGCTGGGCGCGGCCATTCCGGCGGGGACACTGTCGCGGACCTGGCAGATGCTGCTCAAAGCGCTGGACGAGGTGCGGCGCGCGCCCAATCCGTCGGATGCGGTGGAGATGGCCATCGTCCGCCTGGCCTACGCCGCCGACCTGCCGGGACCGGAAGAAGCGCTGAAGCGGCTGCAGTCGGGCGAGCCTCTGGGTGGGGGCTCCGGCGGCGGCTCCGGCGGCGTGCCGAGAGGCGGCGGAGGCGGCGGCGGCGGCGCATCGGCGCAACTGGCG
>ERZ501011.371-NODE-371-length-12100-cov-11.478954_pt1 | contig 12100 bp, 7 predicted proteins | sample MGYA00248833_ERZ501011 | MGnify/ENA primary metagenome ERZ501011 (study PRJEB25958, sample SAMN03398530) | human skin metagenome | study: EMG produced TPA metagenomics assembly of the Human Skin Microbiome Metagenome (human skin metagenome) data set. | reverse complement strand
ACGAAGTGTTGGAAGCCGCCCAAGTTCCGCAATGGCGTGATCGCAAGAGCCCTGACTAGGGCGCCTGGACCGCCTGAACTCCCCCGTAGGGGAGCGCTTCGAGCCGCTCCTTAAAGTCGTCGTAGTTCTCGACGACCGCGCCAGGCTCTGCGGCTAGATCGAAGTCCCTGCGGATCAGACGCATGTCCTTGCGGACGCGCTCGGTTTCGTCGGTAACTTCGGTCAACTGGTGCTCTATGTCTTCGAACAGACCCTCAACGTCGCGGCGCAGGGCGGACGTGCGATGATCCCGCAAGAACGCGTCCTTGTGACGGGTCAGCGTCCTGCGAACGCGCTCACGACCATTCGAGCGAACGGCCTGGCGTTGCGCCTTTTCGATGCGAATGAACAACTGCTCGAAATTGGCAGTGGTCAGCGCCCTCAGTTCCTCACTCGCCTCGTGTTCCAAGCATTGCAGGACCGCCCGTGCGAACCCGACCTTGTCGAGGCGCAATTTAGTACCGGCCGCCTTGCATGCAGCTTCGGCTGCTTTGAAAACCTTCTGGCCCGCCGCAACGGGCACGGCCGTGACAGCCGCGGCGACCTCGGCGGCGTCTTCGGGCGACAGAACCTCGGCAGCGTAGCGTCGGATCGCCATGACGACCAGGTCGACCGGGATGAGGTCCTCGATCTCGCGGATAGTGTCGGTTGCCACCGTCACATCGTTGACGTCGATGTCGCTGGACTGAATCACAAACTCATCGTCGACGTACTTCTTGTCCCTATAGCCCTTCTTCAGTTCTTCACGGATGCCGTCAGCCTCGCTATCGCCGTCGAGCAAGACCACAACCGCCGGAGTGTCGACGTCGCGGCCTCGGGCCAGGTAGACCATGTACGGGATGTGCTCGGCCGAGCCAGATGGGACCAGAGACAAGCTGTTCAGGTTCAGCGTCGGCCCAGTGCTTTCAGACCGACGGGCCAGTGAACTGATGCCTGCGAGCAGTACCTGGTCCGCCTGACCTTCGAGCATCAGATTGCAGTTACTGATGAAGGTTGTCTCGGCAACGAACGCACCGAAGGCGGAACGGAGTGGTTCGTAATGGTTGCGGCCCGCGTTCGCCACCAGGCGGGTACCCTCCTCGCCGTCACCCTTCTCAAGGACGCGGATCCGCTCGCTGTGATTCTTGTCGATCAGGAATGGCGAGTGCGTCACGTAGACGACCTGGATCGGCCGCACCGACTTGTCCTCTGGTCCCGCGAATGCGTCGAAAATTCGCAAAAGATCCTGTTGGCCGAGCATGGATAGATACGCATCCGGCTCGTCCATCAATAGTATCTCCTGACCTCCGGTCGGGACATGTGAGAGGTACTGGACGAAGTAGGACAGGAAGTAACTCATCCCGCCGCTGCGCTCGCTGAACGCGTACTCGCTTCCGGTGCGATCCCGGACCGTGAAGACTAGGTCGAAGTCGCGCAGGGTTAACGTCAATGAGAATTCAGAGTCCTGGGACCACCATTTAGGGAAATTCAGAGCCTTTGACAGGTCCTCGTTCATCTTCTTCACGATGCCGTTGGCATAGCCGTCGTGGTTTCTCACGGCTGTCTTTAGCTGCTCGAACGCGTCCTTGCCTATGCCTGCGACCTGAACGAGCAACTTCTCGGCCAGTTCGAGCCTCTTCATTAGGTGCTCGTCGTCGACCTCGTCGATCGCGTTGAAGGCGGCGTAGTCCTCGATGAGTTGCGGCGTCGCGTTGGCGATGGTCTCTTTGCTGCCGAACCAGTCCGGGTTCGTGATCATGTTCTCGATCCAGCGGAGCACCTTCTTGCGCGGTCTTGCCTTCTTCGCCTTGTCCGCGGCGGTCAGATAAGCGAGCGGGACGCTGTCTGGCAACGGTGTCTTCGCGTCGATCAGGAAGAAAGTCGGTAGGCCCAGCGACTTGATCTCGGCGGCCTTTACCTTTACCTCGCTCCAGTCGGTCCCGTTCTTCACGTAGATCACGGCGCCGGTGTTCATGCGAAAGAAGTGGAACGTTTCGATCTTGACTGACTCACCCAGGCTCGCGATCGACCGGACCGCGGTGACCTGCTCCTCGCTGAGGTCGGTGAACTCGCCACCGAACTCTGGTTTCTTCATCTCGCCTCCGACGGTGAAGAACTGCGAGTATCGGCAGAAGTCACGGCGCTCAATGTCCTCACCGGACAGCAGGCATTTGATGGCGCCGAGCAGCTGGCTCTTCCCGGACTCGTTCGCACCGACCACCGTCGTGATCCCCGGCTCCATAGGGACGCGCACGAACGGATAGAACAACCCGGTCTCTGGCAGTCGATCCCACTCGTCCGGTACGGCCGTCGGATGGCTCTTGCGGAGGTAGTCGTAGTTGAATGATTTGTAGAACCGGACGTACAGGGTCTTTATCTTCATCGGGAGGCTCCTGCATGGCGTCGTTGTCGAGGGTGGACGGCGGTTTCGCGCCGGAAAGGGAACGACGCGTGAAGGTGCGTTCCTACTGAAGTATCCCACGACCGACCCCCGCCACTTCAGCGAACGCAGCCGACTGGGCAAGTTGCCTCGAGCCTGCCTAGTCGGCCGCCGGCCACCTCAGGCGGTGCTTCGGGCGGGCGCCCGAGATAGACTGAGAGCGCCAACCCACTGGGGTGTACTTTCCATTCCTCGACGATGCCGGTGGTGTTGCTGACCTCGTACAGGTCCTCGATGATCTCGGCATCCCATTCGCGGGACTTACCGAACAGGACACCGACACCGGTCGGCGGCACCTTGTCGCGCAACGACTCGCGGTCCCGGTCGCTGTAGAGCGTGACGTCGAACCCGGCGTCGAGGAAGCCGAGGGCGGCGCTGGTCCCGGCCAGCCCGGCCCCGATGATCGCGACCGATCGTCGTGCTGTCATGAATGGATCTCCCCTGGTTGTCGGCGTGGAATGACTGCTCGACAGCGTGCCGGGGCGATCGGTGTGGCTGAAGGGTTAGACGCACCGAGAACGAATCGGCGCGTCGGCGCCGGCTCGGGTGGGGACGCTACGCGTCGTCGCGAACCCGGCGGTACCGCTCGTAGATCACCTGTCCGCCGTAGGTCCGGGTCTCGGCGAGCGACAGCCGGACCGTGTCGGCGACCGGCGGCAGCAACGGGGTACCGCCACCGACGATGACCGGGTAGCGGAAGATGCGGAACTCGTCGACGAATCCGAGTTCGATTGCCTGCCGGGCCAAGTCGGCGCCGCCGATCTCCACGTCACCGTCGGTCGAGTCCAGCACCGCGGTGAGCTCGTCGGCCAGCGATCCCTGCGCCAACCGCGCGTTGCCCTCGACCGACGTGAGGGTGCGGCTGAAGACCACCTTGGGCAGCGCCGACCAGATGTCGGCGAACGCGGCATCCGCGTCGTTCTCACGCATCCGCGGGTCGGTCTCCCAGACCAGCATCGTCTCGTAGAGCCGGCGGCCGCACACGAACGCGCCGAGCTCGCCGACCCGTTCGGTGTGGAAGGCGAACAGATCGTCAGAGGGGACCGACCAGTTGAAGTTGCCGTCGCGGTCGGAGATGAAGCCGTCCACCGAGACGCCCATCGACAGAAGCAGCATGTGGGGATGTTACGACGCCTCGCCGCCACAGTCGCGGACTCCGACGCAGCAGGTGAACCCACGAGTCTGCTGTGAGGTCCGACGACACCCCGCTCGTGCCAGGCTTCCCTCAGGTGCGGGCAAGTACCATCGCCCTCTGTGCGTACGCCCCTGACCGATGCGACACCCGTCGCAACCCCGAACGAGGACGCCGCGACCGGCAACACGTCCGGGTACCGGTTGGACCTCGACGGGCTGCGCGGCATCGCGATCGCGCTGGTCGCGATCTTCCACGTCTGGTTCGGCCGGGTGTCCGGGGGCGTCGACGTCTTCCTGACACTGTCCGGCTACTTCTTCGTCGCGTCTCTGCTCAAGCACGTCCTGGCGACCCAGCCCGCGACGAGTTCCTGGGGCGCGGCGATCAATCCGTGGCCGCGATTCTCCCGGCTCCTGCGCCGGTTGCTGCCCGCTCTGCTGCTGGTCCTCGCGGTCACCGCCGGACTGATCGCGCTGATCATGCCGACGACGCGTTGGGGACCGCTCGGGGCCGAACTGCAGGCCAGTGCGCTGTACTACCAGAACTGGCACCTCGCGTTCGAGTCGCAGGACTACGCGGCCGCCGACTCCGCGAACAGCCCGATGCAGCATCTCTGGTCGATGTCGATGCAGGGCCAGTTCTTCGTCCTCACCCTCGTCTGCGCGCTGGCACTGGGCGCGGTGCTGCGTGCGCTCGGCCGGCGATCCGCATTCTTCGCCGACCCCAAGGTGGTCCGTGGAGTCGTCGGGATCGCGCTCGGCGTCGTCGCACTGGGCTCCTTCGCGTGGGCCAACTACCGCCACGGGATCAACCAGCCCTTCACCTACTACGACACCGTGGCCCGTCTGTGGGAACCGCTCGTGGGCGGACTCCTCGCGGTGTGGATGCCGCGCATCGCGCTGTCGCAGCGGGTGCGTGACCTACTGGGAATCGTGGCCCTGGGCCTCATCGTGACGTGTGGCTGGTGGATCGCCGGCGTCCAGGAATACCCCGCGGCGTGGGCGCTCGTCCCCGTGGGAGCGACGCTGATCCTCATCTGGGTCGGCTCGTCCCAGACCGCCCCCATCGATCAGGCCCCCGTCGATCAGAAGACGGCGTCCGGCCAGACCTCGATCCGATCCGGGGTGAGCCGCGGTCTCGCCCATCCCCGGCTGGTGTGGCTGGGCTCGATCGCCTACGCGCTGTATCTGTGGCACTGGCCGCTGCTCATCTTCTACCTGGCGTGGCGCTATCAGGACGATGTCTCGTGGTTCGAGGGCACCGCCATCCTGGCCGTGTCCGTGCTGCTCGCCTGGCTGACCACGAAGTACGTCGAGGCGCCGCTGCGTGCCGGGTCGGCGAAGCGGAAGCAGTCCCCGGTGCCGACCGATGCCGATGGCGCGGTCGCGCGGCCGCCGTTCGAGAAGACCAGAGGCTACCGGCGCGCCCTCGTCGCGGTGCTGGTCGTCATCAGCGTCGCGGCCGGCGCCGCTGCGGTGACCTGGCAGCGCGACGCCGCCAACGCCACCCTCGACACCCAGAACCTCGACCCACGGCTGTACCCGGGGGCGCGGGCCTTCCTCGACGGCGCTCCGGTACCGAACGTGACCGCACAACCGAGTCCCGACGTCGTCGACATGGACTGGCCGATCACCTCCTACGACTCGATCATCAGCGGCTGGAAGGACCCGTCCATCAAGGTCGGGTACTACGGCAACGTGAACGCCACCCGAACCATCGCGCTGGTCGGCGGTTCGCATGCGGAACAGTGGATCACCGCGCTCGACGCCATCGGCAAGCGCCACGACTTCCGCGTGACCACCTACCTCAAGGTCGGGTGCGCCCTCACGACCGAGCACGTGTTCACGTGGTTCGGCCAGAAGTACTACCAGTGCAACGACTGGTCGCGTCGCGTCATGGAGCGGCTCGCCGTCGACAAGCCGGATGTCGTGTTCACCAACAGCACCCGGCCCGTCGAGTCGGGCGACGGCGACTACGTCCCGAAGGACTACGAAGAGATCTTCGCCGAGTTCCGCGACCGCGGGCAGCGGGTCGTCGCGGTCCGCGACAACCCCTGGGCGACCGGACAACTCAAGCCGCCGGAGTGTCTCGCCAGCGGTCGCAAACCCGAGGTGTGCGGCGTGCCCCGAGCACAGGCGATGGCGCCGGCCGATCCCGCCGCCGCGCTCGCCGGCGAGTTCCCCAACATGAGCTTCCTCGACTACACCGACGCCATGTGCGACGACGAGTACTGCCCCGCGGTCGTCGGGAACATCCTGGTGTGGCACGACTTCCACCACCTCTCGGCGACCTTCGTCCGCAGCCTCATCCCCGCCGTCGAAGCCGATCTCCAGCGGTCGCTGGGCTGGTGGTGAGGGTCACCCGACCGCCGTCAGCACCGCCCGCGGCCCGGCGAACACCGTCTCGCGGACGTGGTTTCGGGCGAGAGTCCAGGCGGGACAGTCACATCGGGCCGCGACACCGCGCGCGTCGAGGCCCTGGTCGCGGCACAACGCGATGGCGCGGCGCAGGTGGAAACCCTGCGTCACGATGACCACCTCGTCGACGCCGAACACCTCGCGGGCGCGTCGGCAGCTCGCCGCGGTGTCGAGGCCGGCCGGGTCGTCGACGATCGCGCGCGGGTGGACACCACGTTCCTCGAGATAGCTTCGCATCACCGCGGGTTCGTTTCCCGCCTCCTCGGAACCGTTGCCCGAGTTGATGATCCGGTCCACTCCCCCGGACCGGTACAGCTCCAGCGCCGTGTCGAGCCGGCCTCGCACATAGTCGCCGGGTGAGCCGTCCTCGTAGACGAGGGAACCCAACACCAGCAGCGCGGGCCGGCGGGCGGGCGCCGTCGCGTCGTCGATCCTGCCGACCGACGAGAAGTACATCCACGTGACGGCCAGGGTGATCCACAGTTCGACCAGCACCAGCAGCACCGGTACGACGAGACGAGCACCTGACCTCACCCCTACAACGTAGGGGGACCGACTCCCAACATGCCCATTCGAGCCCCGACCCGGCAGTCGCCCCGTGATACTGAGGAGACCTCGGTCGCGCTCAGCCTGTGCGCGCATCCATTTCGTGGTGTGAAAGTGATGGTGCGATGCCGTACATGCCGGTCACCTCGTCGATGTTCCTCCTCGCCGAGACGCGGGAGCAGCCCATGCACGTGGGCGGACTCCAACTGTTCGTACCGCGCGAGGGCCAGTCGTCGAGCGAACTCGCCGAAGAGATCATCGAGGCGTTCTGCGGCTGCACCGAAGTCCATCCGACCTTCCGCAAACGGCCGGCGGTCCCGGTGACCCTGCTGGGCAACGTGGCGTGGTCCTTCGACGACGAGATCGACTTCGACTACCACGTCCGGCGGACCGTGCTCCCCCGCCCCGGCCGCGTCCGCGAGCTGCTGCGATACGTCTCCCTCAACCATGGGGCCCTGATGGACCGGTTCCGACCGATGTGGGAGATCCACGTCATCGAGGGTCTCGACGACGGCCGGGTCGCGCTCTACAGCAAGATCCACCACTCCGTCGTCGACGGCGTCTCCGCGTTGCGCCTGCTCCAGCGGACCTTGTCCGACGACCCCGACGACCGGTCAGGTACCGCACCGTGGGACCCGGCGCTGGTCGAGCGTCGACCCCCGCGCCCCTCGCCGAGTCTGCGCAGCCGGGTGTCCAGCCTGGCGAACGTGGCCGGCCAGGTCGCAGGCCTCGGGCCCGCGGCCGCGAAGGTCGCGGTGGCCGGCCTCCGCGACCCGGAGTTCGTCGCCCCACTGGGACGGGCCCCGCGCACGATTCTCGACGTCGCGATCGGGAGCGCCCGCCGATTCGCCTCGCAGCAGTGGGAGATCGACCGTCTTCGGGCAGTGGCCGATGCCCGGAACATCACCCTCAACGACGTGATCGTCGCGATGTGTTCAGGAGCCCTGCGGTCGTACCTCATCGACCAGGACGCCCTGCCCGACGCCCCGCTCATCGCGGCGGTGCCGGTGTCGATGCACACCGACGGCGATGACGACGGCAATGCGGTGACCGCCATCCTGGTGAGTCTCGCGACCGATGAGCCGGATCCCGAACGCCGCCTGGACAAACTCGTCGAGTCGGCGCGCCACAGCAAGTCGGTGGTCCGGGGTCTTCGTCCGCTGCAGGCCCTCGCGCTGGGCGCGGCGAATTTCGCGCCGCTCGCCTTCGCGACCGTGCCCGGCTTCGTCCAGTACGTCCCCCCGCAGTTCAACATCATCATCAGCAACGTCCCCGGGCCGTCGAAGCACCTGTACTGGAACGGCGCCCGCCTCGACGGCGTGTACCCGGTCTCCATCCCGACGCAGGGCCTCGCGCTCAACATCACCGTGACCAGCACTGCCGAGCACATCAACTTCGGGCTGATCGGCGCCCGGGCCCAGCTCCCGAGCCTGCAACGCCTGCTCACGCACCTCGACACGGCGCTGGAAGAACTCGAGAAGGTCGCGCGAACCCGGTGACGTCTCCGGGCACCCGCGGCCCGGACGTGGCCTCGGACACCCTGACTCGACAGTAAGTTACTCGCGAGTATCATCTGATATGAGGTAGACCAGCGTAATTAGGCCAGCCTTGGCAGCGCGCCGGTGGCGCAACGAATTACGGTTACCTGTAGTACACCGCCCCGTGGTACCCAGCCTCGCGTTCCGCGACCGGGGGCGGACGACCTAGACGAAAGGCCGGTACGCGCCCGTGACTACCACGACGATTGCCATCGGCACGACAGCCGCGGTGATCAGCCTCCTCTGCTGGTACCTGTTCCTCGGTGGCGTGGTGCGGATCTTCCGCACCATCAAGCTCGGGCACAAGGTCGACAGCTCCCGCTTCTGGCCCATCCTCCCGCGCTTCCTGACGATGATGAAGGAATTCATCGTCCACACGCGCATGGTGAAGTTCCGCACCGTCGGCTGGGCGCACTGGCTCGTGATGGTCGGCTTCCTCGGCGGATTCCTGCTGTGGTTCGAGGCCTACGGACAGTCCATCAACCCGGAGTTCCACTGGCCCGTCTTCGGTGACACCTTCGCGTGGCACCTCTGGGACGAGCTCCTCGGCATCGCCACCGTCGTCGGCATCATCGTGCTGATCGTGATCCGCCAGCTCAACCACCCGCGCGTCCCCGAGCGGTTGTCGCGCTTCGGCGGTTCGCGCTTCGGACCGGCCTACTTCGTCGAGGTCATCGTGCTGCTCGAGGGCCTGGGCATGATCCTGGTCAAGGCGTCGAAGATCGCGACCTACGGCCACGCGAACGCCTACTCCGACTTCTTCACCATGCAGGTCGCGAAGATCCTCCCGGCCTCGCCGACGCTGGTGTCGATCTTCGCCGTGATCAAGCTGATGAGCGGCATGGTCTGGCTGGCGATGGTCGGCATGAACATCAGCTGGGGCGTTGCCTGGCACCGTTTCTCGGCCTTCTTCAACATCTACTTCAAGCGCGAGCAGGACGGCGGCGTCGCCCTCGGTGCCGCGAAGCCGATGATGAGCCAGGGCAAGGTCCTCGACATGGAGACCGCCGATCCCGATGTCGATGCGTTCGGCGCCGGCAAGATCGAGGACTTCTCGTGGAAGGGCTGGCTCGACTTCACCACGTGTACCGAGTGTGGTCGCTGCCAGTCGCAGTGTCCGGCGTGGAACACCGGCAAGCCGCTGAGCCCGAAGCTGCTGATCATGTCGCTGCGCGACCACGGCAATGCCAAGGCCCCGTACCTGCTCGCCGGTGGCCGCAAGGACATGGGCGGCGACGAGGTAGGCCTCGTCGACGCCGACGGAAACGTCCTCGAGGACAAACTCAACGCGATCCCCGAGTCGGCGCGCGCCGAGGCGGCCCGCAAGCTCGTCGGTGAATCGAAGGGCGATCTCGGCGGCGGTCAGGTCGTCGAAGCCGTGGAGGGTGAGTTCGATCCCGAGGCGCTCGGTGCCGTCATCGACACCGAGACCCTGTGGAGCTGCACCACCTGCGGTGCCTGCGTCGAGCAGTGCCCGGTCGACATCGAGCACGTCGACCACATCCTCGACATGCGCCGCTACCAGGTCCTGATCGAGTCGGACTTCCCGACCGAGCTGGCCGGCATGTTCAAGAACCTCGAGAACAAGGGCAACCCGTGGGGCCAGAACGCCTCCGCGCGCACCGCCTGGATCGACGAGATGGACATCGAGATCCCGGTCTTCGGCAAGGACGTCGAGTCGTTCGAGGGCTTCGAGTACCTGTTCTGGGTCGGCTGTGCCGGTGCCTACGAGGACCGCGCGAAGAAGACCACCAAAGCCGTCGCCGAGCTCCTCGACATGGCCGCGGTGAACTTCATGGTCCTCGGCGAGGGCGAGACCTGTACCGGTGACTCCGCACGACGTGCCGGCAACGAGTTCCTCTTCCAGATGCTCGCGCAGCAGAACATCGAGATGCTCGGCGAGGTCTTCGCGACCGCGCCCGAGCAGCGCAAGAAGGTCGTCGTCACCTGTGCGCACTGCTTCAACGCACTGGGCAACGAGTACCCGCAGCTGGGCGCGAAGTACGAGGTCGTCCACCACACGCAGCTGCTGAACCGTCTCGTGCGCGAGAAGCGACTCGTTCCGGTCGCACCGCTCGGCGAGGGTGTCACCTACCACGACCCGTGCTACCTGGGCCGCCACAACAAGGTCTACGACGCCCCGCGTGAGTTGATGGGTGCGGCCGGTTCGACGCTGACCGAGATGCCGCGCCACGGCGAACGGTCCATGTGCTGTGGTGCCGGCGGCGCCCGCATGTGGATGGAAGAGCAGATCGGCAAGCGGATCAACATCGACCGGGTCGACGAGGCGCTCGATACTCTCGGCGATACCACCGGCGATCAGGTCAAGAAGGTCGCGACCGGCTGTCCGTTCTGCCGCGTCATGCTCACCGACGGTGTGACCGCCCGGACGAGCGGTACCGAGTCCGAGGGCAAGGTCGAGGTCGTCGACGTCGCGCAGTTGCTGCTCGAGTCGGTGAAGCGCGACCGGACCGAGGTCAAGCTCGGCGGCCGGTTCCTCGGACCGCGTCCCACCCTCGCCGAGCCGGAGCCGGAACCCGAGCCCGAGAAGGTGCCCGCGGCGGCGACTGCGTCGGCCGCGACCACCGAGGCCGCGCCGAAGCCGAAGGTCGGCCTGGGCATGAAGGGCGGCAAGAAGCCGGGCGCGGCGGCCAAGACCGCGGCACCGGAAGCACCCGCCGAGAAGGCACCCGCCGAGAAGAAGCCGGCATCGAAGGGCTTCGGCATGAAGGGCGGCAAGAAGCCCGGTGCCGCAGCGGCGTCGGCCGCCCCGGAGCCGGCAGCCGCCGAGACCGCAGCCGAGGCACCCGCCGAGAAGAAGCCGGCAGCCAAGGGCTTCGGCATGAAGGGCGGCGCCAAGCGTCCCGGTGCCGCGAGCAAGCCCGCCGGTGGTACCGCCGAGCCGGTGCCGGCCGAGACCGAGTCGTCCGAGGCGGTCAAGGAGGAGGTCGCCGAGGCCACCACCGAGACGCCGCAGGCCGAGAAGAAGCCCGCATCCAAGGGCTTCGGCATGGGCAAGGCCAAGCGCCCGGGTCAGAAGACCACCAACGCGGCGGCCCCCGCCGCCGGGGTGACCGCGCCCGCCGAGAGCAAGGTCGACGAAAGCGAATCGGCCCCGGACGCCGCCCCGACCGTGGACACGGAATCGGCTTCGGCGACAGCGGGAACGACGACAGCGGAGTCGGCTACCGCGGGATCGGCGACGGAATCACCCGTTGCTGCGGCAACGGAAGAGAAGCCCGGCAAGGCCAAGGGCTTCGGGATGTCCGCGGGCAAGAAGCGGCCCGGCGGTATCGGCAAGGCCGCGGCCAAGCCGGCCGCGGCACCTGCCGAGGCTGCGGACGCCCCCGCTCCCGAGACGGACGTCGAACCGGCCGAGACCGCCGAGGCACCCGCTGCCGAGGCTCCGGCTGCTGAGACTCCAGCCGCCGAGGCACCGCAGGGCGGCTCGGCCGCCGTGCTGACCGAGGAGAAGCCGGCCAAGGCCAAGGGCTTCGGCATGGCCGCGGGCAAGAAGCGACCGGGCGGCGCGAGCAAGGCCGCACCGGCAGCTGCTCCGACTCCGGAATCGGCTGAGCCAGAACCCGAGGCCCCGCAGGCCGAGGAGGCACCAGCCGAGGCCGCAGCGACCGAAGCGCCTGTGAACGAGGCCCCGGCCGCCGAGGCTCCGGTAACAGAGGCCGACGACGCGGGGACGGCCGAGGTCGAGACCGCGAGCGACGCAGACGACGCCGATACAGAGGCGGCGCCTGCGGCGTCGAGCAACGGTTCGTCCGCTGCTCGCACGGTCGCCGAGACCGGGGCGTCGAAGGCCAAGGGCTTCGGCATCGCGGCCGGCAAGAAGCGGCCCGGCCACAAGTAGTCGCTCAATAGGGCATACAGATGTCGCCTTTCGTTGCGAATACCGCAACGAAAGGCGACATCTGTCTTTTCAGCTGGCCTCACCCGCACTGGCAGAAACGCATTTGCCACCGGCTGCGACAATGTACCCGTGAGTAGGCCCCATGTT
>ERZ501011.369-NODE-369-length-12112-cov-8.365680_pt1 | contig 12112 bp, 13 predicted proteins | sample MGYA00248833_ERZ501011 | MGnify/ENA primary metagenome ERZ501011 (study PRJEB25958, sample SAMN03398530) | human skin metagenome | study: EMG produced TPA metagenomics assembly of the Human Skin Microbiome Metagenome (human skin metagenome) data set. | reverse complement strand
GACCGGCGTCGATCCCCACCATGGCCTCACGCCGCACGTCGTCGTCGCGCCAGGGCGTCTCAAGCAGGTTGCGCCGCGGCATGATCGGCTCGGGCGTCGGGACCGGCTGGGCCGCCACCAGGTTCAGGCGCACCGATCCCGGCCCTGTCAGGCTGACGCTCGCCTGCTGGCTGGGCTCATAAGGGCGCGGCTGCACCGATGGGCGCGGCGCGGTCGGATATGCCGAACCCAGCTGCACCTGGAACAGCCGGTCGTAGGCGTCATAGGCCACAGTGGTGAGGGCGCTCTGGCGGCCAAAGGCGTCGCCGAACGCCGCACCGACGAACGATCCGGGGCTGGCCTCGGCCACCACGCTCGCGCCGGTCGATGTCGGAGTGGCGGTGGTCCCCACGGGCTGGAACGCGCGTGTCAGGTCCAGCAATCCGCGCCCGTAGACCACGTCGGTCCCGGGATCGCCCGCATCGCGCGCCGTGTCGAACAGGATGCGCACCGCCTGCTGGCCCGTCAGGTTCGGAAAGGCGTCCAGCAGCAAAGCCACCGCTCCCGACACATGGGGCGCCGAAAAGGAGGTGCCGTTGGCGCGGTAGCAGATGGAGCCGTCGCAGCCCGTGATGATGTCGCTGCCCGGAGCCGAAAGATAGCCGGCGGCGGCTACCCCCGCCTTGTTGGAGAAGCTGGACATCACGTCCTGGGCGGTGTGCGATCCGACCGCAATGACCCGACCGCCATAGCGGGAGTCAACGGCGTAGCGCGCCGGCCAGCCGGGATTGTCCTCTCCGTCGTTGCCGGAGGAGGCGACCACCACGATGCCGGCGTTGGTGGCCCGCAGCAGCGCCGCCTCGAACGCGGTTCCCAGCCGGCCGTCGCCGCCCAGCGACATGTTGATGACGCGGGCGCCGTTCGCCACCGCATAATCCAGCGCGCGCACCAGGTCGGCGCTGCCGAAGCAGAACTCGTTCTCGTCGTCCTCGCACTCGTTGATGTCTGCGCGGATCGACAGAATGGTCGACCGATAGGCCACGCCGATCGTGCCGAAACCGTTGAAGTTGGAGGCGATGACGCCCGACACCAGGGTGCCGTGATTGTCCGGCCCCTCCGGCTGGTTGCGGCCGGGAACCACGTCGGTCGAGGCGCTGGAGATGCGCCCCACCAGATCGGCCTGATCCAGGTCGATGCCGTCATCCACCACGGCGACGATGATCCCCTCGCCCGTCGCACCCGCGTTCCATCCCGCCTCCGCCCGAATGTTCGCCAGGCCGTAGTTGCGCCCGTACTCGCCCGAACTGGTTGAGGGCGGCGGAGGCGGCGGGGGCGCGACCGGCTCGGCGCCGAAGCTGTAGCGCAGGCCCAGCGTCACCGTGTGGCTCTCGTCGTAGTCGCCGTCGAAGGTGCCGAACGCCGGAGCACCCGCGCCGGCGGTGACCGAGTCGAACTCCAGGTCGCTGGTCAGGTAGCGGTAGGTCAGGTCGATGTTGGCGCGCTCGCCGACGGCGAAGGCGACGCCCGCGATCGCCTGGGCGGCGAACTTGGTCGAGCTGTCGTCGGCCACGAAGCTGACCGCCGGCGTGGCGCGCATGCGGCCCGCGAAGTCGGTGTTGACGTAGTTGGCGCCGGCGCCGAGACCCACGAACGGACGCAGACCCCAGTACTCGAAGCCGAAGTCATAGATGACGTTGGCCATCAGGGTGGCGGACTCGAGGTCGCCTTCCGGCGAGTAGCAGGGGCCGGTCGCCGGAGAGAAGCTGCACACGCCCTGGGTGCCCGACACGGCGCGGACCGTGCCGATATCGCCCGAGCGATAGCCGCCTTCGAGCTCGACGCGCCAGTTCGGGTTGAACCGGTAGCCGAGGCGCGCAAACGCGGCCCAGCCGTCGTTCACGTCGATGTTGAAGTTGGCGCCGTTCGTTTGCGACTCGACGTTGATCGGCTCGATCCACTGATAGCCCGCGTCAATCGCGCCGTACCAGCCATCCGGCTCCGCCGAAGCCGCGCCGGCTGCGAACAGCCCCGCCGCCGCGACGCTTGCGAGAAGTTTGACCTTCATGTGCGTCCTCACTTTTAAAAAAGGAATGCCAAAGAATGCCGGCATTGAGTCCGCCGACGTGCCCGAACCGAACGGCGCCGCTCGCACGGAGTTCCGCATGCAAATGGCGGAATGTGGCGACTGTGGCGCCGTTTCAACACAAGAAGGCGGAACCCGACCTTCCGCAGACCAACTTTGCGGCGGCTATACCTTCTCGCTGATCTTGATCGCCACGCGGCAGCCGGTCTTGATGACGGCCGACAGCAGCCGATAGGCGGGCGCTTCCCGACTGCCGTGCGCAACCGCGTGGTCGTGGTGCTCCAGTTCCTCCATCCGGAACTGGGTCAAGTCAGCAGCGAGCGCGGGATCGCGTTCGCCGATCTCGGCGATCTGATCGGCGTAGTGTTCTTCGATCACGCTCTCCACCGCCTCGGTGCAGGCGTGCGCCGCCTTCTCCCCCAGCAGGGCGGTGCCCACCCCCAGCGCCGACGCCGCCACGCGCCAGACCGGGATCATGGCCGTCGGTCGGGTGCGACGATCGTTCAACAGGCCCTCAAAGCGCGCGAGGTGCGCCGCCTCCTGCGCCTGCATGTGCTCCAGGTCCGCGGCGACGGCCGCATGTCCCTTGCGCCCCTCGAACACGGCGCGTTGCGCCTGGTAGATGCGCACGGCCGCATACTCGCCGGCGTGATCAACCCGCAGGATCTCATCCATGCGCGCCTTGTCCGCCTCGCCGCCGGGGCGCGCCAGCGGAATGCGTCTTTGGCTGTGGATGTCGGTCATCGGCTTGTTCCTCTTGGTGCGCGGGCGTCCTTGGGACGCTTGGCCGCCAGAAGGCTGAACACCGCCAGAGCCAAGGAGATCACCGCATTCCACCCGGCCATGGAGACGCCCATCCACACCCAGGCCGCCTCGTCGCAGCCGACCACGCGGGGCGCCGGTCCCGTGCCCAGCGCCAGCGCCGTCAGCCCCTCCAGATCAACGCCGCCGCCAGCCGCGCAGGCCGCCGGCAACCGCCACCAGCCGTACTCGCCGCCGGCGTGAAAGGCCGCCGCGATCGTTCCGGTCAGGAACACCGCCGCCAGGAGAAAGGACGCGATCCGGGGCGTGCCCCTCCGCCCGCCGCTGATCAACGTCCAACCGGTCGCCAGAAGTCCGATCACGGCCGCTCCCCAGAACACCTCCCGCTGCTTCAGACAAAGATTGCAGGGCTCCAGTCCGCCGAACTGCTCGAACGCATGGGCGACGCCCAGCATGGCGAGCGAGGCCGCCAGCGCGAACGCAGTCCACCATCGGGTCAGAAGTCGATAGGCGCGGGTCATCGCCGACCTCTTAGCGCGCGGTCATGTCTCCGTCGACCAGCCCGCCCAAGGCGCGCTATGTCGATCCGTCTTCTCCTGGAAACTGCCTGGCCATGACCGACATTCACGCCTCCGTCCACGAGGACGACGTCAGCCACAACGTCACGCGCCTGCTGCGCAGGCTGTCCGACGATGGTGGCGAGCACGGCCTGACCCTGCACGAAATCCGCGACCGGCTGGACGAGCGCGCCTACGGCCTGCTGATCCTGCTGCTGTCGATACCGTGCCTGGTTCCAGGTCTTTACGGAGTGCCGCAGGTCGTCGGGGTGGCCATACTGATCCTGGCGTTTCAGCTTCTGCTCGGGCGTGAAGAGCCGTGGCTGCCGCGCTGGTTGCTGAACCTGCGCGCCAAGGGCAAGTGGCTGAAGGCCATGGCGGACTTCGCCGAAAGCAAGCTCAGCTGGATCGACCGCCTGTCGCGGCCGCGAATGCGCCGCTTCGCCTGCGGCCTGGGCGAGAAGCTGGCGGCGGTCTTCATGATCCTGGCCACCCTGACCATCATCATCCCCTTCACCAACACCGTGCCCTCGGTCGCGCTGGCGCTGCTGTCGGTGGGGCTGATCCAGCGCGACGGCCTGTTCGTGCTGGGCGGAACCGCGGTGGCCAGCGCCTGGCTGCTGTTCCTTGGGGCGTTGGCGACCGGGGCTCTGATGGGGGCGGGCTGGGCGACCCAGCTGATCCCCGGCGGCGCCTGACCCCTCTCGCGGGCAGGTGATCGCGGCTCGCCTTGGCGAAGCGGGCGAGCGCGACTAGTTTCCGCTGCAACCGGCCGGCAAGGCCTCACCGCATTAGGCAGGACACGCTCATGACCGACATCACCCAGACGGACGCCGCCCGCATCGACCAGGAGAACCCGCTCGGCGTCGACGGCTTCGAGTTCGTGGAATTCACCGGACCTGACCCGAAGGCGATGCAGGACCGCCTGGAGGCCATGGGCTTTGTCGCCACCCATGTTCACCCGACCACCGACGTCGTGCGCCTCAAGCAGGGCGACATCTCCTTCCTGGTTCACCGGTCGGCGAAGGGTCAGGCGGCCGCCTTCGCCGGGGATCATGGCCCGTCGGCCAACGGCATGGCCTTCCGCGTCGAGGACGCCAAGGCCGCCTATGAAGGCGCGCTTCAGCGGGGCGCCGTGGCGGCGCCGGACGCGCAGGGCGGGGCGCTGGGCGACCACCCGTATATCCTTCAGGGCATCGGCGGCTCGCTGCTCTATCTGATCGACCGATATGGCGACGCGGGCTCGATCTACGATGGCTGGACCGAGATCGAGGGATGGCGCGAGACGGCGGCGAAGAACGGCGTGGGCCTGGAGGTTCTCGACCACCTGACTCACAACGTCCGTCGCGGCCAGATGCGGACCTGGTCCGGCTTCTACAACTCGATCTTCAACTTCGAGGAGCAGAAGTATTTCGACATCAAGGGCAAGGCGACCGGCCTGTTCTCGCAGGCCATGATCGCACCCGACCGCGCCATCCGCATTCCGCTCAACGAAAGCCAGGACGACAACTCCCAGATCGAGGAGTTCATCCGCCGCTACAACGGCGAAGGCATCCAGCACATCGCCCTGACCACCGAGAACATCTTCGAGACGGTGGAGGCGATGCGGGCGCGCGGCGTCGAGTTTCAAGACACCATCGAGACCTACTTCGAACTGATCGACAAGCGCCTGCCGAACCATGGCGAGGACGTGGAGCGGATGCGCAAGAACCGCATCCTGATCGACGGCTCGGACGAAGAGGGCCTCTTGCTGCAGATCTTCACCGCCGACGTGTTCGGGCCGATCTTCTTCGAGATCATCCAGCGCAAGGGCAACGAGGGCTTCGGCAATGGCAACTTCCAGGCCCTGTTCGACTCCATCGAACTGGATCAGATCCGTCGCGGCGTGATCAAGGTCGAGGCCTGATGAACCGGCGGCCGCCGGCCTGGCTGCCCTGGCTCGGGCCGCTGCTGGCGGCCGGCGCCGGGGGGCTGGCGGGCGAATACTGGCTGGGCGGCGGCTTCTGGGTGGTGCTGATCGCCGCCCTCGTCTGCGGCTTTGCGCCCATCGTCGCCTACAAGGTGTGGAAGCGGCTGCATCATCGTTCCTGACGCGAGACTTCTCATGCGCCCTTTCCTGCCCGCCGCGGCCGCTCTGCTGTCCGCCCTCTGCACGCCGGCATGGTCACAGGATGCGCCGCGCTGGTCCCTGGCCATCCATGGCGGCGCCGGCGTGATCGAGCGCGGCAGCCTGACGCCCGAACAGGACGCCGCCTATCGCGCGGCGTTGAACACGGCGCTGAAGGCCGGATCGGCTGTTCTGGCGCGGGGCGGCTCGGCCATGGACGCGGTCGAGGCGGCGATCCGGGTCATGGAGGATGATCCGCTGTTCAACGCGGGGCGCGGCGCCGTCTTCACCGCCGAGGGTCGCAACGAACTGGACGCCGCCGTCATGGATGGAAGCGACCTGGCCGCCGGAGCCGTCGCCGGCCTGACCACCACCCGTCATCCGATCACCGCCGCCCGCGCGGTCAAGGAGCGGTCGCCCCACGTCATGCTGGTCGGCCAGAGCGCCGACGCCTTCGCCGCCTCTGTGGGACTCGAGCAGGTGAATCCGGCCTTCTTCTTCACCGAACGTCGCTGGCGCGGACTGGTCGAGACGCTGACGGAAAGCGGTCAGCCCATCCCACCCCGTCCGACGGGCGCGCCGTCGCCTGAGCAGACCGCTCCCACCGCATCCCTTGCGGAGCCGCCGCTGAACGAACGCAAGTTCGGCACGGTGGGGGCAGTGGCCCTCGACAGCCAGGGGCGGCTGGCGGCCGGCACCTCGACCGGCGGCATGACGGCCAAGCGCTGGGGTCGGGTCGGGGACGTGCCGGTGATCGGCGCCGGGACCTACGCCTCCAACGCCGACGGCTGCGCGGTCTCCGCGACCGGCTCGGGCGAATACTTCATCCGCTCCACCGTGGCCCGCGACATCTGCCACCGCACGGCGGGCGGCGCGTCCGTCCAGTCGGCGGCCGAGGCCGAGATCGCGGAGGTGGGCTCGATCGGCGGGGACGGCGGCGTCATCGTCATGGGCGTCGACGGCGTCTCGGCCTTCGCCATGAACACCTCGGGCATGTACCGGGGCTCGGTCGCCTCCTCGCGGCCGCCGGTCGTCGCCATCTATGCGGATGAGGCGCGGTGAGCGACGAGCTGGAGACCATGGCGGCGGAAGAGCTGGACGCCGCCTGCGCCATGCCCTTCGCCGACATCCGCAAGATCACGCCTTGGGGCGACAGCTTCACCGGCTTCCTGCCGTCCGGCCGGGAGGTGGAGGTGGCCCGCCGTTACCTCTGGGCGCATGAGCCGGAAGGCGGCGTCATCGTGGAGGTCGAGGTCCACGACCCGGAGACCCGCACCGGGCACGAGGCGCGCGCGCTCCTGACCGAACCTCGATCCGAATAGGCCTTGCCAGCGCAAACGGCGGGCGTAGGCTCCGCCCCGTCACGCTCTTGGGGGGAGAGAAAGCCATGACGCCGCAGCAGGTCCTGCCCGTGCTGATCCCGATGCTGGTCGTCGGGTTGATCGTGCTGAAAAGCCGGGGCGCGCCGCGCACCCTGCGCCCGCAGTTCATGTGGGTCATGCCGGCTGTGGTCCTGCCTCTGATCGGCATGGGCCTGTTCTTCACGCCGCATCAGCCGTTCGGCCCGGTCGCATGGCTGGCGTTCGCTGCGGCCCTCGCGCTAGGCGCCGCCTTCGGCTGGTGGCGCGGCAAGACGGTGACGATCCAGAAAACGCCCGACGGCGTGCTGAAGGCCAAGGCCTCGCCGCTCGGCGTGATCGTGCTGGTGGCCCTGCTGGCGGGCCGCACGGCCTTGCGGGGCTTTCTGGAAACCCACGCCGCCGGCTGGCATGTCGATGCGGCGGTGTTCACGGACGCCTTTCTGCTGTTTGCGGTCGGCCTGATCGTGGCCCAGCGCCTGGAGATGTACATTCGCGCCCGCCGCGTCATGGCCGGCGAACCCGACAGCCACCTGGCCGCCGTCGCCCTACACCGTTCCGCTTGAAAAGCGGTCCGCCGCGCGCTAGGCCGTCACCTGCCTCACGGCTCGCGGGCGTGGTGGAATTGGTAGACGCGCCGGACTCAAAATCCGGTTCCGAAAGGAGTGTCGGTTCGACCCCGACCGCCCGCACCATCGGCTCGGCCGCACGCCCTGAACGCAGGAAGGCGCGCCAGTCCCAGCGGCCACAGCAGATCGCCCCGCTTCAGCAGGACATGACAGGCCAGAGGCGCCAACACGCCGGCGGTCGTGCCCAAGACAAGGTCGGCAGGGAGGGGCATCCGTACGCCGGCCTGCTCCAGCGCGATCCGTAGGCCGCTCGCCGCCAGAATGTGCAGCACATAGATCGTCATGGAGGCCCGGCCCAACGCCGCCGCGCCTTGAAGCACCGGACCCTTCAGCACCTGACCGAGCAGCAGCACGGCCGCGCCGCCTGAGAGCGCGCATGGCAGGAGCCAGGGCGAGCGGGCATCGCCCTGCGCCAGACCCACAAGCCACAGCAGCCCAGCCGCGAAGACACCCGCCGCCAAGGCTGCGCCGCCTGCCGCCTGGCCGCTGCGCCAGCGCCATGCCTTGAGCCCCGGCCCAACAGCCACGCCCGCCCCATAGAACAAGGTGCCGTGCAGCAGGCCGCGCCACAAGCCCTGATGGGGCGCAAGGCCGATGCTCGCCGCGAACGCCGCCGCGCCGACCGTCAAGAGCCATCGCGTCCGACCGCCCGTCAGCACAGCGACGCCGTGCAGCACCGCCAGCGCATACAGGAACCAGAACTGTCCGATCGGGGCCCAGCCGATGCGCAGCAGATCGCTCCATGCCCGCTCGCCGTTGGTCGCGCCCGCCGCCAGCGCCGCCGCCGATCCCTGAACCACCGACCACAGCAGATAGGGCCAGACCACCGTCCACAGCTTGTCGCCCACGAAGCCTCGTGCGCCTCGCGCCAGCGCCGCGCGCACGTTCAGCCCCGCCAGAAAGAAGAACAGGGGCATGTGGAAGCTGTAGAGCGCCAGATCGGCCGCCCCGACCCAGGCCGCGCCCACCGCTTCACCGGCGGCCTCCAGCCCCCGCAGGACATGGCCGAACACCACCAGGACGATGGCCAGGCCCCGCGCCGCGTCCAGCCATTCGATGCGCTGCGCGGCCGGCGTCGGCGTCACCGGACGCAGGCCTCCGGCCGCGTCTCGCCCGGTCCCCACTTGTCGCAGGCCCATGCGATGTGTTCGCGGATCAGGGCGCAAGGATTCGCCGCATTGCAGGGCGGACGGGTCGCGGGACTGACGTTGCGGCAGCGCTGGACCAGCCGCGTCGCCGCCGCCTCTCCGATCTCGCTCCGGCACGGCGTCTCTCCGGCGGGGACGCGCACCGGCCGCATGTCCGGCCCTTCGGGGATGGTCGCCTGCGGCTCAGGGCCGGCGTTCGGCTCGCCGAGCTGAGGCGCACAGCCGATCAGCATCGCCGCCAGTCCCGCGATCACCGCTCGCCGCATCGTCCGCCCCCCAGCGTCACTCAGCGCCACAGTGGCCGCATCGCCCGCGCCAGGTAAAGGGGCTCAGCGGCCGAGCGCCGCCCGCTGCAGCGCGAACAGTTCCGCGCAGCCGCCCTCGGCCAGGGCGAACAGCCGGTCGAACTCGGTGCGGGAGAAGCCGCGCTTCTCGCCGGTCGCTTGGATCTCCACGATCTGGCCCGCTCCGGTCAGCACGAAGTTGCTGTCCGCCTCGGCGTTGGAATCCTCTTCATAGTCGAGGTCCAGCACCGGCTTGTCCTGGAACACCCCGCACGACACCGCCGCCACCTGGTCCAGGATCGGGTCGCTCTTCAGCACGCCCTCGTCGCGCAAGTAGCCGAGCGCCGAGGCCATGGCGACCCAGGCGCCGGTGATGGCCGCCGTGCGCGTACCGCCGTCAGCCTGGATCACGTCGCAGTCCAGCACCACCTGCCGTTCACCCAGCGCCTTCAGGTCCACCACAGCTCGCAAGGAACGGCCGATCAGCCGCTGGATCTCCTGCGTGCGGCCCGACTGCTTTCCGACCGCCGCCTCGCGCCGTCCCCGCGTGTGGGTGGCTCGGGGCAGCATGCCGTACTCGGCGGTGACCCAGCCCTGGCCCTTGCCGCGCATCCATCCCGGGATGCTTTCCTCGACCGAGGCGGTCACCAGCACCTTGGTGTGGCCGAACGACACCAGGCACGAGCCCTCGGCGTAGCGGTTGACGCCCAGCTCCAGCGTGACGGGACGAAGCTGTTCGGGCGTGCGTTCGGACGGGCGCATGTGGAAATCCTTGGAAGCGGGGGCGGCGCTGCTTATCCTGAAAGCGTGAGCCTGTATGCCCCCCAGCCCTCGCCTTTCGCGGACGGCGCCGGTTTCGCCGGCCTGACCGGGCTGGACCTGCGCGCGCGCGACATCTTTCGCCGCATCGTGGAAAGCTATCTGGAGACCGGCGAGCCCGTGGGCTCCAAGACCCTGTCGATGGGGGGCGTCGCCCTGTCGCCGGCCTCGATCCGCAACACCATGCAGGCGTTGACGCTGGCGGGCCTGCTCGCCTCGCCGCACACCTCCGCCGGGCGCATCCCGACGCATGCGGGCCTGCGCCTGTTCGTGGACGGCCTGCTGCAGGTCGGCGACCTGGGCGAGGAAGAGCGGCACGAGATCGACAGCCGCCTCGCCGGACGAGGGCGAAGTTTCGAGGCCGCCCTGGACGAGGCCTCCAACCTGCTGTCGGGTCTGGCCGGAGGCGCTGGCGTGGTGTCCAGCCCCGTGCGCGACGCGGGCGTCAAGCACGTGGAGTTCTTGGCGCTCGGTCAGGACCAGGCGCTGGCGGTGATCGTCGCCGACGACGGCACGGTCGAGAACCGCATCATGAGCCTGTCGGCGGGCGTCACGCCATCGACCCTGCAGGAGGCTTCGAACTTCCTGAACGCCCGGCTGCGCGGCCGCCCGTTCGCCGACGCCCGGCGGGAGATGGCGCGCGAACTGGAGATCGCACGCTCCGAACTCGACCAGACCGCCGCCCGCCTGGTGGAAGACGGCCTCGCCGCCTGGTCAGGCGGCCCCGACCGCGAGCGCGCGCTGATCGTACGCGGCCGCGCCAACCTGCTGCAGGATCGCGAAGGCCTGGCGGACCTCGAGCGTGTGCGCGTCCTGTTCGACGACCTGGAGCAGAAGGAGCAGTTGATCGGCCTGCTCGATGGAGTCGATGCGGCGCAGGGCGTGCGCATCTTCATCGGCGCGGAGACGCGGCTGTTTTCGCTTTCGGGTTCCGCCGTGATCGCGGCGCCCTATATGTCGGGCCGCCAGCGGGTGCTGGGCGCCATCGGCGTAATCGGCCCCGCGCGACTGAACTATGCCCGAGTGATCCCGTTGGTGGACTACACCGCCCGGGTGCTGGGGCGAATGCTGGACGGAAACGACACGTGAGCGACACAGACTTCAACGCCAAGCCCACCGAACTGGACGCCGACGAGGCTGAGATGAACGCCGAGGCCGGCCTGGACGCCGACCCGTCCGACGCCCTGGCGCCGCTGGACCAGGTCATCGCCGAGCGCGACGACTGGAAGGACCGCGCCCTGCGCGTGGCCGCCGAGATGGAGAACCTGAAGCGGCGCTCCGAGACGCAGCAGAACGACGCCCGCGCCTTCGCGATCCAGCGCTTCGCCCGCGACCTGCTGGGCGTGGCCGACAATCTTGAGCGCGCGCTGCAGGCGGCCCCAAAGGACGCCGAGGGTCCCGCCGCCGGCCTGGTGACCGGGCTGGAGATGACGCAGAAGTCGCTGCTGCAGGCCTTTGAGACCAATGGGCTGAAGCGCCTGGCGCCCGCCGCGGGCGATACTTTTGATCCCAACTTCCACCAGGCCATGCTGGAGCAGCCGTCGGACACCGTACCCGGCGGCTCGGTCATCCAGACCATGCAGGCGGGCTTCGAGCTGTTCGGCCGCACGATCCGTCCCGCAATGGTGGTGGTCGCCGCCAAGGGATCAGGCGCCAGGCCGGGCGGCGCCTATACGGCTCCGCCCGCGCAGGACGGTCAAGCCTTCGACGGGAAGGCCTGACAGCGGCGCTTAGAACGCCCGCCGCCAGGCGCCGATCAGGGAAAAACCTGGTTTGGCGCCGGCGATGTGCTGGGGCTCGCGGCTGGCGATCCCCTGCACCGTCACCGTGGATCCGTCCGCCAGCCGCCGCTCGCCCGCCAGCGTCAGATCGATCTGACGTCCGCTGGGCGCGGCCGAGAAGCGGCGTTGGGAAAAGGTCAGCGGATCGAAATAGTCCAGCGGCACGTCTGCCAGCAGCGCCGTCAGCTGGCCGTGCTCAATCCTCAGCGGCTGACCCAGCGACACGGTGACACGGTCGCACAAGAGGCTCCAACCCTTGCAGCCGGCGGCCGCTCCAAACCGCCAGGCCAGGCTGGTCGCCGCGCCTTCTGTGCCGATCAGCCGGCCCTCGATCTCGGTACGGCCCATGCTGGCCTCGCCGAACAGGCCCACGCGCGGGCTCACCGCCCAGTCACCCGCCAAAGCGTAGAAACGCGTCCTTGACGGCAGCGCCATCTCCGAGCTCGAGGGCATCCAGGCGCCGAGCGGCCCCAGCCGTTCGTCCAGTCCGCCGAGCCCCAGGCTGACGCCGCCCGCCTGGCTGCGCCACGCCAGCATGGCCCGCGAGTATGACGAAGCCTCGTCCTCGACCCGCTGCAGCGGCATGCGACGGTCGCCCGACCCCG